>FTCB01000667.1_pt1 | contig 24009 bp, 10 predicted proteins | sample 1639431 | NCBI WGS metagenome assembly FTCB01 (sample SAMEA3914864, study PRJEB12502) | metagenome | biome: forest; material: soil | place: USA | collected 2012-03-12 | depth 0.3 m
AAGTCGAGGCCCTGCGGGTTGCCGGTGGTGTCGAGGGCAAACTCGCTGGTGCCGACCGCGATGAGCTTGGAATTTTCCACCTCCACGCGATCGTCATTCACGCCTCCCCGCGCGGCGGCGGCGGCGATATAGACGGGATAGCCGTGATCGACGCCCTCGTCGTAGTGAACGCCCTTTTTCTCATTGGGGACGTAGTCGGTCTCGCCCCAGAATTCTTCCTGAGCGCGGATGAGGGGCCAGATCTGTACGCCGGCGGCCTGGGATTTTTTGACATCGAAGCCGAGGGATTGAGTAGCGCCGGGGAAGAGAATGCTGGTTCCGGCCATGCGCCGGGTGACGCCATTGTTCTCCAGGAATTCCGCAGTCACTTCCCGCAGAATGCCGGTGGCGAAGGGCAGGCGCACGGTGCGGAGCACTCGGTCGTCCATCGGCGTGATGCCGGCTTCCTGCACCAAGTTGTCCAGGCGCGGCGTCTGGGACTTGGGATTCAGCAGGATGAAGAGGCGGCCCTTGCTCTTCCAGTATTTGGAGAGAATCAGGGCTTCGCGTTCCTCCAGGTCAAATTGGGCGCCGAGGATGACAACGCAGGCGCTGTCGGCCGGCACGCTGTCGATGGAGCCGAGGGAGAGCTTGTCGAGTTTGACGTTCTGCCGCTCGATGTAGTCCTTGAAGACGGCGAGGGCCTGGCTGTCCACCGGAGGCTCGCCGTGGCCCTGGAGCAGGTACACTTTGGGCTTCTCGGGATTCATCAGGGCGATGAGCGCGTTGACCATCACCTGCTCGCCCTTGAAGGCCTGCAGGCGGGGCGGCTCACCCTCGGTGATGGCGCTCATGTCGAAGTCCCCCATGTCCGCGACGGGCACGAACTTCGTGCGCCCATCGTAGTCCACGATGATTACATTCTCGTCGGCGCGGAATTTGTATTGGGTTTGCAGGTCGCGCGCGCGGGTCAGACTGCGATTGGGATCCACGTACTCGACCTGGATCTTGGGTTTGCCGGAGAAGCTGAGTTCCTTCAGGAGATTGATGACGTCGCCGTAGAGCTGGGCCTCGGGCGAGACCGAGGTGGGCGAGAAAAAGACGGTGATCCGGGCGGGCTTGGCGAGATCGCGCAGCACGTGCCGCGTCTGGTCGGACAGGACGAACTTCTGCGAACGCGAGTAGTCGGCGCGCCAGTAGTGGTTGAAGCCCCAGTAGTTGACGGCCAGGAGCAGGATGAAGGCCGCCAGGATCTGAATCGTGACGTTGAACCGGATGGCGCCGCGTGGGACGGCTGACTTTACCTTTTCCATCGGCGGTACTGGAAGACGTGAAGGGTGAGGAAGAGCGTGAAAGCCGTCATGCTCAGGTAATAAAAGACGGGGCGGCTATCGACCATGCCGCGGGAAAATTCCGCCATGTGCTCGACCGTGGAAAAATAGTAGGTGATCTCGCGCAGCGCCAGGCTCTGGTTCGGCAGGAGGTACGAGAGGAGATTGAGGAAGAACATCATGCTGATGATCGCGAAGGCCACCACGGCGGCGACGATCTGGTTTTTGGTCATGGCCGAGGCCAGGCAGCCGATGGAGAGATAGAACAAGCCGACGAGCAGGATGAGCGCATAGGCGCCGCAGTAGGAACCTCCCGAGGCGGCGGCGTTTTGCCCGGTGATCCACTGGAAGATCACAAAGTAGAGAGCGCTGGGAGCCCAGAGGACGACAAAGAGGAAGAAGGCCCCGAGGAACTTGGCGAGGATGACCTGCCAATCGCGGATCGGCGCGGTCATCAAAGTCTCGATCGTGCCGGAGGAATACTCCTCGCTGAAGAGGCGCATGGTGATAAGCGGGAAGACCAGCACGAAGGGGAACCAGAAGAGGAAGTTGTTGAAGAAGGCCTCAACGAGCGAGGTGATGCCGCTGTTGTGGTTGAGCAGGTTGGCCGTGTAATTGGCGTTGAAGCCGGTCAGCAGCAGAAAAAAGAACAGCACCACATAGGCCAGTGGTTGGTGGAAATTGTGGCGCACTTCGCGCCCCAGCAGGGTGAAGAATCCTCTCACGGCTATAGCTCCTCCGCGTGGGTGACCTCGGCAAAGACCTGCTCGAGAGTGGCGCCGCGGCGGGTCAGTTCCCGGACCGGCCACTTTTCGGCGACGGCCAGGTCGTGGATAGCTTCGCGGGGGTCGCCATTCACGGTGATCTGGAAGCGGGTCCAGCCCTCGACTGCGTGTTGCGAGACGTTTTTAATGCCGGTGAGAGCGCGAAGTTTCGCGGCGGCGCCTTTGACCTCGCCGAGCCGGACCTCGAGGGTGACCTCGCCGCCGGCGTCGAGACGCGAGCGGAGGTTTTCCGTGGTATCGGAGGCTTCGATGCGGCCCTTGTTGATAATGAGCACGCGGGAGCAGGTCATTTCGACCTCCGAGAGGATGTGCGTGGAAATAAGAATGGTGTGGTGGCGGCGCAGGTTCTTGATCAGCTCGCGCACCTGGCGGATCTGGTTCGGGTCGAGGCCGATGGTGGGTTCGTCGAGGATGAGGAGCTCGGGCTCGTGAATCATCGCATCGGCGAGGCCCACGCGCTGGCGGTAGCCCTTGGAAAGGGAGCCGATCAACTTGCGCTCCACGTCGCGGAGGGAGCATAAATCACATACTTCGGCGAGCCGCTCGTTGATGCGGCGGCCGGGGACGCCCTTGAGGGCGGCGCGGAAGCGCAGGTACTCGTTGACCCGCATATCGTGCGGCAGCGGGACGTTTTCCGGCATGTAGCCGATATGCTCACGGGCACGCAGAGAATCCTTAAAGACATCACAGCCAGCAACTTCGGCGAATCCAGAAGTCGGAGGAAGGTAGCAGGCCAGCATGCGCATGGTGGTGCTTTTGCCGGCGCCGTTGGGCCCGAGAAAGCCGACGACTTCGCCGCGGTCGACCTGAAAAGTCAGGCCGTTGACTGCCGTGGCGTTGCCGTAGCGTTTCGTGAGGTTTTCGACCTTGATCATCCGGAGAATCTGTCTGAATATCCCGCGCTCGCTCTCTCCGCAAGTCTGGGTTCATTTCCTTCGGGTCGTGAAGCCTGCTTGCGCCGGGTCCCTTCCTCGACCATTGTGGAACTCCCTTGAAAGGGCGGACAGCCGCTGTTTCCCCCGGAGCGGACATACCAAAAATATTCATGAACAGCACGTTTACCGCCCGCTGGAGCGAGGCGTTAATTGATGAGAAGTACGAGCGCTGGCTCTCCGACCCGCGCGCGGTGGAACCTGATTGGGCCGCGTTCTTCGATGGTTTTGAACTCGGTCTCTCCAAATTGGAGACCAACGGCGACAGCCCTGATAGCGGTACCGCCTCCGAGCCTTCCGGTACCCTTCACACCCGGGTCGAGGGGCTGGTGTATGCCTACCGCATCATGGGCCACTCCATTGCTGATCTGGATCCGCTGGATCTGCTCAAGCGTGAAAATCCGCTCCTGAAACTTTCCGAGTTGGGCTTCGAGGAAAAGGATCTCGACGAGGTCGTTTACTCCAAATTCTTCCGCGACGGCAAAAAGATGAAGCTCCGCGACATGATCAAGGAGCTCGAGAGCATTTACTGCAGCACCGTGGGTGCGGAGTTCATGCACATCCAGAATCCCCGCATCCGCAATTGGGTGCTGCACAAGCTGGAGCATCGCGACCAGGCCCTGCGCAAGGATCCCACGCTCCACAAGCACATCCTCCGCAAGCTGTACGAGGCGGAGACCTTTGAAAATTTCCTCCACACCAAGTACGGCGGCAAGCGCTTCTCCCTCGAGGGTGGCGAATCGCTCATTCTCGCGCTGGAGTCGATTTTCCTCGATTCCGAGAAGCGCGGCGTGAAGGAACTCGTCATGGGCATGGCCCATCGCGGCCGTCTCAACGTCCTCGCGAATATTCTCAACAAGCCGCTCGACGTCATTTTCAACGAATTCCAGGGCAATTTTGCTCCCGATTCCGTGGGTGGCGCCGGCGACGTGAAGTACCACCTCGGCTACCGCAACACGCGCAAGATCGGCGACACTTATGAGGTGGATATCCATCTCGCGGCCAATCCGAGCCACCTCGAGGCGGTTGATCCTGTCGTTCAAGGCAAGGCCCGCGCCCGCCAGCGGGTGCTGGAAGACACCAAGGACCGCAAGAAGGTAGTCCCCATTCTCGTCCACGGCGATGCCGCCTTCATCGGCCAGGGCATCGTGGCGGAAGTCTTCAACATGTCGCAGCTCCCCGGTTACAAGACCGGCGGCACGATCCACATCGTCGTCAACAACCAGATCGGCTTCACCACGCTGCCGGCGGATTCCCGTTCCACGGAATACTGTACGGAGATCGCGAAGATGATCGACGCGCCGATCTTCCACGTGAACGGCGAAGACACCGTCGCCGTCATCGAGATGGCGCAGATCGCGCTGGAGTTCCGCCAGGAGTTTGGCCGCGATGTGGTGCTCGACATCTATTGTTATCGCCGCCACGGCCACAACGAGGGCGACGAGCCCGCGTTCACCCAGCCGAATCTCTACAGCAAGATCAAGAATCACCCCCTGCCCAGCGAGATCTTCGTCTCCCAGGCCAAGCCTCTCGGCACGCTGACTGACGAAGATGCCGCCGCCATCAAAGGCGAGTCCGTCAAGGAGCTCGAAGACGCCCTCGCTTTGGTCAAGGCCAAGGCCGATAAGCCCAAGGAAGCGGAATTTGCCGGGTCCACCGCCATCTTCCAGCCGCCCTATTCCCACGAACCCATCGATACGGCGATCAAGAAGGACACGCTCGACCAGATCGTGAAGTCCCTGACCACAGCCCCGGATAACTTCCGCGTGCTGCCCAAGGTCAAGCGCATCGTGCTGGAGCGCCGTTTGCAGATTTGGAAAGCAGGGGTTGGCTACAACTGGTCCTTTGCCGAGGCCCTGGCTTTTGGTTCTCTCCTGCTGGAAGGCACTCCGGTGCGTCTTTCCGGTCAGGACAGCCGCCGTGGCACCTTCAGCCAGCGCCACAGCGTGCTGTATGATGAGGTCAACCGCGAGCGCCACATCCCGCTGAATCATCTCGGCGACGGCCAGGCCAAGTTCTGCGTCTATAATAGCCCTCTCTCGGAATACGCCGTACTCGGCTTTGACTACGGCTACTCGATGGACTTCCCTTCGATGCTCTGTATCTGGGAGGCGCAGTTTGGCGATTTCGCCAATGGAGCGCAGATCATCATCGACCAATTCATCGCTCCGTCGGAGGCCAAGTGGCGCCGCCCGAGCTCCATTGTCATGCTCCTGCCTCATGGCTACGAAGGTCAGGGTCCCGAGCATTCCAGCGCCCGCCTGGAGCGTTTCCTCCAGCTCTGCGCCGAGGAAAACATGCAGGTGTGCAATCTCACCACGCCGGCCCAGTACTTCCATGCATTGCGCCGCCAGACGCACCGCGGCTATCGCAAGCCTCTCATCATCATGACGCCCAAGAGCCTTCTCACGAACGAGAATGCGGTGTCGAAGACCGAGGATTTCACCGATTCGCGTTTCTACGAGGTGCTCGCCGACGAGCAGGCTGCTCCGAAGAAAGTGGAGCGGGTTATCTTTTGCTCGGGCAAGGTGTACTACGACCTCCTGAAGTACCGGGAAGAAAACAAGCTCACCGACAAGGCCGCCATCGTCCGCATCGAGCAGCTTTACCCGCTCTACGACGAGAAGATCAAACGCACGGTCGCTCCCTACGCCAAGGTGAAGAAGTATGTCTGGTGCCAGGAAGAGCCTGAAAACATGGGCGCATGGACCTTCATCCTGCCCCGCCTGCTCAATCTCTTCCCCGGTTACATCTACTACGCCGGCCGCCCGGCCAGCGCGAGTCCCGCCGCGGGAACCATGCAAGTCCACCAGGCCCAACAAGCGGCGCTGGTCAAACAAGCCTTCGAAGTATAATACCTGCCGTCACTTTCCATGAGCGTTGAAATCAAAGTCCCAGCCGTCGGTGAATCCATTACCTCCGGCATCCTCTCAGTCTGGCATAAAAAGGACGGCGAGACCGTCGCCTCCGGCGACCTTCTCTTCACCCTGGAGACCGACAAGGTCTCCACGGAGGTCACCGCTCCCGAGAGCGGCGTTCTCAAGACCCAGGCCGCGGAAGGCGAAGAGGTGAAGATCGACCAGGTCGTCGCCACGATCGAAGCCGGCGGCGCCCCTGCGCCGAAAGCCGAGGCGAAGCCTGAGCCCAAGAAGGAAGCCGCTCCTGAGAAAAAGGAAGCGCCTGTGGCCGTAGCCGCTGCACCTACTCCGGCGCCCGCGCCGGCCAAGAAGGAGGAAGCTCCCGCGCCCAAGCCCAAGATTGTCGGTCCCGATGATCCGCGCACCACGCGCAAGAAGCTCACACCGCTGCGCCGCAAGATCGCGACCCAGCTCGTTTCCGCCCAGCACAACGCGGCCATCCTCACCACTTTCAACGAGTGCGACATGAGCGCCGTGATGACCCTGCGCAAGCAGATGCAGGACGAGTTCGTGAAAAAGTACGGCACCAAGCTCGGCTTCATGTCCTTCTTCGTGAAGTCCGTGGTCGACGCCTTGAAAGCCTGTCCGGCCATCAATTCCCGCATGGATGGCGATGAGCTCATTCAAAATCACTATTTCGATATCGGTGTGGCCGTCGGGACCGAGCGCGGTCTCATGGTCCCCGTCCTCCGCGATTGCGACCAGAAGTCCTTTGCCGACATCGAGTCCGACCTCGTCGGTTTCGCGGTGAAGGCCCGCGAAGGCAAAATCGGGATCAATGACCTCCAGGGAGGCGTCTTCACCATCTCCAATGGCGGCGTCTACGGTTCCCTGCTCAGCACGCCCATCCTGAACCCGCCCCAAAGCGGTATTCTGGGCATGCACAAGATCCAGGAGCGTCCGGTCGCAGAAAAAGGCCAGGTCGTCATCCGTCCGATGATGTACCTCGCCCTGAGCTACGATCACCGCGTGGTGGATGGCAAGGAGGCCGTGACCTTCCTCATTCGCGTGAAGGATTGCATCGAGAACCCCGCCCGTTTGCTGTTGGGAGCTTGAACATTGCGCGGCGAGAGGTGTCAAAACTCCATCGTCGCGTGAAAGTTTCCCGCCCCATACCGCCAGAAAGAAAAGCCCTCCTGAGGGCTGTTTGATCCCGTGAGCCAAAACAGTTTTGTCTTTCTGGACGTCAAGGGCCGGCGGTGGACCTTCGTGCGCTGGGTGGTCGCTCTTTCGACCATCGTGCTCCTCACACTGCTCGTGATCTTCATCCGGGCGCTCTGGGTAAAGCCCGAGCTGCACATGCCCGGCTCGCTGCAGCAGATGAAAATGCAGCTCAAGGGCCTGGCCAAGATCTCGGCGCGGGCCTCCAAGGCCAACGAGCCGCCCTGGAAGAGGTTTGAGCAGCCCCCGGTGACCACGCCGCGCAAGAAATCCGCCCCCAATAAGCCGGCGCAGCCTCACATCGCGGCGGCCATTCTTTCCAGCGCGGACTCCCGCAGCCTTGAGTCTCTGGTCAAACATGCCGACGACCTGACGCACATTTGCCCCGACATGTTCGTGGTCAGCGGGCAGCCCGCGGATCTGCGCATTGAGGTTGATCCCGACGCGCTCAACGAGATCAAGGCCACCAAGCTGCTGCTTGTTCCGATGCTGACGAATCTCGTCGGGGCCAAGTGGGACACCGACGCCGTGGAAGGCTTGCTCCAGGCCGACGAGCCCGCGCAGGACGCCTTCATCGGGAAATTGATCAGCGGCCTGCAGAATGTAAACGCCGCGGGTGTGCTCATCGACTGGCAGGGCATTGATCCCACGCTCTCGCCGAAGCTCGTGGAGTTCATCGCCCGCATCCACCAGGCGCTCCAGAATAATAACATGCAGCTCTGGTTGAGCATCCCAGTGGGGGATGATCTGAGGGCCTTCGATCTCGATAAATTGCCCGAGGTGGTCGACAAGCTCGTGGCCCAGCTGCACGACGAAAATGCCGAGGACGATGTGGCCGGCCCGGTCGCTTCCCAGCCCTGGTTTGAAGGCTGGCTGCGCACCCTGATGGGCTATGGCGATCCCAGCCAGTGGATTCTTTCGCTTGGCTCCTACGGGTACGATTGGAACAAGGGCACCGGCAAGGTAGAGACCATCAGCTTTGCCGACGCCATGGCGCGGGCCCAGCGCTCCTCGGTGGATCCGGTCACCAGCTCGTCCCCCGATTTCAATCCCGGCTTTGCCTACGATCTCGAGGAGCAGTCGCACGAGGTCTGGTTCCTCGATGCCACCACCTTTGCGAATCAACTCCAGACTGTGGAAGAGGAGGGCTGTGCCGGTATCGTGCTGAATCGCCTCGGCACGGAAGATCCCGGCGTGTGGGCGGTATTGGACCGCCACTTTTCCCTGCCCAATGATTCACTGTTAAAGCAACTCGATACGATCGATCCCAAGAGCGTGATCGCGCAGATCGGCGAGGGTGATTTTCTCCGGGCTGAGCTGGAGTCCGTGCCCGGCAAACGCACCGTCTGGCTGGATAACGACAAGTATGTCTGCGAGACCTACCAGACCTGGCCGACCTACCCGACTGTGATTCACCTCGGCGAGGGCAAGCCCGATCAGGTCGCGCTGACCTTCGATGACGGACCCGACCCGGAGTGGACGCCGAAAGTGCTGGAGATCCTCCGTGAGCACAACGTGAAGGCCACTTTCTTTGTCCTCGGCAAGCACGCCGAGCAGTATCCCTGGCTCATCCGCGACATCCTGAAGGACGGCCACGAGATCGGCAGCCATACCTACACGCACCCCAACCTTTCCGAAGCCAGCACCGAGCAGGTGACGGTCGAGCTCAATGCCACCCAGCGGCTCATCGAGTGGCTCACTGGGCGCACGACCATCCTCTTTCGCCCGCCTTACAACGCCGACGCCATGCCGGCGTCGTACTCCGATGCCGTGCCCATCGCGCGAGCCACGGAGATGGGCTATATCACGGTGGGCGAGAGCGTGGACCCGCAGGATTGGGACAAGCCTGGGACGGAGGAAATCTTCAAGCGCATCCGCGAGCAGCGTTCCGGCGGCTCGGTCATTCTGCTGCACGATGCCGGTGGCGACCGCACGCAGACGGTGGCCGCGCTGCCGCGCATTCTCGATTTTCTACAGGCCAGAGGAGACTCCATCGTCACGGCGGGGGAGCTGCTCGGGCTCACCCGCGACGAGACCATGCCGCCCGTGGCCGACTCCGCCAAGAGCGCGCCCACGGTCATCACCAACTACGGCCTCTTTGTCATCCATTGGGCCGAGGAATTTCTTTGGGCCTTCATGATTGTGACGTCGCTGCTCACGCTGGTGCGGAGCTTCATGCTGGCGCTCTTTGCCATTCGCCGCAAAAACCCGCCGGTGGCGGAGAATTTTGCGCCCGATCTCAGCATCATCATTGCCGCTTACAATGAGGGGAAGGTCATTACCCAGACACTTAGTTCTCTTTTGAAGACAGAGTACAAGGGTGGGGTCGAGATTGTGGTGGTCGACGATGGCTCCTCCGACGATACCGCAGCGCGGGCCGAGAGTCTGGGTGATCCGCGGGTGAGGGTGATTCGCCAGGCCAATAGCGGCAAGGCGGGTGCGCTGGCCGGTGGACTCGCCGCCGCAAAGAATGATGTGGTGGTGTTCCTCGATGCGGATACGCAGTTCCAGCCCGATACGCTGCATCATCTGGTCAATCCGCTTTCCAATCCCAAGGTGGGGGCGGTTTCCGGTCATGCGCGGGTGGGCAATCTGAATACCTGGATCGCGCGCTTTCAGGGTCTGGAGTACATCTGCGGTTTCAATCTCGATCGCCGGGCTTACGATGTGATCAACGCCGTCACGGTGGTGCCGGGGGCGATTAGTGCTTTCCGCAAGTCGGCCATTCAGGATGCCGGGGGTTTCGCGCTCGATACGCTGGCGGAGGATACCGATCTCACGCTTTCGCTGCATCGGGCCGGCTGGGTCATCGCCTACGCGCCGGATGCCATCGCCTGGACCGAAGCGCCGGAGAGCGTTCGCACCCTGGCGAAGCAGAGATTCCGTTGGGCCTTTGGGACCATGCAGTGTCTTTGGAAGCATCGGGATCTCATCCTCAGCCCGCGCTATGGCTGGCTGGGTTGCTTCAGTCTGCCGAGCGTCGTGCTCTTCCAGATCGTGCTGGTCGCGGCCATCCCCATCGTGGATTTCCTGCTCATTATTTCTCTGCTTACCGGGGCGGGGTTGCCCTTCGTGGCTTACTTCTCGGCCTTCCTGCTGTGTGATCTGGCGCTGGCTCTGGTGGCCTGCTGGATCGAGGAGGAGCCGCTGAGCCGGGCGTTCTGGATCATCCCCATGCGCTTTGTCTATCGGCCCATTCTTAGCTTTGTGGTCTGGAAGTCCCTCATCCAAATCTCACGCGGCGCGCTGGTGGGCTGGGGCAAACTCGAACGCCGTGGCACCGTGGCCATGCCTCCCTCCGAATCATGAAGCGGCTCTTTCTTTTGCTCCCCGTCTTGCTGGCTTTCGCTTCCTGTGAGAAGCCCGCGCCGGCGCCAAAGGCCGCGGTTTTTCAGCCGACCATTGACAGCAAAATTGAGGTGCCGACCCATGGCGCCTACACCGGGGCCTATATCGACTTTGGCGATTCCGAGGACGATGTGACGCTGGAGACGATCGACAATTTTGAGAGCGCGGTGAAAAAGCACCAGGCCATCATTGCGTCGTCGAGCTACTGGGGGCAGCAGAGTTTTCCCCGCCGCAATCTCGATATCATCGCGCGGCACAACTCGATTCCGCTGGTCTATTGGTCGCCCTGGGACAAGCCCTACGAACAGGATCGTGGTCCCGATCGCTTCAGCCTCACCAATATTCTCGCGGGTCAGTGGGATGCCTATATCGACTCCTGGGCCGATCAGGCCAAGGCTTTTGGGCGGCCCATGTTCGTGGCCTGGGGCCTGGAGATGAACGGTACCTGGTTTCCGTGGTCCGGCGCGTTTTATGGCGGGGGCAAACCGCTTTCACCGGGCGTCTATGCCGGGCCCGAGTATTACAAAAAGGCGTACCGCTACGTGGTCGACCGCGTGCGCGCGCGGGGAGCAAAGAACATCGTGTGGGTTTTCCACATGAACAATTACTCCTACCCGCTTGATGCCTGGAACGTGCTCAAATCCTACTACCCCGGCGACGACTACGTGGATTGGCTCGGCATCAGCGCCTACGGCAAGCAGTTTGTCCACGATCCGTGGATCTCGGCGAAGGATTCCTTTACCTACGCTTACGACGACCTCTGCGCGCTCAGCCCGAACAAGCCCGTGATGTTTGCGGAGTGGGGCATCGCGGAGTTTCCCGCCGTGGGCAGCAAGTCCGAATGGATCAACGAGGCCTTTGATCTGATGACCAACCGGCTCCCGCGTTTGAAGGCGGCGGTCTTTTGGAACGAGCGTTGGGAGAACGAGGATGGATCTTATAGTAATTTGCGGGCGACTTCCTCGCCCAAATCACTGGCGGCTTATATTAAGGGTGTCTCCAATCCCTATTGGCTTTCGGAGCCTAAGTACAAATAACAGCGCAGAAAATTACCGCGGTGGCATGATTCCGGTCGCTTCAATCCACGACGTTGCGGTAGGGCGACTCCAGTTCGCTCCTCCCTGCGTGGCGGCCGTTTCTGCCGCAGATTGAAGTCGCCTTCCGCACCTGGCGCGAATAGAGCGAGTGAATGACTGCCCCTTCAAGAAGGAAAATGCCGTGGCTGCTTCGGCTCAATAAAGTCGCCGTTCTTTCCCTTTTCGCCTTTTTGACCCCCTGGCTGCTGCAGGCGGAGGTTTTCACCAGCGACATCTGCGTCTACGGTTCGACCTCCGGCGGCGTGGTGGCCGCCGTGCAGGCCGCGCGCATGGGCAAGAGCGTCACCCTCGTCGATCCCGGCCGTCACCTTGGCGGCATGACCTCCGGTGGCCTCGGCTGGGTCGACTTTGGTTTCAAGGAAGCCATCGGCGGAATGTCCCGCGAATTCATCGAGCGCATCATCGCGCACTATCCGAATCTCCCCGAGGCCGAATGGAAACAGGGTCCAGGCTGGACCTTCGAGCCTCACGTCGCCGAGGCTGTCTTCCGCGAAATGCTCACCGAGGCCAAGGTGCCCTTTTATCCCAACGAAGAGCTCGTCTCGGCCACGAAGGACGGCGCCCGCCTCCGCGAAATCACCATGGCCAACGGCGATGTCTTCCGCGCCAAGATGTTCATCGATGCCACCTACGAAGGCGACCTCATGGCCCGCGCCCACGTCAGCTACACCATCATCCGCGAATCCAATGCGCAGTACGGCGAGACCATCAACGGCATCCTGGTCAAGACCCCGTCCTGCAACAGCCTCAAGCTAGCCATCGATCCCTATGTGAAACCCGGCGATCCTTCCAGCGGCTTGCTTCCCCTGGTGCAATCCGATCCTGCCGGAGAACCAGGCGCGGGCGGCCCCGCCCACACCGCCCAGGCTTACAACTACCGCCTCTGCCTCACTCAGGACCCGGCCAATAAAATTCCCATCGAGCCGCCGCCCGATTACGATCCGGCGCGCTACGAACTGGTACTGCGGTTACTGGACGCCGCGCAGGCGCAGAATATCGGCGTAACTCTCTCAACCGCTCCACAAAAGCTAGCGCTCTTGAAAATCGATCCGCTGCCGAACGGCAAGACCGACGTCAACAACAACGGCTGGGTTTCCACCGATTACGTGGGCGGCAGTGCAGACTATCCCGAGGCCGACTACGCCACCCGCCGGAAGATCGCCCGCGAGCACGAAAACTATATACGCGGCCTCCTCCATTTCCTCGCCACCTCTCCCCGCTTGCCCGAGAGCATTCGCAGCGAAATGCAAAAATGGGGCCTCTGCCGCGACGAGTTTCAAGACACTGGCGGCTGGCCCTTCCAGCTCTACGTTCGCGAGTCGCGCCGCCTGATCGGCGCCTATGTCATGACCGAGCATGATTGCTGGAGTCAGACCACCCTGGACGATTCCATCGGACGTGGCTCCTACCCCATGGATTCCCATGCCTTCCGCCGCCTGGTCCGCGATGGCGTTGTCGCTTCCGACGGAGGCTGCTACTTCCCCATGAAGACTTCCTACCCCATCAGCTACCGCGCCATCACCCCCAAGGCCGAAGAATGCGAAAACCTCCTCGTCCCCGCCTGCCTTTCTGCCAGCCACGCCGCCTACGCCTCCGTCCGCATGGAACCCGTCTTCATGATCCTCGGCCAGTCCGCGGCCACTGCCGCCGCCCTCGCCATCGACGGCAATGTTCCGCTTCAGAAAATCGACATTAAGAAACTCCAGACCCGCCTCCAGGCCGATAAGCAACTCCTGTAGGCCCGCTTCGGCGTTCCTTTCTACTCCTCTCCCACCAGCACGCAACGAAACCCATACTCAATATCGCGATAACTCCGATCCGCGACGTTGCGGTAGGATAACTCCAGCTCGCTCTTTTTGACGGTGGCCCACGAGCCGCCGCGCAGGACGCCCCAGATGTGGGAGGCGTCCTCGCCTTTGTAATCTTCCAGGCACCACTCCCAGACGTTGCCGCCCAGGTCGAAGAGGCCGTTGACATTGGGATTGAAGCGGCCCACTGGAGCGGTTTGCGCCCAGCCGTCGTTGTAATTGGCGATGAAGGGATTGTTCTTCGATTTGCGGAGCGATTGGTCGGCGAGGTTGCCCGCGCCGGCGGGGGGCGGCCAGGCGGTGCCCCAGGCAAAGATGCCGTGGACCTTGCCGTCGCGGGCCTCGGGCGTTTCGCCGCCTTCGGAAGGGAGCCCGGCGGCCTCGCTCCATTCCTGGTCGGTCGGCAGGCGGTAGCTTTGGTTTTCGCCGATCAGGCCTTCCTTGCGCTCTTTTTCGGTGAGCCATTGGCAGAAGGCCATCGCGTCGGCACGGTTCACCATCACGACGGGGTCGTCCTGGGTTTGGTCGAAGTCGGGGTGGGGTGGGACCTGGCCGGTCGCCTGGCAATAGGCTGCGTAGTCCCTCACGCGTGTCTCCCAAAGGCCGAAGCGAACCGCGCCGATCGGTACCGAGAGGATCATGCCGAGACTGTTGGTCCACTGTTTGGCAGGGTCCTGGGTCGAGGTTCGCTCCAGTCGGGCGGTGAGCAAGGTGCAGCGCTGCGATTCCACGCGGCCGGTTACGGTCTTGTTTTTGAAGCCGGGGAGGCGCAGTTCGTAGGTGATCTCGCCGGGCGAAATTTCCTCCAGCGAGGTGGGCGTGTGGCCGATCTCCTGGCCATCCTGATAGATGATGGCGCCGCCGGGTGAACTGGTGATTTTCACGCTGCCGTTGCCGGGGAGGAAGGTCAGGGTGCGCTCCGCGATTTTGTTGGGTTCAAGGGAAGCCGTGACCGACGTGGTCGCGCCGTTGTGTTTGCCGACGATTTCATAGTCGCCCTCCGGCAAATCACTCAGCGTGGCGGGGGTCTTTCCTTCACGAATCACGGTGGTGCCGGAGAGGATGGCGAAGGTTGCTCCATCCAGATTGCTGGCGATTTTTAAGGAACCGACAAGGCGGGCCAATTTCACGGCAGGGGCGGCGGTGTTGGTTCCGGCCAATACTTCCACGATGGCGTCGGCGGCTTCGTAGCCGTTCATCATGATGTGCACCTGATGCCGGCCGACTTCCAGTTTTCCAAAAGTCGCCGGGCTGTTTTTCACCTGGCCTTCGATTACGACCATGGCGCCTGGCGGATCCGTGGCCACGGTTACGCTGCCGGTGGTTGCCACGGGCGGCGGTATGACAGGAGGCTTGGGCTTCTGGCTTAGGATAGCCCAGCCTCCGACGGCGGAGAGAAGGATCGCCACGGTCACGAGCCACGGCATGAGCGAGCGCTTGCGCTGCCCGTGCTTGAGCATCACGAGGTCGCCGTGCATTTCCTCCGCCGTGGCGTAGCGGCGTTTCAATTTCGCTGCGCAGGCCTTGAGCAGAATCTCGTTCAACTCCATCACATGGTGCTTGTCGTCGAGGTGCTCCAACGTGGTGGGGACGTCTGGAAAATCGAGGCGATCCTTGCCCATGGTGATCTCGTAGAAGACTTTCCCGAGGCTGTAGATATCGGCCTGGGGCGTGCCGGGACCCTCCGGCGGCACGTAGCCTTCGGTGCCCACGAAGGACTCCTGCCCGCTGGCCGCGACCAGGCCGATATCGGCGATCTTGGGCACGCCATGCACGAAGATGATATTCGACGGCTTGATATCGCGATGAGTCAGCCCGCGCTCGTGCAGGGCCTGGAGCGCAGTGGTGAGCGAGATGCCGAAGTCGATGCACTCGCGCGCGGGCAGGCGGCCGCGTTGGTCCAGCACGCTCTTCAGCGTTTTCGGTTGGTAGGTTGCGACATCGACCGAGGCGGTGCCCGCGAGGTCGTCCGCGAGTTCCATGATGTAGTAGAAGAAGCCTTCGCCCTTGCCGACGTGGAGGATATCCACAAAGCCCTCGTGCGAGCGCGAGATGGGCTCGAAGCTGGCCATGCCATCGAACTCCCGCTGGAACGACCGCTCACTGGCAAAGGTGTTCCGGCTGATCACCTTCACTGCGCGCAGCATGCCGGTGAGGCTCCGCGCCAGCCAGATGGAGCCATACGCGCCGCGCCCGATCACCCGCAGGACTTCGTGATCGGGAATGAACGGTGACTTGGAACTTTCGCTCATGCGTGCGCTAAACCGCCGAGCGCTCCAGCAATTCGACTTCCTTGCGCACGAGTGCGCCCACCCGATGCCGCGTCAGATAAACCTGCGCGATATTCACCCGCAGTTCCTTCGCCACCTTGCCCGGAGCCCAGCCCTTCACCACATAGCAGTCGAAGATCTGGTAATGCTTGGGATCGACTTTCTTCCTCACGCGGTCCATCGCGGCGGTGAGCAGGCTGTCTCTCCACTCGGCTTCCCAGATGGCTTCCAGATCGAAGCCGTCGGGGTCGGCCACCCGATCGATTACGGCCGTGCCGCGCGAGTCATCGTCGCTGAGCAGGACGTCGCCGGATTTTCTTTTGCGAAATTGGTCGATGATGCGCCAGCGGGTGATCTGGAGCAGCCAGCCCTTGAATGAGCCAATCGAGGGATCGTATTTCAATCCATCGATATTGCGCGAAACCGTGATGACCGTTTCCTGCACCACGTCCTGCGCCTCGTCGTCGCTGAGGCCGGCCTTGAGGGCGACTCCGTAGATGAGCTTCCAGTAGGTATCGAAAAAAACGCGCCAGTTTTCCTGGTCGCCACGGTCCGCCAGGCGCTCGACCAGGCTGAGCCGCGTCACCAGGAAAGGATCGCCATTCACGCGCCCGTTCTAGCCTAGTTTTTTCACTATCGCGAAATTTTTTCACTTTCCTGAAAGATTGCGCGAAATCCCCCGTATTACCCCCATGCACAGATTGCGTCGGTTGGTGGTTTCGGTCGTCGGGGACATTAAGTGGTCTCCCCCTGTATGGGTTTCCCGCCTGGCCCGGCAACGCCGGAAGATCCTGATTGCCATGCCTGTCCTATGTGCCACGGGCTACGGTCTTTACGCGGGCTGGCAATGGTATCAGCACTTGCCCAAGCCGGAGACCGTCTCGGCCACCGTTCAGGCTCCGGGAATCACCCCCATCGTGGACGACAAGCTCGCGCCCGAGCCTCTGCGCATCGCCTTTGAGAAATCGGTGGCTCCGCTCGAGCGGTTGGACAAGCCCGTGACCTCCGGGGTGAAACTGGAGCCTTCCGTCCCCGGCAAGTGGAAATGGGAGAGCGACCGCGTCCTGCGTTTCGAGCCCGCTCAGGATTGGCCCGCCGCCACCAATTTTCGCGTGATCATCGACCGATCCGCCCTCGCGCCGCACATCCTGCTTTCGCGCTACACCTTTCCGTGGTTCACGCCGAAATTCACCGCGCGCATCCGCAGCCTAGAGTTTTACCAGAATCCCGTGGATCTCGCGGTGAAGCAGGTTGTTGCCACCGTCGATTTTTCTCACCCCGTGGACGAGAAGAGCCTGACCTCCCTCGCGGCCTTCACCATGCTGGGGCTGGAGAAGACGCAGCCCTTCGAGGTCAAGCTCGACAAATTTCAGCGTACCGCCTACCTGCGCACCTCCGCCATCACGCTGCCCGAGCGGGAGGATTTCATGAAGCTCCTGCTCCCGAAGGGCATCCTGACCCCGCTGGGCTCGGCCACCACCGGCTCCGAGGTCGAGTCCAAGGTGCGCGTGCCCGACATCTACAGCTTCTTCCGCATCAACCAGGTCACTTCCAATATCGTCCTCAACGCGGCGGGCGAGCCGGAGCAATTTCTCGTCGTCGATACGACGGCCGCCGCCAAGTCCGAGGACGTGGCCAAGGCGCTCTCTCTCTACGCGATTCCCCAGAAGAAAGTTCGCGGCGAACCTGACTGCGATTATGATGGCCCCCGCGAGATCACCGACACCGTGCTGAAGGCCAGCAAAGTTGTTCCGCTCAAGGTTATCCCTTCCCGCGATGAGTTCTCCCGGGTTCACACCTTCGGATTCCACCTCGATAAAAAGGGGCAGCTTTACGTGAAAATCGCCAAGGGTCTTCAAGTGCCCGGCGGCTATCTTCTCGGTGAAAACTACGACGCTCTCCTCCGCATTCCCGAGCCCGTTGCTTCGATCAATTTCGAGGGACAGGGCGGTCTTCTCGCCCTGAATGGCGAGCGCAAGATCTCCGTCAAATCCCGCAGCGTTCCCAATATCGAGTACCAGATTGCCCGCGTGGCGACCTCGCAGATCAATCACCTGGTCAGCCAGACCGAGGGGAATTTCCAGCACCCGGAGTTCATCTCCTATTCCTTCAACGAGGAGAATATCTCGCGCCTGGGCACTGAGCATCAGCCTCTCTCGGTCATCGATTCCTTCAAGGCCAACTACTCGGCCTTCGACTTCGGGCCTCATCTCACCATCCCGAAGGATGGCGGCAGCGAGCGCGGGCTCTTCTTCCTCAAGGCCCGCGGCTGGGATCCGGCCACCAACCAGTACATGTCAGGCGTCTCGGATAGCCGCTTCATTCTCGTGACCGACCTCGGGCTCATCGTGAAGCAAAATGCCGATGAGAGTCGCGATGTCTTTGTCGCCTCCGTCAAGAGCGGCCTTCCTCTGGCGCACGTGAAGATTGAGCTCATCGGCAAAAATGGAGTTCCTCTCGCCAGCGGGGAGACCGATGCGGTTGGCCGGGTTTCCCTTCCTTCCATGAAGGGGGCCACGCGCGATCGCAAGCCGGTGGCCATCACGGCCCGCCTCGCTGAGGACATCGCCTTTCTCCCTTATGCGGCGGAGGATCGGGACATCGACTTCTCCCGTTTCGACGTCGGCGGCATCACCAGTGCCTCCGGCGACGATTTGCAGGCGTTTCTTTTTACCGAGCGCGGTATCTATCGGCCCGGCGACTCCATCCACTCCGGCTACATGGTCAAGAGCCGCAACTGGCAGAAGCAAATGACCGGCCTGCCCATCGAACTCGAAGTCCGCGACGCCAAGGGCCAGGCCATTCTCGTTCAGCGCACCACCGTGCCGGCGGGCGGCTTCGGCGAACTCGAGGTGCCCACCACCATCGCCTCGCCCTCGGGCATTTATAATATCGACCTGTACCTGGTTCGCGATAATCAGCGCGACCTCTTGCTCAACAGCACCAGCGCGTGGGTGAAAGAGTTCCTGCCCGATCGCATGAAGATCACCTCGAAGCTCTCCGCAGGTAGTAACATTGAGGGGTGGATCACGCCCGATTCCGTGCAGGCCAAGATCTCCCTGCAAAATCTCTACGGCACTCCGGCTACCGATCGCCGCATCAAGGGCAGCATGAAGCTTTCGCCCACCGGCTTTGGTTTCGCATCTTACCCCGACTACCATTTTTACGACCGCCTCCTCGATGGCGCGGAGAAGCCCAAGTTCCAGGAGGTCGACCTCGGCGATACCAAGACCGATGAGGCCGGCGCGGCGCAGTTCGATCTCCACCTCGAGCGCTTTGCCAATGCCACCTACGCCATGACGCTCTACACCGAGGGCTTCGAGGCGGACAATGGACGCAGCGTGACGGCGCAGAATCGCGTGCTGGTTTCGCCGCTATCTTATGTGGTTGGTTACAAGCCCGACGGGGATCTCGGCTACATTTCGCGCGGCCTCCCACGTTCGATCAACTTCATTGCCCTCGATCACGAGTTAGAGAAAATCGCCGTAACCGATCTCCACTTTCGCCTCATCGAGCGCACCTTTGTTTCCGTGCTGACCAAGCAGGAGAGTGGCAGCTATACCTATGAATCTGTCGAGCGTGACCGCGAGGTGAAAAACGAGGCCATCCCGCTTTCGGCGGAGGGGCTCAACTATCCCATCGATACCGCCGAGCCCGGCAATTTCCTGCTCGAGGTTCTCGACCCTTCCGGCCTGCATGTCAGCTCCGTGCCGTTCACCGTCGTGGGTTCGGGTGCGGTCACCCGCTCCATGGAAAAAGACGCCGAGCTGGAGATGAAGCTTCCGCGCCAGGAGTATCAGGCGGGCGACGATCTGGAGATCGCCATCACCGCGCCTTACACGGGCAGCGGTCTCATCACCATCGAGCGCGACAAGGTCTATGCGCAGGCCTGGTTCCAAGCTTCCAATGTCAGCAGTGTGCAGCACATCCGTGTGCCCGAGGGACTCGAAGGCACCGCGTACGTCAATGTGACCTTTGTGCGCGGGCTCGACTCCCGCGAGATCTTCGCCAGCCCGCTCAGCTATGCGGTTGCGCCCATCACGGTGAATCGTGAGAAGCGCCGCCTGGCCATCCAGCTCGATGCTCCGAAGGAAGCCAAGCCCGGGCAGCCCTTCGTGATCAAGTACCAGGCCGATCGCCCTTGCCGCATCGCGGTTTACGCCGTGGACCAGGGCATTCTCCAGGTGAGCGATTACCAATTGCCCGATCCGCTGGCGACCTTCTTCAGCAAGCTCGCGCTGCTGGTTGGCACTTCGCAGATCGTTGATCTTATTTTACCGGAATTTTCCATCCTTCGTTCGCTCTCCGCGCCTGGAGGTGGCGAGGATTTGCTCAAGAAGGAGCTCAATCCTTTTCAGCGCGTGACCGAGAAGCCTGTGGTCTTCTGGTCCGGTATCATCGACGCCGACCAGACTCCGCGCGAGGTGACCTATGACGTGCCCGATTATTTCAATGGCACGCTCAAGGTCATGGCGGTGGCATATTGTCCCGAAGCGGCGGGTAGTACCGAGCGCACCTCGCTTATCCGCAGCCGGTATGTCATCTCGCCCGGCCTGCCCACGGTCGTTGCGCCCGGCGATACCTTTGAGGTCGGCGTCACGGTCAACAACGGGGGCAATGCGGCCGATGTTCAGCTCACGGCCGAGCCCTCGGAGCAATTGGAAATCGTCAAGGCTCCCACCGCGGCTCTGCATCTGGAGCAGGGCAGGGAGGCCACGGTTACCTTCACCGTGCGTGCCACCGAGAGACTCGGCTCCGGGCGCCTCGCTTTTCATGCCGTGGGCGATGGGGAGGAATCCATCCGCCAGGCCACGGTCAGCGTGCGTCCCGCCACGCCTTTTGTCACCGATGTGCGCAGTGCCCGCTTCACCAAGCCTGTCTTCGAGATGCCGCTCGACCGCCTGGTGCGTCCCGAGTTCCGCAAGCTGGAGGCCACTGTCTCCGCCCTGCCTCTCGGCCTGGCTCACGGGCTCGACGTCTATTTGAAAAACTATCCCTACGGCTGCTCCGAGCAGATCACCAGCGGGGCCTTCTGCCGCCTCATGCTCTCCGGGGAAGCCGACTTCGGCCTCACTCGTGCCGAGATCGCCGAGCAGCTCGAACACACCTTCGCCGTGGAGCGCCAGCGGCAGAACGACCAGGGCGGCTTCGGCTACTGGAATGCCTCGCCGAGCCATGGGATCGACTTCATCTCGGTCTACGTGACCCACTTCCTCGTCGAGGCCAAGGCCGCCGGCTTCGCTCCGCCGCCCGACATGCTCGCCGCCGCCCTGCGCAATCTCCAGCGCATGGCCGGTGAGTCCAGCCCGTCGACCCTCGCGGCGGCCCGTGCCCAGGCCTACGCCATCTATGTGCTCACCCGCGAGGACGTCATCACGACCAACTACATCATCAACCTCCGCGACACGCTCGACCGCGATTTCGCGGCGCAGTGGAAATCCGACCTTACCGCCGTCTACCTCGGTGGCGCGCTTGCGCTGCTCAAGCACGATGACGAAGGCGCCAAGCTCGTGCGCGGTTATCGCATCGGCACCTTCCACGCCACGGACTACCGCGATTACTTCTCGCGCCTCGGCGGCGATTCCCAATACGTGGCGATCCTCGCCCGCCACTTCCCCGCCTTGCTGAAGAAGCTCCCGCCTGAGGATTTTCTCAAGGCGCTCGAACCCATCGAGCAGGGCCGCTTCAGCACGCTATCGGCGGCCTACGCCGTACTCGCGCTCAAGAGCTACTCTCAGTTGATGGCCCAGAGCGACCCGCAATTGGCCCTCTCCGAGATTTTGAAAGATGGCAAGGTGGAGCCAGTCGCCACGCGCGGAGATCTCACGAGGATGGGTGAGTTCTCCGCCGTGGCCAAGGCTCTCCGTTTCTCCGGCCACCCGCCGGCTCTGGGTCTCTTTGCCCAGGCCGTCACCGCCGGCTTTGATCAGAATCTCCCGGCCAAACCGGTCGAGGCCGGTCTCGAGATCTTCCGCGAATATCCCGCCACGGCCCACGTCGGGGATCCCATCACCGTGAAACTCAAGGTGCGCAGTTTGCAAAAGGACAGCGTCTCCAATTGCGCTGTGGTCGACCTTCTGCCCGGGGGTTTCGAGGTGGTCGGCACCTCCATTCAGCCCGGCGCGGAGACGGTGCCCGGCTGGGATTTTGTCGAGGTGCGCGAGGATCGCGTCGTCTTCTTTGGTTCCGTCTCCACCGACCTGCAGGAGATCTCTTACCAGATCAAGGCCACCAACCGCGGCGAGTATCTCGTGCCGCCGCCGTTCGTCGAGTCCATGTATGACCGCGCCGTTCATGGCAGCGGGGTGGGTCAGAAGATCACCGTGACCGACGCGAAATGAAACGCCTTCGTCGCTGGCTCATCTTCAGCACCATGGCCTTCATGGCCGCTTGGCTCCTGCTCCCGCGCGTGCCGCTGCTCGATGGCGTGGACTTCTCCCGCGTGGTCAGGGATCGCGATGGGCACATCCTGCGCATCGTCCTCACCAGCGATGACAAGCTCCGCGTTTTCACCCCGCTCGCCGAGATTTCACCGCGCCTCATCACAGCTACCCTCAGCCATGAGGACAGCTACTTTGAGAGCCACCCCGGCGTGAACCCCATCTCCACCCTGCGCGCCGCCTGCTACTTCGTCACGGGGCGCGCGCGGGGTGGAGCCTCCACCATCACCATGCAGGTGGCGCGGCTGCGTTATCAGCTCTACACCCGCTCTCCCTGGGGCAAGGCCCGGCAGATGTACTACGCCCTCGCCCTCGAGCGGCACTATACCAAGTCCCAGATCCTCGAGGCCTATCTCAATCTCACGCCCTACGGTGGCAACATCGAGGGTCTCGGCGCGGCCAGTCTCGTCTACCTCGGCAAAGCTCCCGCGCAGCTTACCTGGCCCGAAGCCGTCTCGCTCAGCCTTGTCCCGCAAAGCCCCGCCTGGCGCCAGCCTCTGCTCCATCGCGAAAACGTCCGCCTCACCGCCGCCCACCGGCATCTTTACGATGAGCTTCTCGCTCAAGGCATCGTGAAAGACCCGATGGGCCGCGACTACGTGCTCCATGTATCCGCCAAGCCTCCCTTCGAGGCGCCCCACGTGGTGAATGCCCTCCTTGAGGAAAACAAGACGGGCCCGGTCAGTTCGACCGTCGACCTCGGTCTCCAAAAACTCATCGAGCGCCGCATCACTTCCTATGTTGAGACCGCCCGCCAGGTCGGCATTCGCAATGCCTCCGTCATGCTCCTCGACACCCGCACCATGGAAGTTCTCGCGCAGGTTGGCTCCGCCAATTTTTTCGACGAGTCCATCAACGGCCAGGTCGATGGTACCCGCAGCCCGCGCTCGCCGGGCTCCGCGCTGAAGCCTCTGATCTATGCGCTCGCGCTCGATCAGGGCCTCATCCACCCGCAGACGCTCCTGGTCGACGCACCGCGCCGCTTTGCTGATTACAATCCTGAGAATTCCGACCGCGAATTCTGCGGCCCCATTTCGGCCCGCGACGCTCTCGCCCGCAGCCGCAATGTCCCCGCCGTCGATCTCACCTCTCGCCTCGCGCATCCCAGTTTTTACGAGTTCCTCCAGCACGCCGGCCTGCCCTTGAAAGACGAAAAAACCTACGGCCTCTCTCTCGCCCTCGGCGGCGAGGAGGTCACCATGGAGAGCGTCGTCATGCTCTACGCCATGCTCGCCAATGGCGGCGAACTCCGCCCCCTTCGCCACACCACGGATGCGGCCGCTGCTTCGCCCGGCTTTCGTCTTCTCACACCCGAGTCCTCCTTTCTCGCGCTTGAGATGCTGGCCAATATCCCCGCGCCCGGGCAGCTCGACTCTGCTGCGCTCCGCTCCATCTTTTGGAAGACCGGCACCTCCCATGGTTTCCGCGACGCCTGGTCTGTCGCCGTCGTCGACCACTACGTGCTCGCCGTCTGGATTGGTAATTTCGACAGCCGCCCAAATCCCGCCTTCGCCGGCCGCACCGCCGCCGCGCCGCTCCTCTTTCAGATCATCGACTCCCTCCGCGAGCGCGGCCTGGTCAAACTCGCGCCCCATCTCCCGCCGTCTGGCGCCAATCTCCGCCACGTCGATCTCTGCGCCATCTCCGGCCAGCTCCCCGGGCCTCATTGCCCGCGCTGCACCTCCGGCTGGTTCATCCCCGGCGTATCGCCCATCGGCACCTGCACCGTCCATCGCGAGATCTTCGTCGATATTCAGACCGGCCTCCGCCTCCCCTCCGCCGATGGAACACGCCCAATTCGACGCGAGATCTTCGAGTTCTGGCCCTCCAATCTCCTCGCCCTCTTTGAAAAAGCCGGGCTTCCCCGTCCCATCCCGCCACCCTTCCTGCCCGGCAGCGCCCTGGAGTTCCTCGGCCGCACCGGCCGCCCACCCCAGATC
>FTCB01000314.1_pt1 | contig 23918 bp, 18 predicted proteins | sample 1639431 | NCBI WGS metagenome assembly FTCB01 (sample SAMEA3914864, study PRJEB12502) | metagenome | biome: forest; material: soil | place: USA | collected 2012-03-12 | depth 0.3 m
CACCGGGCTGGCCGTGAGCGATGCCTTTTCGGGCGCTCTGACCGGAGATGTGTACGGACCGGTGGGCACGGCGGTCTCCGTGTCGGGAACGACCTTTACCTTCAATCCGGCAAATATCAGCGGTTCCATTGCCAAGCTTTCGATCGCCGGCCATATCCATGGCGACCTGTTCGCGCAAGGATCCATTACAAATGTCACAGCGACGAATCCCGCCAAGTCCAACGGGAATCTTCTGAGCATCGGCGGGGGGATAGACACCGGTTCCGCGGTGCATCTCCATCAATCATTTAACGGCGGCGCGACCACCCTTTTACTGAACCTGACCGCGCCGGCCGGAGGAAATGGCGGAGATATTACAAATGTCACACTGGCTAATGGAACCTCCAGCATTCAGGCAGGACAAGGGCAGGACGGTGATAACACAACGCCGGCCGGCGGGAAGGGAGGGAGCGTGTCTAACATCAAAATCCTCAATGCCCTGCAAAACATTCTCATTTCGGCCGGCGACGGGGGCGAAGGCAGCTCGGGCGGTGTGGGCGGCGCGGGAGGCTCGATTGTAAATTGTTCACTCCACCAGTCGGGGATCAACGACGGCTCCATCGGTCTGGGTGCTGGCGACGGGGGCAATGGCGATGGCGCGGGGGTCGGCGGGGCGGGAGGCGCCGTGACGGGCATTGCCGTCTCGAGCTCGGGGCACTTGCACGGATTTAGCGTTTACAGCGGATTCGGCGGCGACGGCGACGCGACTGGCGATGGCGGGGCTGCGGGATCGATCAGCGGCGTGAAAGCAAAGCTTGGCTTTAACGATCAAGGCGTCGTGATCTCGGCCGGGAGCGGCGGGGTGGCTGGCGATACGCATGGGAACGGTGGCGCCGGCGGCGCGATCTCGGAGTGCGCGATTTCCTTATCGTTTACCGAGGGCGCCGTAAGCATCTCGGCGGGCAACGGACGCGAAGCCACGACTGGCGCCGGCGGCGCAGGTGGGGCGATTTCGGGTTTGACCCTGAGCTCATCGGAAACGCTCGCGGCGGCATTCACGATCGCTGCCGGCGACGGAGGAGATGTGCACACGCTGGGGGCTGGTGGAGCGGGTGGCAATCTACAGTCCATTTCTCTGGATTCACACACCGTGGGAACTTTGAACCTCAATGGTGGCGCCGGGGGAGCTGGCGCCTCGGCCGCCGGCGGGGCTGGTGGTTCGATCGTGGGGCTGAAGTCGACGCTGGTGTTGTCGACGCTTTCCACGGGATTTGCCGTCACCGCGGGAAGTGGAGGCGAGGCCGTAAATGGCGTCGGAGGCTTGGGAGATGGGGGCGCCGGAGGAAAAGTGAGCGGTTTGAATTTGAATGGCGCCGCTTCCTTCGGCATTGCCATTGCAGGCGGCGCTGGGGCTACGGGCGCCAAAGGCGGGAATGGCGGCGGGGTCGACCACATTTCGTTTTCCGCAGGCGCTGCCGGTGTGGTTGGAGAGGCGACGATCAAAGGCGGCGCCGGGGGAGCGGGCACTGGATCCGCCGGAGATGGCGGCGCCGGTGGTTCGATCTCCGATATCAAGGGAGCGTCTGCGAGCGCCCTGGCCATTTTTACCCTCACCACAGGCGCCGGCGGAGCGGCCGCAGGAACAGGCGCGGGCGGAGCCGGAGGCGATGCGACAAATGTCGTGGCTTCGGGTTCCACTCCGATCGAATCCGGATTGGAGATTGCCACGGGAGTCGGCGGTTCCTCGGTGAGCGGACCCGCCGGCAACAGCGGTTCGATCAGCCACATCAGCACGTCTGGCAAAGGCGCCGGCTTTTTCCTCCAGACCGGAGTGGGGGGCGACAGCACACTGAGTAGCGGTGGCTCCAGCGGCTCGATCTCGGATATCAAGATGAATGTCCAGATCGCGGAAGAGTCCTTGCTCAAGACGGGCGACGGCGGACTCAGCGCCGCTCACGGAAATGGCGGAGCTTCCGGCAGCATTTCCAATGTCCATGTGACCGGCGGCTTGGTTTTGGAGGTCGTTATAGGGGTCGGCGACGGCGGCAGCGCCGCTTCTGATTCCGGGAAAGGAGGGGCAGGCGGAGCGCTTTCGAATATTTCCGTTTCGATCGGCGCGAATTTCGAAGGGTTTTCGATTGCCTCCGGCAATGGAGGCGCCAGCGGAGGGACCGGGGGCGGCGGGGCCGGCGGCGATATTTCGCAGATAAAGCTCACAGGTGTCGGAGCCGAGCAGAGTGGTTTGGAAGTGGCTGCCGGGAATGGCGGCGACGGGACGGGAACGGGCTCTGCGGGCGGCGCTGGCGGCTCAATCACTGGTCTTGGAGTGAAAGCGAGCGGCGTTGCTGCGGAAGCGTTGACTGTGAAGGCGGGCGATGGCGGCAAGGCCAACGGCGCGGCCGGTGGCGCCGGCGGCTCCGTCTCCACCATCGCCCTGATCGCCGCGGACTATGTGGACACGGTCGCCGTTGGGGCTGGCGCCGGCGGGTCTGTCACCGCAGGAAATGGGGATGGAGGGCTGGGCGGCGCCTTGACCAAGGTCACGGCTTCGCTGCACAACACGGGTTCAATTTCCCAGGTTTTTGCCGGTGGTGGAGGCGATGGAGCCGGCGCAGGAAGCGGTGGAGCCGGCGGCAATGCTTCGGGCATCACAATCAAAATCTCCGACATTCAGGACGGCTTTTTCATTCGCTCCGGCAATGGGGGGAACTCGGGAGCCACCTTGGGCGCCGGTGGCGCGGGCGGCAATTTGTCCAGTGTGGTTTTTGCTGCGGCTCCAGGTTCGCCGCAACTGGTCGCCTTTGTCAGCGGCTACGGCGGCAACGGCGCCGGAGCGGCCAAGAATGGCGGCTCTGGCGGCGCTGTCACCGGCATAAACGTCACGGCGCTCGCAAATCCGGTGAGCGTCTTCTCCGGCGCTGGTGGGGACAGCGGGTCCGGCGCAACTGCCAAGGCCGGTGACGGCGGAAATGTCTCGGGCGTCACCGGCAAGGTGGGAGTTTTCGGCATCAACGGTGGCTTGGGCGGCGATTCGGCCGATGGCATCGGTGGCGCAGGCGCGAATATATCCTCAGTGACGCTTTCTGCCGTGAGCCAGTTTGTGCGCGAAATCGCCGCGGGTGATGGCGGAAGTGGTGGGGCGACCAGTGGAAAGGGTGGCTCGATCTCTGGGGTCAAGGTTGCTGGAGACATCGGCGATTTCACCAGCGCGTTCGGCACGAACTTCGATATCAATTCCGGGATGGGCGGATTGGTGGCGGGTCATGGTGGCGCGGCCAACGACTCGTTGAATGGCAGCGTTTCGAATGTTACCGCGACAAGGATCGCGACGATCATTGCGGGACGAGTTTCCGGCGCGGACGCGGCCAATACCAACGCTGTAAGCAAGATCTCCGGGATCGTCACGAGTGTGATCGGCGCCGACTTGAATCACAATGGCGTGGCCGATGATGAAATGGGCTCGCCGTGGACAGTGGGTGACAGTCACCCGCTCGTCGACGGCGTGGTGATCGTGGCTGCGGGCCAGTTCATGGTGACCAGCCCGACGCCGCTGGACCTGGTGACGGTGTAAGTTAGTTAGTTAGCTAATGCTAATGCGCAGAGAGTCTGGCCTTGATATTGTTGCGCGCGATGGATGGAAAGGTCTCCGGAACCTGGTTCCACCAGCGCGCCGCTTGGGGATCCAATTCGTCGTGCAAGGCGTCCAGTTGTTCGCGGCATTCCTCCCAGTGTTCGCTGTACTCGGCCAGGATGGCGTAGTTCGTGCGAATCATGCGGATGCGCGACTCACTGCCGGGTGTTTTCAGATACCCTTTGAACATCGCCGAAAGCTCGGCCCAGGGAAGCTTTTCAAAATAAACATCGAGGTTTCGCTCGTCACTCCATTGGTCGTGGATCGCCGAGAGATAGAGCAGCGGCACGTCGGTATCGAACCGCTCGGTCTTCGCGCATTTCAGACCGAAGGCCAGGAGCGCTTCCTTGCTTCCGAGCCAACGCGCCCGCAAGCCCCAGCGCATGCGTTGGTAGGCCTCAGGGTCGTCGAAACGCGCGGAAACTGCGTTCTCGAACCACTCCCGCATGTCGTCCAAATCGTTTTGCCCCATCGCCACGCGGATCATGGTACAGGCTGCCGAGGGATGTTTTGGATTTGCCTCCCAGGATTGCTGCAAGATCGCATTTGCCTGGCGCAGATGCTCTTCAAATCCCTTCCAACCCTTCCGGGTGACCTCACTGGCCGACCCGCTGCCGCGGGCCTTCCACGCCTCGTCCACTTCGATCTCGCCCTGGACCCGCAGTTTCAGCCATTCCGGGACATTTGGCGAGGCTTTGACGACGTCCAAAAACTGAGCGCTGCGGTTTTCCATGATGGCGAGGCGATCGGCGGTCAGCAGGCCTTCCCATACCCATTGGTCCGCTTCCGTCATGGGCGCGACGGCGAGAGCGGCGGCCAGCGTGTCGAGGCAGGTCCTGTCATCATCCGGTCGTGCGGCCGGCAGAATCGAAACCGATTTCCCGCGATGGTGCAGGTTGTATAACTCGGCGCTGGCGAGAAAGACCAATTGCGGAGAGTAATGTTGCGCCGGCAGGGCGCTTTCCGCGCGTTCGAATAGCGAAGCCGCCTTGACGGGATCATCCTGGCGTTCCCGGAAGGCCGCGAGCATGATGATGAGCGGATCGTCACATCCCTTGGCCAGGGCTTTGCGGCCGAGTTGCTGCAACTCGGTTTCCTGCGGCGCCGCGCTGCCGTGCGCCCAGTAACGGGCGGTTCCTTCGATGAGGGCGTGAGCCTCGGCATCCCAGCGTGGATCATGTTTCCCGGTCGAATCGTAGGGCTTTAACATCGTGCGTTCCGCCCACCCGAGGTGGTAGGCGGCGACATCTTTGCTGACGATCGCCTTATCGTCTTGCGGGATTTCTTCCGTTGCAGAAAGGCCGGACGCATTTTCCGCACGCTCTGCTTCCTGGGCCAGCGCCTGCCGATCCTGCAATTTCTGTGCGACGGTCTGGAAAGTCGAATGCAGGGAAGTGAGGAAACCAAAACCCAGCATGACAATGGCCGCCGTATGGATGCCGCAGGCCAGGCCCGGAAGGAGGCGCCGGCCGCGTTCGTTAGTGACGGCGATGCCGGCGAGGATCGCCCCGATCATGCCAATCACGAGGCCGAATACACAGACGAGCGCACGAAGGCCGGCTCCGAATTGCGGTGTCTCGATGGAGGTCGCCACGCACACGGCCGCCACCACGATGGCGAGCGCAACTGCAGTCGTGGTGAGGCCGGAGGGACGTGTCCTGGGCAGGAAAGGCGGGATGTCGTTCACGTGCGATCAATCGCAGTGCCCGGCGACGGATCAAGTGAAATCAGATTCCCGCCTTTCGCGTTCATATTCAAGGCTAACTTGCTCTAGATGTGGGTCGTCCCGATCTCGCTGAGCGTCACATCGCCGCCCGTCTGCTGGGAGAGAACCGTGCTGCTGTTTCCGGTGATGACAGCCGGTTGCACGATCGTTGTGCCGTAGCGGAATTTGCCGATGTCCTGCGCTTCGAAGCCGAAATGATCGGTGGTGTTGCCGGTCGTTCCGATGACGGTGCCGCCAATCCGGATGCTGGCGATTCGCGAGATCACTCCGGCAGGGCCGGCTCCGGCGATGACGGAATCCGTCGCGGAACCGAAATTCTTCGTGTCGCCAGTGGATGTCTTGATGCCGGCTACTAGGTTGCTGGCGATCCAATCGCCTTTAACGGTGACGTTGCCGATTTGAGCATGCCCGTTTACGGCGTGCAAGTCGGTGTCATAGCCGCCGAGAATGTTGGAATAGGCAATGCGCCCCCCGATGGCGATTTTGCCGAAGGCGCTGTCGGCCTTGTCCGTGGGCGACTTCGTTGCGGCCGCGGTGATCTCTACCGAGTGTCCGGCATCGCCGATGACATTTCCATGGACGCGCAGGGAGTGAATGTCGCCCGCCACCCGGATGGATCCGCTGTCCGTATTGGAGCCTGCCATCACGGAGCCGCGGATATTTACCGTGCCGATCCGGCCGTTGGCATCATCGATCGAAGCGGAAAAGAGCCCCGAATTGCCGACCAGGTCGCCGCGAACACTTACGTGTGAGGAATCTCCCTTCATCACGAGATCGCCGCTGCTGTTGCCTGAACCGCCGATGATAGATCCGCCTGCGCTGAAGTTAAATATGCGGCCATTGGTCACAATCGATCCGCTGTTCAGATTCAGACCGCCGAGGACATTCTTGCCAATGTGGAGATTGTGGATATCGCCTGTGGTGAAGATTTCCCCGCTATTGACACTGCTGCCGCCAATCAGAGAGCCGCCAATCTTGAGGGATTTGATGCCGCCGGCCACATTCACGAAAACGTTGCTCAGGTCGTAATTTACCACCAGTGAGCCGATGTTTCCATTGATGTTCGAGGCCAGGGCCAAGGACGCGTTCGTTCCGCCGGAGCCGCCGCCTCCACCGGACCCGCCGCTTCCACCGGAATTGACCTGCGTGCCTAACAAATTGATGATGTCGGTGAGGAGTGTGTTCAGAGTATCCGTCACCGTTGTGCCGAGCTGGGTGCCAACGTTGCCGAGGAGGCCGGCAATGTTCGATTCCAGCAACGACAAGTCGCGGAGTGTGCTCGCGGCCAAGGTCCCGCCCGAGGAGAGCGTAGAACTCAAGCTCGAGCCAATGCTCCCGAGCAGGCCCGTGACGTTGTTGAGGAGGCCGGAGGCTCCCTGGGGCAACGAAGGAAGAGTCGTCGTCAAGGTATGGAGCGCCGATTGGAGATCTCCATTCACCGCCGTGAGGAGGTAGGTCGGCTGGCTCAGAACCGACGTGACGGCCCCTTGCACCGTATTCAGGAGTCCCTGCACGGTTTGCGACAGAGAGCCAGTGAGCGCGGTATTTAAATTGACCTGCAGCGAAGCCAGGTCGCCGACGAGGACGTCGAGCGAAATACCGCCGGAGCCATTCAGCAAACTGCTCACGTCGGAGCTGACCTGCCCAACCAGCGTCTGAACGGCATTGTTATTGCCGCTGCCGGAACCCAGCAGCGAACCGAGCAGGTTGCCCAGACCTCCCTGGCCGCTCCCGCTCTGCGATACTGCGGAAATGGCATTGTTGAGCGTGGAAAGAAGATTGAGCGACGACGGCGTGAGAACGTTGTTCAAAAGGCCCAGTACGCCGCTGATGGTCGTATTCACGGTGCTGAGCGCGTCGGTTACCGTGCCTCCGAGGCCCTGTGGCGACACCAGACCGTGAACGATGCAGTTCACGTCGGTGATGACCGTGTTGAGCACCGAGCCGAGCGTGGGGCTTAATTGCTGCAACGTCGATCCAAATTGGTTGACCAGCGTGGTCACATCGCCGGCGACGTTGGATAGCAAAGTCGTCACGGCAGGGGAAAGTTGATTGATATCGGTGGAGCCCAGTCCGGCCAGGCTCGTGATATCCGAGGCGAGCGTGGAGAGCAGCCGGGAGAGGTCGGGATCGGATACGCCGTTTTTGAGGAGGGCATTGATATCGTCCAGCACGGTTCCCAGGATGCCCGTAGCGGTCTTGCCCGTCGTATCGATCAATTGAAGCAGCGTGCTGACGAGGCTGGTGGTGTCGATGCCTCCTCCGCCCGTTCCGCCGCCGCCCGTCCCACCGCCCCCAGATCCACCGCCGCCCGGGCCGCCAGGCGTGTTGACGCCGAAGATGCCCATCGAGCGCGTGTGCAAGCTGCGGATGGCGGTCTTGGCGGGATTTCCGTCGCCGGCGTCAATGCCGCCGAGGTCGCCCCGAACGGTTACATTGCCAAGATCCACACCATGGGCTTCGATGAAGCCCACATTCGCAAATCCATCACCGGTGTGGCTCTTGACCACTTTGAACGTAATATTTGCTCCTTGGAAGGAAGGATCGGTGAGATCCAGGTGCGACACGTATCCCTGGTTTGACGAGCTGCCGTTGGTGACCAGGGTGACGTGTCCCGCGAGGTTCCCCTTGGACGCAGTGATTTTCACGTGATCCCCGTCGACGTCGGTATAGGCGAAGACCGAGGCGGGGGCGATTCGAGGTTCGAGAACCTCGATGACGTTCCGATGCTTTGAGTTGAGAGCTGTAGTGTTCATAGTTAGGAATGGAGGAGAGGGGGGCGCGACATTCCTCTCTTGGCGAGACCGTCGGCCCTGATTTGCCTTCGGATCACGTTCTCCCGGGTTTCGAATTTGACTGATGTGCCCATCGGTTCTTTGCGGCCGCTCTCATCGGGCATTTCCCTGCCTGAGTCTGCGAGAGGCCGCATATGTTGTATAAACGGCTGGTATGGGTAATACAAAACGTACAACCTTGTAGATGTCGGCGGGGGCTGGGCTTAGGCAATGGCTGCGGCGCCTAAGGGCGGTTATGTACGTGATTGTCTGTAGGACGGATCGGTAGTTTCCGTGGCCGTGGCGCGGCGGTCGACACCGAGTTGCCCAATTGCGCGCGGTGGGGCGCGGAGGAATCGCGTATATAATGTTCGCTCTCGCGCGCAAGATGCTTGGGCGCACTGCAGGGATCGATTTTAAGCAACCGGAATCCCCCTGTTGATTCCAGACTAGTCCTGGAGGGACGTTGGAATTTAGCCGGTGGCGTCAGCCACCGGATTTGCAATGCAATACGGTCGCGCCCCGGGCGGGGCGCCGGAACCGATTAACATAAATGCCCAGAGTTGTATTCTGATCTCGTTGAGTTCCAATAGAATGAATCGAGACTCAGGGCGCGGTATGTGAAAATAATTCCGGCGCCCCTGCCGGGCCGCAACCGCATTTTGCCCCGAATCCGGCGGCTGACGCCACCGGCTAAATTCCAATGTCCCTCCGGGACTAGTCTGGCGCTTTTGACGAGTGTTGCGTGCGATCAAAATTGGCCAACTCCCGAGGCGCCGTGTGGCAGCGCCTTGTCGGCATTTACGGGCTATCCGCCTTCCTCGTGCATAAATGTTAATATCTCGCCTAGAGTGTATGTCTTTAAGTCATCGCTGTAATTATTGTCGTCCTCAAGTTCAGCACGGATTTGGGGCGGAACAGCAATGTGGCAATTGCGCAGCTCGTTTGCCAGTGGCTCGTGATTGCAGTAGGCATTCACGGCCAGGAAGGTGAGCAAATCATAGGCGCAGATTTGTTCGGCCGGCAATCCGTTCTCAAACCGCTTCAGAATGAAGAGGTAGTCGGCTGCGAATTCATGGACGAAACGGCGGCCGAGGGCGGATTCCAAGGACGTAAGATAGTGAGTGCGGCGCAGACCTGGTGGAAAATCATTGACGCGGCCTCCGAGAGCATAGCTCTCGTCGCGCCACGGACTATTTAGCCAGATTGGAAGGCATCGTTCCCAGGCCTGAGCGACCGTTCCGATTAAATAGGATCCCAATTTCTCGTATTCTTCAGGTGTAGGGATTTTTCGCATTGAAGAATGCTGGAATTACATGAGTGGGTGAAGTCGCCTATTTGGTGGCGGAAAATTCTCAAAGCCCGTTCTGCACACTCATCGTTTTTAAGAGCGCCAAGCGGTATAGGTCAAGCGCAACGGGTTTCAGGACAGCGCTCTCTTACGCGAGGATTGGTGTGTGCGCGATCGAGATTTTGATATGCTCCGCAAAAGATGAACGCCGAAGATCTCCGCCCAGCATTGTCCATCGAGATTCGCCGCGCTCAATCCTGCGATTCCGCCGATATTTCCGAGCCCCTGAGTGAATTAGGCTACCCTTCGACCGCTGCGCAGGTGGAGAGGCGCATTGCCGAAACGACGGGCTCGACCGAGACTGCAGTTTTCGTCGCTGAGTGGGAGGGGTGTGTCGTCGGCCTCTTGTCGTTTCATCGAATTCCCCTTTTCCACGCCGATGAATACCTCGGTCGCATCACCAGCCTCATCGTTTCCACGGGGAATCGTGGGCGCGGCATTGGCCGCCGGCTCCTGGTTGCGGCAGAGGAATATGGAGCGGCGCATGGGTGTAGCCGCATCGAAGTGACCAGTGGCGACCACCGCGCTGACGCCCACGCGTTCTATGAGCGCGCCGGCTATCGAGTCGATTGTCGGCGATTCCTGAAAGGCTGAGGATCGCCTGCCCCTAAAAAAGGACATCGCCGCCGGGAAAACCCGGGCGGCGATGTTGAAAAGCTCTTCGCGCTGATGCGCTTGTGCCACCCGAAGGCGGGCCAAGCTCCAGCCGGAGCCGTGTGGAAGCGATCCCTTACTTGATCTCCACCTTGGCGCCAGCGGCTTCGATCTTCTTCTTGATCTCGGCTGCTTCTTCCTTGGTGACGCCTTCCTTGAGGGTCTTCGGAGCGCCTTCGACGAGAGCTTTCGCTTCGGCGAGGCCGAGTCCGGCGACGCAGGCGCGGACTTCCTTGATGACGCCGATCTTGTTGGCGCCGGCTTCCTTGAGGATGACGTCGAAAGCGGTCTTCTCTTCGACGGGAGCGGCGGGAGCGGCGGCTCCGCCAGCGGCGGCAACGGCCACGGGGGCCGCGGCGCTGACGCCCCACTTCTCTTCGAGGGCTTTCACGAGGGATGCAACTTCGAGGACGGTGAGTCCGCTGAGCTGATCAACGAGTGCGGTTGTATCTGCCATATGTCTAATATCAGTAGGTCTCGTCGCGCCCCGAAGCATCGGGGGATTTCAGGCGGCTGCCGCCGCACCGACGAGTTGCCAATTGTTTTATTTGTTTGGAAATCGGGAGCGCGCACTGGCCACACTCCCGGAGGATTTTCTCCGGCTCTCGCCGGCGAAAGGGTTGGGAATTCTAGTGGATGACGAATTAAACCGCCGCTTCTGCTGCGGGAGCGGGTTCGGTCGGAGCTTCGCCGCCGCCATCGCCTTCGCCGCCAGCTTCGCCGCCGCCTTCCTTGTCGGAGTGGGCCTTGAGCACGCGAGCGAGGGCCGCGGCCGGTTCGTTGAGGATGCGGACGAGCTGGGTCGCCGGGGTATTGAGCAGCGCGAGGAGCTGGCTGAGCAGGATTTCGCGGGAAGGCAGGTCGGCGATCGTCTGGATCTGCTCGGTCGTAACGACGAGCTTGTCCACGATGCCGGTCTTTACGGTCGGCTTCTTGAATTCGGCCGTGAAGGTCTTCAGAACCTTGGCCGCAGCGGCCACGTCCTTGTCCCCGACGACGATCGCGGTCTGGCCGGAGAGCGTGCCCAGCTCGGGCAGGCCGGCGTCCGCAACGGCGCGACGGAGGAAGGTGTTCTTGACGACGTGGCAACGCGCGCCCACAGCGTGGAGGCGGTTGCGCAGCTCGGCAAACTGGTGCACGCGCAGGCCGGCGTAATCGGCGACGAAGAGGAAAGGCGCCGCGCTGACGCGACCCTTCAGGTCTTCAATGATGCTGGCTTTCTCTGGATGAGGCATGGTCTGGCGATTCCGTAAAAGGTTTAGTTCTTGAGGTACGGGGCGGCGTCAACCGTGATCGCCGGCGCCATGGTGGCGGAAAGCGTCAGGTTATCGAGGAAGCGGCCCTTGGCCGAAGCGGGGCGCGCTTTCATGACGGCGTCGATCACGGCGCTGCCATTCTCGGCGAGAGCTTCGGGGGAGAAGGAGAATTTGCCGACGGGCACGGCGACGTTGCCGTTCTTGTCGAGCTTGAATTCGACGCGGCCCGCCTTCACTTCACGCACGGCCTTGGCCGTGTCGTCGGTGACGGTGCCGGTCTTGGGATTCGGCATGAGGCCGCGCGGTCCGAGGACTTTACCGAGTTTCCGGACTTCCGCCATGCAGGCGGGCGTGGCGATGGCGACGTCGAAGTCCTGGAAGCCCTGCTGGCACTTTTCCACCATGTCCTTGTAGCCGACGAATTCCGCGCCGGCTTCCCGGGCGGCATTGGCGGAAGCGCCTTCCGCGAAGACGAGGACGCGTACGACCTTGCCGGAGCCGTGAGGCAGGGGGCAGGTGCCGCGGACCATCTGGTCGGACTGCTTTGGGTCTACGCCGAGACGGAACGAAAGGGTGACCGTCTGGTCGAACTTGGTGGGAGGAAGGCTCTTGAGGGTCGAGATAGCCTCGTTGAGCGGGTATGCCTTATTCGCGTCCACTTTTTCAGCGGCGGCGCGGTAGCGTTTCGAGCGGTATTTTGCCATAAAGGTTTGCAGTGCGAGCGGATCGTCCAGTGGGGGACCCTCCTGCGGTTTGGATTAAAAAGGGCGCAAAGAATGCGCGCATTACGGAGCATTGCAAATGCTTTTTGCGAAAATGTCGGCCCAGGGTGAGCCGTATACCATTGGATATAGCGGGCGCCCTATCCAATGCCGCCGTGACAGAGGTGGGCTTTTGTCGTCGATTCGATGTGCGCTTCCGGAGGGGTGGAGCCGAGGTCGGAGGCGCAATTCCCTTCCCCCATATCTTCATGCACATTCCTTCTTCGCCCCATCGTATTCTTTCGCAAAATTTCTCGCGCCTGCTGCTCCTGACTCTTGTGGCAGCGGCCTTTCGCGCCAGCCCCAGCGCCGAAGCCGCGGATCTCTCCGCGTCGTATGCCTGGAACCCGGTCTCCATCGGCGCCGGCGGATTCGTGACCGGCTTTGTCTCGCATCCGGCGGATAGCGCGATCCGCTATTGCCGGACGGATGTCGGCAATGCCTACCGCTGGGACAGTTCCGCCGGCCGGTGGCGCCCCATGGAAGTCCGCATCGGTTCGCAAGGCCTGCCGGCGAGCGTGATGACGGCGCCGGGATCCTCCGGCTGCGAGAGCATCGCCGTGGATCCGAACAATACCAACGTCGTGCTCATGGCGTTTCCGATCAATCACAGCGCTGATGTGACGTCCACCTTTCCAAATATTCCCGGGACGGTCTATCGCAGCGCAGATGGCGGGCTTACTTTTGCCAAGAGTGATCTCGCCATCTCGATGTCGCCAAATGGGGGCACGCGCACTCTGGGCGAAAGATTGGCGGTCGATCCGGACAATGGGCAGAATGTCTTCTACGGCTCGGTGAGCACCGGCTTGTACGTGAGCGCGAATGGCGGCCTGCACTGGAGCGCGGTCTCCGGAAATGGCGCGCCGAGCAGCACGGCAAATGTGATCGGCGTGCGTTTTGACGCGAATGGCAGCGGACCATCGATCGTGTATGCCGTGGTTTCCGGCGGATCGATCTACAAGTCGACGAACGGCGGAGTCAATTGGACTAACATGACGAGCGGCAGCGGACTCGACACTCACCCGGGAAACTCCTGGATGTGCGCGAATGGCGATTTCTTCATCATGCAATCCGGTTCGGACTATGTGTGGAAGCTGACTCGCTCCGGGACGCTGGCGCGGCTCAACATCGTGAATTTCGGCTGGGGCCAGAATGCCAATGGTGTGACCGTGGATCCGAATAACACCAGCCGGATCTTCGTGGTGGGAGAGGGCGGCGCGCTATCCCGCTCGCTGGATGGCGGCTCCTCGTGGACACCGCTGGGACACAATCTGGTCTTTGCCAATTCGTTTGGCTGGCTGCCGCAGGTGGTGAATGGCAGCAACCAGATGTGGCGGAGCAATGGCGGCATCTATTTCGACTGCAACTCGACCCTGTGGATCCCCGAAGGCAACGAGGGCATGCTGACCTGCACCCCGAGCGCCGGGAATACAGAGACGGCGAGCAATCCGCCCCAGTGGACGATTCAAAGCGCCGGGATCGAGGAATTCGTCACGCATGATGTCAAATTTCTCCCCGGTACAGGCGACCAGGCGGTGGTGGCCGTGGAAGACGCTAGCGCCTTTCACATCAGCGGGGCCGGACAATTCACGGCGACCCAGGCCACGCTGCAGAATCAGCTGATCTCGAATGGCACGAGCATCGCGTATAGCCAGAATGCGCCTCTGTATGTGGCCTGCGCGACGGCGGATGCGAATAACACCGGCAGTGGAGCGAATTACTCGGGTTACTCCATCGATGGCGGTGTGACCTGGAAGCCCTTCGCGTCGCGGCCTTCCAGCCTGCGCTGCGGCACGATCGCGGTGAGTCGGCGCGGATCGGGCTGGGGCGAGGGGAGCGATCACCTCGTGTTTTATCCGGCGAACAATCATCCGCCTTATTACTCACACGACGGCGGGGCGACCTGGACGGTCACGACGAGCTTTCCCCAGAATTCCGATGGCTCGATCAATGGCAACACCGGCGAAGGATACTGGACGTTTTCGCTCAAGCAGCGGGAGATGATCGGCGATCCCTTTGTCGTCGACCGCTTCTATCTGAATCTCGTCGTTGGCGGCACGTGGCGCTCGGACGACGGAGGAGTTACTTGGACGAAATTGTCCGGAAATGGTCTTCCAAACTGGGCGCATCACGGCCAGATGGCGGCGAACCCCTTCGTGCAGGGCGATGTCTGGTTTTGCGATGGCTGGGAAGGCGCGTCTTCGCACGGGCTCTACCACTCGACAAACAGCGCGGCGAGCTTCCAGAAAATCAGCGGCATTTCTTATGCCATCACCCTGGCCGTGGGCAAAGGGCACGGCGCGGCGGGCGATGCGGCTTACACGGTATATTTCTACGGCCTTATGTCCGGTGATAACAACTGGGGCATCTTTCGCTCCATCAACGGCGGCTCGTCGTGGGATCGGATCAGCGGATTTCCCACTGGGGTATTCGATGTGCCGACTTCCATGGACGCCAGCCAGGAATCGTTTGGCAAAGTGATGGTGGGGTTTGGCGGACAGAGCTTTGTCTACGGCATCGATACGACGATGGCGAAACGTTATGAAGCGGAGTCACTGCCGGTGGCTGCGTCTGCACCGGGGAATCGCGTCATCAGCGATCCCGGATTCAGCGCCGGATCGGCGTCAATCCTGGATTCGACGGCGACGGGAAATTACATCACGTATACCGTGCCGGGCGTATCTGCAGGCAGTTATAACGTACGGATTGGAAGCAAGAACTTCAATTCGCGCGGCATCTGGCAGTTGGCCATCGGACCCGCAGGCAGCAACACCCCGGTAAACCTGGGCGCGCCCGCGGACGAATATTCCGCCGGGACCGACTTTGCTACGTTCGATCTGGGCACATGGAGGCCGGCGTCGACGAGCGACAAGTGGTTCAAGTTCACGATCGCCGGCAAGAACGCCGCGAGCGCCGGCTATACGGAGTGCATCGATTTCATCGAACTCATTCCGCAGTAGACCTTAGTTGAGTTTCAAACCCGACTTCCGAGGCGGAAGTCGGGTTTCTGGGAGGCGGGCGCAATGCCGTGCCGTGTGATCGCAACTCCAGCCCACCAAAAGTCCGTCCGCCGCATTCTGGAGTTTCCCTTTGGAAGGTCTGCGGGTGAGCTTCGTGTCTTCGTGTCTTCGTGTCTTCGTGTCTTCGTGTCTTCGTGTGAGATTTTCTCCGTAAGGACTTCGCAGAGCAGGTTTTCCTTACTCGAATCGACTCACGCAAAGGTGATCAAAAACTCACACGAAGCCACGGAGCCACGAAGCCACGAAGGCCGTCTCTGGCCAACTACAGCGGAACTCGGGTTAGCGCGCCGGTCGCAGGTGCTTTTCGCAAAAGCCATACATGAGGGCGATCATCTCCGGCGTGAAGAATTCCGGGCCGCCATGGCCGGCGCCGGGGATGATTTTCAGGGTGCACTCGACTCCAGCTTTCTCCAGCGCATCGTGCAGGCGCTGGCTTTGTTGCACCGGCACGAGATCGTCGCGATCGCCCTGGAGAATGAGAAACGGGGCGGAATGCGCGTTGGCGAAAGCGACCGGGCTGGCTTTGCGCGCCTTCTCCGGTTGATCAGCAATGTGGGCGCCGAGGAGTTTTACGATCGCAGAGTCGGGCGTATCCGCCTTGGGAAGGGGCGGTTCGCCATAGTGGAGGAAATCCGTTGGCCCGCTCCAGTCGATAACGCACTCCACCGCGCTTGATTGGTCCAGGTTTTCCCCTTTGTCGAATTCCCGAGTGTCGCCCGTAGTTCCCAGCAGCGCAGATAAATGTCCGCCGGCGGAGTGGCCCCAGACGCCGATGTGCTTGGGATCGATTGCGTACTCGCCGGCATGCGCGCGCAGCCAGCGGATCGCGGCTTTGCAGTCCTCGATTTGGGCGGGATAGACGGCATGCTGACTTAGGCGATAGCCGATGCTGGCGACAGCATAACCTTTGGCCACGAGCGGGAGGGCGGGGCAATCCTTCTTGCTGCCCTCATGCCAGCCGCCGCCGTGAATCCAGATGAGCAGCGGGTGGGGAGCGGAAGGCGCCGAGGCATTTGCCACCGGGAGATAGAGGTCCAGCTTCTGCCGCTCGTGCCCGTTCACGACATAAGGCAGATCTTTGAGGTTCGTCGGCGCGGTTGCAACGGATGAAGAACTCGTTGGCTCGGCGGCCAGCAGACTTGCGGTGTGAAGACTGGCGAGAAGGATAAGGGTGGGGAGTGTGCGCATGGAGGTCGCCGGCCACTAGATCGCGTTTTCCGACAAGAGCAATCCGCTTGATTTTGCAAGCTGCCGTCAGCAATCCGCGCAAGTGCGGGCAGCCGAACTACTTTTGAGCTATATTAGCGCTTGTCAGCTAACGAGTCTGGCGTATTAAAGCGCGAAGTTCGTGTTTTTTCACAAATGTCGAAGCAAATCATCCCCCGGAAGACGGTGTATCGACTTTCGCTGTATCAGCGGGCCTTGCAGCGGTTGAAGGCGAACAATATCGAGACCGTATCGAGCGCAGCCTTGGCAAAAGGGGCGGGCGTCAAGCCGACCCAATTGCGCAAGGACCTAACCTACTTTGGCCAATTCGGCACCCGCGGCCTGGGCTATAGCGTGGACGAGCTCAGCTCCAAGCTCAGCAAAGTGCTGGGTATGACTCACTTGCAACCGGTGATCCTCGTGGGCGCCGGTCATCTCGGGTCGGCGTTGCTGCGCTATCCGGGGTTTGCCAAGGAGGGCTTCGAGGTGCTGGCGGCCTTCGATCTGGATGCCACGCGGGGGCGATCGCGCGAACTTGGCGTGCCCGTCCTGCCGATGACGAGGCTGGAGGAGTTCGTGACCGAGCAGAAGATCAAGATGGCCATTCTCACGGTGCCCGGCCATGTGGCCCAGGAGGTCACGAACGACCTGGTGCGGGCGGGAATTCTGGCAGTCCTCAATTTCGCCCCGATCATCCTGCAAGTCCCCGAGCAGGTGGTCGTAAACAACGTCGACCTGGCCATCGAGCTGGAGAACCTGAGCTATTTCATTCAGTAATGGCCGCGGTTCGGCGAGCGGGCGCCCCGGTGGAGTCTCGTGCTCCGGCGGTTACTGAAGGTTTAGCGACGATTCCCGCGATCGATTTCGATCTCGTGCAGACTCTCGAGTGCGGGCAGGTCTTTCATTGGCAACGCGAGGGCGCCGGCTTTGTCGGAGCCGTCGCGAACGAGGCGGTTTACGTGGAACAGCAGGGGGGAAATCTGCTGGTTCCCATGGGGACTGAAGCCGCCGTCGCGCGGTACCTGGCGTTGGATCATCCCTTGCCTGTGATCTATGCGAGTTTTCCGGCGGATTCGGCGATGCAGCAAGCGCTGGAGTTCTGCCGAGGCCTGCGCATCCTGCGACAGCCCGCCTGGGAATGCCTGGCGACCTTCATCACTTCCTCCATGAAGCAGGTCGCCCACATCGCCCAGATGTCGCACGCGATTCGCAGTCGATTTGGCGAGCGTCTGTCGTGGCGAGAACGGCCGCTGTACGCCTATCCCACGCCGGAGCGCATGGCGGAGCTTTCGGAAGAAGATCTCCGGGCGTGCGGGCTCGGCTACCGGGCGAAGAATTTGCTCGGATCAGCCCGGCGCATCGCCTCAGGCGAAGTGGATATTTCGGCGATCGCGCGGATGGATTTCGCCGAGGCGCGGGAGGCGTTGTGCGGCTTGCCTGGGGTGGGCGAAAAGGTGGCGAATTGCGCGCTGCTCTTTGGCTTCGAGCGGGTCGAGGCTTTTCCCATTGATGTCTGGATCGAGCGCGTGCTGCGGGAGATCTATTTCCGAGGAAAACGGCGGGTCACGGCAAAGCGGTTGCGCGATTTTTCCCAGACCTACTTCGGCGCATACGGAGGGTACGCGCAGCAGTACCTGTTTCATCACGCGCGGAAGACCTGGCGCGCCGCGGAAAAGCCTGCTCCCCGGAAGATGCAACCGCGGGAGAAAAGCGTCTGACATTTGCCCCGACTCACACGATTCTCTGCGGAAATGATCATCGATGCCGTCCTCAATCCCGCGGAGATTGCCCGATTGCCGGAACGCGACCTTTCCAGCAGCGCTTGCGTGGTCTTCGATGTATTGCGCGCGACTTCCTCCATGACGACCGGTCTGGCCCACGGCGTGACGGAGATTTGGCCGGCGCGCTCCATTGAAGAGGCTCGAACCCTCAAACTCGGGCTGCTCGATGCCCTACTGGGCGGGGAACGGCACGGCGAACGAATCGACGGCTTCCAGGTGGGGAATTCGCCATTCGAGTATCGGGAACTCGCCGGGCAGCGCGTGATCAGCACGACGACGAATGGGACCATCGCCCTGCGGGCCTGCGACGGCGCGCCTTGGGTGCTCGTCGGGGCCATTTTGAATCTCGATGCCGTGGCAGCGCAGATCCGCGAGCAGGGTTTTGAGTCATTGCTGCTGGTGTGCGCCGGCACCGGGAAGGAATTGGCTCTGGAGGATGTCTGGGCCGCAGGTCGGCTCATCGAGATTTTGGGAGGCGAGCCGCGCCTGAGAGATGCGGCGCAAACGGCGCTGGCCGTGAGCCGGGTGCATCCAAATCCTCTGGAAGCATTGCGCATTTCCCGAAACGGCCGCGCCTTGATGCAGAAAGAGCGGGGCGCAGAAGTGGAGTGGTGCGCGCAGGAATCCTATTTTAAGGTAGTGGGGGCAATGCGCGAGGGCGCCATTCGCCTCTTGCCGCCGAGGGGCGGGGAAGTCATGAGTGCCTTGGGCGCATACGGAGCCGTCTCCTGAAAGTTGCGCGTAATCAATGCTCGAAGCCGTTAACAGACTTACAGCTCCGCTGGTGGAGCGGATTCCCGATATCTCGGGGGCGCCGCCGCGCCGTCTGGCTGCGATCGGCTTGCTCGCCTCGATCCTGGTTCACGTGCTGTTGTTGCTGGTGATCCTGGTCGCGACCATGGTCCTGCCTTCGCACGTCGAACCCTTGGCTCCTTCGAAAAAGGATCTGGAAATCGAACTCGTGCCGATGCCCGAGAAGCTCAAGTCGGCGGAAGCGAAGCCGACGCCGAGGCCGGTCATCGACCCCGCCGGACTTGAGGCATCGAAGGAAAAGCCGCAGAATCCGGAATTCGAGTCCGATCGGGATATGGTAGCGGGAAGTGATTCCAAGCCCACGGGCTTGCTGCCGATGCCCAGCCAGGAGGGACGCACCGACCGGAATGCGCCGAATTTTGCCGACCGGGACGTACGGCTGGGGCTGACCGCTCCCACAGTGTCGACGCCCCCGGCGCCTCCGCCGGTTCCCGCGAGCCAGCCGGCCGCAGTCGCGCCCTCCATGCCGCCGCTTTACGATCCGAATCCCGTCACCAAGGAGAAGCTGGCCCAGGCCGAGCAGGCCAAGCCGGATCAGCCCATTCCCGAGCCGTCGAAACCCCGCTCGACGCCGCCCCCCTTCAAGATCGCCCAGTCGCCGCGAGAGGATAGCATTCCGATTCCAAAGGCCGCGCCCACGCCACGCATGACGGTCGCCTCGCTGACGAATCCGCAACCGCCGTCCTTCAAGAGCGTGCCGCGCCTGCAGGAAGATCTGAAAAAGACCCGCGTGGAGGGGAGCATTTCCAATCGCGGCCGCCAAGGCGTGAACGCCGTCGCCACACCGCTGGGCCGGTACGTTTCGCAAATCAAGACCGCGCTGGCCAGTTCGTGGCTGCCCTTGACACAGGAACGCATGTCGCTCATCACCCCTGGCGCCGCGACTTTTTCGTTCGACATCGATTCCAGCGGCCACGCCCAAAATATCCACATGGAGGACAATACTTCGAACTCTGCGTTCGCCAATCTGTGTGAAGAGTCCCTGCGGCGCGCGCCGATCCCCACTCCGCCGGCCGATCTTATTCCTTCTTTGCGTGACGGGATGTTCCCGTATCAGATGACCTTCACTCTCTACTCCTACTGACTCCATGGCGCACTTTCATCCCGGCCTCGCCGATCTATCTTCGATTCTGCGATTCTTCGTGCAGGGAGGCTTTTTCATGTTCCTGCTGCTGGTGTGCTCTGTGGTGTCGGTTGCGGTGATCGTGGTGCGGGCCCTGGCCTTGCGCCGGAATTTCGTGGTGCCGGCGGAGATCGAGCGGGAGATCGAGGGTCTGCGGCATGACGATCCGGACGGCATCGTGCGGCTTTCGCGCATGGTGCGGAATGATCCGTCGGCTCTGGGGCGCATCGCCCAGACCGGGTTGCAGCATCTTTCCTGGCCGAAATCGGAAAATTCCGAGGCCGTGCAGACGCGGGCCCGGCATGAGATTGTGCGGCTGGAATCGGGCCTCTTCGTTCTGGAAGTCATCGTGGGCATTGCGCCGCTCCTTGGGCTGCTGGGCGCGGTCTCGGGTCTGGTGCGGGTCTTTGCGGCTTTCGGCGACAGCGCCGCGCAGAGTGATCCCCATGCCATCGCCAAGGGCATCTCGGAGGCGCTGAGCACGACGATCGTCGGCCTAGCCATCGCGATTCCCAGCCTCATCGCCTACAGCTACCTGACTAAGAAGGTCGAAACCATGGCTGCGGAAATGGAGTCGCTCGTCGCAGATCTCCTGGCCAAATGTTATTACCAGAAACAAAAGCGCCAGCACACGGCGCGCGTCACGCCGCCGCCCTCCACCTACGAGCGGCCCCCGGCTCAGACTCCGGCGCCCGCATCGGAAGGGGCGGTCTGAGCGTGTCTTCTGGCTCTAGCCATAGATCCATGCCATGAGATTCTATCCCCGGAGACGGCGCATGCCGCAGGTCATCATCGTCTCGCTCATCGATATCTTTGCGATTCTGCTCATCTTCGTCATCGTCACGACGACCTTTCGGCGGGAACAGCCGGCGGTGACCATCAAGCTGCCGGAGTCGAAGACCGCCACAGCCTCCGATGAAGCGACGGAGCCGGTGATCTTGACGATTTCACCCGAAGCCGAGATTTTTTTGGACGCTAAGAAAGTGAACATGGACGAGTTGAAGCCGGCGCTTCAAGAGTTAATGACCACCCGTCCGAAACAAACCCTGGCGCTGAATGCTGATACGAAGGCTCCCTTCGGCGCCGTCATCAAAGTCATCGACATCCTGCGCGATGCCGGTGTGAAAGGAAACCTCGCCGCCTTCATGGATCAGACAAAGCAATGATTTTGGAAATCGTTAAATACGGAAACCCGGTGCTCCGCGCCAAAGGAGTGCGCATCGGTGAGATCACCGACGAGCTGAAGCAGCTCGGCGCGGACATGATCGAAACTATGCATGCCGCGAATGGCGTGGGCTTGGCCGCCCAACAAATCGGCCAGGCGCTGCAGATCGCGGTGGTCGATGTGCACGACGAGGAAGACCGACCGAGCGCGATGTACATCGGCGACGAAGAAGTCGATCTCGAGCAATATATGCCCATGGTGCTGATCAATCCGGAGCTGACGCTGAGCAAAGAAAAGGAGTCCGGCAAAGAAGGCTGTCTATCGTTTCCCGATATTACGGGCGCCATCACCCGTTCCGTGGGGGTGGTCTGCAAGACTAGATTGATCGATGGAACCGAGCTCGAATTCGAAGCCGTCGGCCTGCTCGCGCGCGCCTTGCAGCACGAGGTGGATCACCTGAATGGCGTGCTTTTCATCGATCGGATGAATTCGGCGACAAAGGTGAGTCTGGCCAATCGCCTGAAGCGGATGCAGCGCGGCGAAGACTGAGACTACGCTGCATGTCTAAACTCATCCTGGGCACCCGGGCCTCGGCGCTCGCGCTGGCTCAAACCGAACTGACCCGGCAGGCGTTGGCCGCCGCTGCGCCGGAGGTCGAAGTCGAAGTCCGCAAGTTCACCACGCGTGGCGATCAGAAGCTGGACCTTTCGCTGCTTCGCGGAAGCGAGGCGGGTGGAAAAGGGCTTTTCACAAAGGAGTTGGAAGAAGCGCTCTTTGCACGCGCGATCGATGTCGCCGTGCATAGCCTCAAAGACCTGCCGGGGCACAACCCGGAAGGGCTCATTCTCGCCGCGGTCCTGGAGCGCGCGGCGACGGGCGACGTCCTGCTGGCCAAAACCGCCGGTGGTCTCGATGCCTTGCCGCAGCAAGCCAAAGTCGGCACGAGCTCCATCCGGCGCGCCCGGCAGTTGCAGTGGCTGCGGCCGGATCTGGAGATCCTGGAATGGCGCGGCAATGTGCAGACACGGCTGCGCAAGCTGGGTGAGGCGAAAGATGTCGCCGGCATCGTGCTGGCGCAGGCGGGGCTGGAGCGGCTGGGCTTTCCGGTGGCCCAGGGAAAGGTGGATTTCGAAGGGTATGAATTTCACACGACTTCGCTCGAGGACCGGCTGCTGCCGGCGATCGGGCAGGGGGCGATAGCCTTGCAGAGCCGGGCTGGCGATGAGCCGGTGGCGAAACTGCTCGGGATGATCAATCACGAGCCGACCATGGTGGCGGTGCGGGCGGAGCGGGAGTTGCAGCGATTGCTGGCGGGGGATTGCACGTTGCCGGTTGGCGTGCGTTGCCGGGCGATGGATGGGCGGTTATGGATGAGCGCGATCCTGTTTGGGGCGGAAGGCGAAGCTCCGCGCTCGGCGGAAGCGGAAGGCGATGTGGCGGGGCCGGAGGCAGTGGCGGCGGAGGTTTTTCGGAGGATGAGTGTGGGTTGACGAAGCCGATTGTCGTGTTGGCGCAATATCGGTTTTGTGATATAGAGTTTCTCCCGTGAAGACAGCCACCATCAGCGAACTGCGCAATTCTTTTGGTCGTATTTCGCGATGGTTGGAAGCCGGTGAATCGGTTGAGGTTACCAAACGTGGCCTTCCATTCGCACGTATTCTGCCGGTCGAGTCACCCACACCACGCAAGCTAAAACGGGCGCCGAAACCGGATATCCTTGCGCGGCTCAAAGCCGATTTCAGAGACAATGTCATTCCTGACGAGACTTACGAAGAAGTGATGCTCGTGGCCAGAGGAGAACCATGATGGATGGCGCTGGTGCGAGTTTTCTGTCTGGTCACTATTTGTTCCGGTCAACGTCGGTTGCTGCGGTGAATCAATTTGCCACGAACTTTAAACTTTGCTTCGGCGCCCTTTTCTTCTCTTTGTTCATTGTCTCTTCTTCGCGTGTGTCGGCAGCTGAAGAGAAGGATTATCTCCCGGTGAAATTGGGCAACGAGTGGTTTAGTGATATTACTGTAACCTCACCAGATGGCCAAATCGTCACTGGCAGACTCCATCGAGTACTATCTGACGTTGTTCAGCTCGACGGCAAGCAGTACATTCGGGAGCGCACGAATGCGGAGATGGATAAGGGGCCAAACCGCGAGTTCATTACGAGGCTCCTCCGTAAGGATGAAGCAGGCCTTCATTTTAAATTGAGCGATGCACCTGGTGCGAAGGAGAAGATTGCGATTTCCCAGCCATTGGTTGTCGGGGAAAAATGGATTAGCGACAGCAAGAAGCTCAAGCAGACGGTTATTGGGCTCGAGACCATCACGGTGGCTGGAAAAGTCTACGAGAACTGCTATCACATTTGCATTGAGCTTCCAGACGGCAGCTTTCGAGACGACTTTTATGAAGCTCCTATCGTTGGAGCGGTTAAGGATACTGTTGTTTATCCCGACGGAACTAAATTCGAAATACTGCTGCGTGAATTTAGACCGGGAAAGAAGTGATTTGGCATGGCTGTCTGTGTTGCGCTGAGTGTGGAGGTTAGCCAATTCTGCCAAGAGAATCCAGCCGGATTCGGCCCTCGCTAGCCCGACTTTCGCAACTGACCTGACGAATCGGTGATTTCCGCGACCCTCGCGAGAACGAAAGGCTGATAAATACAGGGGTTCCGGCAATGACGCCAC
>FTCB01000460.1_pt1 | contig 23737 bp, 22 predicted proteins | sample 1639431 | NCBI WGS metagenome assembly FTCB01 (sample SAMEA3914864, study PRJEB12502) | metagenome | biome: forest; material: soil | place: USA | collected 2012-03-12 | depth 0.3 m
ATTCAGGCTCTTTCGCAATCCGGCGACCTCGCCAATGACCGCCACCGCCGGCGCGGCAAATTCCGCAGCCACGGCTTTTTCGGCAATATCCCCAAGCGTGCCCGTGAGCGCCTGCTGTTTACCCGTCGTGCCCCAGCGGACCAATGCCATCGGCGTCGCCGGATCCGATCCCTCGGCGATGAGCGCGGAGGTGATCGCGCCCAGACGCTCGACGCCCATGAGCATGACTTTCGTTCCCCGTTGCGCCGCCAGCGCCCGGTAATCCAGCGCGCTATCCGGCTTGGACGGGTCCTCGTGTCCCGTGAAAATGGTCAACTGTGAAGCGAATTCACGATGGGTCACCGGAATTCCCGCATACGCCGGCGCCGCGAGCGCCGAGCTCACGCCCGGCACGATCTCGAAGCGCAGCCCATGCTCGACCAAGGCCAGCGCCTCTTCGCCCCCGCGGCCAAACATGAAGGGATCGCCGCCCTTGAGACGCACCACACGCTTTCCGGCCTGAGTCTTTTCCACGAGCAAAGCGTTGATCTCCTCCTGCTTCAGCGTGTGCTGCCCAGCTTTCTTGCCGGCATAGATGATCTCCACACCTGCGGGAGCCCACTTTAGGATCTCCGGATTGCACAGGTAATCGAAAACGATCACTTCCGCCCGCTCCACCAATTCGCGTGTGCGCAGCGTCACCAGGCCCAGATCGCCGGGGCCGGCGCCGGCGAGATAGCAAATGCCCGTGGTGGCGGAGGAAGTCTTTTCGGTCTTCATGAAGGGCCGGAAACCTACGCACACGCAGCCCTGTGCGCCAAGTGTTCGTTGACGCACGCGTTGCCGCGAAGATTTGGACTCGCTTCGGGCGCAGGCTTTGACTCATTGGTGAGCCGGTATGAGCACCTCGGAGATCCCACAGCCGCACGATGGTCTGGTCCGCAGCACTTTTGGTCAGATGCATCTGGCGGCGTCGTTCTTTCGAGACTATCTGCCGGAGGCGGTGGCAAACGCCCTGGATTGGGATGCCATGAAATTGCTCAACGGTTCCTTCGTGAGCGAGAATCTCCGGCAGACGGAGAGCGACATGCTTTACGAAATCCCGTGGAAACAGGCCCCTGGCAAAACCGCCGCCAAAAAGAAACCGTCACTGCTGATCTACGTCCTCTTCGAGCATCAAAGGACCCTCGATCGGAAGATGCCCTGGCGGATTTTGAAATACATGGTCCGGATTTGGGAGCGCTACGAAATAGAGCATCCGGATGCGCCGGGATTGCCGCCCATCATTCCTTTGGTCCTCGCCAATGCCTCCGGCGAGTGGAAGCTCTCACGCCAGTTTCACGATCAGATTCAGTGGCCAGAATCGCCCGAAATGCGCGATTTACTCAAAGGCTATATGCCGAGCTTCGAACACATGCTGTTCGACCTCGCAACCACGCCGCTCCAGGCATTGCTCGGCGGGCCAGTCGTAAAGCTGACCTTCGGCTTGCTCAAAGTCCGCAATCAAGGGGCCGATGGAGAGTGGTTCGATTGGGCCATTCCCATCATCGTCGACACGAATTTGCTCGAGGCGGCTCCGGATCAACTGAAGCCGCTCTTCGTTTATATGTTCGACGTTACCGACTTGAAACCCGCGGATTTCGAGGCCAAGCTCAAGGAGCATTCCGTGCCTGCGAAAACTGCTAAATCGATCATGACCTTAGCCGATCAATACGAAGAAAGAGGCCGTCAAGAAGGCCGCCAAGAAGGCCGCCAAGAGGGCCGCCAAGAAGGCCGTCAAGAGGGGCGTCAAGAAGGCCGCCAAGAGGGAGTTCTAATAGGCCAGGTGCTTCTACTGCAGCAGATCTTCCACCGGCCGAAGGATGATAAATCGTTCTTGGAGACGCTTTCCACGGAACAATTGGAAGCCTTGCTTGCAAACCTCAAACACGATCTTGGGCTTTCCGATTCATGACTCTCACCGAGCAGTACGAGGCAAGGGGCTATGAAAAAGGCTTTCAAATAGGTCTTCAAGAAGGCTTCCAAGAAGGCGTTCTTATCGGTCAGGTGCGTCTGCTTCAGCAGGTCCTGCGACGGCCAATGGATGACGAATCGTTTTTGGAGACCCTTTCCACGAAGCAATTGGAAGCCTTGTTTGCCAATCTCAAACGCGATCTGGGAATTTCCTAAATCCAGCTGTCTCCGCCCATCACTCCGCGAGCACTTCACCCAAAAAATCCTTCATCGCCTGCCACGAGCGCTTGGCCGCCTGAGGATTATACGCCGCGCCCTTCGACGCATCTGTTCCCACCCACGGCGCAGTGAAAGAGTGCACTGCATTGGCGTAGTAATTCATCTGCCAGTCGACATGCGCCGCGCGCATCTCCGCCTGAAAAGCTTCGATATCCTCCTTCTTCACAAACGGATCCTCCGCGCCATGTAAGATCAGCAGCTTCGCTTTGATTTTCTGCCCATCCTGCGGATTTGGAGAATCCAGCGCCCCGTGGAAGGAAACGACCCCCGCGAGGGGCGCGCCATCACGAGCCAGCTCGATCGCGCAGAGTCCGCCAAAGCAGTAGCCGATTGCCGCCAGTTTTCCCGCCTGGACCTTATCCTGACCACGCAACTGCGTGAACGCCACCTCAGCCCGCCGGCGAACCGTAGCCCGATCCGCCTTGTATTTCCCAGCCTCCGCCGCCGCCGCCTTCGCGTCTGCCGGACGAACGCCTTTTCCATACATGTCGACGGCAAAAGCCACGTAACCCAAGCCGGCCAATTCCTTGCAGATGTCACGCGTGTGGTCGCTCACTCCCATCCAGTCCGGAAAGACCAGAACCCCCGGGCGCAACGCCTGATTGCTATCATCCATCGCCATATAACCCTGACACACGACGTCTCCATCACGGTACTCGACATCTTTGCCCACGATCGCTGCCCGAGCCGTAACCGTCATCGCCAGCGTGCAAAACGCCGCGGCGCTGAGAAAAAGGAAAGAATTCAACATAACGTATCTACTAAATCGAATCACTCGGGCGCCGCGGCTGCGAACTATCACCGCAAACTCATCCGCGTTGCAGCAGCGCCGTGCAAATATCCCGCACCAGCGCGGGTCCCTCGTAAATGAGCCCGGTGTAGAGCTGAATCAGCGTCGCGCCATTGTCGAATTTCGCCAGCGCCGTGTCGACATTCACGATGCCCCCCGCGGCGATGATCGGCAATTGGGTGCGCTCCGCGAGGAATCGGACGATGTGCGTGGAGCGCTCCCAGAGTGGCGCTCCGCTGAGCCCCCCTTGGGTGCGGCGCGCATGCGGCACGCTGCTGTGATCGATCGTCGTATTCGTCGCAATGATCCCCGAAAGCGCGTGCTCCTCGGCCAGCGCGAGAATTTCCTCGATCGCCTCCCATTCCAGGTCCGGCGCAATCTTCACCAGCATCGGCTTTCCGGTCGCATTGCGCCGCTGCACCGCTCCAAGGAGCTCGTCCAAGGCCGCGCGATCCTGCAAATTGCGCAGACCCGGCGTATTGGGCGACGACACATTCAGCACGAAGTAATCGCCAAAATGCTGGAGCCGTTCGAAGGAAAGCAGGTAATCGCTCGTCGCCTCGTCCAGCGGCGTCGCCTTCGATTTTCCCAGATTGATCCCGATGGGAATGCGCGCCCAGCGATTGGCATCGTACATCCGGCGCAGGCGGCTCGAAACCTTGTCGGCGCCATCGTTGTTGAAGCCCAGCCGATTGATGATCGCCACCAGCTCCGGGATCCGAAAGATCCGCGGCTTGGGATTTCCCGGCTGTGCCCGCGAAGTGATCGTGCCCATCTCGGCAAAGCCAAAGCCCAGGCCTTCCCACGCCTGCACGGCCACGGCGTTCTTGTCGAAGCCTGCCGCCAAGCCCACGGGATTCGGGAAATTCACGCCAAAAACCTTCCGTTGCAGTCGCGGATCGTGCGGCGGCGCAAGCTGCCGCACGAGCGGAGCCCCCAGCGCGAGCAGGTCCATGGCCAGATGGTGGACCATCTCCGGATCCGCCATGAAGAGCAGCGGACGCAGGAAGGACTTATAAAAGGAAAAACTCATGGACCGCCCACCGTATAGAACGGTCGCGCGCAGGGCAACACGCGCCTCCATCCCGGTCGAACCCTTCCAGCGCGCCCGCCGATTCTTTTTGGCGCTCGGGAAGCTTTCACGATAGCCTCGCGCTCCGTGACGAACCCCGCCGAGCCCGATCCGCTGCCCGAGGCTTTTTTTCAGTTCATCGAAGTCGAGCGCAACCTCTCCCCGGCCACCGTCGTAACCTATCGGCATGCGCTCGCGGAATTCCGGAAGCAGATCGAAAAGCCCGGCTGGCTCCAACTCGAAGCCGACCATTTCCGGCGCTACCTTTTCGCCGCCTCGAAACGCGGTCTCGGCCGGGCCACCATCCGCCAACACTTCGCGGCGCTACGGTCTTTTTTTAAGTACCTCGCGCAGCGTCACGGCCTGAAATCCAATCCGCTCAAGGAGGTGCTCCTGCCCAAGCCCCAGCGGAAATTGCCCTTCGTGCTTACCGGGAAACAAGTCGGCGAATTGCTCGACGCCCCCATGCAAATCAAACGGGAAAAGCAGACGCCCCCGTGGATGCCCGCGCGTGATGCCGCCATTCTCGAACTCTTCTACTCCAGCGGCCTCCGCCTCGCCGAGCTTTGTGCGCTCAATGTGGAGCACATCGATCCATACTCCGAAAATGTCCGCGTCTTTGGCAAAGGCCGCAAGGAGCGCATCGTGCCCGTGGGGGTCCCTGCGCTAGAGGCCATCGAGCGCTATCGCAAGGCCGCCACGGTCTCGAGCGGACCGCTCTTCATCAGTCGCAAAGGCCGCAAACGCATCACTCCCTACGCCGTCTGGGTGCTGCTGAAGCGCTGCCTTCGCTACACCAGCATCCCCGGGGAAGTCAGCCCGCACAAGTTGCGACACTCCTTCGCCACCCATCTGCTCGACGCCGGCGCCGATCTCCGCAGCGTGCAGGCGCTGCTTGGTCACGCCAGCTTGTCATCGACGCAAATTTACACGCACGTGACGGTGGAACGATTGCGTCGGGCCTACGATGAAGCGCATCCTCGCGCATGAATTCAATCGCTCCGCCACACGCGCCGTGATCTCATGATTGCCGTCACCTTTGCCCTGCCCGAGGAAAGCCAGGATCTCCGCGCGCTCTTGCAAGATAGCCAGCAGATCACGACCCGACTCGCTGGCCCCGTGATTTTCGGCCTCGCGCGCGGAGTTCCGATCACCATCTGGCACACCGGCATGGGCGCAGAAGCCGCCGCGACCGAAGCCCGCGCCCTGCTGGGGCAATGCCAGCCCCGACTGGTGATCAGCTCGGGATTTGCCGGAGGCCTGAAACCCGAACTTCGAGTCGGCGATGTGGTTTTTGACGCCCGCGATTCGACCTTCTCTCAATGGCGCGCGCGTTCCTGCCCATGTCTGCCCGGGGCCATCCGCACACATTCCACTGCCTTGGAAACGCCCTCCGACAAAGCATCCCTATTCAATACCAGCGGCGCGATCGCCGTGGATATGGAAACGGCCGCGATCGCGTCGGTTTGCGCTGAGGTTAAGATTCCGCTGTTCAGCCTGCGCGGCATCAGCGATGCCGCCGGCGACTCGCTTCCCGTGCCGATGGAGCATTGGTTTGACCTCCGGCGTCAACGTCCACGCCCCTTGGCGCTCGTAAGTTATCTAGCCAGAAATCCGCGCCGGATCGTTCCTTTCGTCCGCTTCGTTCGCGGCTTGTCCGCCCCGCGCCGAGCCATGACCCTCGCGATCCTCGATTTTATCGCCGACTATGCGCAGTCCGTTGCTTTTCTCGCGTCCCACTCGACCTGAACGTCCAGTCATGACCCCACCCTATCCCGTTCATTTGTCGCGGTACGAAGACGGCCGGCTCAAGGATTTCTACGATGAGCTTGCTCCGGAGGAGCCCTTGGAAATTCGCGTGGAAGGCCAGAGCATCGCCGTGGTCATGCGCACTCCCGGCCATGATCGCGAACTCGCCGCGGGTTTTCTGCTCAGCGAAGGCATCATCAAGGGTCCCCGGGATCTTTTCGACATCACCACCTGCGTAGCCGCGGGGACGATGGGCAAGGGCAATGCCGTCGACGTGGCGCTCGCCCAACCGGCGAGTTTCGATGTTTCCAAATTCAGCCGCCACGTCATGACTTCGGCGAGCTGCGGCATTTGTAGCAAGACCTCCATCGAAACGGCCCTGCGGCGCCACAAGCCCATTCCGCCCGGCCTGCAAATTGATCCGGCGGTCGTGCTAACTCTGCCGCGCAAACTCGCCCGCCGGCAGGAAACCTTCCAGCGCACCGGCGGCCTGCACGCCTGCGCGCTCTTTACTCCGGAAGGCCGCCTGCTGGAGCTGAGGGAAGACATCGGCCGGCACAACGCCCTGGACAAACTCCTCGGCTGGGCCTTGCTCGAGAAAATGTTGCCCCTGTCAAATTGCCTTTTGTTACTGAGCGGGCGCACGTCGTTTGAAATGATGCAGAAAGCCTACTCCGCCGGCGTCCCCATCGTCGCCGCCATTTCGGCGCCGAGCAGCCTGGCCGTCGAGTTCGCCCGGGATAGCGGCCAGACGCTCGCGGGTTTCGTGCGCGGCAAGACCATGAACGTCTACTCAGGCCCCGAGCGGTTCTCCGCCTGAACGGCGCGGGAGAGAAACCACGCGCCTTTGGTGCGTGGAGCTTGCTCCCGCTTTGTTAGCTCGGAACTCACGCTGAACGCACAATTCGGCGCAGCGCTCCCGAATCACCGAGCAAACCAAACGCTTCATTGAATTGCAGAGCGGAGCAAGCTCCAAGCACTCCAAAAAACCGAACGCCGCCCATCCCGAAGCTGGCTCCGGATTGCTTGTTATCCCCCCGCCTGCTTCACCGCTTCCAGCTCTTCCCAGCGCGCATACATCTTTGCGATATTCTCCTTCGCCCCCTTCAATTGTTTCTCCACCTCGCCAAATTGCGCGGCTTGGGTCTTATAGAAGTCGGGCGACATCAGATTGCTCTCCAGGCGATGAGCTTCCTCTTCCGCCGCCAGGATCGCCGCCTCAATGCCTTCGAGTTCCTTCGCTTCCTTGAACGTGAGCTTGCGGGGCTTGGCCGCCTTTGGATCAGCGTTTTTTTGCGCTGACTTCGGCGCCGCCGCCACGGCTGCAGGCGCAGCCAGCTCCATTCTTCGCGACCGCTTGGCTAGATAGGTATCGTAATCGCCAGCGTCGTAAAAGGTCTGCCCCTCGCCTTCAAAAGCCAGGATGTGCGTGCAAATGCGATTGAGAAAATAGCGATCGTGCGAGACGGCCAGCACTGTGCCGGTGAAAAGCATGAGGGCATCTTCCAGCATTCGCAGGGTCGAAAGATCCAGGTCGTTCGTCGGCTCGTCCAGAATGATGACATTGCCGCCGCGCTTGAGAATTTTGGCCAGAATCACGCGCGACCGCTCGCCACCGGAGAGAATCGAAATCTTGGAATTGATGCGGTCCTCCGTGAAAAGGAAGCGACGCAAATATCCCCGCAGTGAGATGCTTTCCTCGCCCAGCCGCACGTATTCCTGCCCCTCGCCCACTTCTTCCCACACGGTCTTTTCCAGATCGATCCGCACCCGGTTCTGATCGACGTAATTGATCTCCGTGCGCGCCCCGATTTCGATACGGCCCGCCTGCGGCGCCATTTCGCCCATGATGAGCTTGAGCAAGCTCGTCTTGCCCATACCGTTGCGGCCGATGATGCCGATGCGCACCGCCGCCGGTATTTCCAGCGAAAGCCTGTCGATGAGCACACGATCGTCATAGCCATAGGACACACCTTCCAGATCGATCACGCGATTCGCGAGCTTCGGCGCCGGCGGAATTACCAGCTCCACGTCGAGTTCCTGCTCCGGGCGATCCGCCGAGGCCATCTCAAAGTAGCGCGCCACGCGATCGATCGACTTCGTCCGCCGCGCGCTGGGCTTGCGGCGCACCCATTCCAGCTCGCGCTTCAAAAACTTTTGCCGCCGGTGCTCCTGCCCTTCTTCCACCGATTCGCGCTCCGCCTTGGCCAACAGGAAATCGTTGTACGTCCCGTCATAGGTCAGGAAGCCGCCGCGCGTCAGCTCGATCATGCGCGTGGCCACCCGATCCAGGAAGTATCGATCGTGGGTAACAAACAGACACGCGCCAGAGTATTTCTGCAGGAAATCCTCCAGCCACTCGATGGCCTCCGTATCCAGGTGGTTCGTTGGCTCGTCGAGAATGAGAAAATCCGGCCGCGCCAGCAGCGCCCGGCAGAGTGCCACCCGCCGCTTTTCCCCGCCGCTCAGGCTGCCGACGATCCGCTCCGGCGCGGGCGCGTGCAGGTTGGTGACCAGCGCCTTGGCCCGGCTGTCCAGCGTCCAGCCATCGAAGTGATCGATGCGATGCAGGATCTCGCCGGACCTCTCGGAATCCGCGGAAGCATCTTCGTATTCGGCAATGAGATCGAGCACATGCTGCGCGCCGCTCAGGATATTCGCCTCCACCGTCGCCTCTTCGTCCAGGGCAAACGCCTGCGGCAAGTAGCCGGTGACGAGATCGCGCCGGCGCGTGATCTTGCCATCGTCCGGCGCGAGTTCACCCGCAGCGATGCGCAAAAAAGTCGATTTGCCGCAGCCATTGCGCCCCGCGAGGCCCACGCGCTCGCCTTCATTGATGGAAACGGTCGCGCGATCGAGCACCGTGTGCACGCCGTAGCGGACGGTCAGTTCAAATGCGCTGAGAATGGAAGTGGGTGAAGCGGCTTCGGCCATGAAATCGATGGAAAAATAATGTGCGGCGCGATCAGCGCTTCACCGTCAGCACCAGGATGCCGGCCAGGATGAGCGTCGCGCCCGAGACGAGACGAGGAGTCAGCGGTTCGCGCAACAATAAAAAAGACAAAAGCAAGGTGACGACCACGCTGCCCTTGTCGATGAGCGCGACCATCGACAAAGGGCCATCCTTCATGGCGCGGTAATAGTAGATCCAGGATGCTGCCGTCGTGCCGGCGGAAGCCGCCAGGAACCCAATCTGGCGCGCCGTGAGCTGGCCAAGTCCCGCGTGGTCCCGCCACACGAAAACGTTCACCAGCACAAAGCCAAAAACAAAGGCTGTGCGGATCGCGAGTCCCAGATCGGCGCTGATGTTTTCCAGACCGAACTTGGCCACGACGGCTGTGATGCCGGCGAAGAAAGCGGAAGCAATTGCCTGAATTTTCCAGGATTCCATCCGCCCAGTCTATAGGCATCGGGGCGCGTCGCAATGACCGCCTCGCGATTGTTGGTGATCTCAGTGCACGCGCCCGGAACGCGGCCGCCCGCTCGATGACGCCTTGCCGCCGCCTGTCGCCTTCAGACCTTTGACCACAGTTTTCGGCAGGGAGCCGGTGTTGCGCACCGTTTCCACCGCGCGCTGTGTGGTCGTCCGGGCCTTGTCGGTCCGCGCGGTTTTGCGCTTGCGAAGCTGGCGCGCCAGCTTCGCGACGACGCGCTCGATGGCGATGTAGAGATCGTTTTCTGAATCGGAGGAAAAAATATCCGGCCCCGCCACGGCGAGATGCACGCGCACTTCATAGCGGTGCGTGGGGTTCTTCGCTTCCGCATGCACGAGGACCACGTGCGCGCCGATGATTTCCGTGCCCAGATCTTCCAATTGGCTGAGGTGATTCGCGACCGACTGATGAATGGCCGCGGTGAGAGCCACATGACGAGGGCTTAAGTGGATATGCATAAATCTTTTAAAAATGGGGAAACATTCCATAGACCTGCATCAGCAGCCGGGAAGCGAGCTAAAAGATTGAACTTTCTTGCCCGGAGCTGAGTCAGACCATGCATAGAAAAATCGCTAATGAAGGCTGTTTCGACCGCATTCCGACATTTGGGAGCCATTTCTCCCAGCCGGTCCGCGCACACGCTTCTCGCCTGCTGCTGAGCTTTTCCTATGTTGTACCTGATCCTCATTGTTGGCTCGATCCTCATTTCTCTGGCCGCCTCGGCGCGGGTGAAGAGCACCTTTCACCACTACAGCCAGATCCCCGCTTCCTCTGGCGCGACGGGCGCTGAGGCGGCCGCGGCCATCCTGCGCCAGGCCGGGATTTCCGATGTCGAGATCGTCGCGCAAGACCAGATTCTTGGCGATCACTACGATCCGACCAACAAGCGCCTCGTCCTTTCGGCAGAAAATTTTCACGGCACATCGGTCGCCGCGCTCGGCGTGGCCGCGCACGAGTGCGGGCACGCGCTGCAACATCAGCAAGCCTATGGTCCGCTGGAGTGGCGCATGGCCGCAGTTGGCGCGGTGAGTTTCGTGAATCCGATGCTCATGTGGATTTGGCCGCTGGCCTTTCTCGGTCTCGTCCCGGGCCGGCTGGCGATGCTCGTCTGCGCCGCGGGCTGGAGCATCATCATGCTTTTCAATCTCATCACCCTGCCGGTGGAATTCGACGCGTCAAATCGCGCCAAAGCGCTTCTGCCCCGCATGGGTTTCATCAGTTCTGGTGAAGAAATGGATGGCGTCCGCAAGACACTCGACGCCGCCGGCTGGACATATGTCGCAGCCTTTGTCACCTCGCTCGGCTACGTCCTCTATTATTTGTTGCCCTTGCTCCTCGGCGGCAACCGGCGGGATGATTAGTCGTCGTCCATTCGACTAAGTCGCGCCTGGCCCGGCGCTGCTCTTGCAGCCATTGTCTTCGGCACTGCCGAAACATGGATTGCATGAGCAATTCAACTACTCCCACTCCCACCGGCAAGATCAATTCAGGTTTGGCCGGCTTCGGAGCTCCCACCGTCGAATCCATCGAAGAACGCGCCGTCCAACTCGCCCGCATCGACGGCCGCAAGGAGGCCAACGAAGCCGACCGCACGCTCGCCCAGGCCGAGCTGCAAGGCGCCATCGAGCCCCAATCTCCCGAAGCCACCCCGCCCGTGGAAGAAATCGTCATGTGGGATGAAGCGCCGGGCAGTTTCGGGACACATGCGCCACAAGTGCATCCAGATGATGACGCGCAAATCGGCGAAGTGCTCATCGAAGAAGGTGTCGATGAGGCCGACCACGATTCTCGATTGGCCGCAGCCGAAGAAGAACCAGAAGACGAGGCATAGAATCCGCTCTTGCCCGCTGGCGGATCTGCATTATTTGCTTCCCGCCTGAGCCCTTTTGGCTCTTCCTTACCACCCCTTCACCCTACCTGTTTTATGAAAAAAGCGCTCATCACCGGCATCACTGGCCAAGACGGCTCCTACCTCGCAGATCTCCTGCTGGAAAAGGGGTACGAAGTCCATGGCATCATCCGCCGGGCGAGCACTTTCAACACCTCGCGCATCGATCATCTCTACACCGATCCGCATGTGCATGGCGTTCGACTTTTCCTTCACTATGGAGACCTGTCGGATTCGCTGAATCTCACCCGTCTCATCGACCGGGTCGCTCCCGAAGAAATCTACCATCTTGGCGCGCAGAGCCATGTCCGCGTGAGCTTCGACATTCCCGAGTACACCGGCGATGTCACGGGCATCAGCACCATCCGCATCCTCGAGGCGATTCGCGAAATGAAAGCCCCGGTGCGCTTCTACCAGGCTTCTTCCAGCGAGATGTTCGGCAAGGTCCAGCAAGTCCCGCAAACCGAAGTGACCCCCTTCTGGCCACGCAGTCCCTACGCCGTGGCCAAAGTCTACGCCTACTGGGCGACCGTGAACTATCGCGAAAGCTACGGCATGCACGCGAGCAACGGCATCCTCTTCAACCACGAGAGCCCGCGGCGCGGCGAAACCTTCGTCACCCGCAAGATCACGCGCGCCGTAGCTCGCATTAAGAAAGGCCTGCAATCCGACCTCTACCTCGGCAACCTCGACGCGAAGCGCGACTGGGGCTACGCCCCCGAGTACGTGGAAGGCATGTGGCGCATGCTCCAGACCGCGGAAGGCGACGACTACGTGCTCGCCACGAACGAAACCCACACCGTCCGCGAATTCTGCGAAGCCGCCTTCAGCCACGTCGGCCTGAACTGGCAGGACTTCGTCAAATACGACGCCCGCTACGAGCGCCCGGCGGAAGTCGAACTCCTCATCGGCGATCCCGCCAAGGCCAAGGCCAAACTCGGCTGGGAGCCCAAGACAAAGTTCGCTGAGCTCGTCGGCATCATGGTCGACGGCGATCTGGCCGCGCTCGAGCGGCCATAATCTGCAGTTACACCAATTGCCGCGGCCGGCGCTTCGAAACGGAGCACGGGCATTCCTGCCCGTTTGGCGCTGCCCCGCAGCGCTCTGGAGTTAGGCCAATTTGCAATTGGGCGCGTGGCCTGTGCCAAGGAGCGGCGGTTTCCAACCGCCCTGGGGAATGTCCGTGGGTGTGAGCGGCAGGTCTGCGGGAAGGCCCGGCGCCATGCAACATCTGTCCTCTCACAACGCGCTCTCACCTGCCCAGCGCGCCACGCGAGCACTTTTTTGATCCGCCTACCCCTTCTCGGCGTATATCCCCCGAGTGCTCCCGCACGCTCGATCGCCCATGCCTGCTCATTCTCCCGAAGGTCCCGCCGTCAAAAATTCCCGCCCTTCCCTCCTTCGCGCGCTTGTTCCACTCTGCGCCCCGCTCCTCTTCGCCGCCTGCTCCGCCTACGGCCCGCCGCATCACGGTGAGAAAATCTATCGCGACCTCGTCTACTCGGCCCCGGGCGGCCGCAAACTCCACCTGGATCTCTACGTGCCCCAAAGCCCGCGCCCGGCGCCCGTCGTCCTCTGGGTCTTCGGCGGCAGCTGGCGCATCGGCAACAAAGGCTACCACGTAAATCTTCGCGACTTGCCGCAGCACGGCATCGCCCTCGCCGCCATCGAATACCGCCTTAGCGGCGAAGCCAAATACCCTGCGCAACTCGACGATTGCCAAGCCGCCGCCGCCTGGCTTCGACTCCACGGCCCGGAATACGGCCTCGATCCCCGCCAAATCGCCGCCAGCGGTGAATCCGCCGGCGGCCATCTCGCCGCCCTGCTCGGCACAGTCGAAGGAAAATCCCGCATCCAGGCCGTCTGCGCCCTTTACCCGCCGACCGATCTCATCGCCATCGGCCGCGAATACGCCAACCCCAGGCAGCCCACCTCCATCGAGGAACTCCTCGGCGGCCCCATCGAACAAAACCTTGCGCTCGCCGCCCAGGGCAGCCCCGTCCACCACGTCAGCCCATCGTCACCGCCCTTCCTGCTCTTCCACGGCGCGCAGGATTCTCTCGTTCCCATCTGGCACAGCCGCGAACTAAATCGCCGCCTCCACGCCGCAGGGGTCGAATCCAAACTCGAAATCGTCCCCGGCAAAAGCCACTGGTTCCTGCTCTCCAAGAGCCAGGTCGAAGAAACCGCTGCATTTTTTCACCGGCACTTTCACCGATAGCCATGCTCGCCCGCCCTCCAGCTTCGTCACGGTTGTGCGCCGCCATACCTCCCATTCTTCCTCTTATTCCCATTCCTCCCATCCGAGCCTCCATCTTGCGCGCGCACTTCGAAATCTCCCATTCTCCGCAATCGCGCTCGTCAGGCTGGCTTTTTCCAAAAGCGCCCGCTTGAAATAGCCCGCATGCGCCGTCTCCCGCTCGTCGTTCTCTCCTGCCTCGCCGCTATCCCTGTCTTCGCATCCGCCGCTGAAGTCGTCAGCATTGCCGGCACCGGCGCGCCCACCTATTCCGGTGATGGCGGCCCCTCCAATGCCGCCGCTATCAATTCTCCCTACGGCATCGCGCGCGGACCGGATGGCGCCCTGTATTTCTGCGATTGCGACAATCAGCGCATCCGCCGCATCGGCTTGGATGGCGTCATTTCCACCGCCGCAGGCAATGGCACGCGCGGCTACTCCGGCGATGGCGGCCCGGCCACCGACGCGGCGCTCGACGAGCCCTACGAGATCCATTTCGATCCCGCCGGCAGCATGTATTTCGTCGAGCGGCTCAATCACATCGTCCGCCGCGTGGATGGCGCGACCCACATCATTTCGACCGTCGCCGGCACAGGCAAACAAGGCTTCAGCGGCGATGGCGGCCCCGCCACCGCGGCGCTGCTCAAGCAGCCGCACAGCCTCGCGATCGACAAGACTGGCGACATCTTCATTTGCGACATCGGCAACAATCGCATCCGCAGGGTCGACATGAAAACCGGCCTCATCTCGACCTTCGCCGGCAATGGCAGCAAACCGCCCACCGAAGACGGCGCGCTCTTTTCCAATATTGCGCTCCACGGCCCCCGCTCCATCGATTTCGACGCCGCGGGTAACCTTTGGGTCGCCACCCGCGAGAGCAACATCATCTACAAACTCGACCTCGCCGAAGGCCGCGTCCATCGCATCGCCGGAACCGGCAAAATGGGCTTCACCGGCAACGGCGGACTCGCCACCGAGGCGACGCTCGATAGCCCAAAAGGCCTCAGTTGCGGGCCCGACGGCAATGTCTACTTCGCCGATACCGAGAGCCATAGCATTCGCATGATCGACGTTGCCCGCGGCACGATCGATGTCGTAATCGGCAACGGCGAGAAAGGCGACGGCCCCGATGGCGACGCTCTCGCCTGCAAGATGATTCGGCCGCACGGCGTCTTTGTCGACGCCGATGGCAGCATCTACGTCGGCGACACCGAGGCGCACCGCGTGCGCCTGCTCAAGCGAGGCGAAAAATAACAATCAGTTCTCTGCAATCGCGAGAGCGACCCGCGCAACACGGTTTCGCCACGCGAATCCCTTCGCTGGTTGCGCTGCGCCGCTGCGAGCCTCGGCAGATGCCGTTGAAAAAAACGGCCCCGCCACTACAATAGCTCCCGCTGCCACCTTATCCATGTCGACTAGCCCATCGATCCTGCTCGGAATGTTGCTTTGCTTAGGAAGCGCCGCCGCCTTCGCCGAGCATGCGCCCACCACGGCCCTCGGCGCCATCAAGCTCCTGCCGAAAGGCTGCGCCCCGCGCGTCGCTCTGGTTGAGGCGCGGGAAGGCAAACCCATCCCCGAGCGCTGGCACATCCTCGTGCACGATCCCAAGGAAGAAAACGGCCTGCACGAGTACGTCGTGGCCGGCGGCGAGATCGTCGCCTCCCGCTCACTCTCCCAGTTCGCCGAATCCATTTCGAAGGACGACGTTTTCGGCGAAAGTGTGAAGGTGGATTCCGACCGCGCAGCGAAGCTGGCGCAGAAATACGCCGAAGCCAACGGCAAGAGCCCGACCGAGATGAATTTCGAACTGCGCAAAGGTGGCGACGCCGCTGCGCCCACCTGGAATGTCACCTGTCTGGATGCGGCCGGCAACGATCTCGGCCACCTCGTGCTTACAGCCACAAAAGGCACCGTCGTCTCTCACGAAGGCTTCGACGCGGAGCCCCCCTCTTCCGACAAGATCGACAAAGCGGAGAAGACCGATAAAAGCGACAAACCCGAAAAACCGAAGGCCGAAAAGCCGGAGAAACCGGAGCGCTCCGATAAACCCGAAAAGACTGAAATCGCTGAGAAATCCGATCCGGCGAGGCCGCAGCAGCCCGACGCCACCGACACCGTCTTTCACGCCGAACCGGTCGCCGAGAAAAAGCCCGAGCCGCGCCACATCGAAGTGAAGCGCGCCGAGGCCGTGCGCCCGCAAGATGAGGAGAAAAAGCCCGGCCTGTTCCAACGCGCCGGCGGCGCCATTGGGAATCTTTTCAACCATCCAAAGGCCACACCGGTTCCCAGCCAGCCCTTTAACGCCGTGCCGGCGCGGTAGCGCACCCGCGCTTTTCCTCGGTCCACGCGCATCGAAGTCGGACTTTCCCGGCCAGATTGATTCGGCGCCGCCGTACGGCTGTGCTTGAATCGCCCGCTTCACCGCCATGCCGTCCCGCACCGCCGCCCAACCGCCGCTCGCCCGCCGACTCACCCGACTCCTCGGCGCACAGGCCGTTGCGACCGATCCCGCAACCCTCGCCACCCACGCCACCGACCGCTGGTTCGCCAGCCATGAACCCGAGGTCGTAGTCTTCGCCGAGTCAGCGGCGCAAGTCTCCAAGCTGCTTCGCTTCGCCCATCGCGAACGCATTCCCGTCACCCCGCGCGGCGCCGGAGTCGGCTATGTCGGCGGCTGCGTGCCTTCGCATGGCGGCATCGCGCTCTCCCTCGCGCGCATGAATCGCATCAAGGAGATCAATTTCGCCGACGGCGTCGCCGTCGTGGAGCCGGGCGTCATTACCGGCGTCCTTCAGGCCGAAGCACGCCGCGCCGGCCTCTTCTATCCGCCCGATCCCGCCAGCCTGAAAGAGTGCTCCCTTGGCGGCAATATCGCCACCAATGCCGGCGGTCCGCGCTGCCTCAAGTACGGCGTGACCCGCAGTTACGTGCTCGGGCTCGAAGCCGTCCTTGCGACCGGCGAGATCCTGCGCACCGGCGGCCGCACGCACAAAAACAAAACCGGCTTTGATCTCATCGGCATGTTCGTCGGCTCCGAAGGCCTGCTCGGCGTCGTCACCGAGGCCACGCTCCGCGTCCTTCCGCTCCCGCCCGCGCGCTCCAGCCTCTCCGCCAGCTTTGCCAATTTTCGCGACGCCGCCGATGCCGTCCAGGCCGTCTTCCGCGCCGGCTTCCTCCCCGCCGCCCTGGAAATCGCCGACGCCTTCACCCTCCAATCCGCCCGCGAACACTGCGGTCGCGCCATCGTCCCCGATGGCGAGGGCCACGTCCTCATCGACCTCGACGGCCAGGCCGCCAGCGTAAAATCCGAAGCCAAGCTCCTCGCCGGCATCCTCCAGAAGGCCGGCGCGCTCTCCCTCGAAACTGCCGTCGGCGAAACCGCGTGCGAACGCCTCTGGGAACTGCGCCGCAAATTTTCCGAATCCCTCAAAGCCACCGGCCTCACCAAGCTAAACGAAGACATCGTCGTCCCCCGCGGACGCTTGGTCGACCTGGCCGAATTCGCCGCCGACCTCCATAAACGCACCGGCTTCCCCATCGCCTGCTTCGGCCACGCCGGCGACGGAAACATCCACACTAACATTATGGCCGCCAACTACCACACCGACGCCAAGGTGCGGAAGCAGGTCGACGCCGCGCTCGACGAACTCTTCCTCCAGGTCCTCGCCTGGGGCGGCGCCATCACCGGCGAACACGGCATCGGCTTGGCCAAACGCCGCTGGTGGCCCAAAGCCGTCTCCCCCGTCAGCCGAGCCGTCCACCGCTCTCTCAAAGCCGCCCTCGACCCCCACGGCATCCTCAACCCCGGCAAATTCGTGCAAATCAGCGGCGAGCAATAAACCCCACGCGTCTGCGCTCAGGCATCCTTTCCTATACTTCCCATTCTTCACGGGTAAGTTGGAGTCTCCCCTAGGCGGGAGCGGCAAGTCCCCGGGCATGCGCCAACGGCGCGTCCTAGCTTAGCCTAGGCCGTAGCGAAGCAAGGCCTAGGTCTTTCCCAAAAAGCGCTCACCCCCGGATTAGCTGCCCCACCACATCCGCTTCCGGCCCGTCCGCACTCACCACCGTCAACCCAATCCCCTGAAACGCGATCTGCTCGCGAATCGCATCGAGCATCTGCGCCGCCATCCCATCCGGCATCTCCGCACACTCTAGCCGGATCTCCACCCGCTTCTCCTTCAGCGCCGGATACGTATCCGCAAATTCCCCATCCAGGAGAAACGACAAGTACGCGTTGAACTTCTCCTGCAACTGAAAGAGCTGCAGCTCCGCCCCGTCCCAAGGCCGCGGCTCGCCCATGATCATGAGCACCACGTCCTTCTCCGCATCATACTTCAAAAGATCGATCACGCCCGGATGCTCCACCCCCCCCTGCTGAGGCGCCGCAGGCGCAGCAGAACCGTGGCATTCGCATTGATGATTGGATTTGCAACATTCGTCGTTCACAGCGCAAAAGATTTGTCCGGCAACGCCTCCCTGTCAAAGGTAGGAATATGAAAGCAATCCGTGTTGAGCAGTTTGGCGGTCCGGAAACGCTCCAGGTAGCCGAGATTCCCCAGCCCGAGCCCGCGCCGGATCAAGTGCTCGTCCGCGTCCACGCCGCCGGCGTGAACCCCGTTGAAACCTACGTTCGCTCGGGCAAATACGCCCGCCTCCCCGCCCTGCCCTACACCCCTGGCGCCGACGGCGCCGGTCGCGTCGAATCCCTCGGCTCCGCCGTCCTCGGCCTCAGCGTCGGCGATCGCGTCTACCTCTCCGGTTCGCTCAGCGGGACCTACGCCGAGTACTGCCTCTGCGACCGCGGCCAAGTCCATCCCCTGCCGGCATCCTATTCGTACTCCGAAGGCGCCGCCCTCGGCGTCCCCTACGCCACCGCCTGGCACGCCCTCTTCAATCGCGGCGCCGCCCACGATGGCGAGACTGTCCTCATCCACGGCGGCACCGGCGGCGTCGGTCTTGCCACGCTCCAACTGGCCAAATCCGCCGGCCTCACCGTCTTCGCCACCGGCGGGACCGAACCCGGCCGCGTCCTCCTCTTCGAACAAGGCGCCGACGCCGTGTTCGATCACCACACTCTCGGCTACCTCGACCAGATCCGCGAACACACCGGCGGACGCGGCGTCGACCTCGTCGTCGAAATGCTCGCCAACATCAACCTCGGCCACGACCTTACCCTCCTCGCTCCGCACGGCCGCATCATCGTCGTCGGCAGCCGCGGCTCCGTCGAAATTAATCCCCGCGATACCATGCTGCGCGAAGCCGACATCCGCGGCGTCATGCTCACCGCCCTCCGCCCCGAGCAACTCGCCGAGCTCCACAAAAATCTCGCCGCCGCCATGGCCAAAAACGCCATCCGCCCCATCATCGCCCGCCAATTCCCGCTCACCGAAGCGCCCAAAGCCCACGAAACCGTCATGTCTCCGGGAGCTGGCGGCAAGATCGTCCTCGTGATGTAAGGAATCCCAGAGGGATTCCCTGGAGTTTGGCCAATTTGCGGGAACGACACCTTGGAAAGGTGGACGGGCAATCCTGCGTGTGCGCCACGTCCACCGGAATCGCGCCTTCAGTAGTAAAAGAGGCATCCTGCCTCTTTCGAAAGCGCACCTGCGTTAAGCAGCAGCTCGTTGGCAACTACGCAACCACACGCAATTCGAGTCCATCCGTGAGTGAAGGCCGAAGTTCTGCCCTGCGAAGCAGAGCTTCGCTAGAATCCCGAAGGGATTTCTAGCTCACATTGTTGGGCGCTCTGGGGTTTGGCCAATCTGCCCTGTGGCCCCAAACCCACGCTCTCCATCACTCCTATTCTTCCCATCCACCTCCCCACCCCACGCTAAAACCTCCCGCCTCGCGAACACGTCGGGCAAGGGATATGCGCTGCGAAGCAGCAAGCACATTTATGTGCGCTCATGCGAAGCTCCAGCTTCGTCCCGGGCCAAGGAGGAGAGCTCCGGCTCTCCAGGAGAGGGTAACCCGCGGTGTGTTCGCCAGATCCGCGGGTGGGCTGGCGAAACCCCGCCGTAACAATTGCCATTCCGATCGCAACGGGCCCTGGAAGGCATGCGTGATTCTCTCCGCGTTCGCGCTTCAAAAATGGCCAAGCTCCAAAGAATCCCGATGGGATTCCCTGGAGTTTGACCAATTTTCTACCACCACCGTCAGCTCACCGGCCCGCGCGCGCAGGCAGCGCCCCAGAATCCCAAAGGGATTCCGCCACCCAGCCCAGGGTTGCGAAGCACGAGCTACCCTGGGTCACCCACCATAAAATCATTCCTTCCCCAACGGGGATGCACGCTCCCACGAAAATCTCCAAGTCTCACATTTCGCCCTCAACTCTACACCATCCCCGTCTCAACCAATCGCTCGCCGAGATACTCGATCAACACCGCAACTGTCTGCAGATACTTAGCCTCCTCCTCTTCAATCTTCACCGATAGCCCCTCCTCAATTGCCAGGAGGAACTCAACCGGCTCCAAATCATCCATCCCAAGATCGTCCACAAAATACATCCCGGGTTTGATGCCTGAAATTGGTCTGCCCGCATGCACGCAGAGTAAATCCACCACATAAGCGGCTACGGGCTGCATCGCCTTCGGATAATATCCCTCAGCCCACCGCGCCGCCTCTTCGCCATAGTGAAGTCCCCGCGGGGAACGCGACCTGCCAAACAGCCAGCGAAGAAGCTTCATCCGCCTAACCTGAACAAGCCCAGCGGCAATGTCGAACACCGCAAAGGGATCACATTCAAACCCGGCCAAACTCAGAATCGCTATTCCGAGCTACGCTCCCTCGCCAAGCGCCGGAATACGAATTCGATGAGACCGGCAATCGTACGAATATGAGCAACTTCTTCTTCTGCGACCTGCCACGATAGGTCCTCTTCGATCTGCATCAGCACCTCCACGGGCTCCAGTTCGTCCATACCAAGATCGTAGATCAAATCGGTCTCCGGCTTCATCTGCGAAATCGGGACGCCCAACTGCTCGTTCAACATGTCTACGACGTACCCTGCGACCGCCTGCATCGCCTCCGGATAATACGCCGCAGCCCAACGCGCCGCCGTCTCCCCGTGGCGAAGTCCGCGCCGAGGAGGCGTGCCGAATAGCCAGCGGAAAGGATTCATCCGCCAACTTTGAACCCCTCTCGCAGGCCCCGTCGAGCCCAAGTCAGGCTCCGAAACTGCGTCCGCACGCGTACCTCGCTCCCCCGCAAAAGCACCATCTCCCACCTCGGAAAAAATCTCCAAAACTCCTTGCCGCCGCCGAAAACGAGGGCATAGTACCCGCCCTGATTTGTGGCGTGCCCGCTGCCTTCGCAGCCCACCACCGCTCTTCAGACGCAGACAGGCCAGCGTAGCTCAGTGGTAGAGCAACGGTTTCGTAAACCGTAGGTCACGGGTTCAAATCCCGTCGCTGGCTCCATGCGCGTTGAATAAGAAAAAATTTCAAACGAATTAAGAGCCGGGTCACTCCAAATCGCGTTTCGAGCGAATGCTCAGGCGAGCTCATCACAGCAAGCGAAAGGAGAATCACCCCTCTGAAGCGCCATGGCAACTTTGCTATCAACCTCCGAGGCGACGTTGAAATTTCCAATTCCTCCTTATAAAAGTGCAATGCTTCGAAAATCGAAGGATCTGATTTTACTTTAAGATTGAATTCGCTACTCCGCAGTGCATACTCCCAGCCATGCACGACGCAAATACTGTGTTAATTGGATTTGTTTTTCTTTGTTTAGTGGCAGTCGCGTTTTTCATAATCTTTCGAGGGCGTGGTCAACTGGAGCTCAAAGGGCCCGGAGTCAGCTTAGAGGCGAAAGGCGAAAACCCGCCGCCTCCAGAAAATGTTCCCTCAGGCGTTAAAATCAAGGGCCAAGCAGGCCGTGACATCTTGGCTCATTCTGCTTCCTCGGGCGGCGTAGAAATAGACGGAAAGGCCAACCGGGATATTGCTGCGACGCATGAGTCAACCGAGGACCCAAAATAAATGCCCTCGGTGAAGCCGCGACACCGGGGGCGTTGGTAATTGATGCCGGCTATGTAGCAAGAGATATTATTGCGGCAAACAGGCTTTACCTTAACTCTCCCCAATCGACGCCAACAGCTCGACTCCAGCTGCCCTCTGCGCCTACACACTTTACAGGACGCGCTGAATTAATTAAGAAAATCCTTAACGATACAGAAGTCGTTCTGAATGAGGGTTTAATTCGGTCCTGTCAAATTTGCCTTGTCGGTATGGGTGGGGTTGGCAAGACTTCTTTGGCCTTAGTTCTCGCACACCGCCTCAAAGAGCGTTATCATTCCGCTCAGCTGATGTTGAATTTGCAAGGCGCGCATCTGCCAGATGGCCGTCCAATCACCCCAATCGAGGCCATGCGGTTGGCTATCTTTGCCTTTCACCCTGACGCTCGTTTGCCAGACGATCCCACTCTGTTGACATCGATCTATAGAACGACACTTTCAGAAGCCGGAAGGGCTATCTTGTTTTTCGACAATGTCGCCAATGCCGAACAGTTACTCCCTCTCCTACCACCACCGGGATGCCTATTAATCGCAACATCTCGAAGCCGCGTCGGAATACCCGGATCAATTGAATATAAGGTCGATTGCCTTAACCCAAGTGATTCTAAAGCCATCATACAGAAGCTTGCTCCACGCGCCAATAATTTAGCGGAAGAGATTGCAGATTTATGCGGCCACCTACCTCTCGCCCTTGAGATATTCGCGGGAATAATCAACGCGGGCTCCTTGACAACGGTGGATGAACTCACTCTACACTTACGCGAGAAAAGGCAAAAGCTTTACGAAGTCGAAGCCGTATTCGAAACGAGTTACAATCTTTTACCTATTTCTTTACAAGCCGACTGGAGGATGCTCGGAATTTTCCCCGGGACGTTCAGTTTGGATGCCGCGTCGGCCCTTCTTTCAAAGAACGCCGAAGACGCCAAAGCAGCGATGCAGTCCCTTATTAACTCAAATCTTCTAGAATACTCGAACGAAACATCTCACTTCTCTCTCCACGACCTTTCAAAAGATTTCTGCAGAAACAAGCTCTCATTACACGAAAAATTTGAATGCTCGTTGCGACACGCGACGTTTTTCGCCGGATTGGTCGAAGAATTAGATGTCAAATATCTTTATGGAGGGGAACCGGCATTGCTTGCATTAAGCATATTCGATTCGGAACGCAGTAATATTGAAGCCTCCTGGGCATGGGCAATCGAAATGATGGAAGCGGACGAGGAAGCTCGAAAATTGGCGGCGGAAATTCCAAATCGCGCCGGACATTTACTCCACTTACGAATGGCTCCAGACGTTCAAGTTTCGTGGCGTCGGGACCAACTTTCCGCCTGCAGACTCTGCAAAGATGAGGCCGCTGGCATTCGGGCGTTAGGCAACCTTGGCTTAGCGTTTGGCTATCTAGGACAACATCGCAAAGCCATTCGCATACTCAAACGCGCCTTGCGTCGAGCGGAAAAAGCTGAGCGAAAGCTGGCCCAAGCACAGATTCTCGGAAATCTAGGCATATCCTACGCAGCACTAGGCGAATTAACAACAGCCATAAGCTGCCACCAACAATATCTCTCAATCGCCCATGAGATTAACGACAAATACTACATTTGCATCGCCCTCGAGAATCTCGGTCATACAAAATGCCTTACACAATCCATAGACGCAGGCATATCAGATCTCACCTCCTCATACTTAATCGCCAAGGAACGCAATGATATCGAGGGAATTGCCGGCACTGCAAGCTATTTAGCGCAGGCTTACATTGAGAAGCAAGATTTCAAAACTGGATTCTGCTTCAATCGTGAGGCATTCGAGGCAGCCACGTCAATAAAAAACGAATCATTACTGCTGAGAACTCTTACGAACACTGGAAAGCTTGCCATTGGGCTTCATCAGTTAGATATAGCACAGACTTCATTCGATGTCGCCATACAATGCGCAAACCGCGCTGGCGATTTTCGAGCTGAAATGGATGCTCTCTACCAACTCAGCATCATATCTCGTCAAAAATTCCGATTTTCCGACTCGCTTAAATATCTTGCGGAAGCAGCGAATATTGCGGTTTCCATGGGCGATCGCCGCTGGATTACCAAAATCGATAACGCAGTTGCGCAAGCAAAAGTCGTCGCATTGAATGCCGAAATAGTCTAGTTAGACAGCGACCAACACCGTCCACACGATCGACTTGGACGAGTACTAGTCGAAACGCGACTCTGTTCCCTTTGCACAAAAATACTGAGGAGTCAATTACATAGACGACACTCTGGAGATATGGTAATTCTTCCGAATGCCGAAAATTGACGGTCGAGTCCTGGATCACAACATCAGCGAATATTTGCGGATGACGGC
>FTCB01000989.1_pt1 | contig 23334 bp, 21 predicted proteins | sample 1639431 | NCBI WGS metagenome assembly FTCB01 (sample SAMEA3914864, study PRJEB12502) | metagenome | biome: forest; material: soil | place: USA | collected 2012-03-12 | depth 0.3 m
AGCGCTGGGCGGCCGGCACGGATGCACGCGGCCACGTGAAGCTGGAGGCGCTGTGCAATGAGCTGTGTCCGCAGGGGAATGATGCGTGGATCACGGAGAACGTGGAGGTTTTTCTCGTGGCGTTCATCGTGGCGCTGGGGATTCGCACGTTCATCCTGCAGCCGTTCACCATTCCGACGTCGTCGATGTTTCCCACGCTGTGCGGTGTGATGGGGACGAAGACGGAGCAGGAGCCGCCGAATGCGGCGGTGCAGGTGTGGGATTTCGTCACGTATGGCCGCACGTGGCACAATGTGGTGGCGGAGGAGGACGAGCAGCTCGTGGACGTGCGGGAAGAGGCGCGGGGGGGCTGGCGCCGGCTGTTTACGTATACGGCGATTCGCACGCGGGGGATTACGAGCAATCAGGATCACGTCTACTATGTGAATGAGCTGTCGCAGCCAGTGCAGGAAACGTGGGGACTGGTGCCGGGGCGGGCGGTGGTTTTCCAAAAGGGGCAGCCGATTGTGCGGGGCTACACCACGACGGGCGACCATGTGTTTGTGGACAAGATCAGCTATCATTTCCGCACGCCGAAGCGCGGCGAGGTGATTGTGTTTTCGACGGCGGACATCGAAGGGCAGGGGATGCGTGGGGCGCCGCCGCGGCAGCCTTCGCAATTTTACATCAAGCGCCTGGGCGGGCAGCCGGGGGATACGCTGCGGATCAACGCGCCGAAGCTGTATGTGAATGGCGAGGAGGCGAAGGAATGGACGTTCCAGCGCGTGATGCAGGGGGACCAGAATCCGAATGGGGATTATCACGGGTATTCCAATGCGCTGCCGGGGTCGCCGTTTATGCACCTCGGGACGCCGGAGGAGTCATTCACGGTGCCGCCGCACCAGTACTTCGCGATGGGGGATAACAGCTATCATAGCTGGGACAGCCGCGGCTGGGGGACGGTGCCGGAGCATAATTTCGTGGGGCCGGGGATGCTGGTCTACTGGCCGTTCTGCCGGGAGAAGGGGACGCATTTTGGGGTGATCTATTGAGTATCGCTGATGGCGGAGTGCGACTCGGTCCTGCGCTTGCGGGACTGCCGCGGTGGAGGGGGCGGCTTTGAACTGAGGGCAACTTTCCCTCCGCGGCGCGTCATGCCGCGCCCTGCCACAGAGCGGCGTCATGCCGCCGCAGTCCAGATCTAGGCTTGCGCTTCGAGCCAGGCGAGGGCTTTGGCGTAGCTGGCGCGCTGGAGGTAGTGGGCGAGGTCGCCGGGGACGGGCGGGGGGAGGGCGTGGCCGAGGGTGGTGATCTGTTCGGAGACGGACTTCAGCTTTTCCAAGTGGCCGGCGGGATCGCGAGCGTAGAACTCGCGATCGGCGATCACGGCGAGCCGCTCGCGGAGGGCGGCGGCGAGGGCGGTGTAGGCGGGCGAGCCCATGGTGTTGCTAGATCAGATCGGTCACGGCGCCGTTGCTGGCCGTGGTCACGCTGCGGGCGTATTTGGCCAGCACGCCGCGGGTGTAGCGTGGGGTGGGGGCTTTCCACTTTTTGAGGCGGGCATCGAGTTCGGCCTTGGGCACGCCGAGGTCGAGGGTGCGCTTTTCGGCGTCAATGGTGACGGGGTCGCCGTTTTTCACCACGGCGAGCGGACCGCCGAGGGCGGCTTCGGGCGTGATGTGGCCGACCACGAAGCCGTGGCTGCCGCCGCTGAAGCGTCCGTCGGTGATGAGGGCGACTTCCTTGCCGAGGCCTTTGCCCATGACGGCGCTGGTGGGGCTGAGCATCTCGCGCATGCCGGGGCCGCCGACGGGGCCTTCGTGGCGGATGACGATGACGTGGCCGCTTTTCACGGTGCCGTCGAGGATGGCCTTGAGGGCGTCGTGCTCGTTGTCGAACACGATGGCTTTGCCGGCGAAACGCTGGCCTTCCTTGCCGGAGATTTTGGCGACGGCGCCGCCGGGGGCGAGGTTGCCGTAGAGCACCACGAGGTGGCTGTCTTTTTTGATCGGGTTGCTGAAAGGCCGCACGATTTCCTGGCCTTTCGGGTAGCTCTTCACGCGCTTGAGATTCTCCTTCAGCGTCTTGCCGGTGACGGTCATGCAGCCGCCGTGGAGCAGGCCTTCGTCGAGCATCATCTTCATCAACGGCGTCTGGCCGCCGATGGCGACGAGTTCGCTCATGAGGAAGCGGCCGCTGGGCTTGAGGTCGGCGAGCACCGGGATTTTTTTGCCGAGCTTGGTGAAGTCATCGAGCTCCAGCTTCACATTGGCGGCGTGCGCCATGGCGAGGAGGTGGAGCACGGCGTTCGTGGAGCCGCCGAGGGCGATGACCACGGCGATGGCGTTTTCGAAAGCTTCGCGGGTGAGGATGTCGCTCGGGCGGATGCCGCGCTTGATGAGCTCCACCACGGCGACGCCGGCGGCGCGGGCGTCCATGGATTTTTCTTTGCTCACGGCATTTTGCGCGGAGCTGTTCGGCAGCGACATGCCGAGGGCCTCGATGGCGCTGGCCATGGTGTTGGCGGTGTACATGCCGCCGCAGGAGCCGGCGCCGGGAATGGCGTGCTCTTCGATGAGGGCGAGTTCGCGTTCGTCGATGGCGCCGGCGGCGTGTTTGCCCACGGCCTCGAAGCAGGAGACGATGTCCAGCGGTTTGTCGGCGAGGAGCGAGGCGCGCTCTTTATTGAGGCGCTTTTCGGCGAGGATGCCGTTGATGCAGCCGGGCAGGATGGTGCCGCCGTAGACGAAGACCGCGGGGCGGTTCAGGCGCGCCATGGCGATGAGGCAGCCGGGCATATTTTTGTCGCAGCCGCCGATGGCCACGAGGCCGTCGAACATTTCGCAGCCCATCACGGTCTCGATGCTGTCGGCGATGACTTCGCGCGAGACGAGCGAGTATTTCATGCCCTCGCTGCCCATGGAGATGCCGTCGGAAATGGTGATGGTGCCGAAGATGACGCCCTTGCCGCCGCCCGCGCCCACGCCGGCCTCGGCCTCGCGGGCGAGTTTGTCGATGTGCATGTTGCACGGCGTGACCATGCTCCAGGTGCTGGCGATGCCGACCTGCGATTTCTTGAAATCTTCGCGGGCAAACCCGACGGCGTGCAGCATGGCGCGGCTCGCGGCGCGCTCGGGCCCATCGGTCACTTCGCGGGACCACTTGCGGTGCAGGCTACCAGGGTGTTTTGACGGCTCTCGGCTCATAGATGGAAAAGGGGTGAGACGCTAGAGGGGTGCGGGGCTTCTGGCAAGGCGGGAGGGCGGGGATTTAAACGTCCAACGTCCAACGCTCAACATCCAACGTCCAAAGGGCGTTTTCGTTACTATGGCCAAATGTCGGTGACCACCCAAAGGCGGCGGGCGGCGATGCGCTGGGGTTGATTCAGTTGGAGGCGATGGATGGTGGCGCGGCCGACTGGGGTTTTTCCGACGAGGGTGGTGAAATTTCTCGTCCACCGGAAATGGTCGTCCCACGACTGCTGGCGCGGATGGAAGAGCGGCAGTTCTTCGCCGGACTTGGGGTCGGTGCCGGTGAGGTGGTGGCTTTTCGAGGAGTTGCAGAGGAAGCAACTGAGGGCGTAGTTGGCCAGGGTGCTGTTGCCGCCTTTGGAGACGGCGGTGATGTGTTCGAGGTGAAACGTGTACGCGCAGATGGCCTGCGGGGCGCGGCAATACTCGCACCGACCTGAGGCGCGTTTCTCGATTTTTTGGCGGAGAGTCAGGCGGAGGCTTTTCTTGCGGGTTTACGGCGCGGGGAGGTCCGGGCCTTGGGCTGGCGGAGGTTTTTTCGGGCGGCGGTGCGGCGTTTGGCGGCGGCGATCTCGGCCAGGATGCGGGCGTTTTCGAGGGAGAGCTGCTCGGCTTGGGCACCCAGTTCGGCGAGTTCTTTGGCTTCCCGCGGGGTGATTTTTCCCTCGTTGTTTTTCTCCATGAGGAAGGAGAGGCGGGCCTGCATCTTTTCGTCGATGCGGTGGAACATGGGCTTCGGCTGCTGCCAGGTGATGAGGTCGGCGATGCTGATGTTCAGTTCGTCGCAGACGGCGCCGAGGATGCGGACATTGATCGTCTGGAGGGGCTTGGGGCTGGCGAGGCGATAGACGGACTTTTTGTCGAGGGCAACGCCGCGGGCGGTGAGCTTTTTGATGAAGTCGGCCACGGTCCAGCGATGCTCGTGGAGGAGCTTGGGCAATTGCGAATAGGCCAGGGTTTTCCCGCTCATGAGGGAAGGATACCGTGTGGGCGGGAAACGGCAATGGATTTCCGTGCGGGCGGGAATCGAGGAAACTGGGATCCGCGACTTGTCTGCGGGGCGTGGTCTGGAGTGCGGTGCCTTGGCACCGCTTTGTGGTACGGCGCGGCTTGCCGCGTGCGGTCTGGCCGCATCGCGGAGGTGGAGAGCGGATCTACGCTGCCGATGAATTTGAAGCCCGCTCACAAAGTTCTCCACCACCCCACCGCACGCAGCAAGCTGCGCCACGCCACAAAGCGGTGCCAAGGCACCGCATTGCCAGGCGCCGCTACGCCTGCCCTGCGGGTGCGCCTGGGGCGCAGCTATCTCGCTCCGCTCGATTCCAGACTGCGCCCTGCGCTGACACGCCGCTCGACAATAAAACAACACCCAATGCCGCGTGGTCGCGGGCATTGGGTGTTGGATGTTGAGCGTTGGATGTTGGACGTTCGCCGAAGGCGTTACTTCTTCTTGGCTTCGTAGCCGGCGACGGGTTTGCCGCTGGCGTCCATTTTGTCGGTGGCCCAGAGGATGCCGTGCACCACGAGGTCGAGGTACTTCGGGTCTTCCACGGTGGCGTTGTTGTGGCCGATGGTCGTCGAGAAGACCTTGGTCTTTTTCGCGCCGTATTCATTGGTCCACACCACCACGGTGTCGTTCACGCCGGGCTTGTCGCCGGGCTCCTGCTTGCCGCGGGCGAGGGCCTTGCCGGTGGTGATCTGGCGGTTGTTGTAAAGTTCCTCTTTCATCGTCACCCAGCCGACGATGCTGCTGGTGATGGGATTCTTTTCATCGAGCACCGTGACGGTGATCGGGAGCTGGGCGCCGTGGCCGCTGGATTGCAGGCCGAGGTAGTCGAACCACAGGGCCTCGGGCGTGCCGGGCGTCTGCGGTTTGTTCGGGTCACCGACGCGGTAGCAGTGCATGGCGCAGTGGAGGTTCACGCCGGGGATGCCTTCGCGGTGCGGGGCGAGCACGCCCTCGACGAGCTTCGCGTCCTTGATGTCGGCGGCGCACTCGTCGTGGATGATGAGGTCGAAGCCTTTCGCGTAATCGGGATTGCCGAGGAAGGCGAGCGGCGGGTGGGTGCTCTTGTCGTCGGTGTGCACCTGCACCACTTCGGCGTTGATGCGTTCTTCGATGCCCTTTTTCAGGATGTCCTTTTGCTTGGCGTAATCGTGGCAGCAGCCGCCGGTGATGAGGAGAATCTTGAGCGGCTTGGCGTCGGCGGCATGCAGAGCCGAGACGGCGAAGGCGAACGTGGCGAGGAAGGCGATGGTCTTTTTCATAGGCTGTCTAAATAGAGAGGCGGGTTCCGCGCATAGGCGGAGCCGCGCCCGGGGACAACCACGAAAGCGCCCGGACATTGGAGGTGGTGTGAAAATTTTGCGGAGGGTTGGGGAAAAGTCCGCGTCGAAAACACGAGGCGCAGTCTGGAGTGCGGTGCCTTGGCACCGCTCTATGGGCCGGCGCAGCTTGCTGCGTGCGGTGGGAGTGGAGGATTCTATACGGGTGGGTTTTAAATTCATCGGCAGCGGAAAGGAGCTCTTCACCTCCGCGATACGGCCACACCACGCGCGGCAAGCCGCGCCGGGCCGCAGAGCGGTGCCAAGGCACCGCACTCCAGACTGCGCCCCGTGAAAAAGTGGAACCTGCGCTTGCGCTTGGCACCCCTCGTGTGCGTCTCTTGCGCCCACGCTTTGCCATGAACTGTTTTCGTTTGCTTTGCACGTTCGTGTTGGTGGTCGCGAGTGCCGTGGCCGGGCCGATTATCGTCATCGATGCGGGCCATGGCGGTTACGACCGGGGTGGGATGCCGGGCCAGCGCATCCCGGAAAAAGGCTATACGCTCGATGTGGCCAAGCGGCTGAACAGCGTGCTGCAAAATGCGGGCTATCGCACGGTGATGACGCGCAGCACGGACGACTTCGTGACGCTGGGCGATCGCGTGGCGATTTCCAATGCGCGGCGCGGCGCGGTGTTTGTGAGCATCCATTTCAACGGCGCGGACAACTACGACGCGCACGGCATCGAGACGTATTACTATGGCGGGCGGTCGAGCGGGGCGCTGGCGGCGGCGATTCACAAGAAGGTGCTGGCGGCGACGGGAGAAGATGACCGGCGGGTGCGGACACGGCCGCTCTTTGTGCTGCGGCGCAACAGCAATACAGCGGTGCTGTGCGAGCTCGGGTTTCTCACGAACAAGGCGGAGGCCAAGCGCATCGACACCGGTGCTTATCGGCAAAAGCTGGCGGAGGCGGTGGCCGCGGGGATTCGGTCGCGATACTGATCGGGAACATGATGGTCCACGAAAGGCACGAAAAACACGAAAGGGGGCGAGCTCGCGCGGCTGCCCTGTTTTTTGAGAGGACGTGGCAAAGTGGAATGGGTTTTCAACCCGTGGCGGAGGTCGGTTTTCTCGTGGCGCGGGCTTTTACGAATTTATGATCCTCACCTCTCAAGCGATGCGGGAACTGGAGGCCCGGGCGATGGCGGGCGGGATATCGGCGGATGCGCTGATGGAGGAAGCGGGGCTGGGGATTGCGCGGGCGGTGCGGCAGTTTTTGCCGTGGCCGGGGCTGTGCCTGGCGGTGTTTGGCAAAGGGAACAATGGCGGCGATGCCCTGGTGGCGGCGCGGCATCTTTCCGAAGTGGGCTGGGATGTGAAGCTGGTGCCGGCTTTTCCCGAAGCGGAGTGGGGGCCGATGGTGCGGGAGAAATACCGCGCGCTGGGGAGTCCGGCCTGTGCGACCGTCGCGGCTTTTGCGGAAGTGCCGGGACATGCGGAAGGGCATGCGCTGATGGTGCTCGATGGGCTGCTGGGCACGGGGGCCGCCGGGCCGTTGCGCGGGGAGCTGGCCGAGATGACGCGGCGCATCAATGCGCTGCGCGCGCGGAGCCAGGCGCAGGTGTTTGCGCTCGATTTGCCCACGGGGCTCAACGGCGATACGGGTGTGGCGGCGGCGGACTGCATCGTGGCCGATACGACGCTGACGATTGGCTTTGCGAAGACGGGGCTGGTGGCGGATGCGGCAGCGAATTACGTGGGGCGGCTGGCAGTGATTCCGCTCGCGGGGCTGGTGGCGGAGGCGCCGGTGAACTCGCCGGCGGTAACGACCGGGGCGTCGCTCGCGGGGTTGCTGCCGCGGCGGCGATTCGATTCGCACAAGGGCGACTATGGGCGTGTGGGAATCATCGCGGGATCGCGCGGGATGCTGGGGGCGGCGGTGCTGGCGGCGAGCGCGTGCGTGCGTGCGGGGGCGGGGCTGGTGACGCTCTACACGGGCGAGGAAGCGGCGACGCGGCTCGCGACGATGTGTCCGCCGGAGGTGATGGTGCGCCCGGTGGATTTGCTGCGGGAGGCGCTGGAGCGGCCGCACGATGTGCTGGCGATCGGGCCGGGGCTCGGCTCGCGGCATTCCGCGGAGATCCGGGAACTCATTGCCAAATGCCCGAAGCCGCTGGTGGTGGACGCGGACGCGCTGAATGCGCTCGCGGGAAGGACGGAGGTGCTGGGAGCGCTGGGAGCGGATCGCGTGCTCACGCCGCATCCGGGTGAAATGGAGCGTCTGGCGCCGGGGCGGCTGGTCCACGGGCGCCGCATCTGCGCGGAGGAATTTGCGGCGCAGCATCCGAATTGCACGGTGCTCTTAAAGGGGGCGCGAACGCTGGTGGTGAAAAGCGGGAAGGGGCCGAGCTACAATTCCACGGGAAATCCCGGGATGGCGACGGGTGGGATGGGGGACACGCTCACGGGAGTGATTGCGGCGCTGATCGGGCAAGGAGTGCGGCCTTTCGATGCGGCGCGGCTCGGGGCGTGGCTGTGCGGGCGCGCGGCGGAATGTGCGCTGTCGAGCGGCGGGGAGACCGAGGAGACGCTGACGCCGACGCGGCTGGATGCGTTTTTGGCGCGGGCGTTTCGGGATTTGCGGGCGGGGTGTTTTTGAGGGCGCGCGATAGGCCGTATAGGGCCTATAGGCCTTATGGCCTCCGGCGATCCCTCCCAAAGATCAGGGACGGCGGCGGCGCGCCGTCCCTACCCTAGCGCGAGGGCGCCGCCTTCGCTGAGGGTTTTGTTGCCGAAGGTTTCGAGGTGGTGGCCGAAGGCTTGGGCGACGGTGACCCAGAGGCGGTTGTGGGCGATATTTTCGAATTTCGAGGCGGTGCCCATTTTGAAATTGAGGCCGCCGCCGAGGAAGACGAACGGGATATTGTCGTGCGTGTGGCTGTTGCCTTTTCCGAGTTCATTGGTCCACACAATGGTCGTGTGATCGAGCATGGAGCCGTCGCCGCCGGGCTCGGGGATGGCGTCGAGTTTCTTCGCCAGGGCGGCGATTTGCTCGGCGAACCACGTGTTGATCTTCACCAGTTTTTCCTGCGCGGCAGCATTGCTGTCGGGCTCGTGGGAGAGGCCGTGGTGGCCTTCCTCGATGCCCAGCCAGCGCATGCGGGCCTGGCCGACGGAGTTGGTGAAATCAAACGTGGCGACGCGGGCGAGGTCGTTGGCAAAGGCGTTCACGAGCAGATCGCTCTGCATCGTGGTCACCTTCGGCATGCCATCGTTGTCGGTCGGCACGCCTTGCTCCAGCGTCGGTGCGGGGAAGCGCAGCTTGCGGGCGGCGGAGGCTTGCAGCTCTTTTTCCATCTCGCGGACGAACGTGGCGTGTTTGTCGAGCAACGCGCGTTCCTCGGGATTGAGCCGATTTGAGACGCTCTTGAGGTCTTCGGTCACGTCGTCGAGCACGCTGCCGAGGCTCTCGCCGTCCTTCATCTGGCCGTAGAGTTTTTCGAAAAGATCGTAGGGATCGCTCGTCGGGGCGAGCGGCTGATTCGGTCCGGCATAGGACCAGCGGGTCCAGGGATCGGCGCGGTTCGGCACGGCGACGCCGATTTCCAGCGAGCCGAAACGCGTCGCGGTGGCCGGATTTTTTTGCAGGAAGTTTTTGATCTCCTGATCGATGGAAATGCCGCTGGCCCAGCCGGCGGGCTTGTCGCTGCCGCCCTGGATGTTGCCCGGGAAGAGCTCGATGCCGGTGAGCAGGCAGCTCATGCCGCGCATGTGGCCATCGCCGTCGCCGCGCACTTTGTTGGAGATGCCCTTCAGCATCATCATGCGATTCCGGAACGGCGCCAGCGGCTGCAGGATGCGCTTGAGCTGGAAGTCGGCGCCGAATTCATCGGGCCAGAAATCGGGCTGCACGGTGCCGTTGGGGCTGAAGAGAAAAATGATGCGCTGCGCCGCCTTGGCGCTGTCGCCCGCGAGCGAGGGCATGGCCGGCAAAAAGGGAAGCACCGCGGCGGACAGGCCGAGGTTTTGCAGAAAGCGGCGGCGGGTAATCATGGTGCAGAGATCTACTATAGCTCAACCCCGGGCGAGATGCGAGCTTTGTGGGAATCGCCGGCTCGTCCGTAGAAGCGGCATCTTTGCCGCTTTTGAGCGATGGGCGCTCTGGCAGGTGGCGGGAGCTTTTACGAAAGCGGCTGGAAGCCGCTTCTACGGGCGTTATCGGCTCGCCTGCTTTTGCGGCTCAGGGCGGGGGAGGGCGGCGAGGGCGGCGATCTCGGTGAAGAGCCGGCGCATGTTGTCGCCGGAGTCGGCGAATTGTTTGTCGAGCGTCGTGAGAGTATCGGGGCCGTAGAGGGCGGGGGTTTGCTTGACCTCGTAGTGGAAGAGCTGCTTCACGAAACTCTGACGGGCGACTTCGCTTTTCGCGGCGTACTCGGCGAGGTCGCGGGCGCCGTGGAGCTTCACCACGTCGCCCTCGGCGGTGTGGTACTCAGTGTTGATGTCGACGGGCTTGTTGTTGTCGATGGTGCGGAAGCGGCCCACGGCGTCGTAGCCCTCGAGTGTGAAGCCGAGCGGGTTGATGGTGCCGTGGCAGCCCATGCAGGATTCCTTGCGGGTGAGCTGCGTGACTTTCTCGCGCATGGTGAGCGAGGGATCGAATTGCTCGTCTTCGAATTTCACGGCCATGGGCGGCTGTTTGAGGACGCGGCCCATCACTTTGCGCGTGAGGAAGACGCCGCGGTGAATGGGCGACGTGCTCTTCGCGTAGGAATACGCGCTGAGCAAAAACGGGTGCGTGAAGATGCCGGCGCGCTGCGAGCCGTCGAAGTGCAGCAACTCGAAGTCATTCGTGGTGGGCGCGGTCATGCCGTAGTATTTGGCGAGGCGCGGATTCACGAAGAGGTAATCGGCGAGCAGCAGGTCGCGAAAATCGGAGTGCTCGCTGGAGACGACGTAGTCGATGAAGCGATCGAGCGAACGCCGCAGGTCGCCAATGACCATGGGATCGAAGCCGGGGAAGAGCTTGCCGTCTTTGGAAAGGTCCTCGATGTCGTCCTCGCCGAGCCAGCGCTGGAAGAAGGCGAGCAGCTTCGTGTGCGTGCGCGGGTCCTGCGCCATGCGGGTGGCTTGGGCGCGCACCTGCTCCGGCGTGTGGACTTCGCCGCGCTTGGCGGCCTCGAGCAGCGTGTTGTCGGGGATGGAGTCCCACAAATTCAGCGCGAGCCGCGCGGCGATGGCGCAGTCGTCGGTCTCGCCGACGTCGGGGTACAGAAAGCGCGGGGATTTCAGCACGGCGATCACCGTGCGTTTGGCGGCGACCTCGGGATCGAGGTCCGGGGCGAAGATGCGATCGACATACAGCTCGCGCAGCTCCGGCGTGAGCGGGCGGCGGAAGGCGCGCTCGGCGAAGGTCACCGCGAATTGCTTAATCTTCTCCGCGCGATCGGACGCGTCGCGCTGCGTCTTGGCGAAGCCGTTCAGGTGCGCGGCCACTTCCACCGATGCGGCCACCGCGGCTTTCGTGGTGGCTTCGTGCCATTCCTTGGAGACGGAGGTGCCGCGCTCGAAGCCGAGGCTGCCGTCATCCGGCGGGAAGGCCGTGTCCACGATGGCCACATGCGTGGCGCCGGAGGGCGAGAGGTCGGGCGCGGAGAGCACGCTCCACACGCCGCTGCCCGGCGGCTTCCACTCCAGCCGCACGAGGCCGCGCTTTTCCTTGTACTTAAAATAGTCGAGCCGCATCGGGTAGCTGCGGCCGCCGAGCAGGAAGATGCGGCCTTTTTCCTCGCGCACGTTGTCGCCGCTGCTCACCCAGGCATCGATCAGCGTGGCGTCGCGCTTGCCGTCGCTGTCGTCGCGGCGGTTGGTATCGCCGCGCGTGTCGGCGTTGAGGTAGAGCCGCGCGCCGTTGGGCGTGGAGATGCGAAATTCATACCAGCCGCTTTGCCGGGCCAGCAGCGAGCCGCTCCACGAGATGGAGAATTGCTCGGGATTAATGTTGGCGCCGGGGCTGCCATCGCCGAAATCGAAATCGATGGCCATGTCTTCGCGCTCCAGGGCCTTCGTTTTCTTTTTGTTCATTCCCTCGGATTGAAACATCTCGGCGTGCAGGCCGGTGCCTTTGCCGGGCGGCTGCGTCTGGCGGAAGCTGCCGATGACATCGGCCACGGATTCGCGGAACTGCCGGTTCGTGAGGCGGGCCAACTCGAACTTCGGCGGGTTGTTCCGGGCGCGCGCGGCGGGGGAATAAAAGGCTTCGTGGATGTAGGCGGCGACGAGCTGGGCTTCCTCGGGCGTGGATTTTTCCGGCTCGCCGTCGGGCATGGTGCGGTCGATGAGCTTGGCCAGCGAAGCGACGGTGCGCTCGCCGATGAGCGGCTCGTCGTATTTGTCCTTCACGCCTTCGCCCTTCTTGCCGTGGCACTCGGCGCACATTTCCTGGTAAATCTGGGCGCCGGGGCGTGGGGCCGGCGTGGCGGCCACGGCCGGAGGCGTGGGTGGGACCGAAGCAGGCGCTGGCGCTGGCGCTGGCGCCGCGGATGCCGGGGCCGGGGATGCTGTGGCCGGCGCGGCTCCACCCGGCGCGGGAGCCGGTGGCGGCGAAGGCTCGCCGGCCCAGACAGGGGCCGCGAGGATCGATGCAGCGAGCAGTGCGACGGGTAACTTCATCATGGACAAGATACCATAACCCGGGAAGACGCGCTGCCTTATGTTTCACCCGGGGCGTTGTGAAGGGATCTCCGCACCAAAAACCTCCCCGAAGCTTTTCGCTCTTACGGAAGGCATCATTATTAAAGGAAAGCGCCAGAGGCCTGGCGCACTCCAAGAACTGGCGTCCGCTCGTGAGCCCCTTAAACCTTCTTGTAGCGGAAGCACTCCACGGCGTGGTCATTCACCATGCCCACGGCTTGCATGAAGGCGTAGACGATCACCGGGCCGACGAATTTGAAGCCGCGCTTTTTCAGGGCGATGGACATTTTTTCGGAGACGGGGGTTTTGGCGGGAATGGGGCCGCCGCGGCGGATGGCGTTGCGGACGGGTTTGCCGCCGGCGAGGTCCCACAGGAATTTGGAGAAGTCTTCGCCTTTCTCGGCCATATCGAGGTAGGCGCGGGCGTTGCCGATGGCGGCTTCGATTTTGGTACGCGAGCGGATGATGCCGGGATTTTTCAGCAGGCGGGCGATGTCGGTCTTGCCGAATTTCGCCACGATCTCGGGATCGAAATTTTGGAAAGCATCGAGGAAAGCGTCGCGTTTGCGGAGGATGATGAGCCAGGAGAGGCCGGCCTGAAAGCCGTCGAGCGTGAGCTTTGCCCAGAGGGCACGGCTGTGGTATTCGGGGACGCCCCACTCGCGGTCGTGGTACTCCTGCATGAGCGGATCGTTCTGGGCCCACGTGCAGCGGAATGGCTCTTTGGTGCTCATGGGCGCGGGTGTAGCGGGTCGCGGGGAGTTCGCCAAATGGGATTCGTGAGGGGCGGGGTTAGCAATTGCCCGGTGACTTCTGACTCCCGACCTTGCCTCTGGCGCGCTTTGCTGTATGCGTTGCCGTTTAACATGAGACGGATTGTCGCGCTCCTCTTCGCTATCGTGTTCCTGGCTTCGCCGGCTTTCGCCGCGGAGAAGAAAGCTGCCGCCAAAAAGCCGGCACCGGCAGCGGCATCCACCAAGGCCGAATCGCCCGGGATTTCCAAGCCGTTCACGGTCAATAACGACGACGCGAACATTTTTCCGTACCTGGAGGCGAAGTCGGCCATCCTGTGCGATGCGGCCACCGGGAAGATCCTCTACGAAAAGAACGCGGACCAGCCGCGCGGGGTGGCGAGCACGCAGAAATTGATGACGGCGCTCATCATCGCGGAAGCGGGCGGGCTGGACAACAATATGCGCGTGTACAGCGCGGACAGCGATTGCGAGCCGACGAAGCTCGGGCTGCACGACGGAGAGACTTATAAGCGCTACGATTTGCTGAAGGTAATGCTCATCAAAAGCATGAACGACGTGGCGCGCTGCCTGGCGCGCGACAATGCGGGGAGCATCGACGCCTTTGCCGAGAAAATGAATGCCAAGGCGCGCGAGATCGGGATGAAGAACACCAATTTCGTAAACCCCAACGGCCTCACCGAGGCCGGCCAGTACAGCACGGCGCGCGACATGTGCCGGCTGGGACTCTTTGCGTATCGCAACCGCGTGCTGCGCGGCATCATATCCACGCGCACGCTGACGTGGAAATATGCCTCGGGCAAAGCGGTCGTGTTTGAAAACACGAACAAGCTGCTGAAGTCATTCGGCCTCTGCAATGGCATGAAGACCGGCTACACCGATGCCGCGGGCAATTGCCTCGTCGCGAGCGCGAGCAGCGGCGGCAAGCACGTGATCTGCGTGGTGCTCGGCGACCAGCGCCGCCAGGGCATTTGGAATGACAGCTACCGGCTGCTGAATTGGGGGCTGAACCAATTGAAGGACGAATGAGCCCCGGTCGAAGCGGCTTCCAGCCGCTTTGCTAGCGATTCCAGCGTTCGATATGCATTCAGCCTTTCTGAACGAAGTGGCGCGCCAGGGAGCGGCGACATTCCTGTCGCCGTCCACGCGGCGCGAAGCGCGAATTTTTTTACACCCGGACACGTCCACTCCCGCCACCGTCCCGCGCATGGTGCTGCCCCGCCGCACGCCGCGACGGCGACAGGAATGTCGCCGCTCCCTGGCGCGCCCCGCGCATTGCGGAGATCGCCTGGAAAGGAAACAATCGCTCCGCGCCTGGATGGCGTTTCTACCTTATGCCTTCGTTTGACGACGATCTTCGGGAGCTGCGCTCGCGGTCGCTGCTGCGGAAGCTGCGGACGTTTGAAAGTTCGCAGCACACGGAGCTCGTGGCCCCGGGCGGGCCGCTGCTGAATTTTTCGTCGAACGATTATCTTGGTCTCGCCACCGAGCCCGTGTTGAAAGAAGCGGCGAAGGCGGCCATCGATCAATTCGGCGTGGGCAGCGGGGCGTCGCGGCTCGTGTGTGGCACACTCACGCCGCATACGAAGCTGGAGGAGACGATTGCGAAGTTCAAAGGCACGGAGGCGGCGCTGAGTTTTTCCAGCGGGTATGCCACGTCCATCGGCACGCTGGCGGCGCTGTGCGGGGAGAATGACGTGATCGTTCTCGACAAGCTGTGCCACGCCTCGCTCATCGATGGCGCGCGGCTCAGCGGCGCGGCGTTGCGGGTGTATCCGCACAACCATCTCGGCAAGCTGGAGAGTCATCTGGAATGGGCGCGCAATGAGTATCCCGACGGGCGCGTGGTGGTGGTGACGGAATCGATTTTCAGCATGGACGGCGACCGCGCGCTGCTCGCGGAGACGGTGGAGATCAAAAAGCGGTTCAATGCGCTGCTGATGGTGGACGAGGCGCATGCCGTGGGCGTGCTCGGGCGCAATGGCCGCGGGCTGGCCGACGCACTCCGGCTCGAAGGAGAGATCGATATTCACATGGGTACGCTGAGCAAGGCGCTGGGCGGCGCGGGCGGCTACATCGCGGGCTCGCGACGGCTCGTGGAGCTGCTGGTGAATCGGGCGCGCAGCTTTATCTACAGCACGGCGCCGCCGCCGGCGGTGGCCGCCGCCGCGACCGCCGCCATCGAGTGGATGCTCACCGAGGAAGGCGAGCAGCGGCGCGAGCAACTGTGGCGGAACCTGGCGCTTTTCGGCGACGAAATGCCGCAGCTCTTCACGGGCGGGCGCAAGATCCAGAGCGCGATTCTGCCGATGGTGCTCGGGGAAAGCGACCGCGCCATCGAGGCCTCGGAGCGGCTGCTGGAGAAGGGGATCTATGTCCCGGCGATCCGGTATCCCACGGTGGCGCGAGATGCCGCGCGGTTGCGCATCACGCTGACGGCGAGCCACACGGCGGAGAAGATCCGGACGTTGTGCGCGGCGCTGCGGGCGGTGTAATAACTCGCGGGGCGTAGTCTGGAGTGCGGTGCCTTGGCACCGCTCTGCGGAAGGCGCAGCTTGCTGCGCGTGGTATGGCCGCCGCACGGAGGTGAAGGGTTCATATTCGCCGCTCGCGAGATCGAAACCCGCCCGTATGGCGTTCTCTGCTCCCCACCGCGCGCGTCAAGCCGCGCCATGCCACAGAGCGGTGCCAAGGCACCGCACTCCAGACTGCTGCCCGCGGTTTCGCTCGACCCGCGGCTTGCATGCGTCACATGCTTCTCATGCGGCCGGCGTTGCATTTTCAGACATCCGACGCTAGCGAGCAGCGGGTGCGTGCCGTGCTGCTTCAAATTTATCGAATCGCGATCCTGATCGCCATCGCGTGGATTCTGCGTTCCCACTATGTGCGGCTGCGCACGGAGTCGCTGCGGCCGCTCACGGTGGAGGAGGTGCGCGAGATTTTCCCGCTGGCGTACGATCTGACGATCGACAGCGGACCGCGCGGCGGATGGGAGGTGAAGGGGCGCGATCGTGAAAAGATTGGCTACGTGCTGCAGACGGCGCCGGTGTCGGACGCCATCATCGGCTATCGCGGCTGGACGAATACGCTCGTCGCTTTTTCGCCCGACATGCACGTGCTGGGCGTGCGCATCCGCAGCAGCCAGGACACCGTGGAGCACGTGAGCGACGTCAAGGGCGACCGCCATTTCCTCAAGACGTGGAATGGCAAAACCTGGGACGAAGTCGCGCGGCGCACGCCGGAAGAAGCGGGCATCGAGGGCGTGAGCGGGGCGTCGATGACGAGCATGGCCCTGGCCGAGGGCATCGTGCGGCGGCTGCGCGCGGCGAATGCGGAGGCGGCACAACCGCCGATTCCGTTCCGGGTCACGACGCACGATATCGGCCTCGCGGTGATTGTGGTGTTCGGCATCATGCTCATGTTTCTCGGCCGGCATGGGCACGGACGGCCGCGGCGGATTTTCCAGGTTTTGGTGATGGTATATGTCGGCCTGCTCTTTGGCGATCTGCTGGCGCAATCGCTCATGGTGGGCTGGGCGGAGCATGGAGTGCCGTGGCAGACGGCGCCGGGACTCGTGCTGCTGCTGGCGGCGGCGCTGATCGTTCCGTGGACCACCGGCAAGCCGCTCTATTGCCAGCAGCTTTGCCCGCATGGCCACGCGCAGGAGTTCATCGCGCGCTATGCGCCGAAGCGCTGGCGGATCACGCTGCCGAAAGGTTTTTCCGCCGGCTTGCGCTGGCTGCCGCCGCTGACGCTGGCCTACATTCTCACCGTGGTGCTGCTCGTGTTGCCGCACGATCTCGCGGGCGTGGAGCCCTTTGACGCGTGGCTGATCCGCAGCGCGGGCTGGGCCACGATTCTGATCGCCGTGCTGGGGCTCGGCGCAGCGTGTTTTGTGCCGATGGCATATTGCCACTATGGCTGCCCCACGGGGGCGCTGCTCAATTTCATCCGGCGGCATGGCGCGGCCGATCGTTTTGGAAAGCGCGAGATTGCCGCGCTGCTGCTGGTGCTGCTCGCGTGGGGGCTGTCGCACGTGGACGTGACGTTCCACGAGTGGGTGCGATCGCCTTCGGCGGATTGGCTGTAGGGAGGAATCCAAACACCCAACACCCAACGCTGAACACTCAACACCCAATGTTGCCACGCAGCGAGTGCGCTTTCATTGGGTGTTGGATGTTGGGCGTTCAGTGTTGGGTGTTTTCTATTTCTTCTTCCGTTTGTGCAGCGTGATCTTGTTTCCGTCCGGGTCGCGGACGGTGACCATGTGGCAGACAGGGCCCTCTTGCGGGCCGATAATGGGCGTAATGCTGTGCTCCTTGAGAGCGGCGACGGCGACTTCGAAATTTTCCACCTCCAGCGCGGCCGAGGGGCCGTCCGGGGAAGGTTTCCATTGATCGGAGCAGCCGATGCCGAGGGTGCCGGAACCGAGATCGTATTCGATCCATTGCTGGGTCTCGGATTTCAGCGGGGCGTTGGGCTTCAGGCCCAGCACGCCCTCGTAGAATTTGCGGGCGCGCGCGATGTCGGTGACAGGGTAGGCGACGAAGGCGATTTCCTGATAGCGGATCATAGCTTTTTCATCGCGGGAACCGGCCGCGATGGCCGGATCATTTTGGCGTCCGGGCAACCGGTGGATTGACTTGCGCGCATCGTCACCGAGTATCTTCCAAGTGAGCAAAACCACGGGGAACTCTCATTTGGCTGGAGCTCGCACGGCGGTTCGTTCCTGGCTTAACGAACGATCTTCCTCGCCGGGCGGGTCGGGTCTTCCCGTGCTTCCACCGGTGACGGAAAGCGATGCGGAACTGGTGCAGCATTTTCTCATCGAAGTGCAGACCAGCGGCTTCGCGCTGGAAATCACGAACAAGGCCACGGTGGAGTCGCCCGCGTGGGTCGGCTACTGGACGTACCGGGGCTCCACGTTCGAGGGCTTCCGCCAGCCGGCGGATAGCGCGGATCCGGATTCCGCGCGCCTGCTCGCGTGCGCGGCGCTGCTGCAGAATGAGTGGTGCCGGGCGCGGCTATAGGCCTCCTTTTACAGCGCGCCTTCCTCGAAATAAAATGAGCGAAGATAGGAGTGAAAATTAGCAGTGTGGAAAAGGAGTGGCGATTTCCTGAACCGCTGATTTCCGCTCATCCTCGCTCATTCGCTTCCGCGAAGCCGACGCTGGCGGCGTATCGGTTTTCTGAAACCGCAGAGCGCGGTCGCGCGCGGGTTACTGTGCGTTAGCGTTCACGCCGACGCCGCTGCGGCCCGCGTGTCCGGCCACGGACGCGCCATGCTGATGGCCCTCGGGGCCGACGTTGACGCCCGCATTGGAAGAACAACCCGCCTGCCATAACGCGCAAGCGCCGAGAATGACGATCGTGAGTATGCGTTTCATACACTCAAGCTTCGCCTTCCCGGCGCAGAGTGCGTGCATGATTTCTGGGCATGGTTCGGAGCTGCGCGGTACGCTCGTAGAAGCGGCTTCCAGCCGCTTGCTCTACGTCACTGGCTGCGGTGGGCGCACATAGTGAATGTCCCATTCGGTTTCCTCCGCCGGGACAAAGCCGTGCCGCTGGTAGAAATGGTTGGCGGGACTTTCGCGCAGCGCACCGAGATAGATCGGAACCTGCCAGGCATCGGCATGCGTGAGCAATTTGCGGAGCACGCGGGACCCGAGGCCGCGGCCCTGCCATTCGGGGAGAAGGTAGAAGTGATCGAGATGCAATCCGTTCGGCGCCGGCCGAAACGTGTAGAAGCCGATGCGTTGTTCATCGGCGACGATGAACGCGCTGTGCTCGGGATAGAAAGAACGCTGCAAGCGCGCGCGGGAGCGCTCCGGATCAAAGCGGCCCACACGCTCCAGACTCTCGCGCATGGCCGCGACGCGCAGCGCGGCGAGTTTTTCAAAATCGGCGCAGGTCACCGGACTGAAGGTCAGAGGGTCAGCGTGAGTTGGCGGATTCATCAGCCGAAGCATGGCGATCCGTGATCATGGCGTCGAGGGTGGCCGGCAGTCGCCGTATTTTAGACGGAGGCCAGCGGCAAACTGGAACCAAGCCAATGAAAGCGCGATTGCCTTCCCAAGGCTTCCGCTGAGACTCGGCGCGTCCAAACAACGCCTATGAAAAACAAGAACATCGGCATGCTCCTCCTTGCCATCTATCTCATCGCCGTCGGCTTGAATGTTTATCTTCGGATCGGACTGGTGGGCGAATTGTTTCCCATCCTCGCGATCGCCGCCGGCGTCTTCATTCTGATCGGCAAATAGCCCACCATCGATCCGGGGGCTCACGCGCTCATGGCTCTTTGTCAAAGCGCAGGCCAACATGCATCGTCTTCCCACCCACGGGAACTGGGTAACTGAACCACACCGGGACGCCGAGCTTAAACGGTCCCGATTGATAAACGCTCATGCTGCTCACCTGGGCTATCGATTCCGGGCACGGCACTCGCGTTGAAAAGATGGGCGTGGAATGCGTCACTTGAACCCGATAAGTGAGTTTCTCCCCATTGAGCACCGGCGTCACCTGCAGAACGATCCCAAAGGGAACCTCAGTGACTCCGTTCGAGGTCACATCGGGAAGCTTGAGCGGCGTTGCCGAGTCGAAACGACCAGACTCCTTGGATTTGATACTCAGAGACGCGGACAACGGCGTCGCATCGGCATCGGGAAACTCCACCGGTGCCGGCGCCTTCGCGGCACGTTCGATCATTCGGATTTCGACGCGGAAGGTGTCGCCGGCGAAAAGACGCGCGGAGGTCACGAGGAGAAAGAGCAGGAGGGATCGGCACATAGAACAAGGCAATGTTTGTCAATGTCGTCATCTTTTTGTGCGAGAGAAAAGCAGATGAAAAATCGGAAAGAGCGTGCGGTGCGACGTCGAGCGGCCACGCGCAATTTTGCTCAGTCACCAATGAGTTGTCTCCGAGCCAGGTCCTTCGTTTGGTCTTCAGGCTGTCGATCCACCAACGTCCGTCCTTTCGTTTGAGGACAAATGGCAGAGCAGTAGCTCAGGACGAGCGTGCGGCAGGCGGCTTCTTCGCTTTGGCTCATAACCCCATGGGAGGAGATGGTGCGCGGTGCAGGGTTCGAACCTGCGACCTTCCGCGTGTGAAGCGGACGCTCTACCACTAAGCTAACCGCGCATGGCAGGGAGGCGGATAAAAGCAGATTTGGGCGGGGCTGCCAGCGGAAATTTCACGCGAATGCGAAAAAACTCCGCTTTCCCCGGGGGGCGCCGAGTGCTTGATTGCGCTCCCTTTTCCATGAAGTCCCTTTGCGCCATGAAGTCCCTTAAAGCCCCTCGAGCCCGTCGAGCCCGCGCGTTTACGCTCCTCGAAATCTTCGTCATCCTCGGCATCATCGCCATGTTGCTCGCGCTGCTGGTGCCTTTTGTCCTGCGGTTGCGCGAGGGCGGACGCTCCACCGTGTGCGTGGCGAACATGCAGCGCATCGGCAAGGCGATTAGGACCTACGCCGCGGAGCACGACGATCGCCTGCCCGGCCCGCTGTCGGTGGACCAATATCCGGTGGACAGCGCCGGCACGCCGCCGCGCGAGGGGCAGCTGCTCAAGTACATTGCGACGTATTTGAACGCGCCCGCGGGCTCCAGCGATCCGGCTACCGCGCGCACCACATTCACTTTCCCCGCCTGGCAGCGAGCGGAGCACACCACGGATTCGCCGGTTTTCCTCATCAACAACGAGCCCGTGATGCCCGTGAACCAGCCCGCGTGGGGCGGCGACAACAAGCCGGCGCTGAAGTTTGCCGATCTCGCCAAATGGACGAAGAGAACGGGCGAGCGTGAAGAACCAGTGGACCCGGCAAAGATGTGGGCGCTCACCGAGGCCGATCAGGAAGTGGCCAAGCTGATGCAGCTCAAAGCACCCTGGGTGGCGCGCATGCCCGCCAAGCCCGTGCACGTGAATCTCCGCAACGGCCTGTACTTCGACATGCATGTGGAGCAGCTGGTGCTCTCGAGAGCCATTGGGCAGGCGACGGTGGATTAAGGAGAAGCGGCATGCCGCCTGGCAGTAGAGAAGAAAAGTGCCTGGAAGGCGCTCCAACCGATCAGCTGTCTTCGCTTTATTCAGCGTCTCTGCACCGATCGGGCGCAAGGCCCCCACCTGGCTGCGCTCGCCCACGACCGGTTGAAAACCGGTCCCACCTTCACCGCCCCGCCATTACGCGCCCGCCACTCCAGGGCTACACTTTCATTTAAGCCGCGATGGGCGCGGCGGCGCTACTGCACTTGCTCGATCGCCTGGATGACCACCTGCCCATTGGTGTTGCGGCCGACGTTTTTGATCACGAAGCCGCGGGGGCCCTGGCGGCGGAGGCCGCTGCCGGGGCTGGGGAGCGTGGTGCCAGTGGGGAAATCCACGAGCACGATGGGCGGTTTGCCCGCGGCCCAGTCGGGCTCCACGGGGGCGCGGAGTTGCGCGCGGCGTCCATCGAGGCCGGAGACCAGAAAATCGCCGCCCAGGACGGAGGGCGGGATGGTGGCCGGATGGTTGGCATATTCCGCGGCTTCTTTGATGGAGACGATGCGCCGTGGGACTTGTGGCTGTGCGGGAGCTGCGGGCTTAGAGGGTGTAGGGGGCACCGTCGCCGGGACGGGCGGCGGCACGGGAGTCAAGGTTTTGGGCACAATCGCCGGAGGCGCGGGAGCGGGCGTGGCGGCAGGAGCCTGCGCGGTGGGAAGCGGCGCGGCGGCTCGGATCTCGGTGGTCGCCGGGGCCGGGGCGATCACGGCCGGGCGGACGGCATTGGCCGGCGCGGGCGTGGCGGAAGAATGGGCCGGTGCGGCGGCGCCAGGATTGGCCGAACGCTGCTCCGGCGGGCGGACCACGCGAGGAGTCACGGCGCCTTCGGTGTCGTCGCGGCTGGGATCGAAGCGCACGAGCGTCGGCGCCCACGTTTCCTCCTCGACCGCGCCATCGGCGAGAAGCTTTCGGCGGTGTTCGACGTACGCGGCCAGATCTCTTTGCAGCCGCTCGCCGCGCACCACGGGCAGGCCGGCGGCGACGTTGAGCGTGTCTTTCGCGTCGTCCTTTTCGAGTTCCTCCGGCGATTTAAGACGAAAGAAGGCATCGCCGCGTTTTGTCTGCCACGCATTGTAGGGCAGGGGAATGGCGGTGAATTGCAAATGGCCGTCAGCGGCGCGCTCCACGTGGACCACCGCAAACAAATCGAGCGAACGCTCGAGTTGCAGATTGCCGCCCGTGGGCAGCGCGGCCTGCATCGCCCGCGCGGTTTTGCCCGGCGTGGTGAAGACTGCTTCGATCAGCACTTGCGGTGCCTCGAGCGACTGGGCCAGGGCCACCACGCCATTGGGAAAAAGATCCGCCGGGCCGAGGACGTGCGAGGCCACGACGTCGAAGCGCCCGACCACGTAGACCACGTCCTGCTGCGCCACCATTTTTCCGCCCACGTTTACCATGCGCTTTTTGGCCTCACGGAAATTCATGAGGTAGCCGCGCAGCAGGCGGGCGTTCTCCTGCGCGAGTTCCTCGGGGCCGATCTTGCCAAAGCGTTCGAGCAGTTTGCTCACGGTGAGAAAATCGCCGTGCGGCACCTGCGTGACTTCAAAGCGCTTGGGCGGATCCAGGCGCTTCAGCTTTTTCAGAAAGCGATAGCAGCGCGGATTTTCCGGGTGCGACACCACGTAGAAGCAGCCGATCCAGCTCGCAAAGCACGCGCCGGTGAGCAGCAGAATGAACACCGACCACCAGAAGTAGGCGGTGCGGGTCTGCGGCTTTTCCTCGTCGTAGTGCAGGAGGTCCATGGGGACTATAAAAGCAAACGCAGGGCCGGGCGGGGGGAGCTTTCACTGCGGTTTCGTGGAGCAGCCATCGCCGTTTCGAGATTGGTCACCCTGGAGATACGCTCTCGGCGCGGGTTCCTTGCGCGGAGGCTCAAGATTGCTGGGCCTCGGAGGGCGCGGGTTCAAACGACGTGCCGCATCCGCAGGAGCGCGCGGCGTTGGGGTTGCGGATGCGGAAGCCAGTGCCGGCGAGGTCATCGCAGTAATCGATGGTGGAGCCGGTGAGGTATTGGAGGCTGCCGGGATCGACGATCACGCGCACGCCGTCGCGCTCGGCGGTGTAGTCGGCAGGCTGCTGGTCGTCGATGGTCATTTCGTAGCTCATCCCGGCGCAACCGCCGCGCTCGATGTAGATGCGCAGCGATTTCTCAGGCGAGCCCTTCTCCTCGAGCAAAGTGCGCAGGTGCTGAACTGCGGAATCAGTAAGCGTGAGCATGCCTAAAACGTAAGCAACCCCCGCGGTGTGTCGAGTGGGGAAATGGGAGGGTGACGAGTGGCGGGTGACGGGTGGCGTGGCGGCCCGAAAAAGATGGCTGTTTCATGAGGCCTAAGCGCACCTCCTCCGCGGGCAGCCAC
>FTCB01000982.1_pt1 | contig 23258 bp, 15 predicted proteins | sample 1639431 | NCBI WGS metagenome assembly FTCB01 (sample SAMEA3914864, study PRJEB12502) | metagenome | biome: forest; material: soil | place: USA | collected 2012-03-12 | depth 0.3 m
GAAGGACTGCTCGTCGCGGCTCACTTCGAGTTCGAGGCTCTGGATTTCCAAGAGCGGCTCGCCATTTTCCATCTCCGCCACTCCACGGGCGAAGGCCAGGAAGTCCACGCGCGGGAATTCCACGCCCCAGTTGATGCGCTTGTAACCGGTCAGTTCCTTCTCGACGACCTCCGTGTTCAGCCGCGCCGTCACTTTGTCGATGCCCTGGCGCCTAAAATACTCCGTCAACCGCGGCGGAAACCAGGCCATCGGTGCGCCTTCGGGAATCATCCCGCCCACTTGCGCGAGCAGCTTCTCCGCATCGGGGAGCTTGGCTTGGAGCCCTTTGGTCTTGGCGATCTGCGCCCGCGCCATCTGAATCTTCGGCTCCAGCGCCTCGGTGTCTTTGTTCGCCGCCTGGCGTCTGAGGCTCACGGGACTAATCAGAAATTCGATGATGGCATACACCACCCCCACGAGGAGCATCGAGCCGAGGGCGATCTTCTGTTTTTGATCTTTGTTCAGTTTCATTGGGCCTGACCCTCCTGCTGGGCAATCTTGGGCGCCCGTTTGCGCACGGGCGGCGGCGGCGGTGGCTCCGAGCCGCTGGTAAAGGTGAGGCTGATGTTAAACATCGCCGTCCGCAGCGTCCGCCCATCCAAACTCGCGGGATCCGCGGCTTCATCCAGCGTCTTGAAGGTGGCCGCCGTATTCTTGAATTTCTTGCTCATCCGGTCGGTGAGCGCCGTCCGGAAATCCTCCGCGGTGGCGCGGGGTTCGTCGCCGGCGGCAATGCCCTCCATGGTGATTTGAATCTTGCGCAGCCCCTCGCCCGTCACCTCCGTGGTGAACTTGGTAATCTGCACCGTCGGCGGCACCACGGACGCCAAATCCTCGAGCACCGGCGCCCAGTAGAAACGTTCTTCAATCCGCTTGCTCAGCTTCTCGACCAGAGCCAGCTTTTTGGAGATGTCGGCCTCTTGCTCCTTGGCGGTATTTTCCTCGGGGATCAGCGCGTCAGCCAGCTTCTTTTGCTCATTGTAGGCATCCAGCGCCGTGCTCCGGCTGCCGAGTTCCACGACGTACCAGCCCACCAGCACGACTGCGATGACGATGATGCCGATCATCGCCAGCTTGAGCGGGTCGTATTGCTGCTGCTTCTTGGTCCGCAGGACTTCGTGGTAGAGATTGATGCGTAGGGCCATTGGTCAGTCTTTCAAAAGTTGATTCGCGACGCCAAACGCGACGCTGTAGTCCAGCATCTCGGCCCGAAACCGATCCTGCTGGGAGGCGGCGACGGCGTTTTCGCAGCTCTCGAGGGCCATCCACGCCACGCAGGGCATGCGCAATTCCTCGCCGAGCACGCGCAGCACCGTCTTGGCCTTGGCCGTGCCACCGGAGATCCAGATTTTGCCAATCGTCTCCTCGCGCCGGCCTTCAAAAAATCCGATGGAGCTGCCAATCTCCCGCGTCAGCGAGTTGAGCGCCACGCGCGCGTTCTCCACCATCAATTCGTCCTCCTGGTCCAGCAGCGCCAGCACCGCCTCGCGGGGCTCGCCGCTGAGCGTGCAGAGCGTCTCGATGAATTCACGCCCGCCGCATTCGATATTGCGGATCAGCACCAGTTCGCGCTTGGAACCCAGCATCACGGTCGAGCCCTCGTGTCCGATATCGAGCAGGAAAAACGCGCCGTTGTTGAAGGCCTCGGGCTGCGCATAGGCGAAGGCGTTGAAGACGCTCACCTGCGAAATCTGCAGCGCGGCGAGCGCGCCCGCCCCGCTCTTGTCCACGATATCGCCGATCTGCGCGACCTGCGTCCGCGGCAGACCCGCGACAAAGTAACGGCGATGCGAAGCCGGCGGCGCTTCCGGGCTGGGCGCCACGGGAATCTCCGCGCAATCGAGCACGAATTCCCGCGTGTCCTGATTCAGCAGCAGCGTGCCGTTGAGCCGCAACGCGTCGCGCAGCACTTCCGTCGGCGTCTCCGGCTGATCGATGATCCGCACGAGCGCCTCGGGGCTGGTGATCGCCACCGCGCAGGCCTTCGCCTTCCCGCCGAGCTGGCGCATCAGCATTTTGAGCTGGCGCGTGAGTTCCTCCGGCGTCCGCTCCACGTGTTCATCCACTACCTGCGAGGCAAAATGCGTCACTGCGACACGATTCCCGCTTCTGCGTTGGAGAAGCACGGATTTGAGGCTGTGGCGCCCGATGTCCACGCCGATGACAGATGTGAGAGACTTAGCCATTTGAAATGCGATTTTTGAGATAAGCACGGGCTATGCCGTGCCGGCCTGCGAGATAAAAATTTACCGCGTGCCCTCCACTTCCGCCGAATTCCCCGTCGCTTCGGGCTTTGGCGGCCGCATCTCATCGAGCATGTACATCAGCACCCACAGCGCGAGCGCCGCGCCGAAAATGATGACGCATAGAGAGAACACGCGCAGGCCGTTCCGGTTCGAAGAACCATCGACCTCACGCTTTTGCCGCATCGCGGCCAATTGCGTATCGAGCACTTTCAAGAGTTGCTCTGCGCTTGGTTGCTGGGAATGGTTGGTCTCGTCCATGGCAGTCAAATTTCAAAGATGATTGGGAGTAATTCGCAAGAAAGAGCTTATCTCGGGCCGTTCTTAATTTTTCTTGCGTTCCTCCTCCTGATGGAAGTGGTCGCCCGGCTCGGCGACGGTTACGCGAACTGGATGCTGGCGGCGCCGCGTTATTGGATTTTTCCCCTGCAGACCGCAGTCTGCGCCGGCCTCCTCCTCTCCTGGCGCCGGCAGTACGATTTCCGCCCCTTTTCCGGCTGGTTCACGGCGGTGGTCGCGGGCGCAGCGGCTCTGGCCGTCTGGGTCGCTCCGCAATGGATTTTCGGCGCACATCCCCGTACCGAGGGATTTGATCCCGCGTTCTTCGGCTCCGGCGGCGCGGCTTACACCACGCATCTCGCCCTTCGCCTCGCGCGGATGATTATTATCGTCCCGCTGGTGGAGGAAATTTTCTGGCGCGGCTGGCTGCTCCGCTACTTGGTGCACGACGATTTTCGTACCGTCCCGTTCGGCACCTTTACCTGGAAATCCTTTCTCATCGCCAGCGGGGCTTTTTGCCTGGAGCACCAGTTTGCCGATTGGCCCGCCGCAATTCTCACCGGGGCCATCTATAATCTGGTCGCCTATCGCACGCGCAGTCTCACGGCATGCGTCTTGGCCCACGCGGTGACCAATGCCGGACTCGCCGTCTACATCCTGCAGACGCGGCAGTGGGGATTTTGGTAACCTCCCCGGCCTTCCGCTTCCGCTTGCCCTTACTGGCGCCAAAAGGCTTGCTCCGTCCCATGAAGTCCCACCTCGCTGCGCTTTTCCTCTTCCCCTTGCTTTCGGCCTGGCCCTCCCGCGCCGTCTCCCTCTCCTCCGACCCTGCCACTGGCCATTCCGCTGATCTGCTCGCCGACGCCGAACCCAAAGTGGATCTGAAAAAATTCCTCTACAGCACCAAGGGCACCTACGGCTGGCAGCCGGTGAAAGGCACCATCATGTACGATTTCTTCAAGGACGGCCGCGTCGCCGTGCAGGGACCCGACGGCGAGGCCACCATGTGGGAAGGAAAATGGAGCCTGAAAGACAACCAGCTCACCATTTCCTACGACCAGAAAAACATCACCGTCACCGCCGCCATCGACGGTGCCGATCTGCTTCTCGATGGGAAGCGCTACCGGCGCTATAAGCCAGAGTAGTCTTCCCGTCCGCGGATTCGGCTAGTGCTCTACTCCTTGAAATCCGTGTCGGCGTCCTTGAGGTCGAGTTCCTTGATCCACGCGTTGCGATAACGCACGTCATGCCCCTCGCACTGGAGCTTCAGGCCGCCGGGCGTGTCGGTGATTCCTTTGCCGCCATCATTACCACCATCGAGCCCGGAATTGGGTCCGCCATACACCTGCTTGATGTGTTCGTTGGTGTGAATCTTTTTGCCGTTGAAATAGATCGTGACCATCGGTTGCTCCGCCAGCTTGCCGTCTTTGAAACGCGCCGCGCGGAACGTGATGTCATAGGCGTTCCATTTTCCCGTGCCGTTGTAGGCATCGAAGGGCGCCGCTTTGTCGTTGATGACCGCGCCCATGCCGTGCGCGCCTTTGTCGCCGTCCATGATTTGGATCTCGTAGCGATTCTGCAAATACACGCCGCTGTTGCCCCGCGGCTTCATGCAGACGAACTCGATGTGCAGCCGAAAGTCGCGATACGTCTTTTTTGTCACGATGTCCGCCGCGCCAAATTTTCCGCCGTCCGCCGCGCGATCGTCCGTCATCACCACCGTGCCTTTGTCCACCGGGTCATCCACGACTTTCCACTTGATGGGCATCGATGACTTAAAGCCCGGTCCCTCCCAGTAAATCCATTTGTCATCGAGCATCGGGCGCGAGCCATCGAGGATGGTTTCGGCGCCCTCGAGCGGCTTGGCACCAACCCCGAGTTCGGCATGCAACGGAGTGACGGCGAGAAGAACGGAAGCGAGGAGGTAACGGGTGGACATACGGCAAGCACAACCAGCCGGCACGCGATTCACAAGACGGAATGTATTCGCGGCCGAAAGGCCGCCGAGCACAAGGAGAAGGGCCGCCCTCGGCCCGTGTTTCATGAAAAGTATCCACTACTCAGTTCGATCGTGTGCGTCTGAATCCTGAATACTGAGCTCTTCCCCTGGATCCGCCTTCCTCCCGCGGCGCCTATTTCCTCTTCACCCCCAGCCGATCCGCAATCTTCTCCGGCGTCTGCAGCGGCATGGAGCACGCGCCGTTCGCACACACAAACGCCGCCGCCTTCGGCAGGCTCGGCATCTCCACCTCGCTGCGCGGCAGCGGACCCTCGCGCGCATCAAACCATTCGATCCGCGCATAGCCCGGCGCATTCCGCAGCACGGCCGCAAACAGCGCCTGCGCCGCCGGATCATCCTTGGCGCCAATGACCGTCACATGCGCGGGCTCCATCGTAAGTTCGCGATCCGCCAGCAACACACCGCTGGTGGCAAAGCCTTGTTTCTCCACCATCATCGGCGCCGCGGCAAAACGCATCGCATGCTCCGCCATCGCCCGGCACGAGGCCTTGCCGGTGTGGTGATGCAAAAGATTGGCGAAGCGCACCACCCACAAATTTTCGTCTATCTGTGGCTTGGGTGCGAGCGGCGCACCATCGATCTTCGCAGAACTCACGAAGCCGTTCGGGCCTCGGAAATGGGCGTCGATGAACGTTGCCGCCTGCTCCGCCTTCGCCAGCCACGGACGCTCGGCAGTCACCGTGTACAGCGCGAGAAATGCGCGCCCCATCGCCAGCGTGTCCGCGAGATATGGCCCCGCTGCGTCTTTCTCGTCGTGTCGAAACCCGCCATCGGGCAGAGCACGATGCGCCATCACCCACTCCGCGGCGCGACGCGCCTCCCCGAGCACTTCCGCATCGCCCGTCGCCGCATACAGCGCGCACAGCCCGGTGATCGCCAGCCCGTTTTCCCGCGCGTAAAGATGCGTGTCCACGCGCGGAATTCCCCGCTTCCGCCGCGCGGCATCGCCTAGCGCGAAATATTCCCCGCTGTGCTCACCCTGCACGACGTCCGCATCCTGGCTCACGTAGAAAGCGCCCTCCGGCGAGGTGAGGAACGTTTTCAAAAAACCGCGGATCTTGCCCGCGGGACCCAGCCACTCCGGCTCGTGCCGCAGTGTCGCGGCCAGCGCGAACACGCGGATGTTCTCTGCCTGAAACGGCATGATCTTCTCAAAGTGCGGATGATCCCAATCGCCATCCGTCGAATACTGATACACGCCGCCCCACGCCGGATCGATGAGCTTGAGCCCCGACTTCATCGTCTGCCGCGCCATCGCGTTTAATTTCGGATCGCTGTCGGTGAGACAGTATTCGAGCGCGTCCCAATTCAAATAGTGATGAATCGTCCCCCACCCGCCATGCTTCTCGTCGTACGCCTCGATGAAAACCTTCCGCGCCTCTTCCCGTTGCTCCTTGGTGAGCGCCGCATCGCTCGCCGCGATCATCGGCGCCTCACTCACCACCGACGGCCCGGGCGTGGGATCGTCCACGAAAGCCTGAAGCATCGATGCCATCGGCTTCGGCGGAATGTAGCCCTGCCGCTTGGCCAGCTCGCTGCCGTCCCATTTGAAAACAATCGTCGCCGGCCAGCCATAATCCTCGTAGCGGTTCGCCAGGTCCGGGCGCGCGTCCTGATCCACGTGCACCGGAATGTATTTCTCGCGCAGAAGCTTGATGACCTCCGGATCCGAGTACGTCATCTCGTCCATCACGTGGCACCAGTGGCACCAGCGCGCGCCGAGATCGAGCAGCACCAGTTTCTTCTCCGCGGCGGCCTTCTCGAAAATCTTGTCCGACCACGCCTGCCATTCGATCTTCGGCTTCTCCTCCGCCCGGGCCGCCGGTGCCTCCACGGCGAAAAGAGCTCCCGTTGCCGCCATGATGAAATAACTCCCCCAACGACGCGCGCGTGTAGTTTTCATGCCGGAATGAGAGTGCGCTGCGTGAAGAAAATTCCCACCAAATTCCTTTCACTCCCCGCGGCCTTCCCAAACCTGCACCGGACCCACCTCGGGTTTCGCTCGGCTTAGTACACCTTGGTTTTCAAAAAATTCCGCACCCGATCCGCCGCGATCCCTCGCGAATATTTTCGGTTCACCTCCGCCAATGCGTCCGCGCGGGCCTTCTCATCGGAAATCTCCTGCGCCTTTTTCATCTCCGCGGGATATTGGACGAGCTCCCGCGCGATGCTCTCTCCCTCTTTTCTCAGCTCATCGCGCTCGTTTTGCGTGAGGTGCCAGGAAAGTGGCGCCTCGTCCTTGAAATCAAACGCGGCATTTTCCACCTCAATACCGCGCTCTTTCCAATAGCGGGAAAACACATCGAAGTAATCGTCGACGCGGAGCTGCTGGCCCGCCGTTCGCGCATTGTAGAGTCCGAAAATCGGCGCGGTGAGTTGAAAAAAGAAACCCGGCTTCTCCGTCGTCGGCTCCTTGGGTTTTTGCTCATAGCGGATCTGAATGACGAGGATGGAGCCCTTGGTCTTGGCGGGCGGACGAACTTTCTTCTCGCCCTGCTCCGCCATGAGTTGCAGCCGCTGGCCCCAATTCAGTGACCGCGGACCGAAGACCTCCATCAGCCCCTCATCAAGCCAAGCATTCAGCGCCACGATGCCGTAGTTGTCGTAATACCCACCGTCCAACTGGTGCTCGGCGCGCCGGGTCTTCTGCGCGGGATCCGGCCGCGCTGCCGGGCTCACCCACGGGAAGGTCGCCGATAAACGCGCACCGGTGCTGACGCGCGTCGTGAGGAGCGGAAAATCGCCATCTTCGGGCAGATGCGTCTGCCGCACATTAAAGTTCCAATCCTTGACCCGCGACGTGCCGAAAATGATCGGCCGCCCACTCTCTCGCGTGCCGGAGGTAAACAGCACCGCCGGCATCTCGCCATGCGCCAGCCGCTGGCTCCAATCCCAGAGCGTGACGCGCTCGAGCTCATTGTCGCCGAGAGCCAGGCTGTTCTCCACCCATTGATCCTCCATGGCTTGACCGCGATCCTTTCCCGAGAGCACCGGGATGCAATAGCCGAGCAAATCGTGATACGCGAAGGCCGCCACCACCGAGCTTAGACTGGTGCTTTGCACGACGGAGCGCAGTGTTTCTCCGCTCGGAGGATGGCGGCTCCCCGCTGTCGGATACATGGCGTGCACATAAAACATCGCCCCGTACGAGCCGCCCGAGGTGCCACTGATGACTCGAATTTGGTCGGGCAGTTTTTCGCACCCGGGGATCTCGCCCAAGCGTGTCAAAACCTCCACCTCCCACGCGCCGGAATGAATGCCGCCGCCCACCGCGGAGATGCAAATCGTGCCGGGCTTGAGGCCGCGATATTTCGGCAATTGATTATCCGGCTGCGCCTGCGGGTTGAGATCCCCCAGGATTGAGCCGGCTCGCGGCAGATCGGCGTCGGTCTGCATTTTTCCCACGGGGATGGTCTGGTAGACATAGTCGCCCCGCCACCGATTCGGCCCGATGAGTAGCCACACCGCGACAATGAGGATCAGCGACGCGCGGTAGCGGTCGAGATAGAAGGAAAGACCGGCGAGGAGCCACGAGAGCGGCAGCAGTGTGAGCAGCACGTAGAGCGCCGCCGGCAGCCGCTGCGGATGGCAATATCTGCCGATGATCCCGTAGGCGACGAACGAGAGCAGGCAAAAGAGCACCGCCCGCCGGTGCCCGCGCGCCACGCGAGCGCGGCCGCCGCCAGTCTCATTCAAATAGCCCGGCCCCAGCCGGCCCAGGATGCGGTGCCACAAGCGGTCCGGATCGGCCAGCATCGGCTTGCTAAAAGCACGGTCAAAAAACATTTGCCCCAGCACTGCGGGCACCAATCCTGCCACTCCCCAGAAGATGTAAGCGAACCAGCTTCCCGGCATCTCGCGCGGGCCATCCGGCAGCCATTGGATCGTGGCCGGCATTTCGCTCCGCAATTTCAGGCAAAGTACGATCGTGAGAATCGGCCCGAGATAATAGATGCCGTACACGACCACGCGCAGCAGCCGGGGTGCGGGAGCAAACTTTTTGCCGATGCCAAATCGATACACCCCGTGCTCCAAAACGATCCGTGTGTTTTCGCAAAAGCTCAACATGAGGAATCCGAGGATCAGCGTGATGGCCCCAAACTCCCGCGGGCCGGTTTCATAGGCGCCGCGAATCAGCGCCACCGGGCCGAATTTGCAGAGTACGAAGAAAGGCAGCGCCGCGACGATCAGCGCGACGATCAGCGGAACACGCAGCAAATTAAACCATAGCAAACTTGCACCGACGATCCGGGCCAACCAATGCACCAACTTTGAAAAAGCGTTCATAGGTCTATGCGACCAACTCCAATTACGCGGGAACAGAACGCCAAAATTAGGGGCTAGCTAAAGGAACCCGTCAATTTGAATTATCGGCACTGCTCCGCGCTCTCCGCGTCTTCCGCGTTCTCCGCGGCTATTCCGAACCTCGCAATTCAGCTGGCTCTACGGCTCCCGCTCCGACTCCGGAATGTGAATCACCGTGAGCGCCGCAGAGTCCCACGCCTTGCTCCCGCGGTTGTTATTCCACGTGATATAGAGCTTGTCGCCAGCCGGATCGACCGCGGAACTGTAGCTCCCCTTCAACATGTTGCCATACTTCTGCGCATAAAAGGGGCCGAGAAACGCGAGCACCTTCTTCGTCTTGGTCTTCACGTCGAATTGCACCACCGCGCACCCATCGCGGTCACTGCCGCCATGCGCGCCAGGGACGTAATAGAGATAGCGTCCCGTGGGATCGACATCGAGCGAGGCGATGTAGCTCTGCGATCCCACCGCGGCGGATCCGAGCGGCGTGCACTCCTCCGTTTTCGTGTTGAAGGCGTACAACGTCGCCGCCTTTCCCGCATTGCCCTCGGAAACCGTGTAGATAAATCCGTCCTTCGTTTCCTGCGTGGCCGAGCGGATGTCGATGGTCCCCGGGATAGCCTCGGGCGCGCCGCCTTTCGCCGGATCGAACCGTTGCAGTTTATCCGATTTACTGCCGACAAAATACACCCGTCCCGTCGACGGCGCGAAAGCCATGTAGCGCGCCGGACCGTCCGGACCGGCATAGAGCACCTTTTTCTCGCGCACGTCGTACGCAAAAAACTGGATGCCCGCCGCATCGCTGTCGCTGCCCGGCGCCGTGCCGCCGTAGAAAATGAGCCGTTGTGGATCGAGCACACTGCACGGGATGCAGTGCTTCGGCACTGGCCCATGCGCGACGACCTCCGCCTTTCCGTCACCCGGATGGCAGCGCACGATCCAATCTCCCTCGTAATGATGCGCATCATCCGTGATCTTCGTGGAGCCGCGATGCGTGGAAAAATACAGCCATCCGTCGCTGCCAAGATCGAGCCGGCTGTGAATCTTCCCCGGCGTGTAGTGCCCCTCGGGAAGTTGCAGCAGCTTTCTCAAATCCACGAGCTGCCGAAACTGTTTCGTGCCCGGATCATACTCGTACACGAAGGCCGTCCCGAGCGCGTGATGATCGCCGACGGATGCATAGTATTTGCCATTCACCGCGAGGCTGTCGCCCCACGTTGACCACGGATTGCCCGGATAATCCTGCCCCGGGAAAAACGCAAAATCCACCGTCGGCGCGGTTTTTGCGATCGGCACATCCGCCGGAGATCCTTCCGGCCGCTCGAGGAATTTGGGCGACTGGTCTGTCACACTCGCCACACCATCCGGCAGGCTGGGCGGAAAGGGCACTGCCGGCAACGGCGCCTTTTTAGGGGCTTTCGCCGCCGGCGCGGCGGCAGGCGCGGGCAGCGGGAAAAGTGACAGCAGAGCGGCGCAAAACGCCGCGCGGTTCGGGGTGATCATGGTTCGTCGATGGTAAGAATCTGGCCGGCCTTCACGCCGGACTTTTTCACGAGCGCGCCATTTGGCAGCCGCACCTCCACGTCCGCCGCCGGCGCATCGCCGAGGCCGAAGTGGCCAACCGCCGGCTGCCCGCTCGCATAGCCAAAGCCCGTCGAAATTTCCTGGCAGCCGAGCAGCGCACCGCTTTCGCCCGAGTGTCCAGCCGCGTACACGCACACGCGGGAACCGAGCCCCATCGCATTCACCGTGCGGCCCTTCACACGTACGTCCAGCCACGCCTTCGCCGGGGTCTCATTGTGCAAGAGCCGCGAGTAATTGCCAGCGAACCAATTCACGAAAAAGAGGTCGAGCCGCCCGTCACCGTCGAAGTCTCCCGTCGGCCCCGCAGGATAATAAACCATCGGCATCGCAATGGGCCGCGGCGGCGAAAAATGCGGCACCCCGTCGCGCATCCCGTCGTGGTGATAGATGAGCGGCGTCACGCGCCCATCATCAATCCACGCAGCCGACACATAGATGTCCGGCCACCCGTCATTATCGAAATCCTGAATCTCCACATGCGGACAGCGCACCGGCACCACGTCCGCCAGGCCAGCTTCCTTGGTAATTTCGCGAAACTGCGGCAGGCCGTTCTTAAGCCCTTCATTCAAAAACACCCGATTCTTCGCGTGCACCGAATGCGCGCTCACCACGAGGTCCAGCCGCCCATCGCGATTCAAATCGCCAAACGCCACGCCGCACGGCCAGTCCTCGTTGTCGAACGGCGCATACTTAAACACCGGCGCCAGCTCCACCGCCTCACGGTAGCGATGCCCCGGCTGGCTCAGAAAGAGCCGGTTGCTATGACCGACAAAAAAATCCGGCTGCCCGTCTTCATTCAAATCCGCCACCGCCACTCCGAGGCCAAAAACGTCTCCCGGCAAACCCACCTCCTCGCTCACGTCCTTGAATTTCAGCCCGCCCTCATTTCGCAGCAACACCGAGCGCGGCCCGCGCGTGAACTTGTCCTCCACGATCAGCAAATCGAGCCGCCCGTCGCCATTGTAGTCGAACACGGCTACGTTGCGCGAAGTGAAGAGCGTCTCCGGGCACGCCCCGCTCTCCGCCGAAATATCCACGAGCTTTCCCGCGTCGTTCCGAAACAACTGGCTGTGCCGCGTCTGCGCCGATTGCTGTGGCTCTCCGCCCTTCCCCGCTTTCTGCTTGGCGTTGTTGGAGACGTAAAGTTCCAGGGTTCCGTTGTTGTCGAGATCCGCAAAGACCGCTCCGCTGGTGCGCGCAAATGTGGTCACGCCCGGAGCGTCCATGATGGAAAAGCGTCCCCCACCGTCATTGTGAAAGAGATGGGGCGGCACCGGTCCCGCCGCCGGCGCGTATTCCGCATTGGGCCGGTCGCAAAAGCCGCCCACAAAAAGATCGATGCGCCCGTCGCCATCGAAATCGCCCCACGCTCCGCCATGCCCCATCAGCCCCGCCAGCGGCGCCCGCAACCCGGCGGCTTCCGTCACGTCCGCAAACCGAATGGGCGCCTCCGCCGCATCCGCGCCCGCCAGGCCGGAGAGCAGAGCACAAAGACAGAGACGGAAAGTCGGGAGGTGCATGGCGGGAAATCGTGACAGACAAATGAGCCCGGAGCAGCCCCGGCATTAGACGTTCGTAAATCTTTCACCCCGGCGCATCTCGGCGCGATAGGCACCGCGCCTATGTCCCGTTTTTAAATTGCCTGCTTTCCTCTCCGTCCGTCGCCGATTAAACTCACCATTCAATGTTCAAGCGCAGATACTCGAAGCCCGGTTCCGCTCCCGCCACGCTGAGTCCTCCTCCCGGTGCCAATCAAAACCCGGTGTTCCACGTGATGGAATTCGACGAGCAATCGTTGAAGGAATACACCGTGAGCTGCGTCGAGGATTTCCCCGAGTGTCCCGGTGATGGCAAGATCCGCTGGCTGGAAATGAACGGCCTCGGCAATGTCGAGGCGCTCAAGAAACTCGGCGAACGCTACGATCTGCATCCACTCGCGCTGGAGGACGTGCTCAATTTCGGTCAGCGCCCGAAAATGGAGCCCTACGGCGAGCATCTCTTCATCGTGGCGCAGATGATCTATCGCGATGCGGAGCGCTGTCTCTGCGGCGAGCAGGTCTGCCTTTTCGTCTTCGATCACATCCTCATTTCCGTGCAGGAGGAAAACGAAAACGACGTCTTCGAGCCCCTGCGCCAGCGCATCCGTGCGGGCGGCGGCTACGTGCGCAAGATGCAAGCCGACTACCTCGCCTACGCCCTGCTCGATTCCATCGTGGACCACTGCTTCCCGGTGCTGGAGGAGGTCGGCGAGGCGCTCGAGGAATTGGAGGACGACGTGCTCGGCAAACCAAATCCCGACCTCATTTCCCACCTCCACAATTTCAAGCGCATCCTCATGCAGATGCGGCGCCAGGTTTGGCCCGAGCGCGACGTCGTGAATGCGCTGCTCCATACGGAGCACCCCGTGGTGCGGCGCGAAACGAAGGTGTTCCTCCGCGACCTTTATGATCACACCGTGCAAATCATGGACCTCATCGAGAGCTACCGCGACGTAGCCTCGGGGCTCATGGAAATGTATCTCTCCAGCGTCAGCTTTCGCACCAATGAGATCATGCGCGTGCTGACGATCATGTCTTCGATTTTCATTCCGCTCACTTTCGTCGCCGGCGTCTACGGCATGAATTTCGACAACATGCCCGAGCTGAAATCGCAGTGGGGCTATTTCGTCTGTCTTGGCGTGATGGCGGCCATTGCCACCGCGCTCGTGTATTTTTTCCGCCGCAAGAAGTGGCTTTAAGCGGACGCCGCGCCGCATCCATCCAGCGCCGCCATGCCGCTCACGCTCCACCGCTCCCACCACCTGGAAAGGCTGGCTGAGGCGCTGGGCGCCTGTCTCCAGGCCGATCCGCGGCCTCCGCTCGAACCCGAGCGCATCGTCACGGCGAGCCTCGGTTTTCGCCGCTGGCTGGGGCACCACCTCGCCGAGGCTCTCGGCGTGGCCATGAATTTCGAATTCCTGTTCCCCGCCGATTTCGTCGCGCAGATCCTCGCCGCGCTCTCGCCGCAGCGTCCACCCTCGCCCATCTATCAACGCGAAGTGCTGCCCTGGAAAATCCACGCCGCGCTCCCCGGCCTTTTGAGCGAACGCGATTTCGCGCTGCTCAAAAATTACGCCGGCGACGACCCGCTCATGCGCTGGCACCTCGCCTCGCAAATCGCCGTCGTCTTCGATCGCTACCTTGCCTACCGGCCCGATCTGCTGCTGCGCTGGGAGCAGGGAAAAATTGGCGAGGGCGAACGCTGGCAGGCGCGGCTCTGGCGCAAAATTGCCGATGGCCACCCGCATGGCCCGGCCCTGCTCCGCGAGTTTGCCCAGTCTCAGCGCCCGCAGTCGCTCGCCGATCCCGCCATCGACGATCTCCCGCTTTTTCAATCCCGCCCGGCACGCGCCGTCCCAGCCCCCAAGCCCCTCGGACGCTTCTCCATTTTCGCCCCCACCACGCTGTCGCCCTTTTATCTTCAGGTGCTCGAAGTGGTGGCCCCGCACGCCGATCTTCACCTCTATCTCCTCACGCCAACGCAGGAATATTGGGGCGACGTCTACAGCGAGCGCGAAAAGGCCCGCCTCCGCCGTTGGATGACCCGCCGCGGCGCCAATGCCGGCGCCCACACTTTCAGCGCGCCCCATCCCCTGCTCGCCAGTCTGGGAAAAGTTGGACGGGAATTTCACGAGGCCGCGCTCGATCTTTCGCCCGCTGGCGAGCGCGATCATTTTGCAACCGGCGCGCCCAAAGCCACCGTGCTCGGCGCTCTGCAACATTCCATCCTCACCCTCGACACCGGCACCGGAAAACAACCCATCGCCGCCACCGATCGCTCGCTCCAAATCCACAGTTGCCACTCACCCCTGCGCGAAGTGGAGGTCCTCCACGACCAACTCCTCGCCCTCTTCGAAGCGGATCCCACGCTCGAGCCGCGCGACGTCCTCGTGACCGTTACGGACATGTCCGTCTACGCCCCGTGCATCGAAGCCGTCTTCGACGCCCCCGAGTCCGACGCCGTCCGCTTCCCTTTCTCTATCGCCGACCGCACCTCCCGCGCGGAGAATCCCGTCGCCGACGCCCTCCTGCGCATCCTCGCCCTCGTGGAATCACGCTACCCGGCCAGCGCCGTGCTCGCCCTGCTCGAATCCGCTCCGATTCGCACCCGCTTCGAGCTCGCGGAAAACGATCTCACGCTCATTCGCGATTGGGTGTCCCGCAGCGGCATCCGCTGGGGCCTCGATGAAGCGCACCGCGCCAGCCATCATCTGCCGCCCACGCGCGAGCATACGTGGAAATTCGGGCTCGACCGCCTCCTGCTCGGCTTCGCGCTCCCATGCGAAGGTCCATCCCTCTTCCACGGCATTCTGCCCGATGACGACGTCGAGGGCGAGCAAGCCGTCGTCCTCGGCCGCTTCGCCGCCTTTTGCTCCACGCTCTTTTCCGCCGGCCAGCGCCTCGCCTCGCTGGAAGTCCCGGCCGCGGAATGGCGTACCGTCCTGCATTCCCTTCTCGCCGAGCTCTGCGCCGGCGAAGGCGAGTTCGCCGAGGCCTACCGCTTCACCTCCGCCCAGCTCTCGCAGATGGCCCGCGCCGCCAGCGATGCCGGACATACCGAGCCACTGCCCTTCCGCGTCGTGCAGTCCTACATCGCTTCTCTTTTCGCCGGCGACGAAAGCGGCGCGGGCTTTCTCCGCGGCGGCATCACTTTTTGCGCGCTGAAGCCGATGCGCGCCCTCCCGCATCGCATCATCGCCGTGCTCGGCTTGAATGGCGACGCCTTCCCGCGCACCACGCGTCCACCTGCCTTCGATCTCACCGCCGCGCAGCCTCTGCCCGGCGATCGCACCCTGCGCGATGACGACCGCTACCTCTTCCTCGAAATGCTGCTCAGCGCGCGCGACACACTGCTCCTCGGTTACTGCGGCCAGTCCGCGAAGGACAACTCCCCACGCCCGCCCAGCGTGCTCGTGCAGGAATTACTCGATCACCTCGCGCAGCATTTCACCCCCGCTCCGCCATTCGACAATATCGCCGCACAGCTCACCACGGTGCATTGCCTGCAGGCTTTCCATCCGCGCTACTTCACCGGCGACGCCCGTCTTTTCAGCTACTCCCAGGAAAATGGCACCGCCGCCGCGCGAGCCCTCGGCGCTCGCGATCGCGCTCCGGTCTTCCCGCAGATCCTGGCCCCGATGGCCGTGGAAAAGGACGTGCCGCTCGCGCAATTCATCGATGCCCTGGTTCGCTCCGCCCGGTTCTTCGCACGCCAGCGCCTTCAACTCGCTCTCCCCTTCGAGCAGCCCGCCATCGAGGACACCGAGCCCATCGATTTCGACGGACTGGATCGCTACGCTCTTTCCAAGCAACTCACCGAAATCCGCCTCGGCGGCCGCGACACCGAGTCCATCCGCGACGCCGTGCACGCCGCCGGCGCCCTTCCTCACGGCTATGCCGGCACCAATGCGTTTGCCGATGCCGATACCCGCGCCGTCATCGTCGCCACGCACATTGCGCAGCATGCTCCCGGGCCGATTCTCCCGCCGCCCGCGATCCATCTCACCGCGGGCGACTGGAACCTCTCCGGCACGCTCGGTCTCTTCACCGCCAGCGCCATGGTCTGCCACCGTGCGGCCTCGATTCACGGCGGCCATTTGCTCTCCGCCTGGCTCTCCCATCTCGCGCTCTGCGCGACCCAGCCCGACGGCTATCCGAAGCGCACTGTTGTTGTCGGCACCGACGACGCCTTCGCTTTTTCCCCGCTTTCACCCACCGCGGCCACATCTGCTCTGCTCCCGCTGCTGGACCTCTACACCCGCGCCCATGCCGAGCCCCTCCCGCTCTTCCCCAAAACCTCCCACGCCTTCGCTGCGAAATTATCCGCCGAATCATCGGAAATCGAAAAAGCCCTCACCGCCGCCACGACCGCGTGGAAAGGAAATACGTTCACCTCGACTCCCGGCGAGTCCGGCGACCAATGGAACGCGTTGATCTGGCAATCGCATCCAAACCCGCTCGGTGAGGAATTCCAGCGCCTCGCCATGGCCGTCTTCGGCCCGCTGCTTCAGGCCCTCGCCGGTGAAAATCCGACCGCAACCACGAGCAGGAAGGGAGGCAAAAAGTGACGCCGCCTTTTGAGCTTCTCGACACGCCGCTCCCGCCCGGCGTCACGCTTCTCGAGGCCAGCGCCGGCACCGGAAAGACCTACGCGCTCGCTGCCATTTATCTGCGCCTCATCGCGGAGGAAGGGCTCACCGTCGGCCAAATCGCGGTCACCACCTACACCATCCCCGCCACCGAGGAACTCCGCTCCCGCATTCGCGCCCGCCTCGCCGAGGCCGTGCAAGTTTTCGACGGCGCCGAGGCCAAAACCCCCTTCGTCGCCGCGCTCATCAATCGGCACTCCGCCGATCCGAAAGTCCGCCAGCTCCTCGCCGACGCCCTCCGCGACTTCGACGAGGCGTGCATCTCCACCATCCACGGCTTCTGCCAGCGCATCCTGCGCGAGCGCTCTTTTGAAAGCGGTTCGCTCCCGGACACCGAACTCGCGCCCGATCAAAGTGCGCTCGTCCGCGAAGTGGCGGAGGATTTTTGGCGGCATCATTTTGCCACCGTGGAAAACGCGGCGGCTCCACTGGCGCTCCTGCTGGATCTCACACCCACCCGTCTCGCCAAGCTGTGGGAATCCGCGGCCCGCCAGCCCACCGCCACGCTCGTGCCTGCGCCCGATACCGCGGCAGCGGCCCTGCAAACCGTGCAGGATTTGCTCGCCGAGTTTCAGGCCCAATGGCCCGCCTGGCGCCCGGTGGTCCAGCGCCTGTTTGTGGACGCACCTTCGTGGGCTATCGGCGGATGGAAGGACACCATCCGCAACGCCGAGCACCTCGCGCGCGTCGATCAACTCGCCGCCAATCTTCTCTCACCGCTGCTGGGCTACTCCGCGCTGCGCCATTTCCGGCCCAGCCATATCGCGGCGAAGAACGGCATCAGCAAACGCACTCCACTCTCCGATTTCGCTTTCGGCGATTGGGGCGAACGTTTCGCCATCGCCGCCGAAAATTTCGCTGCCGCCACCCGCGCGCAATTTCTCGCCTGGGCTCGTCCCGAGCTGCATCGCCGCAAAACCGCCGCGGGCCTCATGTCTTTCGACGATTTGCTCACCCGCCTGCACGACGCCTTGCATCGCCCCGGATCCGCCGCCCTCCTCAGCGCGGTGCGCACCCGTTTTGGCGCGTCGCTCGTGGACGAATTTCAAGACACCGATCCCATCCAGGAGGCGATTTTCCGCCGCCTTTTCGCGGAGGACCCCGAGCATCGCCACTTTCTCATCGGCGATCCCAAGCAGGCCATCTACGCTTTTCGCGGCGCCGATCTGCATACGTATCTCGCCGCGCGCCGGCGCGCCGGTCGCGTCTTCCTGCTGGATACGAATCATCGCTCCGATGCCGCCCTCGTGGAGGCCGCCAACGCCCTGTTTCTGCGCCCGGCGGCGCCCTTCATCGACAATATCGAATATCCGCCCGCCAAAGCCGCGCGCGATCCCCATGAACGAAAATTTCTCATCGCTGGCACCGCACGGGCCCCGCTGCGTTTTACGTTTTGGGATGAAGCCGAGCCCATCCCCTCAAGGCGCGCCGACGCCGAACTCCCCGCCGTTACCGCCGCCGCCATCGCCGATTTGCTCGCCACCTCCACACTCGATGGCCGTGCCCTCAAACCCAGCGAGATCGCCGTGCTGTGCTGGAAAAATGCGCAGTGCCAGGCGGTGCAGGCCGCCCTCGCCACGCGACGCATCCCCGCCGTGGTGCTCAGCAGTCTGAATGTCTTTGCTTCACGCGAGGCGCGCGATCTTTTCGTCGTACTCTCCGCCCTGTGCCGCCCGGCCCATGAAGCCGCCGTGCGCGCCGCGCTGGCTACGAGCCTCTTCGGTTTCGACGCCGCCGCCCTCGACGCCCTGGCCGGCGACGCCATCGCCTGGGAAACACGGCTCGCGCTCTTCGCCGACGCCCACGTGCAATGGCGCGATCACGGCTTCATTCAGATGTTCCGGCATCTGCTCCGCGACACCCACGCGCGCGCCCGCCTCCTCGCGCTGGCCGACGGCGAGCGCCGCCTCACCAATTTTCTCCACCTCGCCGAAATCCTCCACACCACTGCCCGCGAGTTCTGCCTCGACCCCGCCGGTTTGCTGCGCTGGTTCAGCGGCGCCTTGGAAAATCCGTCGTCCATCGACGAATACGAACAGCGCCTCGAAAGCGACGACGACGCCGTGACGGTTCTCACCGTCCACAAAAGCAAAGGCCTCGAATGGCCGGTGGTTCTCTGCCCATTTCTTTGGACGAAAGCCGATCTCCAAAGCGGAATCGAAACCGTCTTCCACGACGAACGGGGCCAGCCCGTGCTCGACCTCGGCTCCGCGAAACGCGACGACGCCCGCGCGGCCGCCGCCCATGAGCGCCTCGCCGAACACCTACGCCTCGTCTACGTCGCACTCACTCGTGCCCGCCATGAATGCCAGGTGATCTGGGGCCGCTTCCGCGAATCCGAAATCAGCGCCCTCATGTGGCTCCTCGAACCACCCGAACTGCGCAGCGCTGCTCCGCAAAAAGCGCTCACTCCTTCCTCCCCCGTCGATCGTCTCGCCGCCCGCGCCGAGTCCCTCGACTCCGCGCATCTCCGCCGCACCCTCGATCATCTCGCCTCCTCCGCCCCCGCTTCCATCGCCGTAGAAAATATCATCCTCCCCGACCCATCCGCCCCACCCGCGATCATTCGTCATTCATCATCCGCCACGCGTCCTTCCCCGCCCGCGGCCCGTCCTTTCACCACGCCGATCAATCGCCTCTGGCGCGTGAGCAGCTTCTCCTCGCTCGTGGCCGGCGCCGAACACGAGCGCGATCGCGATTTCGATGATCGCCCGCGCCTCGACGCATCGCAGCTCCGCGGCATCCACGCCTTCCCGCGCAGCAATCGCGCCGGCATCTGCATCCACGAGATTTTTGAAGAGCTCGATTTCACCGCGCCGCAGACCCTGCCTGCACTGGTCCCCAGCAAGCTCCGGCAGCACGGCCTGTTCAGCGAGGAAAACGCCGCCTCGCTCATCGAGTGCGTGCACCACACGCTCGCCGCTCCACTCGGCACGGCCACGCTCGGCAGCATCCCGCCCGCCCGCACGCTGCGAGAGCTGGAATTCCAGCTCCCCGCGCGCTTGCTCACACCCGCCCAGCTCACCGCCGCCGCCGGCGCCGGCCTGCAATTCGAGCCGCGCCGCGGCATCCTCACCGGCTTTATCGATCTGATTTTCGAGCACGAAGGCCGCTATTCCATCGTCGATTGGAAATCGAATCACCTCGGCGCCACCGCGGAGGCCTACACCGCGCCCGCGCTGCAATCCACAATGGAGCACCACCGCTACGGCCTGCAATGGCGCCTCTACGTCCTCGCGCTGCACCGCTTCCTCGCTTCGCGGCTGCGCGACTATTCCATGCAGCGACACCTCGGCGGCGTCTTCTACCTTTTCCTCCGCGGCATCACGCCCGGCCGCCCGGAACTCGGCATCTTCCACGCCACACCCACCGCGCCGGAAATCGCCATGCTCGAAAAAACCTTCCTGCCGTGACCATCGCTGCGCCCCTTTCCGAATTGCTCCTCCGCCTCAATGGGCCGCGCGTCGCGGAACTCGAACGCGCCATTCCCGCCGTATGCGACGCGCTCGAAGCGGGCCACGTCTGCCTCCCCCTGGCCGAGGCCGGCCTCGACGCCACGCGCCTCCGCGCCTGCGCCGTCGTCGGCACCCCGGGCGAATTCAAGCCGCTCATCCTCGACTCCGCGGGCCGCCTCTACCTCCACCGCTACTGGCGCTACGAACATTCCCTCGCCCTTGCGCTCCGCGCCCGCGCCGCCGCTCCACCCTGCGCCCACGATGCGCAGCTTCTGCGCGAAACCACCCAACACTATCTCACCAACGCCGGCGACGCGCAGCGCGCCGCCGCTTCCGCCTTCGTCCAAAATACGCTCGGCATCATCACTGGCGGCCCCGGCACCGGCAAAACCCGCACTGCGGCCATGGCCCTGCTCCTCCTCGCGGAACAATGCGCCGCCGCCGGCCAGCGCGCGCGCTTCGCCCTCGCCGCGCCCACCGGCAAAGCCGCCGCGCGCCTGTCGCAATCCCTCGCCTCCACGCTCGAATCGCTCCCCGTCTCTCCCGCGATTCGCACATTGCTTCCGGCGAGCGCCAGCACGCTGCACCGCTTGCTCGGCAGCCGTCCCGGCACCACGGAATTTCGCCACGATGCCAGCAATCCGCTCCCGCTCGATGCCCTCATCGTCGACGAAGCTTCCATGGTCGCGCTCCCGCTCATGGCACGCCTGCTCGCCGCGCTCCGGCCCTCCACGCGCCTGCTGCTCCTCGGCGATTCGCACCAGCTTGCCAGCGTCGAGGCCGGCCACGTGCTCGGCGATCTCTGCGCCAGTCCGCTGTGCTCGCACGTGACTGAGTTGGAGGAAAATTACCGCTTCTCCGGCGACAGCGGCATCTACCAGCTCAGCCGCGCCGTGAATGCCGGCGATCCCAACGCCGTCCATACGCTGCTCGCCGGCCCCCCCGCCGATCTCACCGCCGTCCATCTCCCGGCCCCCTCCGCACTCCTCGCCACTCTGCGCGCCCCCGTGCTCGATGGCTTCCGCACCTTCCTCACCGCCGCCACTCCCCGTGAAGCCCTCGATGCCTTCGACGCCTTCCGCATCCTTTGCGCCCTGCGCGAGGGCCCGTACGGCGTCAGCCATCTCAATCGTCTCGCGGAAGAAGTTCTCGACGACGCCGGCCTCATCACTCCGGCCCGCGCCCACTACTCCGGCCGCCCCATTCTCATCCTGCGCAACGATCCCGCCCTCGGCCTTTTCAACGGCGACATCGGCATCATCCGCCCCGACACCGATGGCCAGCTCCGCGCTTTTTTCCCCGACGACACCGGCGGCGTGCGCAGCTTTTCCCCCGCCCGCCTGCCCGAGCACGAGACCGCCTTCGCCATGACGGTGCACAAATCCCAGGGCTCCGAATTTTCCCGCGTCCTCATCGTTCTGCCCGATGGCGAGAGCCCCATCCTCTCCCGCGAACTCCTCTACACCGCCATCACCCGCGCCCGAAAATCCGTCGCCCTCTGGTGGAGCGAACCCGCCCTCGCCGCCGCCCTCGATCGCCGCGTCACCCGTCACAGCGGCCTCGTGGATCAACTTACCACCGCATCATAAAACAAACGCCCAGCGCTCCCGGAACGGCGGACCACCAATGTGGCTCACGCGGCCCTCCGCGTGATTTGAATACAAAGCGCGAAGCGCGTCTCTCCGAAATGAATTAGCGAAGATAGCAGTGGAAATTAGCGGTTTAAAAACACTCGCCTCTTTTTTGAACCGCTAATTTTCACAACCATCTTCGCTAATTTCTTTTTCCAGGAAGGAACGCCACACTCCACGCTTCCACTTCATCCATTCAGCATGGGCTGCATTGGACGTTGGATGTTGAACGTTGGACGTCGGATGCTGTACACGCCGCCCCCTATGTTCAGCCACGTCGTCATTTTCTGGACCAAGCCCGAGATTTCCGGCGCCGCCGATGCCCTCATCGCCGGAGCCGAAAAATACCTCCGCCCCATCCCGGGTGTGCAGCATTTTCACATCGGCAAAATGGTCCACAGCGAGCGCTCCGTCGTCGACCAGACCTACCAGGTCGCGCTCAATCTCGTGTTCAACACCAAGCAGGAACAGGACGCCTACCAGATCCACCCGCTGCACCTCGAATTCGTCGAGAAAGCCTTCAAGCCAAACTGCGCCCGCGTGGTGGTGTACGACTTTGAATAAGCACGGGTGATTTTTCACCGCGCCCGCGAACCCTCTTGCCAATTTTGGAACGATGGGGCTAGCTCCCCGAGCGCAGACACACGAGCCGGCAGCCGCCCGATTTAGCCTGCCGGCGCGACAATTTTCGGAATCGAAGTGATCACGCCCGTTACGAGTTTACCCGTTTATCGATCTCCGCTGGGGGATACGGCCCGCTGGCATCCGCGCCGGTTCGCGATCACGTTTCGTTCCGCAAAACCATGAGCGAAACGAACCCATTACCCGGCTCGTCTCCTCTCCCCGGCACTCCCCCGCCGGATGGTCCCGACGACTCCAAGGCCACCACCACCGCGCCGGGCAGCCACCGATCCGCCGGACACTCCGCCGCGGAGGAGGTCCTGGATCCCATCAGCGCCGACCTGATGCGCCTCCTGCCTCTCGCCGACGGCAAGGCGCTGACCATCCAGCAGATCGCCGATCATCTGCGAGAGCGCGGCTGGGCCCTGCTCACCCTGTTTCTCGCCGCGCCTTTCCCCATCCCAAATATTCCCGGCCTCTCCGTCCCCTTCGGCATGGCCATCGGTCTCATCGGCTGGGCCTTTATGCTGCGCCGCAAGCCCTGGCTGCCGCAGTTTGTCATGAAGACCAAGCTGGACTTCTCCACCTTGGAAAAGGTCCTGCCCTTTATCTCGCGCCTCATGGTCCGGCTCGAACGCTGGACCAAACCCCGCCTGCGCTGGCTGGTCAGTGGCCCCACCATGACGAGCATCATCGGTCTCGGCATCGTCTCCGGGGGGTTCTTCCTCGCCCTCCCGCTCCCCATCCCTTTCACCAATGGTCCGCCGGCCCTCTCCATTATCTTCCTCGTCGTCGGCATGCTCTGCCGCGATGGCGTCATGGTCATCATCGGCCATTTCCTTGGGCTCCTCTCCTGGGCCTACCTGGGACTCTGGATCTATTTTGGCGCCTATC
>FTCB01000561.1_pt1 | contig 23229 bp, 18 predicted proteins | sample 1639431 | NCBI WGS metagenome assembly FTCB01 (sample SAMEA3914864, study PRJEB12502) | metagenome | biome: forest; material: soil | place: USA | collected 2012-03-12 | depth 0.3 m
CGATCACGCCGTCTTCGAGATAGAACGTCAGGAACTTGCCCTCTGCGTCGTCGCGCGACATGCCGAGCGTCGTCTGCGTGAGGTCGTTCGTGCCGAAGGAGAAGAACTGCGCGGTGTGCGCAATCTCGTCCGCGGTGAGCGCGCCACGCGGCACTTCGATCATCGTGCCGACGAGGTAGTTCAGCTTCTGCTTCGTCTCGGCCTGCACTTCCTTGGCCACGCGATGGACGATCTCGACCTGAAGGTCGAGTTCCTTCTTGAAGCCGACGAGCGGGATCATGACTTCGGGCTTCACTTTGATGCCCTTCTTCTGGACTTCCGCAGCGGCCTCGAAGACGGCGCGGGCCTGCATGGCCGTGATCTCGGGATAGGTGATGCCAAGACGGCAGCCGCGATGACCGAGCATCGGGTTGAATTCATGCAGCGCGTGCACGCGCTGGGAGACCTTGTCGGCCGAGATGCCCAGCTTCTCCGCGAGCGCATTCTGCGTCGCGCCGTCGTGCGGGACGAACTCGTGGAGCGGCGGATCGAGGAAACGGATCGTGGCGGGCATGCCCTTCAGTTCCTTGAACATGCCGGCGAAGTCGGCGCGCTGGTAAGGCAGGAGCTTGTTCACGGCCTTCTGGCGGTCTTCAACGTTCTCGGCGAGGATCATCTCGCGGACCGCGTCGATGCGGTCGCCTTCGAAGAACATGTGCTCGGTGCGGCAGAGGCCGATGCCCGTGGCGCCGAAGGAAACGGCGTTGCGGGTCTGCTCCGGATTATCCGCATTCGTGCGGACTTCCATCCGGGTGACCTTCGCGCACCAGTCCATGAGCTGGACGAAGTTCTGGTAGGTCCCGCTCTTCTGCGCAGCCTTGTTGCCGCTCAGGAGGCCCTGGATGATCTCGGAAGGAGCCGTCGGGATTTCGCCCGCGTAGACCGTGCCGGCGGTGCCGTCGACGGAGAGATAGTCGCCTTCATTGAAGGTCTGGCCCGCGACATTGAGGGTCTTGGCCTTGTAGTCGATGATGAGGGCCGCTGCGCCGCAGACGCAGACCTTGCCCATCTGGCGAGCCACGAGCGCGGCGTGCGAGGAGACGCCGCCCTTGGCCGTGAGAATGCCTTCCGCCGCGATCATGCCGCGGAGATCTTCCGGCGAGGTTTCGTTACGGACGAGGAGGACTTTTTCACCCTTCTCGGCGGCGGCAGCCGCGCGATCGGCGTTGAAATAGATCTTGCCGGTCGCAGCGCCAGGGCCGGCCGGGAGACCGGTCGCGATGGTCTGCGCATTCTTCACCGCGGCGCGGTCGAAGATGGGAGCGAGCACCTGGTCGAGCTGATCGGCCGGCACGCGATTGATCGCGGTCTTCCAGTCGATGAGCTTTTCCTTCACCATCTCGACAGCGAAGCGAACGGCGGCGACGCCGGTGCGCTTGCCATTGCGGGTCTGGAGCATGAAGAGCTTGCCGTCCTGGATGGTGAACTCGAAGTCCTGCACGTCCTTGAAGTGGCGCTCGAGCGTCGCGCGGACCTTTTCCAGATCGGCGAAGGGCTTGGGCATGTGCTTCTTGAGCAGCGCCACGGGTTCGGGCGTGCGCACGCCGGCGACGACGTCTTCGCCCTGCGCGTTGATGAGGAATTCACCGTAGAAAACCTTTTCGCCAGTCGCGGGATCGCGCGTGAAGGCGACGCCGGAGCCGGAGTTTTCGCCCGTGTTGCCATAGACCATGGCCTGGACGTTCACCGCGGTTCCCCATTCCGTGGGGATGTTGTACTTGCGGCGATAGACGATCGCGCGGTCGTTCATCCACGAGCCGAACACGGCGCCCACCGCGCCCTTGAGCTGCTCCCACGGATCATTCGGGAAGCCCTTGCCGGTGCGCTCCTTGACCAGCGCCTTGAAGCGCTTCACGAGCTCCTGGAGGTCTTCCGCGGTGAGCTTGTTGTCTTCGATGTCGTGGCTGCCGTAGACTTCTTCCTTGTAGTGCTCGATGGCGCTTTCGAAGGGTTCGTGATCTTCATCGGGGCGCTTCTGCACACCGAGCACGACGTCGCCGTACATCTGAACAAAGCGGCGATAGCAATCCCAGGCAAAGCGGGCATTCTTCGTCGCATCGACCAGCGCGAGCACGGTCTCGTCGTTCAGTCCGAGGTTGAGGATCGTGTCCATCATGCCCGGCATGGAGTCGCGGGCGCCCGAGCGGACGGCCACGAGAAGGGGCATCTTCGTCTTGTCGCCGAACTTCGTGCCCATGATGCGCTCCATGTTGCGCACACCGGCTTCCTGCTGGGCCTGGAGCTCCACCGGGTAGGTGCGCTTGTTGGCGTAGAAATAGGTGCATACTTCCGTCGAGATCGTGTAGCCGGGAGGCACCGGCAGACCGATGCGGGTCATCTCCGCGAGATTCGCGCCTTTGCCGCCGAGGAGGGCCTTTTGCGAACCGTCGCCGTCGGCTTTGTTGTCGCCCCACGTGTACACGTACTTTTGGCCCTTGCCCGCTTTCGCAGGAGCTTTGACGGCCTTGGCCGCGCTCTGGCCGTTATTTTTGACTTTCGCGGCAGAGCCGGCTCCGCGGGTCGCCGCGGGAAGTTTCACAGGTTTTGTTTTCGTTGGCATGAGGATAGGAATTTTAAGGGTGGGTGATTGGACTGCGAGTTTTGGGGACGAAAGGGATTGGGGGACGTTGGGAGACGACGGGAATTTGGGGGAAGAGCAGCTCAGGCTTCGGGCGGATTGCCCGCGGCGCACACTTCGTCGGCCGCCGCCATGAATTCATTCAGGCCGGTGCTGGGGACGATCACCGTATTGCGCCGGCCGTGGGAATCTTCAGTGATGCGCAGGAAGCGACCGCGCGGATTTTCGCGAAGTTCGATCACGAAGCGCTTGCGCTCGACTTGCAATTCTTTGGAAGCAATAACGGTATCCATTCAGGCCCTTCAACGGGAGAGGAGTGACTCTCTTATGGGGAAAAGAGCCGACCGATATGGCATAAGACCAGAGGGGCGTCCACAGAGAATTGCGACATTTCGACTCGGCGGCGCTGTATTTTAAGTTAGCTAGCGCACGCTAAAGCGCGCAAAGGGCTGTATTTATGCGCCAAGTTTGCGTTTTATTGCTTCAACCAAAGCTGATCGAGGTGAGCCAGTTCCGGCGGGCGGAAAGACGAGAGATGCAGTGAGCTTTCGCCATCGGATAAGCGCACCTCCAGCACCCGGCTGAGCAGCAGAGCGTAAACGACACGGTCGCGCTGGCGGGCATCTTGGATGTAGAGCGGCGTGGACTGCATGGGCAGCTGGCGCTGCCGCGCCACGGCTTCCAGGAGGTCCGCAGCCCCGTGGTAGTCGGCATCGTGCAGCCACTGCATGGCGGAGAAATTCCCCCAGACCGCGAGCGTAGCGCGCGGGACCGCCAGCAGGAAATCCATGAAGACCTCGAAAGCCGGGCGCTTATCCGGCGGCCGTTCATTGACCGTAGCGAGCCGATCCATCCAGGCGGCGACGAGCAGCGCGCCGGCGATGGCGCAGAAGGTCAGGCGAAATCCCCTGGGGACCGAGCCATCCGGATCCTTGACCACCACGACAAAGAGCATGACGAGCCAATTGAGCACGCCATAGAGCACCATCCACAGAAACACGGCCCCGACGAGGGTGAGCACGGCGAAGCCCAAGGCCTGCCAATTGTGCCGCACGATGTGGAGCCGGAGAAGGCTCTCCAGATCATCTTCCTCTGACTCCGTGGGGGTGTCCATCAATAGCAAAGTCCAGTCCGAATCAGGCGGGCGAGCGATAACCGGCGGGATCGATTTCCACCGCCTGGTAGCCCACGGCGCCGAGGCCGCCCGTCAGCCGCGCGACGAGTTCGGAAGTGAGCGCGGGCATTTCCTCCGGAGCGATCTGCACGCGCGCGCTCGGCGCGGCGTCGGCGGCGCCGGCCAGGTGCCGCACGCGAAAAATACGAAAGCCCAGACTGCGCACCCAGGCCTCGCCCTGCTCCACCATGGCCAGCGCGTGGCGCGTCACCGGCGTGCCGTGGGGAATGCGCGAAGACAGGCAGGGCTGCGCCGGCGCTTCGGCCGTAGGCAGACCGAGTTGGCGGGAAAAGTCGCGGATCTCCGCCTTTGTCAGACCCGCGTCGCGCAGCGGAGCGAGCACGGAAAATTCGGCAGCGGCCTGCCGGCCAGGGCGAATGTGGCCCATGTCGTCCGCATTCTCTCCATAGGCGATGGCCTGAAAGCCGCGCTCGCGGGCGAGCCCTTCCAGCTTCGTGAAAAGCTCGGCCTTGCAGAAATAACAACGGTTCACCGGATTGCTCGCGTAGGCGGGATTTTCCATCTCCTCCGTGCGCACCACTTCCACTTTCGCTCCGATTTGCGCAGCGACCGCCAGAGCATCGGCCAACGCCTGGCGCGGCAGGCTGGGGCTGTCGGCAATGGCCCCGAGCGCGCGCTCACCGAGCGCCGCATGCGCCTCCGCGAGGAGGTAGGCGCTGTCCACCCCGCCGCTGTAGGCGATGAGCAGCGGAGCGTGCGTCGTGAGCTGAGCCCGGAGTTGATCGCGCTTTTCTGACATAAGAGAGGTTTCGAAGCGGCGGCCGACAGCGGGCCGGTCCGCCCTCAAAGTTGCAGCCGCCGGAAGAGTTCGTCCAGCGGGAGACTGAGTCCGATGAAGAACTCGCCGAAGTCGGAGTACTTCGTGCTCACTTCGTCGAAGCGCATTTTATAGACGATCTCCTTGATGAAGTAGGAGTCGTGGGCAAAGAGCGTGACGCCCCACTCGCCATCGTCCAGGCCGGTGGAGCCGGTGATGAGCTGGAGGATCTTGCCGTGGTACTGCCGCCCCACGCGGCCGTGGCCGGCCATGAGGCGCTTGCGATCTTCAAAGGGCAGGGCAAACCAATTCTGCTCCGGCGCCCGGCGCTTCGTCATGGGGTAGAAGCAGAAGACCTCCCAGGTGGGTAGGATCGGGTAGAGCTTGTCCTTCTTATACTTGGTCATGCGCGCGCGGATCTCGCCCATGCGAGTCTCGAATTCCGGCGTGCCGGGCTGGAGCTTTTCATCGGCCTCGAGATTCTGCGCCCACTCGGCATCGGTGGTCATGTACTCGCTCTCCTCGGTGATGGAGAGGAAGGAATAGGCCGGGACGAGGATGTCTGGTCCGAGGGAAAGGGTGAGCCGCTTTTCGAAAGCATTGGCGGTGTGCAGATCGGGCGTGAGCAGCATGAAGCCGAGGTCCGACTTCGGCGAGACCATGGAGAAGACGAGGAGCTGGGTATCCGCGGTAGCGCGGATTTCCTGGATGAGCTCAGTGAGATTCGTCTTGGCCTCGATCTGCTCCTCCGCGCTGAGCAGCGCCCATTGGCCGTGTTCGATCCGGTAGAAAAGGTGCAGCACGTGCCAACCCTCCAGGGGCACGACGGCGGCTTGGGCGTTTTGATCGGTCATAGAAGCCGCACTATCGCGGCAATTAGCAAAAAGGGTCAAGTTCCCGGGAGATTGTTCCCACGGCGTTCAGCATTTGATCGAAAGGGACCACAGCTGGGCCGCGTCGCAGAACACTGGCCGGAGTTTTTTGGCCTATTTTGGAATTCTCGATACCCGCCCAGAATTGGAAAAACTCCTCCTGCCCTTTGGGGCGTGGGAAAGTACGGGAATTTTAGCGACTCCGCTCTCTAATCCTTTGCACCGTCTCGCGGCGGTGTCGATCCTGCGCCCGATCCCTCGATTGCTTCACGCGCGAACTTCATGAGCAAGTTCGTGGACAGGATATCATCCAGCGACGGCCCCGATTCGCTTTCGCGCGCATTGATCAGGCGTTCGTGGAGGGAGATTTCCGCCTGGTCCAGCGTGTCTTTGGCGTTGACCGCAGGGGAGAGAGAGTCGACCAGCGCGCGGACGATTTTGGTCTGCACTTCCAGGACCGGATCCATGGACGGCTTCAAGTCGTCGAGCGCGCCGTTCGCATAGCCCGCGCGGTAGCCGGCCAGGGCAAAGAGCACCTTCAGCCAGCCGTCTTGCGCTTCGTCGTCGTAGTTCACGCGGAAATTCTCCGAGCGCAGCGCGATCTGGATCGATTCCAAGGCGTCCTTGGTGAGATGCGGATCCAATAACACCGCGCGGCTGATGAGACAAAATTCGCGGAAAGAGGGCCGGTTTCCACGTTGCTCCTCGGTGTCGTCGCTGGGATCCTCAACGCCTTCCTGCGCCGACGCCTTTTCCTTGGGGCGCAGATCCTTCAGCAGCCAGTCGCGCTCGGCGGCGTAGGCGTCGTGCCGATCCAGCGCGAGAGCGAACAGACTCTTCTGGTAGCGGTACAGGCATTGATTCGCGGGGTCGGCCAACAAGGATTTGTCCATGTCTGCCATGGCGTTATCGAAGTCGGCGCGTCGATAGGCGAGTGCGGCGCAGGCTGCAAAATACGGGCCTTCCGCAAGAAATGGCATTGCAGGAAGATCATCCACACGCAGCGCGTCTTCGATGTCGCTCAAGCGCTTTTGATAAGTCTGACCGGCCTCGCCGGTTTCCACCGTCTGTCGGGATCGATCGGCGCTGAACAGAAGATTCTCGGCCAATTCCGTAGCATCCGGCAGGCGCTCGGTCGCGCTGCGACCCTTGGCCACATCGACCTTGAGGCGCAGCCGCAAGGCGTCTTCGAGGGTATGGTTCCAGGTGAATTGTTTGCTCTTGGAAACGGCCAGGATCACGCTGCGGTACGCCTCGTCCAGTTTATTCAATTGCAACTGGATCTCGGAGAGCGCGATGAGGATCGTCGGGTCGTCGTAGCCCAGCCACTTCTTGCGCAGTTCGCGTTCCTCCCCGGCCACGTCCTCGGCTTTTTCGAAAGCGTCCGTCTGGAGATAAATCCGGCGCTGGATGCGGAGAATGTCCGCCACGGCCTGGGATTTGCGATTCGGACTGGCGTTTTCCGCAGCGCCCAGGATGGAACTCGCTTTCTCCAGGGTCGCGAGGGCGTCGGCGAAATGTTGTTCTTTCGCGAGGAGCAGCGCCTGTTCCCGCAGGATCCAGCCCCAGGCCGGCAATTTTTTGCGATGGTCGGCGCTCAGTCCGGACGAAGCCGCGACGAGGATGGCCCGCGCGGCCTCGGTGTCGCCCGGCTGCCCGCGCTGGAGCAGGATGCCCGCGAGCAGCGCTTCCGTCTGGAGATAGAGTTCGTCGGTGAAATCCGGCGAATCCTGGCGGATGGCCAGGCACTGCCGGACGAGGTGTTCGTCGTCGAAATTGAGTTGGACGAAGGGTCTCTCTTCCTTTCGGCGATGATCGGTCCAAGCCATCCAGAAACGGCAATCCGCCGCCTCGGGGCTGCGGTCGAGACCGAGCTGTTGGAAGCGGTTCAGCGCGGTTTCATAAAGGCGGCCGGCATTGAGCAGATCGCGATCGTCGAGTTCCGAGTAGGCCTGGCCCAGAATGACCGCCACGCGCAAATCAGTCTCCGGATCGTCCTGCAGCTCGTTGCGGCGCTGGTTGTCCGCCGCTTCCAGCAGGCCGCGAATGGCGTCGGCCGAAAGTCCGCTGTCCAGGCCGGTGTTATTATTCCGGAGCGTGATCTCGTGGAAAATGTTGGCCAGGAAGTTTTCGGCGTTCTGGCTCTTGCGCAGCGCGGCGCGCATTTGCAGATAGCTATAGCCCGCCGCGGCGGCGCCGACGAGCAGGGCGATGCTGACCATGATGGCGCCGACAAAGACGGCTTTCTTCCGGCGGAAAAGCTTCTGCGCCAGGTAAAAGGCGGTCGGCGAGCGCGCGGAGATCGGCTCATCGCGCAGGTAGCGCTGGATGTCGGCGGCAAAGGCGGCAGCGCTTTCGTAGCGACGGGCCCGGTCTTTTTCCAAAGACTTGAGAATGATCCAGCCGATGTCGCCGCGCAGGGTCTGCACCAGCCTGCGGGCATCCGTGCAACGTCGGAAAGCGATGCGCTCCGCCGTTTTCGGTTTTGCCGCCGCCACCGCGGCCACCGCCGCGCCCGGCCGCATTGGCTCGGTCATGCGGATGTGTTGCAACATTTTTTCCAGGGCCAGCTTGCGGTTCCGCAATTCCGGCAGCGGAATGATGCCAGTGAGCAATTCGTAGAGGATCGCGCCGAGGGAATAGATGTCGGAACAGGCGTCGACTTCCGACTGGCTCTCGGCCTGCTCGGGGCTCATGTATTCCGGCGTGCCCACGATCGTGCCCGCGCTCGTGAAAAAGGAATGGCGGTTCGCTCCCAGCGGCGCGCCGGCGCTCAGCGCCTTGGCGATGCCAAAGTCGATGACCTTGGGCACCGGCGCCTTGTCGACTTCCTCCACGAGGATATTCGACGGCTTCAGATCCCGGTGCAGGATGGCCTTCTGATGGGCATGCTGGACGGCATTGCACACATCGACAAAGAGCTCCAGCCGCTGCCGGATGGTGAACCGGCGCTCGTCGCAAAAGGTGGTGATCGGCGAACCCCGCACCAGCTCCATGACGAAGAAAGGCCGGCCCTGCGGCGTCGCCCCGGCGTCGAGCACGGCGGCGATATTCGGGTGATCCATGAGCGCCAGCGTCTGGCGCTCCGCTTCGAATCGCGCGATGACCTGGCGCGAATCCATGCCCGGCTTGATGAGCTTCAGCGCCACTTCCTTGCGGATCTCGTCGCTCAGCTCGGCCTGCCAGACGAGGCCGAAGCCGCCCTCTCCCATGAGCCGGATGAGCCGGTAGCGGCCCACCCACTGTCCGGCCGCCGGCGCCCAGCCTTCGGGCCGCACCGTCTCGTCGTCGAAGTCATGGGACAACCCGAGATCGATCAGGCTGATGAAGCGGCTGGCCGCCGCCTTGCCTTCCCCTGGAGTTGGATCATCCGGGACGGTGTCTTGCATAGTGGGGTGAACGTGGACTGTGCGACAGCCCGTCTCCCCTGTCGACGACAAAGCTCTTGCGCGGCGTTCGCCTTCGGACGGATTTGCGGCGCGTCTTGTGGGCGATGTTTTGCGGCTCAATGAACGGGATTTTTTCCCGTCCGCTGGCATATTCGCGGCATGACACTGTCGGAAAATCCCAAGCGTTCGGCGCGTGCTTCGAAGCCCTATGGAGCGGAGCAGGCGCGTGAGGAAATTTTGCGCAAAGCCCGGAAGGGCGGCGCCAAAGGGGTCTCGGGATTTTTCACACCGAAGACGCCCGAGGCAAAACGCACGGCGCTGGCGGAGGCCCTGGCGGCTTTGGAAGCGGAAGGCGCGATCGTGGCGGACCGGCGCAAGGCCAAGCCGAGATACCATCACGCGGAATTTCCACCGCAATTTCCGACCGCCGAAGCGGTGGCGGCCAAGCTGGCCGCAGCGGCGGACCAGCGCCCGCAGGAGCTGCTGAATGTAGCGGAGCTAAAGCGCGCGCTGGCGCGGGACGAGCGGGATTTGCTGGAGGAGGGAATCCGGGTGGCCGTAGAGCGCGGTTGGCTCCTGGAGCTGCAGCGCAAGAAGGCCGCGTTTTATGTGGGCGCGGGTCCGGTGCGTGAAGTCCTGGGCAGCGAGGCCTTGGCGGTAGATATCGCGCCGCAAGTGAATGAAACGGCGATTCGCGAAGCATATGACGCCCTTGTGCGCGACGGCGGGTTTTCGGATGTGCCCATTTCCGCGCTGCAGGCGGCTTGTGGTGTGGCGTTGGAGGCCTTGAAGGAATGGCTTGTCGCCCGGCATCGACAGGGCGAGGCGACGCTGAGTTTCGGCGACTGGTCGCTTGCGGACGAGACGCGGCGGGCGGCTGCGGTGGAAATGGGCGGGGAGAAGTATTTGTTGGCGCGGTTGGTGGAGTTTTGAGGGATGTTAGTTTGACGGCGGCGCGCCCCTGTTAGCCCTCCGGCTTGGCGCATAAGTTAACTTTCGGACGCGGCTCACACTGCGTCCTGTTGCGATTATGAACGAGCTGCTGCTTAACGCAGTTACGCTCTTGGAAAGCGGCTAGAAGCCGCTTTTACTACTTATACGAGCGCTTTGCTGAATCTTGGATCAACACCTGACCAGGCCGGCTAAATGTTAAGCTTTAAATGTTAAAGCTTGACGACACAGTCAGTAGTAAAAGCGCTTCCAGCCGCATTCCAAGAGCGTAACTGCGTTAAGCAGCTCGTTCATAGCCGTGAGGTAGAAAACAACGCGAGTCCCGTCCGAAAGTCAACTGCGGCCCCCCCCAAGCTGCTTGCGGAGCCGAAGCATCCAAAAGAAACCCCGCTTCTCCGCGAGCGACAGCCGTCTGGCCGCTTCGTCCGCCGCCTTTCCCAAATCGCCATCAATCCGCGCCCTTTCCTTTCCGGATTTTTGCCCTTAGCCTCGCCACGCCCATGAAACGAATTCTCGCGACTCTTCTCCTGCTCGGCACTGCGCTCCACGCTGAGGAAGTGATCACCGTCACCAAGGCCGATAAACTGACCATCGCCGTGACCGGCTTGTCCGGCCCGGAAGGCGCGCTGGCGCAGAAGACTTTGCAGAACGATCTCACGATGTCCGGCTACTTCACCGTGACCTCGGCGGATCGCGCGCAATACCTGGCAGCCGGCGCGGCTGGCGGCAACAGCCTCGACGGCAAGGTCACGGATCACGGCGGCAAAGTTGCGCTGACCAAGACCTTCAGCGGAGCCGGCAAAGCCAAGATCCACGCCTTTGCCGACGACATCATCGAAACCCTGACCGGCGCGCGCGGCATCGCGAGCAGCAAGATCGCTTTCATTTCCACGCGCTCCGGCAAGAAGGAAGTCTACACGATGGACGCGGATGGTTCGAATGTCGTGCAACTCACGCATGACAACGGCATTTCCGTGGCCCCGCGGCTTTCCGCGGATGGGCGCCGTTTGTTATATACCGGTTACCAGAGCGGCTACGCGGACGTTTACGAAATCGATCTGGGGAGCGGCTCGCGCGATCGCATCATGAAATATCCCGGCACCAATTCCGGCGCGGCCTTTTCGCCGGATGGCAGCCGCATCGCCGTCACCCTGAGCAAGGATGGCAACACCGAATTGTATGTAACAAACTCCGGCGGCGGCAGCCCGCACCGGCTCACACGCACCCCGGGTGTGGAATCCTCGCCGACCTGGTCTCCGGATGGCGGCGACATTATTTACTCTTACGACGAGCACGGCGGGCCGCAGCTTCACCGCATCTCCGCGGGCGGCGGGGAAGGCCGGGTGATTTCGACCGGGCATGGCTATAACACGGAGCCAAATTGGTCGCCCGATGGCAAGAAAGTGGCCTTCAACGTGCGCGAAGGCGGGAGCTTCCAGGTGGCCATCCTCGACCTCGCCGGGGGCGGCACGCGCACGGTGGGCGAAGGGCAGGATCCCGTGTGGGGACCGGACTCTCGGCACCTCATTTTTGCCGAAGGCGGCAGCCTGTATTTCCTCGATTCACAGACCGGTCAACGCACCACGCTGGCCAGCGGATTGGGCCGCGTGACGGAGCCGACCTGGTCGCGCTGAGTTTTTCGCAGCGCTAATGTTAATCTCACGAAAAATGCACTCGCCGCTCGCAGCGACCTCCCTTACACAAAGCCTCATGCCTCGTCCCGTTTCACCCCTGATCCGCGCTCTTGCCACCGGTCTGCTCGCCCTTACGCTGGGCGCGTGCGCCAACATGAAAAAGCAAGGCCCGGGCGGCGGAGCAGAAGGCGATTCCGTCTACGGCACGCCGCTGCCGGATCGGCAGGAAGGCGTTTCTTTCCTCGGCAACAATGTGGACCGCAATCGGTTTCGTCCGGTGTACTTTGGCTTTGATAGTTATGAAGTCGGCGGCAGTGAACACGCCCGCATCGAGGAAGTCGCGGGCTATCTGCGCGAGAGCCATGGGACCGTCATCGTGGCCGGCTTTACCGACGAACGCGGCACGCCGGAATACAACCGCGGCCTCGGCGAACGCCGTGCGCTGGCCGTGCGCCAAGCGCTGATCAGCGCCGGCGCCGACGGCAGCCATATCCAGACCGTGAGCTTCGGCGCGGAGATGCCGGCGGATTCCGGTTCGGGCGAAGGCGCCTGGGCAAAAAATCGCCGCGCGGAATTCGGCGTGGTGAAACAATAGACGCCGGTCTGGCGTCATGGCGCTCCACGGACATCTCACCCTGGTCTGCGGCCTGGACGACCGCGGGCGCAGCTCCCTGCGCCGGCAATCCTTTCGCGCGCCGATGCACATCAGCAAGCCGCACCTCGACGAAGGCGGCGCGCTGGTCGTGAATGTCGTCAATCCCACGGCCGGATTGCTCGCGGATGATGTGATCGACTGCGATGTGCGTGTGGAAGCCGGCGCCCAGCTGCTGCTCACCTCTCCCAGCGCCAACCGCGCGCACCGGGCCAAACAGGGCTGGGCGGAATTGCGGCAGGAATTTCACGTCGCCGCCGGCGGATTTCTGGACGTGTGGCCGGAGCTGTTCATTCCGCAGGGTGGCGCGGAGTATCGGCAGCGCTCGGTCCTGCGGGTCGAGCGGGGCGGGGAGCTGCTCTATTTCGAGAGCCTGGCTCCGGGGCGGGTGGCGTCCGGAGAGGCCTTCGCCTATGGGTCGCTATCCTGGGAGATCGATCTTTATGTCGCGGAAGACTATGTTGCGCGCGAGCGGTGCCGGCTCGATCCCACGGATGAATCGGTGCAAACGCTGCGGGGAGCATTTCCCACGGCCTACTATGCCAGCGCCCTGTTGGTGTCGGATCGGCTGAAGCCGGAAAGCCCCTGTTGGGAGCGCCTCCACGATGCGCATGAGGAACAGGCTTGGATCGGGTGCAGCCGGCTGGCCGCCGGCGCGTGGTCGGTGAAGGCGGTGGCAGCGACCAGTGTCTTGCTGCGGAGCAAACTGGCGCTCGTGCGGAGTGAGATCTACCGGGAACTGGGCCGGCCGGAGCCGGGGCTGCGTCGGGTGGCGGGGGTGGGGTAGCAACGGCCCACTGTCGTCGCCCACGTTATTGCCGCCTCAGCGCGGGCACGTTGCCCAGCCAAGTCGACAGGGCGCAAGCGACAAGCGTAACGGTGAAGATGCCGGCCGAGACCTTATTCGACATCAGATGCGCAAATTCGTTGACCACGAGCAGCAGGGTGCAGAGCAGGATCGCAGCCCCGATCGCGCCAAACAATCGCGACCCGACGCGGGAGGGATTCGTGAAAGTCAGCGCCAAAGGAAAGGCTGCCGCGATGAGCCCTACGCCGGTGACCAAGGGAAGAAATGCTTCGTCGGCATATTTGGCAGCCTGCTTGGCGGCTGCGGCATCGGAATGCTCGCCACCGCCCAGCCCGAACCCAAGGACGAGCCCGCCGATGAGGAGCGGGATGCCGCAGGCGACGCAGCCGCCCACCGCCATGGCCTCGATTTTTTCCCCCTGGCGCAGGGCATGGCGGGCGAATCCGTCGAATAGCAGGATGAAATTTCCCACTCCTTTGGCAATCCAGACCCACATGACAAAGGCAAAATATACAACGCCGAGCCCGATGCCGAGAAAGCGATAAGGCCCAGTGAAAACCTGGTTGGCCAGCCGCATGGCCAAGTAGAGGCCGATCACCACCGCCCAGCGGGCGCGGGATTTGAGCCGCTGCATGAAAAAGCAGTAGCGCAGATAGCCCCGATAGAAACGTGAGCGCGCGCGGAAGGAACTCAGCAGCCCTTCGCGGGCATTGTCGAGCTCCGGGTCGAGCCGCAGCGCTTCGCGGAAATGGGTCTCCGCGTCGCGGCGCTGGCCGCGCTGCAGGGCCGACCAGCCGGCGTTGACGTGAGTGAGGGCATTTTCCGGATCGCGGGCGAGCATGCCGGCGATCTGGCCGGCATTCTCGTCGAGTTTGTTTTGCATGCGCAGCGCGTGCGCGAGCTGGTTCGCGGCAAAGGCGTGCTCCGGGTCCAGCGTGAGCGCCTGGCGCGCCGTCCGCTCGGCCTCCGCCCACTCTTGCTGGTCGAGATAGACCTGAGTGAGCGCCGTCAGGGCGAAGCCGGAGTTCGGGTCGAGCTGGAGCGCCATTTGTCCGGCGGCCAGAGCGTCCTTGCCGCGGCGAAGTCGACACAAAATGAGCGCTTCCAGGGCGAAGTGGCCGGCCTCGGCAGGTTCGACGGCGATGGCCGACCGGATGGTGGAGAGCGCACTGATGAGCCGGTTGGGCTGCTGATATAGGCAGGCGGCCAGTTGATGCAGCGCCACGGCGTCGTGCACGTTCTCACTCAGCGCCTCGCGGAAGGCCTTTTCGGCATCGGCGAAACGGCCGAGGTTCATGAGCTGAATGCCGCGCAAGGTATGTTGGGAAACGAGGCCGGCGTCGTTCATGCAGTGAGTCGACCGTGAGGTGAAAGGTCCATGATGCTTGGGGTGGAAAGAGGTACAACGCGCATTTCGCGCGAGATGGCAAAGATTACTTTTTGATGCCGAGAAATTCGAGCACGTCGTCGTAGAAGCCGCTCTGGTTCGAATAGATGGCGTAGTTTTTCGCGCTCTCGAACCATGGGCGGGTCGAGGGCTTCACATCGCGCGCGGCCTTGAGCAGCGAGTCCGTGGTCAACGGGATGACGCGCCCTTCCTCCATGGCCTTGGCCAGAGAACGCTCGATGGCGAGGTCGAAGATGGCCTTGAGGTCGGCGCCGGAGAAATCCTTGGTTTTCTTGGCCAGCGCGACGGTGTCGAGTTGGTGGACCGGTTTATCCTTGGCCAGGACCTCGATGATGGACCGGCGCGCCGCTTCATCCGGAGGACTCACGAAGAGAATGCGGTCGAACCGTCCCGGCCGCCGGAAGGCCGGATCGAGGTGCCACGGGGCGTTTGTTGCGCCGAGCAGGAGAAGGCCGTCGTTGGAACCGACATTGCCATCCATCTCGGCGAGGAATTGGTTGATAAGGGTGCGGCCGGCGCTGCGCTTCAGATCATTGCGATCGGCGGCCAAGGCGTCGACTTCGTCGAAGAAAAGCACCGCGGGCGCATGGCTCCGGGCGAGTTCGAAAAGTTGGTGGAGATTTTTTTCCGAATTCCCCAGGTACATGTCCAGGATCTGGTGGATGCCGATGGAAAGAAAGCTGGCCTTGATCTCGCCGGCCGTGGCGCGGGCCAGCAGGGTTTTGCCGCAGCCGGGAGGTCCGTAGAGCAGCACTCCGCCACCCAGCTTCTTGCCATAGGCGCGAAAGAGGTCCGGATTCTTCAGCGGATGGATGATTTTCATCCGGATCTCTTCCTTTAAATTCTCCATGCCGCCGATATCGGCAAAAGTGAGCGCCGGCCGCTCGAAGTCCGCATTGTCCCCCGGCTTTCCCTCCGCTTCGTCCTCTTCGCCGGTCCAGGATTGGCCATCCACCGTGACCTTCTCGGGTTCGTCCGGCGTGGACTCGGGCTTGGCGCCGCCATAGAGGTCGCGTTCGAGGGCGGCGTCCTTCCCGGCGGGATTGATCTCGAGGGCCTTCTCGTAGTGGGTGCGGGCGGCGGCGCGATTGCCCTCGGCGAGGCTCAGCCTGCCGAGGAGAAGGTAGCCAGGGGCAAATTGCGGATGCTGGGCGAGCAGCGCTTCGGTCCGGACGAAGGCCTCGGAAGATTTGCCCTCGATATGGAGGATGCGGGCGATGCCAAAGAGGGCTTCGGCGCGCTTCGGTTCGAGAGCGAGGACTTTTTCGAAGGACGAGCGGGCCTCGGGCAACGACCATTCCTCCAGGCACGCTTCGGCAAAGAGGAGCAGCAGAGGCACATTCTGCGGAGAATAGGCCACGGCCTGGCGCAACGGATCGAGCTTCGACATGGGGTGCAATCTTGCAAGCCGGCTGCGGGATGCCAGCGCATTTTTGGACCGGGACTCCCGGCGCCATCGCCCGCAAGCGCACCGGAGGCCGGAGCCACGATCTCTAGACAAGAGGATCATCGAAGATTCAATGGCATGCACACTGCTCCTACCGCTTCGACAATTTGTAGCCCACCCGCTGAAATGACTTTTCTCGTCGTAGATGACAATCACCTGCTGAATCGGTTCCTGACCACGTTTCTGCGGGACAAGGGGCATCATGCCTTTTCGCTCACGGATGGCAGCAAGGCCTTGGGCTGGCTGGAATCCAATGCGTGCGACGCCATCATCCTGGACATCGGCATGCCGAAAATCGATGGGCTGTCGCTGATCTCGATGATTCGCGAGAAGTTTGCCGAACTGCCCATCGTGATGTTTACCGGCCTGGGCTATGACGAGGAAGCCATGCAAAAGGCGCGAAAGGCCGGAGCCAACGGCTATGTGAGCAAGGGCCTCGGCCCGAGCGAGATCTACTCGGCGCTCATGCGCGTGATGGGCCAGATGCAGCGTCCCGCCAAGGACGAAGGCGCGGTGAGCAATACGCCGTAGGAAAAGCAGAACGGAGCGCGCGCGTTCCTGCTCGTGTCCACCTTCGAGCGCTCAATGGGATTCTCTCCTTTGGAGCGTACGTCTCCATTGGAGGAATGACCTCTCGCGTTCCTCCGGGATTCAGAACGCGCGAAGGCGTGCGTCGGGAACGGGCGGGAATGCCCGTGCTCCTGTGGCCTCCAACCCGCGCCCATCACTCCCATTCTTCCCGTCCACCCCCACACCAAAAAAACGAGCGCGGAATCGATGATTCCGCGCCCGTCGTGGAAAGAATTTTTGCGAAAAGCGGCCGCTACTTCACCGAAGCATCCGGGGCCGGAGCTTCCGTGGGCTTCGCAGTGACCACCGGGGCCGGATCAGGCAGATTGACTTTTACGTCCGCCGTCTTGCGGATGCCTTCGACGAGCTTCTCGATCTCGTCCTGCTGCTTCTGGCGCTTCAACTGGGCGACAATCTGCGGCTTGGCCTGCTCCAGCGAGATTGTCTCCGGGGCCTTGCGATCGGTCACCTTGATGACGTGGAAGCCGAAGTTGCTGCGGACGGGATCGGAGATCTCGTCCTTTTTCATGGCAAAGGCGGCGTTGGCGAATTCCGGCACCATCTTTTCCTTGGAGAAGAAGTCGAGGTCGCCTTTGTTTTCCTTCGCCGTGGGATCTTCGGAGAGCTGCTCGGCGAGTTTGCTGAAGTCTTCACCCTTCTTCACGCGATCGGCGATGGCTTGCGCCTGCTTTTTCTTCTCCTCGACGACTTCGGGTTTCGCATCCTTTTCGACCTGGATGAGAATGTGGCTCGCACGGACCTGCTCGGGCTGGTCGAAGCGCGTGGGGTTTTTCTTGTAGTAATCGTCGGCCTCGGCGTCGGAGATCTCGACCTTGCCCTTGATCTGGTCATCGATCCAGAGCTGCTTGCGCAGGGAGGAGCGGATGTCGCCTTTGAGCCCGTCGATGGTCTCGCCATGAGCGGCGACCTGCTTTGCCAGCTCCTCGTCAGAGCCGAAGTTCTGTTTGAAACGCTCGTAGACCTTGGTCACCTCTTCGTCCGGGACCTTTTGCTGGGCAGACCGCTTGTCGAGCAGATGATCGATGATGAGGTCGTTGAGGATCATCGAGTAGACCTGAGCCTTCTGTTCCGGCGGGACGGCGTCGGGCGTGGCGCCCTGGGAGGCCAGCATGTTGGTGAAAGCCTTGTCGAGTTCCGCCTTCTTGATCGGAGCGCCTTCGACCACAGCGACGGGATCGGGAATCGGCGCAGCGGCGGCATCGGCCGCGGCCGGAGCAGGGGCGGCGGGAGCAGCCGCAGCCGGAGCTGCGGGCGCCGGATCCGCCGGCTTATTCTTGGGAGCGCCGAGCAGCGATGCGGTCGGCACACCGACGGCGAGCGCGAGCGCGAGAGTGAGGGACTGGGCTGTTTTCATGGAAAAGGCGGGGAGCCTCGCATGGCTCCAAGGGGTTGGCGAGCGGTTTTATCCGGGGGATCACCCTGCCCAAGCTGGCCGGAGGGAACGCCGTCTGCTAGGGTGCTAGCCCTCCCATGGATCCCGCAGCCTGCCTCAAACTCCTCGCCTCGCGTCAGCAAGCCGACGGCGGCTTTGCGCCGCGCGAGGTTCGCGAGTCACGCCCCGACTCCACAGCTTGGGGCGTGCTTGCGCTCACCACTGCGGCGGAATCCAATGCCAATGCCATCGAGTCGGGCCGGCGCTATCTGGCGCTGTCGCAATATCCCGATGGCCGCGTCCCCATCACGCTGAAGCATCCCAACGCTACGTGGCCGACGGCTCTCGCGCTGCTTGCCTGGTACGGCTGGCACGGTAGCGACGTGGCCGCGGTGCATGCGCTGGATTTTCTCGGCCGCGTCCTGGTAATGACTTTCAAGACGGAGGATTCCGTGAACGCCATCGACTCCACGCTGAATGGCTGGTCCTGGATCGAAGGCACGAGCTGCTGGGTGGAACCAACCGCGCTCGCGGTCTTTGCCTTCGAGCGGTATCACCGGGAGACGGATCGCGTGAAGGAAGGCGTGAAGCTGCTGCTCAACCGTCAGCTGCCCCACGGCGGCTGGAACTTCGGCAATACCCTGGTTTTCGGCACGGAACTGCTGCCTTCGGAGGAATATATCGGCGTGGCCCTCACCGGCCTGGCCGGGCATTGCCCCATCGAAAAGGTCCAGCCAAGCATTGCACTGCTCGAGGCGCGCCTGCCCAAGATCCGGACGCCGCTGGCGCTCGGCTGGGGCCTTCTCGGACTTTCTGCCTGGGGGCGGCGTCCCGCCGAGGCGAGCGCCTGGATCGCGCAATGCCTGGATCGCCAAAGCCAGGTCGGCCCCTTCGACACGACCCACCTTGCGCTCATGGTCCTGGCAGAGCATTGTAAGGAGGGCCTGAGCACGATTTTTCCCCCACTTCCCGCGTGAATACCGCCGACTCTTCCTCCGCTCAATCCGCCCCTCCGAAGTACACCCGCCGCCAATTTGGCGCGCTGGCCCTGGCTGCGGGAGCCGTAGCTGCCGGCGGCTGGTGGGCGCGACGCTCGATCAAGGAAGCCAGCTTCGACGCGCAGACCTTCATCCATCGGGTCATGAGCTATGAAGGCGATCTTCGGGCTCCGCTGCTCGCCGGTCTGAAGGAGCTCGGTGTCGAGTCCAGCGAGATCAAAGGCAAGAAGATCCTGCTCAAGCCAAACCTGGTCGAGCCGCATGCCCAGGCCCGGCACATCAATACTCATCCGCTGCTCATTCGCGCGGCCGTGGAAGCTTTTCTGAGCCTCGGCGCGGCCCAGGTGGCCGTGGCGGAAGGCCCCGGTCACCGCACCGACACTCTGCTCGTGCTCGACGAGTCCGGGCTCGCCGAGGTGCTGGCCGAGGACAAGATCCATTTCATCGACCTGAACTACGACTCCGGGCTCATCGTGCCGAACCGGACGATGCTCACGAAGATGGCGACGCTGACTTTCCCGCGGAGCATCTCGGAATTCGATTGGCTGGTCTCGATGCCGAAGATGAAGACCCATCACTGGGTGGGCGTGACGCTCTCAATGAAGAATCTCTTCGGGCTCATGCCGGGGATCTTCTACGGCTGGCCGAAGAATGTCTTTCACATGCATGGAATCGAGAATTCGATCCTGGACATCAATACCGCGGTCTCGCCGCAATTTGCGATTGTCGACGGCATCGTCGGCATGGACGGCGACGGCCCGATCATGGGCGATGCGAAAAATGCCGGCGTGATCGTGATGGGACGAAATGCCGCCTCGGTCGACGCCACGGCGGCGCGGGTCATGGGGATTGATCCGCTGCAGGTGCCCTACATCGCCGCGGCGCCGAAGCTCAAGCTCGGGCCCGTGGAGGAGGGGCTCATCGAGCAGCGCGGCGAAGCCATTGCGAAGGTGCGGACGGATTTCCGGATCATCGATCAGGTCGCGCAGCACTTTACGGGGATGCGGCTGAGTTAACGCGGACTGGCGGGATGGTGGATTTTGTATTGACCTGTGGTATCAATTGATACCGTATGGTTCGTGAACACGTGCGTATACGCCCGCTCAAATGCCGCTCATATTGATCGATTCGGATTGGCTCATTTCGGTCTTGCGGATCCTTCGTACGGAGAATACGGCGAAGATTCGGTGGACGGAAGATGCTCGGAAGCGTTACGAAGCGGACTTTTTTCAGTTTGGCGCTTGGACATACGAAGTTTATGCGCCGTTGGTCACCGCCCTTTCCCAGAGTGGCATTTCCGGCTGCCCAATCCAAATGAACTCGCCAGCGGGGGAGACCTGGGAGTTTTTCTTCACTTTTAAAACGCGCATATGTTACGGGAAAATTCTCCTTCGGTCCGACCGCAGTTCGGTTGTCTTATTTAGCGCGCACCTTCCGCTCAAGCCCAAGCTTTCTTGCGATAACTCCTAACGATGAAAACATCCAATCCAATCTCAATGCGGCCGTTCGAGGTTTTGATCCCGAGCTTGGACGGTGATCAAGTTGCGGAACGAGTCACGATTGATGTGCCAATGGAATGGGACGAAGAACTGCAAGAATTCCTCATTACTGCCAAGGCCCACAAGCTGATCGACGATACGAAAGCACGTTATATGGGTCTGCTGTCACCCTCCGAAATCAAAAACATCAGGGCGCGGCTCTCGCTCTCCCAGCGTGAAATGTCTGAGCTGATGCAGGCCGGGGAAAAGAGCTATACTCGCTGGGAGTCTGGACGAGCTCGGCCATCCAAAGTTATTAACTTGATGCTCCGAGCGATTGCCGAAGGGAAAATCACTGTTGAATGGTTGAAGTCTCAGTCGCAACCGAATTTGTTGCAGGTCGAGGCCCACACCCAGCGATGATTTCCGCGCGTGAAGCGATGGCCGAACCCAGCATCGAAAGTCTGGAGCAGCGGCCTATGGGCAAGTTTTTCAGCGATCCCCGCCGTTTTGAAAAACCGTGCGCAGTTCCTCGGGATTCCGCGCGACTTCCTGGACCGTGACGCCATCCAGCACATCGAAAAAGGCCTTCCTCGCGCGGTAGAGCACCGGTTTCAGCCGGCAGACCGCGGTGATGGGGCAGGTATTTTCTGCGGGTTTGAAACATTCCGCCAAGTCGCAGTTCGATTCGGTGTAGCGCACGATTTCCCCCACGGAGGCTTCCGGTGTATGGGCCGCCAGGACCAGTCCGCCGCCGCCGCCCCGCGCCGTCACGAGCCAACCCGCTTTGGTCAGCGCCTTGGCCACCTTGGTGAGGTGATTCAGCGAGATGCCATAGGCGGTGGCCACTTCACGGGTGCTCACCTTTCGATCGCGGTGGCTCATGAGGTAGAGCAGCAGCCGCAAGGCGTAATCGGTGTGGGTGGTGAGTTGCATGGCAGGTGGTTTGCGCGGCGTCCGTAGTCTGAAACCCGCGATGGCCAGAAGCAAAGAACGGATTGGAATTGAATGGGTATAATAAATACCTATTCTACGGATTATCTACCGCGAAATCTCATGCTTACCGAAGAAACCATCGCCGTCGTCAAATCCACCGCTCCCATCCTGGAGCAGCATGGCGAGCTGCTGACCCGCCATTTTTACCGCCGGATGTTCGAGAGAAATCCGGAGGTCGCGCCCTTCTTCAACCGCTCCAACCAGACGAGCGGCGTGCAGCAGCGCGCCCTGGCCACGGCCATCTGCGTCTACGCCGCAAACATCGACAATCTGGAGGCGCTCGGCGGCGCGGTGGAGCTCATCGCGCAAAAGCATGCCTCGCTGCGGATCCAGCCCGAGCACTATCCCATCGTGGGGGAAAATCTCCTGGCGTCCATCCGCGAGGTGCTGGGCGAAGGCGCGACGGATGCGGTGATTCACGCCTGGGGCGCGGCCTACGGATTTCTCGCGAATATCCTCGTCGGGCGGGAAAAGGAGATCTATCACCAGCAGGAGTCCGCGCCCTACGGGTGGGTCGGGTTCCGTTCGTTTCGCGTGATGGAAAAGCGACAGGAAAGCGAAGTGATCACGTCGTTCTACCTGCAGCCGGCCGATGGCGGCCCGGTGCCGAAATTCAAGCCCGGACAATACATCACCGTCCGCGTGCCGACGCCCGATGGCCAGACGACGATGCGCAATTACAGCCTGTCGGATAAACCGGGCCGACCGTGGTTTCGCATCAGCGTGAAGCGGGAGATCGGCCTCACGGATTCGGCGCCGGAGGGGTTTGTCTCGAACTACCTGCACGGGAGCGTGCACAAAGGCGGCCTTGTGGAAATCGCCCCGCCCTGCGGAGAATTTTTCCTCGATCTCACGGAGAAACATCCGCGGCCGCTCGTGCTCATCTCCGCCGGCGTGGGAATTACGCCGATCATGAGCATGTTGCAGGCGGCATTGGAAGCCATGCCGGAACGGCCCATCTATCTCATTCATGCCGCCCTGAATGGCCGTACGCATGCTTTTCGCGAAACCTTGCGCGAGCTCGCGAGCAAACATTCGAACTTCAAATTACATACCCGCTATAGCGCGGCGACACCCGACGATCGGGCGCGAGGCGATTTCGAGAGCGAAGGCTTCGTCGACGGACCGCTCATCGAATCACTGCTCCCGAGCCGCGACGCGGACTACTACCTCTGTGGGCCCAAGCCGTTCATGATCGGCATCTACCATCAGCTCCTTGAGTGGGGTATCCCGGCGACGCAGGTGCACCTGGAGTTCTTTGGCCCGCGCCAGGAGTTGCAAAAACCGGCTGGTTGTCCGGTTTGATCGGCGGGCCTTATTATACATAAGGCCCTGCGCTGCTTGGCAGCGCAGGCCGGAGTTTGGTCCGTTTGGGCAAAACTGCCGATCATTCGATGGTTGGGCACGGGTTTCCAGCAGTGCGGCGAAGCCCTGGCGCGACGTAAATAATTTGCGCGGGGTGAATCTTTCTCAACTAGCCCCTTCCAAAAGCGGTGCAGAACCGCACGCACTTCTCTAGAAACACATTTGCAAGTGGTTCCCGACGAACCGTTTATAATTTCAATAAATCGACGGTTTTTCGCCGAGATTTTGTGTTTCTTCAACGCCAATTTACCCGCCTCGGGCGGGTTGAATGCTCCAAAACCTGGCGGCATGGGGTGTCGCCGCGTGGGAGCCACGCGGGCGTGTTGCACGGGCGCCTCGCGGATAGGAAGTATGCGAAGCATGGGAGGTATGGGAGCGACTTTACCGCAAACGTCTCACGGGTTTGGAGCGTGGTTTTAAGTCACGATCGATCGCGATCGTGATCTAAAAGCACGCCCCAAAGTACGGCTTGGTTTGGTGGGATGGTAAGGCCCGACAAGCCGTAGTTGGGACGTTTCTTGCAAAACGTCTCTATACTGTGGCAACCAAACCCGCTTTCACGGGTGTTGCCTCTTCAAGTTGTCAAAGAACGAACCTCAGATGAACTGAGGGTACTCCCCGGGAGGGGGAAGTGGGTGTGTGTATGTGTGTGTGCGGGGCCGGCTCTCTCCCACCTCGTGTTCACGGTATCGCTATGGC
>FTCB01000837.1_pt1 | contig 22971 bp, 25 predicted proteins | sample 1639431 | NCBI WGS metagenome assembly FTCB01 (sample SAMEA3914864, study PRJEB12502) | metagenome | biome: forest; material: soil | place: USA | collected 2012-03-12 | depth 0.3 m
ATCGCGTGTGTTTCCATCCACGTCGCGCAGGCGCAGTTGCTCCCCCCGATTGCTCAGCTTCCCGGCGTACGGCCCGAGCATGGGCGACGTTTGGTAAGTGAGGGTCACCGCAGCCGGATCTTTCGCCACCACCGCTACCGCCCCCGGCGCGAGCGTGGTGCCGCCCGGAAATACGAAATCCACGCCTCCGGAAATGGTCCAGCCGGAGATATCGACGGCCGCCGTCCCCGCGTTTTGCACTTCCACAAATTCATGGGCCGGTTGCGACAGGTCCACCACTGGTGCGCCATCCTCCAAAAATGCCGGCATCTCCACCGGGTGATAATGAACCTCGCTAAAGATCACCTGTCCACACGCGCTCCCCGCCGTTATGGCGATGGCCGAGAGCAATTTGAGCAGAATCTTCACGAAGGAGGCGTAAGCTTTCCGGTACGTCGAAACGCCTCCAAGTCAAGGGATGGAACTTTACGGATCCGAAGCAATCCAGGTGACCGAAATAGCATTGCTCCCGCATGTAAAAGGCCGCACTGTCGCGGGATAGCGCTCTCCACCATGAAACGTCTCCTCACCCTTGCCTCCCTCCTCCTCCTGGCCATCACCGGTTTTGCCGACGAAAAGGCCGCTCTCGACTCTTTCAAGAAAGACGTCGCCGCCCTGAAAACGTGGACGGATGAGATGGACAAGAAGGTCGCCGAGAACCCGCTCGCCGGCTTTACCGCCATCAATGAAATGTCGACCAAGATGAAGGCGGTAAAGACGGAGGAACTCCCGGCCGATCTCAAGGAACCGTGGGTGGGGCTCATTGGTGCCGTGGACAAGATGGTGGCGCTCGTCGCGGTCTTCCCGAAGGACGCGGGCGAGATTGAAAAATTCGTGACCAAGAAAATGGCCGAAGATCCGAAGTTTATGGACGACTTCGGAAACAAGATGCAGGGCATCGAAAACGACACGAAGCCGATCCTCGAAAAGCTGAAAGCCGCATCGGACAAGTATCACATCGAAGGGCTGGATAAGATCGGGCCGAAGTAGGCGCCCAAACGGCGGGATACAGTCTGGAGTGCGGTGCCTTGGCACTGCTTTGTGGTATGACGCGGCTTGCCGCGTGTGGTATGGCCGCATGTGGCAGCGTGCTATTTTTGGATAACAGCACCCACAAACGGGGCTTTTTGATTTTCCGTACGGTTTTCCACCGCACGCAGCAAGCTGCGCCGGGCCACAGAGCGGTGCCAAGGCACCGCACTCCAGACTACGTCCCGCGTTTCCCGCGCGAGCTTACTTATCCTTCAGCGCGGCCACACCCGGGAGCACCTTGCCTTCGAGCAGCTCGAGGCTCGCGCCACCGCCGGTGCTGATGAAGGTCACCTTGTCGGCCACGCCGGCCTTCTTCACGGCTTTCACGCTGTCACCGCCGCCGATGATCGTCTTGGCGCCTTGGTTTTCGGCGATGACGTGGGCGATGTCGAAGGTGCCCTTGGCTGATTCCTTGATTTCAAACACACCCATCGGGCCATTCCACACCACGGTCTTGGCCCGGGCGATCTCCGCGGCGAAAAGCTTCACGCTCTCGGGACCGATGTCCACGCCTTCCCAGCCATCGGGGATGTTTTCATTCACGCCGGTGAGCTTGGTCACGCCGAGCTTCTTGGCGTCGAAATCGAAGGCGTCCGTAATGAGGGCGTCCACAGGGATGAGCAGCTTGACGCCGCGGGCCTTCGCCTTGTCGAGGGCAGCCTGGGCGATGGGTTCCCACTCGGGCTTGTAGAGACTGCGACCAATGGAGATGCCCTGCACGAGCTTGCGGAAAGTGTAGGCCATGCCGCCGCCGATGATGATCGTATCGGCCTTCTCGAGGAGCCGGTTGATGACCTCGATTTTATCATTCACTTTGGCGCCCCCGAGGATGACCACGAAAGGACGCTCCGGCGATTCCAGTTCGTCGTGGAGATACGTAAGTTCCTTCTCCATCAGCAGACCGCTGACCGCCGGCAGATATGCGGCGATGCCCGCCGTGCTGGCGTGGGCGCGGTGAGCACTGCCGAAGGCGTCGTTCACAAACACTTCGGCGAGATCGGCCATGGCTTTCGCGAGCGCCGGGTCGTTCTTTTCCTCACCGGCATGGAAGCGCACGTTTTCGAGCAGCAGCACTTCGCCGTTTTTCAATGCGAGCGCCTTGGCCTTGGTCGCTTCGCCGACGCAATCATCGGCAAAGGCCACCGGCTGGCCGAGCAGTTCGCTGAGCCGCGCGGCGATGGGCTTGAGGCTCTGCTTGGGATCGGGCTTGCCCTTGGGCCGGCCCAGATGGCTGGCGAGAATGAGGCGCGCGCCCGCGCTGATGAGCGCCTTGAGCGTGGGCAGCGTTTCCTTGATGCGCGTATCGTCGGTGATGACCATGGCGCCGTCGCGTTCATCGAGCGGCACATTGAAATCCACGCGCACGAAGCAGCGTTTTCCAGAAAGGTTCAGATCGCGGAGCGTGAGTTTTGCCATAAAAGAAAAAATTGAGGGAGTTTTGAAGCCGCGCGGCGGCGGAAAGACAAGTGGGAATCCCGGGGGACTTCCCGGCTCATAGTATTCAGTATCCAGTGTTCAGAGCCACGGATGCGGACACTGAATACTGAATACTCCTCGCTTCGAGGCCAATGCCGCTGCCGCCCGCCTATTGCCTCACCCCGTCGCCCTTTTCGATCCGGTAGATGATCTCGCCCTGCTTCATGTAGCCCGGGACCACGCGGTCGCGGGCGTACACGGCGAGGAAATCGGGATCGTTTTGCAGGCGCGTGATCTCGCGGTTCAGCCGATGATTCAGCATCTGCGCTTGATCCAGCTTGTCCTGCAGCTCACCGGCGCGCGCGTCCTGCGCGGCTTTTTCTTTTACCCAGGGCAGACTGCGATAGGTGACGACGACAACGAGCCCCGCGGCAAGGGCCAGGCCAAGAATCACATTGAATCTTGACCAAAGGGAGGTCCGCGGTCGACGGCCAAGCTCGGAGGCGACGTCCTTCACTTAGCTCCGCATCTTGCCACCGTAAATGGCATTGTCACCCAAATTCTCTTCGATCCGCAGCAATTGATTGTATTTCGCGACGCGATCGGTGCGCGACATCGAGCCCGTCTTGATCTGGCCGGCGTTCGTGGCGACGGCGATATCGGCGATGGTCGAGTCCTCGGTTTCGCCCGAGCGGTGCGAGATCACCGCCGTGTAGCGGTTCTCCTTGGCCAACTCCACGGCGTCGAGCGTCTCGGTGAGCGAGCCAATTTGATTCACCTTCACGAGGATCGAGTTCGCGGTGCCGGTCTCGATACCCTTGCGGAGGAACTCCACGTTGGTGACGAACAGGTCATCGCCCACGAGCTGCACCTTGTCGCCGAGCGCTTCGGTGAGCTTCTTCCAGCCGGCCCAGTCGTTCTCGGCGCAGCCGTCCTCGATGCTGACGATCGGAAATTTCGCCACGAGCTTCTTGTAGTATTCCACGAGTTCGTCGGCGCTGAACTTCTCCTGCGTGCTCTTCTTGAAAACGTATTGCTTCTTCGCCTTGTCGAAGAACTCCGAGCTCGCCACATCGAGCGCGATGAAGATGTCCTTGCCGAATTTGTAGCCGGCCTTTTTCACCGCCTCGGCGATGGTCTCCAGCGCGTCCTCGGCGCCCTTCAGGTTTGGCGCGAAGCCGCCCTCATCGCCCACCGCGGTGCTCAGGCCACGGCCTTTCAACACGCCCTTCAGCGCATGAAAAATCTCCGCACCCGCACGAATGGCTTCGCTGAAAGACTTCACGCCTTTCGGGATGATCATGAATTCCTGGAAGTCGATCGGGGCGTCGGAGTGCGCGCCGCCATTGATGATGTTCATCATCGGCACCGGCAGCACTTTCGCGTTGGGGCCGCCGAGGTACTTGAAGAGCGGCAGGCCGAGCTGATTGGCCGCCGCATGCGCCGTGGCCATGGACACCGCCAGGATGGCATTCGCGCCGAGCTTCGCCTTGTTCGGCGTGCCGTCGAGCGCGAGCATCGTCTTGTCGACGGTCACCTGCTCGGTGGCGTCGAGCCCGTCGAGCTCCTCCACGATGGACTTGTTGATGTTCGCCACGGCCTTCGTGACGCCTTTGCCGAGGAAGCGATCCTTCACGCCGTCGCGGAGCTCCCACGCTTCGTGCTCGCCCGTGCTCGCACCGCTGGGCACCGCCGCGCGGCCAATCGCACCGCCCGCGAGATGCACCTCTGCTTCCACAGTGGGATTGCCGCGCGAATCGATGATCTGGCGGCCGATGACATTGGTAATGGTAGTAAGAGACATGGAATGACGAGGTTGGTTAAATGGAAAACGAGACCGCGATGCGACGCACCGCAAACCGGACCGCGCGGCATATGCAGCCCGACAGAGAAAAGCAATCCTGAAAGTGCCAACGGGCGCTGGTTTCTTTGGGAGCGCCTGTCCCGAACGGCAACGAAGTCGCACAGGTTCCGGCACCTTCGAGGCGCGCCAGAGAGTCGCACGGGTTTGCAACCCGTGGCGGGGGCCGCGAAGCGGCTGCGGCAGGTCCCTTTGAAATTCTTATCTCACCCGCGGATCGTTTAGTCTGCACGGGTTACAAACCCGTGCCACTCTTTTGCACCGTCTTCTTGTTTCCATCCGTGGCGCGCGTTACGACGCCCGCATGAATCAGGCGCACCTCGACGATCTCTTCGCTTTCATCCGTTTTCCCAGCGTCTCCACCCTGCCCGAGCGCAAGGGCGATGTCGCCGCTTGCGCCGAGTGGGTGGCGGGCAAGCTGCGCGACGTCGGTCTGCAAAGCACGGTGCATCCGACGGCCGGCCATCCCGTCGTCATTGCCAGGAACCAGCACGCACCCGGGCGGCGCACGGTGATGATCTACGGCCACTACGACGTGCAGCCGGTGGACCCGCTGAATGAATGGACCTCCCCGCCCTTCGAGCCCGTCGTGCGCGACGGCGTGCTTTACGCGCGCGGCTCAACGGACAATAAAGGGCAGATTCTCGCGCACATCCTCGGCGTGGGCGAAACGCTGAAAGAAAAAGGCGAGCTGCCGGTGAATCTCATCTTTCTCGTCGAGGGCGAGGAAGAGATCGGCAGCAAACACCTGGAGGCCTTTCTCACCGCGCATCGCGAAGAGTTGCGCTGCGACCTCATCGCCATTTCCGACACCGGCATGGTCGCGCGGCAAACGCCCACGTTTACCTACGGACTGCGCGGCATCACCGCCATGGAGGTGCGCGTGCATGGGCCAGCGACGGATTTGCACAGCGGCATTTTCGGCGGCGCCGTGATGAACCCGGCGACGGCGCTGGCCCGGCTGGTGGCGACGCTCCATGATGCCGATGGCCGCGTGGCCGTGCCCGGTTTTTACGATGACGTGGTGCCGATGGAGCAGTGGGAGCGCGACGCGTGGAAAAAGCTGCCCTATGGCGACGCCGAGACCATCGCGAACACCGGCGTGCCGGCCCTTTTCGGCGAAGCGGGCTACACCAGCGTGGAGCGCATGTGGGCGCGCCCGACCGCGGAGGTGAACGGCATTGGCGGCGGCTTCCAGGGCGCCGGCAGCAAAACCGTCATTCCGCGCGAGGCGTTTGTGAAACTCACTTTCCGCCTGGTGCCAAATCAACGCCCCTCGGACATCCTGGCCAAAGTGCGTGCGCACCTCGAGAAGCACTGCCCGCCCGGTGTGCGGCTCGAAATTATCGATGGCCACAGCGGCGAGCCCTATGCCACGGACCCGCACTCGTCCTTCGGCCAGGCCGCACAGCGCGCCCTCGCCGCAGCTTTTCCGGGGAAATCGCCGGCGCTCATCCGCGAGGGCGGCAGCATCCCGATCGTGAACACCTTCAAGCGCATCCTCGGCGTGGAGACCCTGCTCCTCGGCCTCGCGCTGCCGGATTGCCGGGCGCATGCCCCGGATGAAAATTTCCCGCTGGAAAATTTCGAGGCCGGCATCCGGCTGAATCGCGCCCTGCTCGACGAATTGGCGCGGACGAAATAAGCGGCGAGCTTACTTCCCGCCCCATCGCTGTTTCGCCCACGCCCCGAGCAAGGGCCGCCCCGCAATTAGCGCGGCCTTCGCCAGCAGGCCCAGCCACCCGGATGATGCCGGTTCCGGCGATACGACCACATAGCCGGGTGGAACGTAGGGCTCTTTGCGCCGGCGCATCACCAGCGTCACCGCCAGCGCGGCCACGGCGGTGGCGCCGGCCAGCCAGGGCCAATGGTGACGATTCCAGGAGCGCCGAAAGCGATGCACGGGATTCACGGCTTCGCCGAGCGTGACGCGCTTGCGCCGGATCTCGGCGCGCGTGAGTTCAATGTCGTGAACCAATTGGCTCAGATGTCCGTTTCCGTTCATGCAAAGTCTTTTCGAAATTCGGCACGAGTGGCCGGGAAGAGCGGTTGGCCGAGACGGCGTCGTGCCGCCAGCGCCAGCACCCATCCGAGCGCGACGTGGAACAATGCCGAGCCCAGCAGCACCAGGACCCACACGCCGCTCGCCACGTGACAGAGCCAGGCGATGGCAAACCCCACCGTGATGGCGAAAAAAAGATATCCCACCAACAGGGATATCGCCGCGGCGCAGCCCAATCCGGCGAGAACCGCCACCTGCCGTCCGGCCTCGCCGGCCTCCGCGCTCACGAGCGCCCAGCGGGCGCGCACGTGGCGGATGCCGGCGGAGCCGAAATCCCGGGCTGCTTCCAGCAAGCTGTCAGGCTTTTCCTGGGCCGCGTCCATTTTCAGCGGCGCAGCGCGTAGCCGAGCACCACGCCCGCGGCCAGCGCGGTGAGGACGGTGGAAACGGGATTCTCGCGGACGAACTCCACGCTGTCTTCGCCCAATGTGCGCACGCGGGAGCTGGCGCGCCGGTACAAGTCAGAGGCGCGCTCGCCGACATCGTGCGCCATGTCCGTAGCTTTCTCGGCGACCGTGGCTGCGGTCTGCCGCACGCGCTCGCCGACTTTGGAGGCTGTTTCGCCCGCGGCAGAGACAGCCGCCTGGCCCTTTTCGCGCAAGGTCTCTCCCGCGGAGCGCAGGCCTTCCTTGGCTTTATTCGCGAGGTCAGCCGCGGTTTTGGAAATAGTGTTAGGATCGGTGGGATCTTCGGGATTCAAATTTGGATTCATATTGGATGAGCGATGATTGCCGCTCGCTCAAACTATCGCCCGTCGCGGCAACCGCGCGTGTAGTATGTAGTGGGAATCAATTCGCGGAATAGACGTCCGCGCCCAACAGCCACGTCGATACTGCGGGCAATCACATGAACACTGACGATCCCACCGCTGCAGAAAATCCACCCGCGCCTGAACCTCTTTCATCCAAAGCGACCCGCTTGCAGGAATGCAGCGCGCACTATGTGCGGGAAAATCCCGTCGGGGCCGTACTGGGCGCGCTGGCCGTCGGCATGGTCATCGGCTGGCTGCTGCCTCATCATCGCGAACGCTCGTGGACCGAACGCTATCTCACCGACCCGGCGGGGCAGGCCAAACGCTGGCTCTCGTCCGCGGTCGGGCAAGCTTCTGAAGGCCTTCACGATTGCACCGAGCGCACCGGCGAACTGGCACATGATGCCGCCGCCGCCGTGGGCAAAGGACTCCGCAAATTCCGCTTTTGGTAATCATGGCTACTTCCACTTCCAGTCCCACATCCGTGCGAGCCGAATCCGCCGCTACCAACTTCCGCAAATGGAGAGAGAGTGCGGAAGACTACATCCGCGAAAAGCCGGCCCGCGCTGCCGCCCAAGCCGCGCTGGTAGGCTACACTCTGCACCTCATCCCGATCCGAGCCGCGGTGGCCGCCCTCTCACGTCTGGCCATTCCCGCGATCTTTGCCGTGGGGCTGTACCAGGTAGTCGAATCATTCCGTTCGCAACCGCCCAGGCGCTAACCGCTCACGGCACGCGCAAATTTTGTTGGTTAGGGAAAGCGCCCCGGAAGTTGCCTTCCGGGGCGCAAATTTTTTGATTGCAGCGCCTTCCGGGCGCTTCTGTTTCCCGTAGAAGCGGCAAGATGCCGCTTCTACGAGCTTAGTTCGGCTTGGTATCGGCCGGTTTATCGGCGGGCTTGTCACCCGGCTTGGCGTCCTCGGGCTTCTGCACATTGATGCCGGCGCGCGCCACCAATTCCATAAGCGCCTTGGCGTCTTCATCGCCGCCTTTGGCCAGGGCTTCGATAGCCTGGATGATGTCCGTGGATTGCTTCTCCAGCTTGGACGTCTGCTCGATGAGCGGCTTCTGATCGTTGTAGGTCTTCGTGGCGTCGGCGAGTTGCTGGTTGAGCTGCTTCATCCGCGCGGCGGCCTTGAGGGCGCCTTCCACTTCCTTCGCCTCTTTTTTAGCGTCGTCATTGGCCTCCTGCTGCTTCTGGGCCACCGCCGTCTGCTCCTGGCGGTCCTTTTGATCTTCCTTCTTCGTGGCGAGCTGCTTTTCCAGGTCCGTCGTGAAGGTGGCGAGCGACTTCCGCTGGTTGCCCAGCATTTCGGCATCGACCCCGGAATCCAGAATCTGGATTAGGAAAAAGACGCACAGTGCAAACGCGAAGAGCGTGATGGGAAGATGGGCCGAGGGAGTGGCAGGGGCGGCGTTGGGTGAATCGTAGGAATCCATGGTGGAGGAAAGTAGAGTTTTAGCGAGGGCCCGGGACGTTCGTGGGAGGAGCCGGGCGCGGAGCCGGCGCGGGCACGGGAGCCGGAGCGCCCTGCTGGTTCTTCTGCTGGTTCTTGATGGCCTCTTCCACCTTCGTGAGCTGGTCCGGTGTGAAAATGGCGTCCTTCAGGTCAAACTTCACGAGCAAGTCGCGGAGCTTTTGGTTGTTCTTCTTCGCGGCGAGATAGCCGGTGTTCAGAACGATCTGATCCATGCGCTGCTTGATGTTCGCCGCACGGTTATACAGTTCCTTTTGGATCTGCAGTTGCATCTGGCGATTTTGCAGCATGCCCTGGCTGATCTGCAGGACCTTCGCCTGGCTGGTCGATTCCTCATCCAGCTTCCGGATTTCGTCCTGCGTTTCCTGGTTCTTGGTTTGTTGCGCCACGATCTCCGCCTTCACCGACCGATTGGAACTGGCCTTGGCAAAGTAGAAGAGACCCAGTGCCAGGCACAGGGCCGACGCAATCGTCGATAGTAAAAAGGGGATGCTTTTCATGCGGGGGCGGACGTATGGGTGAGGTCGGCTGGCGCGTCAAGGGGGTTATTACGGATAAAATCGGCATGGATGCAGGTTTCACCGGATTTTTCAGGGAGGTGATTGTGCCGGAAGGCGCCGCCACTCCCGGCTATGCCCCCGGTGGGCGCTTGGGCTTCTCCCCGGTGTCGGCGCGCAACTTCCCGGCACGCAGCAGCAAGGCGATGGAAAACCAGATGAGCAGCACCGCCAGGGGCCACGCAAACAGGCGCGGAAAAATGATGGCGAGCAGCCCGGCCCCCATGGGCGCAAATGCCACCCAGCCAATGGTGCGCGCTTCATCCGGCGCGAAGACACGGCGATTCATCACCGCCGCACCGAGAGTCCGGCCCAGGCGCAAGGCACCGGCGGTCGCTCGCGCCATGCTGCCCCCGCCCGCCTTGCTGCGCCTCGGCTTTGGGCCGGAATGGCGCACGCGTTTTCGATTCTTCAGCACGACTTCGATGCTGTGGTGAAGGTCGCGCTCATATTGTGCCTCCATGCGCGCGGCGAATCCCACGTCCTCAATGGCCACGTCGAGTTCGTGATTCGACATCCAGCTCGCCACGTTGAGATTGGTGGAACCCACCCGCGCCCACAACCCGTCGGCCACCGCCGTCTTGGCGTGCATCATGGAGCCCGACCATTCGAACACCCGCACGCCGGCCTCCAGCAGGGGCCGGAAGCCCGCCTGCGTCAACGGGCGCAGGATGGGAATGTCGCTCCCGCCCGGGATGAGCAGCCGCACATCCACGCCGTCGCGCGCCGCAGCCCGCAGCGCCTGGATGTACGCCGGGATGCCGGCGAAGTAAGCGTCGGACAGCCACAGCCGCTTTTTCGCCAGCGCGGCTACGAGCAAGTCCAGCCGGTAAACCCCGGCAAGATTCGGCGCGGTGGCGATGACGCGAAGATGGGTGTCGCCCGACGCCCCCGGCGCCGGGAGATCGAGATCCTTCGGGTCGAGTTTGGAGCCATTTTCCGCCCAGATTTCTGCGAAGGCCTTGAGAATGTCCGTGACCGCAGGTCCTTTAATTTCCACGCCGGTATCGCGCCACGGCTCCACGCCCTCATCCGGTTTTCCGAGCCAGCGATCGCTCACGCACAAGCCGGAGACGAAACCCGTGTGGCCGTCGATGACCATGGTCTTGCGGTGATCCCGGCTGAGCCAGCCGAGCGGGCTATCAAAACGAAAGGGATTGTGAATGCGAATGATGCCGCCCGCCTTGATTAACGGCCCCCAAAATTTCCGCGTGGCGCGCGGCGAGCCCAGCCAGTCCTGCGACACGCGGACCCGCACCCCTTTCGCCGCGCGCTCGGCGAGGGCATCGCGAAAGCGCCGTCCGGTGGCGTCCGGGCTGATGATGTAATTTTCAAAAAAGATGGCGTGCTCGGCCTTCGCGATCGCCTCCAGCCATGCGCCATAATTTTCCTTCGCATCGATCAGGAGCCGCACCGCATTGCCTCCGACCAAGGGCGCCCCGGCGGCTCGGGAAACGGCGCGCTCCGCCACCGGGCGAATGCTGCGCGGATTCTCACCGCGATCGGGATGGTAGTCGGGTAGTCGGCTGCTCATGCACTGCTATTATAATCGAGAGCCGCGCGACGGTGGCAGCGATTTTGCGCGAGGTTGTTACGAAACGGCAAAACTAGGGTCGCATACGGAACGTTTCTGGCTTCTTAGCGGTCCATGTCTCGCATCATTCGCCTCAACGGCCGGGAAGCTGCCGTTCTGAAATCCATTGGTTTCGGCTTGGGCATCAGCGGGAAGGAGTTGCAGGAGCGATTGCAGATGGCCCATGAAGACCTCTCCGACGTGCTAAATACCTTGCTCGATGTAGGCTATGTCGAAACTGCCACGATGCGCGAGCACGTGGGCGTGGAGGACTACCTCGACGAATCCTTTGAGATCAATCCGTCTTACGTCGCCGATCTCAAAGGCGTGCTCAAGCGCGAGTAGTGTGGCTCTTTCCAAAACCCCTTGGGCTCTTGGGGAGACGCTGAATCAAGCGACGCCACCTGAATCACGATGGCAGCGTAGCTATGCGCGAGGATCGGAAAGTGGAACGGCTTTTCAAGCCGTGGCGGTGTGGTTCCCGAAGGTTTCATCACGGCGTACCGTCATTGGACGATGAAGGCCACGGCTTGAAAAGCCGTTCCACTTTCTGGCCTCCCGCGCGTGCAACCACGCCACCACCGCTTTCCAGGTGACCTCCACTCTATGCGCCGTCACTCGGGTCCCTTAAGTCGTCCGCCGCAAAGGCACACGGAATCGCTATTTCCGCTTCGGCCGATCATCAAAACCCGGCCGCTTAAACCTCCGAGCCCTCGGAAATTTCGTCTCCACCGAGCGGCGCAGCCGGTCGAGGTGCACGAGGATTTCCAAAATCGCATCCGTCTTCTCTGGGAACATCTCGCGCAACACCCCCCACGCCTCGATGCTGGCATCGAGCGCGAGCAGCGCCACTTTGGCGGAGCCATCGGAATCCCGCCGCCGATCCTTGCAGCCTTCCTCCTCCACCTTCGAACTGAACGCGCGGCAAAGCTTCACATAAACGAGGTGCTGGTACCATCGAATGACTTCCACGCAATCGTTCAGGCGAACCAGATCGCCCTTGGCGCGCGCCACGCTCAGCGAGCCCTGGCGCACGCGCTTTTCCATCTCGCGCACGTGGCGGAGCGGCACCTTGAGCTCATTGTTAAACCACTCGTCTGTCATGTGCGCGTAGGTCAGCGCCGCCTTCGTCTCGCGCGCCCCGGTCCGCGCGGCCTGGCGCTGGATGCGCTTCTCCACCGCGATGCCCGCCCGGAGTGCATCCTCATCCGCGTCGCCCACGATTTTGCCGCCCGTCTTTTCCAGTTCGCGGCGCGCCTCTTCAAACACCCGGCTCAGCGCATCGAACACGGTCTGCGTGGAACCGTCTCGGGCCGCGGCTTCCTTGCCGCAAAGCTCCTCGGTGAGGACAAATTTCAGGCAGCGGTGGGAGAAGACGCAGCGCTCGCACCAGCGATCGCAGTAATAGTGGATGCCGGAGATGAAGCGCTCGTTGGTGGGGTCCGGCGCGTTGGATGCGGGCTGGCTGCGCTTGGCGGGCATTAATAGGACGTAGCGGGTTTGAGGCCTTGGTGCAAGCACAAGGGACGCCCGCCGCTCCGCGGCAACTGCTTTTAACAAATTCCTCACCGCCGTAAAAAGGCGCGCGTTTCTGTTTCCTTCGCGCTTTCCGCGCCCTCCGTGTCTTCCGCAGCCATCTTGCCGCGAAATTCGCGCAAGACGCGGAATCGAAGGTGGTCCGTTGACCATGTGGCCCTTACGCCACCGGCGTCTTCACCCGCACGAACCGAAAACGCGCATCGTAGCGGCCGCGATTGTGAGCGCGGCAGCATTGCACGCAGGCGGAATCGCGGCGTAGCGGCTGCACGCGGCCAATCGTCGTGCCGCACGAGGGACAGCGATAGTGGAAACGGCGCGCGAGCTGCCGGCGGGGCAGCGGAAGATCGTGCGTGCGGCGTTCATTCGGCAGGCCGAGATCGCAGCAGGCTTTTTGCCACTCGGCGCCATGCGCGGAGATGCGGCGGCGCCCGGCGCGCTCATGTGCCAGCAGATGGGCGAGTTCGTGCCGGAGCGTGCGGGAGATTTCCCCTTCGCCAAATTCGGCGAGGCGCGGATTCAGCGTCACGATCGCCTTGGCCGGATATGCCATACCGGCGGTGCTGCGCATGCGCGGGTTCCACCGCACCTGCACGCGAGCCGCCAGTGCCGGAGCTCCTGCCGCCGCGAGCAGCGACCGGGATTCTTTCAGCAACGTGGCGATCTCGGGTAGAGCGATGGGCGCCGCGGTTTTCGCCGGTTTGGCGGCTTTGACGGGCGGCTTTTTGGAGGTCTTGGGCGTCGCCGGAGGGGGAGGCGGCGTGGGACGTAGACCGAAGAGACGACTCAGAAAATTAGACTGCATAGGACTAAGACACGGCCCGCAAGCGGGAAAAGACGGCGGGGAAACGGGAAATGGTTTCTTCGATTTGCGGCGCGGTGGTGGCGGCGCCGAGGCTGAAGCGCACTGTCGCTTGCGCGAGGTCCACGGGCACGCCCATGGCGAGCAGCACGTGCGAGGGCTGGATGCTGCCGACCATGCAGGCCGAGCCGCTGCTCACGCAGATCCCTGCAAGGTCCAGCGCGATGAGCAGACTCTCCCCGTCGAGCCCGGGGAAGCTGACGTTCAGCGTATTCGGCAGGCAGTGCTCCGGCGGACCGTTGCGCACCGCGGTGGGAAAAATCTGCCGCACGCCCTGCCACAGGCGCTCGCGCAGCGCGACAAGTGAGTTCGTATCGAGTTTGACCACCGCGAGCTCCGCTGCACGCGCCATGCCAGCGATGGCGGCCGTATTTTCCGTACCCGGCCGCCGCTCGCCTTCGTGGCTGCCGCCATGGCCGACGCGATCGATGGGGATGCCGCCGCGGAGCCACAGCAGGCCCGCGCCCGGCGGCCCATTAAATTTGTGCGCGGCGAGCGAGACCGCGTCGAACGCACTCGCCCCGAGCGGCGGCAACGGTTCCTTGCCGAAAGTCTGGATGGCGTCGGTGTGGAACATTACGCCACGCTCGCGGCAGATCGCGGCAAGTTCCGCGGCGGGATGGCGCACGCCGGTTTCGTTGTTCGCGGTCATCACCGAAACGAGCGTCGTTTCCGGCGTAAGCGCGGCGCGCAGCGTCTCGGGAGCGAGCCGGCCATCGGCACCGACGGGCAGGACCGACACGCGGAAACCCTCCCGCTTTTCCAGCCACTCGCAGGCGTGCAGCACGGCGTGATGTTCGGTGGCGCATGTGATCACGTGGCGCCCGCGCGAGGCATGCCGCCGCGCCAGGCCGAGGATGGCCAGGTTGTCGGACTCCGTGCCGCCACCGGTGAAAATAATTTCGTGAGGTTTCGCGCCCAGCAGCCGCGCGAGGCGGTCGCGCGCATCGTCGATGGCCGCGCGCGTCTCGCGGCCCGCCGCGTGAATCGACGACGGATTGCCGTGATGTTGCTGCAGATAGGGCATCATCGCCTCCAGCGCTTCCGGCGCCAATGGCGTCGTGGCGTTATGGTCAAGATAGATCATCCCAGACATGTCGACCCTCCGGCTGCTGCTGTTCCCATCGCGTCGCTAAATCACCCAATCGTCCGCGACGCGTCGATCCTTTTCCAACACGCGCACGCCATGTCCTTCCGCGAGCACGAGCGAGCGCGCCGGCACGCTGTGCGTGAGGAAGACGCTTGCCCCGATGGTGGACCCGTTGCCGATCAACGTGTCGCCGCCCATGATGGTTGCGTTGGCATAAATGGTGACGTGGTCCTCCACGCTCGGGTGCCGCTTCACGCCGCGCAGCGCCTGGCCGCCGGCAAGCGATCGCGCGATGAGCGACACGCCTTGGTACAGCTTCACGTGCTCGCCAATCACACTCGTTTCGCCGATGACCACGCCCGTGCCGTGATCGATGAAGAAGTGCGAGCCGATGGTTGCGCCGGGATGAATATCAATGCCCGTGCGCGAGTGCGCCCACTCCGTCATCATCCGCGGGATGAGCGGCACCTCCAGCGCGTAGAGCACGTGCGCGCTGCGCTGGATGGCGATGGCCTCGATGAACGGATAGCTGAGAATAATTTCGTCCAGCCCGCCCGCCGCCGGATCGCCCTCGAAAGCCGCGCGCACGTCCGTGGCGAGCAACTCGCGCACGCGCAGCAGGCCGCCGAGAAATTGATGCGCGAGCTTCGTCGCGCGCTCATTCGGGCAATTCGGCTCGTCGAGCCGCAGGCTCTTGCAAATTTCCTCCGCGAGCCGCTCGCTGATGCTGTAGACGCGATGCGTCGTGACCCGCGGCAGGTGCGCGCTGTGAATCGGCTCGGTATCGTGGAAGCCTGGGAACAAGAGCTGGAGCAGATCGTGGCAGATGCTGGCGATGGCGCACTTGCTGGGCAGGTTCGCTCCATCCACGTGATTCGTGCCTCCGCCCGTCGTATACGAGCGGAGGATCGCATCGGTCACATTGCCGAGATCGGTATCCATGCTGCGCGCAGTATGCGCGGAATAGTGGAAAAGGAAACGGGAAGGTGCGGAGGATTTTTTACCAAACGGAAATTCATCGAAGACCAAAATGGCCCGCGCACACTTGCCAGTTCTAAGCAACCAAGATACCGGAGGCTTATCTCCTATGATGAACCGCCGCCAATTCCTCACCACCACCACTGCCGCGCTGGCCAGCACCGCGCTGCTCGCCGCCGATGATCCCGCGCCCGCGCGCAAACGCCCAAAGCTGAAGAAAGCTGTGAACATCGGCATGGCGGGTGGCGTGAAAGGCAGCGTGGAGGACAAATTCAAAGCGATCCGCGACGCGGGCTTTAACGGCGTGGAACTGAATCTCCCCGACGATCATTGGGACGTGGACACGATCCAAAAGGCGAAGCAGGCGAGCGGGCTCGAAATCGCCGGCATCATCTGCACCACGCACTGGAGCATGCCGCTGAGCGATTCGAAACCGGAAGTGCGCGAGCGCACGGTGAACGCGCTCAAGCTCGCGCTCAAGCAAGGCGGCGAAGTCGGCGCGCAGAGCGTGCTGCTGGTGCCGGGCAAAGTGACCCGCGAAGTGACCTTCGAGGATTGCTGGGCGCGCAGCATCGAAGGCATCAAGCGCTGCGCCGATACCGCCGCGGAGGCGAAGTGCCCCATCGCCGTGGAAAACGTGTGGAATCTTTTCATCACCAACCCCGCGGACGCCGTGCGCTACGTGGATGAAATCAATCATCCGTGGGTGGGATGGCACTTTGACATTGGCAACTGCGTGACCTTCGGCTGGCCCGAGCACTGGGTGCGTTCGCTCGGCAAAAAGCGCATCAAGAATCTACACATCAAGGAATACAGCCGCTCGCGCCGGGATAAATCAGGGCCGGGCGCAGGCTTCGGCGCGGAGCTCGGCGAGCCGTGGCTCACGGATCCGAAAAAAGACGACGGCGTGAATTGGACCAATGTCATGAACGCGCTCGATGAAGTGGGCTACGAAGGCTACGGCATCCTGGAAGTCGGCGGCGGCGATGCCGCGCGGCTGAAATTCCTCGCCGAGCGCACCGATCAGATTTTCGCGGCATAGAAAGCTCAGAGTGCGCGGGGGAGGCACATAGCTGCGACCGGATTCGAGCGGAGCGCCGCTCCGTGCTTTGTTCGTCTGCCCGCCTGTGCTCTATAAGCACCTATCCATGACTCAAGACGACCTCGTCGCGCTCGCCCACGCCTTTCGCGATGCCACCACGGAAGATCTTTCGACGGCTGAAGCCCCGGCGGACTTCCATCGGGCGACCCGGCGCGCGCAACAGCGGCTGGATCAGCTTTTCACCGCGATGACCGAGGAAGGCCGCGTGCCCGTGGCCTGCCGCGCCGGCTGCTCCTTTTGCTGCTACCTCAAAGTGGAAACCCGCGCGCACGACGTCTTCGCGCTGGCCGCGTGGATCGATGAACATTTTCCACCCGCCGAGCGTATCGCGCTGCTCGAACGCCTGCGCGCTCACGTCGCGCGCCTGGACGGCCTCACCATTGAGCAACAGATCAGCATCAACTTCCCCTGCCCGCTCCTGCGCGACGGCTGCTGCTCCGCGTACGCGGCGCGCCCCGCGGCCTGCCGCGTCGCTCACTCCACCGACGTCAAACCATGCGAATACGCTTTCCAGCACTCCGAGGATCTGGACGCCCCCTCCGGCGCCGATGAGGACGTCCGTCTCGGGATGCATGTGGCCAATGATGGCGTCGCCTGGGCCTTTCGCGAAGCCGGCTACGACGAAGACCTCTACCACCTCAGCGCCGCTCTCGCCGAAGCCCTCACCGACCCCGAAGCCCAACCCCGCTGGCTCGCCCGCCGGGCCGCATTTTCCTCCGCCGCACTCTCCCGCCCGGAAGAGGCCCAGGACTCATCGATCATCTAGGTCGCACCGATCCGATGCAGCCCGCGCATACTCGATGCTGACACTCAACCCTCTCTGCGCTAACACCGAGCACCCATGCAGCAACCTGACATCGCCAGTGGCATCATCTGGTACGTAGTCTTTGTGTATTCCACCGTGTGCCACGAAGCCGCGCATGCCTTCGCGTCCTACAAGCTCGGGGATCGCACGGCCTATGAAGGCGGCCAGGTTTCGCTCGACCCCACGCCGCACATCCGCCGTGAGCCCATCGGCATGGTGGTCATGCCCATCGTCAGTTTTTTTGTGAATCACTGGGTCATGGGCTGGGCAAGCGCGCCGTATGATCCAGAGTGGGCGCGGCGCTTTCCCCGGCGCTCGGCGATCATGGCCATGGCCGGACCCGTCGCCAATCTCCTCCTCGTGCTACTCGCGAGCCTGCTGATTCTCGCGGGCGCCAAAGCCGGTGTCTTTCACGTGCCCGAAAAGTATTGGTTGGACAGCCTCGTTGTTTCGTCCTCCGGCCCCGCCTGGGAAGGATGCGCCAAGGTCCTGAGCATCCTCTGGTCGCTCAACACCCTGCTCTTCTTTTTCAATTTGCTCCCGTTGCCCCCGCTCGATGGCAGCGCCATCCCTCTGTTTTTCCTCCGTGGCCGCAGCGCGGATTCTTATCAGGAAATGATCGCGCAGCCCGCCATGCAGCTCTTCGGGATGGTCGTCGCCCTGAACGGCTTTTGGTACGTCTTCCATCCGCTCTACGGCGCGCTCGCCTCCAGGCTGCACGATTTCATGTGACACCCGCGCTTTGCCCAACGCGCCGATCCCATCCGTCCTCCCGGTTTCATCCGTCCTCTTGACGATCGGCATTCGTAGCATGCCATAAACCTGCGATGAACTGGCTGGCCCATTTGCTTCTTTCCGAGCCCCACCCGGCCTTCCGCATCGGCAATCTCCTGCCGGACCTCGTCCCCATGGCCACCCTGGCAGGTCTGCCCGCACCCTATCTCCGCGGCATCGAATGCCACCGGCGCATTGATGCCTTCACCGATTCCCATGCCATCTTTCGCCGCAGCGTCGCGCGTTTTCCCGCGCCGTTCCGGCGCTTCGGCGGCGTGATCACCGATGTCTTCTACGATCACCTCCTCACCCGCGTGTGGCGGCAATATTCAGCAACGCCGCTTGATGATTTCGCGCACGAAATCTACGCTTCCTTCGACGCCCACCGCGCCGATGTTCCGCCGGATGCATGGGAAAAGCTCGCCTTGATGCGCGAGTGGAATCTCCTCGGCAGCTACCGCACTCGCGAAGGCGTGCGCGGCGCGCTGGAGCGCATCGGCCGCCGCCTGCGCCGCCCCTTCGACCTCGGCGCCTCCATCGCCGTGCTGGAAACCCACGAGGCGGAATTTCAAAACGACTTCGCCGAATTCTTCCCGCAACTCCAGGCGCACGTCACAGACGGTGCCCGCAAGACCACGTAACGCGCCTGGAGACCGCGGTGGTTCACACGAGAAATCATCAAAAACCTTCCGCGTTTTCCGCGTTTTCTGCGCCTTCCGCGAGCGCCGCGGTAATATTGCCGCGAAAGACACGGAGGACACGGAAAACGGATTCGCCACACCCGTTCACGTCTCCACCCCCTCCGCGGTCCCGACCGCAGTTCCGCCCAAAGCTTGTCATGCCCCGCAAACCCTCTACCATCGGCCTCTGTCAGCCCCACACCATGCACACCATCGATCAAGTCATGGCCGAGGAGCGCGCCTCGGCTTTCACCAAGCGCAGCATCAAGACCGGCGCGAAGCTCGCAGGGCTCAAGATGATCGTCTCGATGATGGACCTCACCACCCTCGAGGGAAAAGACACGCCCGGCAAAGTCGCCTACCTGTGCCGTAAAGCCATCCAGCCTGGCGAGCCGCGCTACGGTGTGCCGAGCTGCGCCGCCGTCTGCGTTTACCCGAATCTCGTGCGCGCCGCGAAAGCATTTGTCGGCGACAGCGGGGTGAAGGTCGCCGCCGTGGCCACGGCCTTTCCCAGCGGGGCCATGCCGCTCCGCGTGAAGTTGCAGGACACCCGCGCCGCCGTCGCCGAGGGCGCGGATGAAATCGACATGGTCATCGATCGCGGCGCGTTTCTCGCCGGCGAGCACGCGCGCGTGAGCGACGAGATCGCCGCCGTGAAGGAAGCCTGTGGCGCCGCGCATCTGAAAGTGATTTTGGAAACCGGCGAACTCCAGACGTACGACAATGTCCGCCTCGCCAGCGATCTGGCCATGCGCGCCGGCGGCGATTTCATCAAGACGAGCACCGGCAAAGTCGCCCCCGCCGCCACGCTGCCGGTCACCCTCGTGATGCTTGAAGCCATCCGCGATTTCTTTTTCGCCACCGGTCGCCGCATCGGCATGAAGCCCGCCGGCGGCATTCGCACGGCCAAGGAAGCGCTCGCCTATCTCGTGATGCTCGCCGAGACGCTGGGCGATGATTGGATGACGCCTGACCTCTTCCGCTTTGGCGCCAGCACACTCGCCAACGATGTGCTCATGCAAATCGCCAAGCTCACCGACGGCAACTACCAGAGCAGCGATTACTTCTCGCTGCCGTAAGCGCCGCGCGATCAATTTTCCAACGCCGCGCTCAATTTCCTCCGCACGCCGCACGCCTCCGTACTTCTCCGCTACGCACCTCTAAGGTGTGGCGCCCTTGTACGGAATGTACGTGAACGTCTGGCTGATCACGTCCGTGTTCATCGGCCCCGGATTATTTGGCGGATCATCCTTCATGGAATCGCTGTTGGGATCGAAGTTCAGCCGCTTGCGTAGTTCCACATGCCCGTCGCAGAAAAGAAAGTGGGCCGAGCTCTGCATGTCCGTCAGCGGATCTCCGTCGCCGTAGTAGGCGTAGATTCCCTCATGGTCGTCTCCCAAATCGAATGCCGATTTATCCTTCCCCGCCTCTGCCATGAAAACCGTCACCGCGAGATGCTCCACCAAATTGATCTTCTGCATCTTATCCGTTTCATTCGAGAGGTAGCTGTTCATCGCATAGCTGAACAAATACTTCTCGGGCGGCTTGACGTAGCGCTCGCCGACATCCTTCGGAATGCCAGGATTGATCCAGATGCTCTTGTCTCCGGGCCGCGGCGGCTTGCTCTTGTAGTCCTCGTGATTGAGCGGCTTCTCCTTCAAATACGGCGGCAGCGAGTTAAACCACGCGTCCGCATCGTTCATCGCCGTCTTGCCGGAACCGAACCCATCGCCCGGCATCCGGTTGTCATTGTCCGCCAGGTATCCGTTCAGCGCCGTCGCCCATTGCCGGAGGTTGTTCGCCGACATCGTGGCTTTGCCCTTTTGCGCGGTCTTGCCGAAAACCGGGAAAAGGATTGCCGCCAGAATCGCAATAATCGCCACCACCACCAACAGCTCGATCAGCGTAAAAGCTCTGCGGGTCTTCATAAACATAAAGGTATCTTAGGAGGATTTTGGTGAGCTTCCGCTTATTTCATAGAGGCGTCAAGGTGCAACGCCGTCACAATCCAGCGTCAGAGCAGGAAATCGGCCATGCCCGCGGCTGCTGAGGCCAACCGGAGAGCCTGTGAGCAGCCGAGTTTTCGGCGGTCGGTATCCAGTATTCAGTGCCGGGCATCGCCACCGAATACTGAATACTGGCCCCCGAATACTCAGCGCCGCCGCACCGCCCGCACGATCTCCGAAATCAAAGCCGGCCCGCGGTAGATGAAGCCCGTATAGAGCTGCACGAGCGCCGCGCCGGCATCCAATTTCTCCAGCGCATCCGCCGCGGTAAAAATTCCGCCCACGCCGATCACCGGCACCTTTGTGCGCTGGGTGACAAAACGAATCACCTCCGTGCTGCGCGCACGCACCGGTTTTCCGCTGAGTCCACCGGTCCGTCGCTTTTCCTCCGGCACGGTGGAATGATCGATCGTGGTGTTCGTCGCGACGATCCCGCTGAGCCCGTGTGCTTCGACCAGCGCCAGCACGTCCTCGATGGCCTCCCATGTCAGGTCCGGCGCGATCTTCACGAGCAACGGACGGCGCGCCGTATTCTCCGCCTGCACCGCGCGGAAGAGCACTTCCAGTGCGCCGCGGTCCTGCAGCGAGCGCAGCCCCGGTGTGTTGGGCGAAGAAACATTGAGCACGAAATAATCCCCCAGCTTTTGCAGCCGGCGAAACGACGCCAGGTAGTCGCCCGCCGCGTCCTCCAGCGGCACCACCTTGCTCTTGCCAAGATTGATTCCCACGGGAAACCGCGGCCAGCGCCGCGTCGCCCGCAGCCGTTCCAGCCGCGCCGCGATTCCTTCCGCGCCATCGTTGTTGAAACCCATGCGGTTGATCACCCCGCCAATTTCCGGCACGCGAAAAAGACGCGGCTTCGGATTTCCCGGCTGCGCCAGCGCCGTCACCGTGCCGAGTTCCGCGAAGCCAAAGCCCAGCCCCTCCCATGCCGGCAGCACCAGCGCGTTTTTATCGAAACCCGCCGCCAGCCCCACCACATTCGGAAAGGTGATCCCGAAGACCTCGCGGCGGTCGCGCGGATCCGGCGCCGACATCCGCCGCAGCCCCTGCAACGCCGGACCGGTCCCTTGCAAAAACGCCATCGCCAGATGATGCACGCGCTCCGCGTCGAAGCGAAAAAGGATGGGCCGCAACAGCGTGCGGTAGAGCAAATCAAACACCTCCACAGAAAAAACGCCCAGGCCGCGGGAGCGCAAGCACCTAACTCTGCTCTCATGTGACGAGCAGCGAGTGGCCTTGCCGCCGCGCAGGGAAAACCTCATAGGTCCTATAAGGCCTATGGGGCCTATACCCCCGCGAAATCTGCCAGCAGCGAAACCATCCGCCATCCCGCTACCCGTCATACAATTCTGCTGGCTTTTGCGCGCAGGATACCGGAAAGATTTCCGCTATGCTGAAGATTCATCCTCTCCACCGGCCGCCGGTCGATTCTGGCTTCGAGCCCTCGGCTTTGTGGAACCGCGCCTATCGCTCCCTGCATGGTGCGGATCGCGAGCGCGTGGCCATCATTCTCGAGCGTCCGGATGGCACCATTTCCCGGCACGATACCACGATGCTTCCGCACACGAGCACCACCGCGGCCCTGAATCTTCGCTACGCCGAGCGCATGCTGAAGTTTCTGCTGTGGTCGCGCGGCGCCTCGCGCGTCACCATCGCCGGAGGAGGCCCGCTCGCCGCGGAGCTCTCCGCGATTTACTCCACCGCCGGGGCGCGCAAATTCGACTACGAATTTTTCAGCCGCGTCTACAGCCGCCCTCTCGTCATCGAGTCCTGCGCCTACGAGAGCGCGCCGCCCAGCCACGAGGTTGCCATGGCGCTCGGCCGCCATCTCAATGGCTGCCGCATCGGCTTCGATCTCGGCGGCTCGGATCGCAAGTGCGCCGCCGTCATCGACGGCAAAGTCGTCTTTTCCGAGGAAATCCCGTGGGACCCGTATTTTCAAAACGACCCGAGCTACCACTACCACGGCATCAACGACACGCTGCGCCGTGCCGCCGCGCACCTGCCGCGCGTCGACGCCATCGGCGGCAGCGCCGCGGGCGTGTATGTCAACAATGAGGTCCGCGTGGCCTCGCTCTTCCGCGGTATACCGGCGGATCTTTTCGAAAAGCGGATTCGCCGCATCTTTTTCGATCTCCAAAAAGAATGGGGCGGCATCCCGTTTGAAGTCGCCAACGACGGCGAAGTCACCGCCCTCGCGGCCTCGATGAGCTTCCACGAAAATCGTGTGCTCGGCATCAGCATGGGCACCAGCGTCGCTGCCGGCTACGTCACCGCCGACGGCAGCATCACGCCCTGGCTCAACGAACTCGCCTTCGTGCCCGTCGATTACCGCCTCGGCGCGCCCGCCGACGAATGGAGCGGCGA
>FTCB01000946.1_pt1 | contig 22964 bp, 23 predicted proteins | sample 1639431 | NCBI WGS metagenome assembly FTCB01 (sample SAMEA3914864, study PRJEB12502) | metagenome | biome: forest; material: soil | place: USA | collected 2012-03-12 | depth 0.3 m
CTTCGATGCCTGATAGTGCCCTCGGGTGGCTGCGATCAACCAATGGCCTGTTAACGACAAAGCACGAATTGAGGTTTGCCCACGGCACGGAAAGCCGATAGTGAAGCGGCCAACACTGGCATGACTGGCATCGGCATACTCCTCGGGATGGTCTTCGGCTTGGTCGGCTATGTGATTTTCCGGGCCCTGATGATGGGCTTTTACACCGTCGCTCCCAACGAGCGCGCCGTGCTTACAAGCTTTGGCCGGGCCCATCGGATCAACGGCACCACTCTCGATACGCCCCTCGCGGATGATTTGCCGGAGAGCGACCGGGAACGTTACAGCTACCCCCAGCTCTATGTCGTACAGCCGGGCGGGCCTTATTTTCGCTGGCCGTGGCAAAAGGTGCACAAGGTGAATATCGCGATCTCAACCGCGAGCATCGCTTATGATCCCGAGACCCCCAGCGCCAATGCCGGCGGAACCGTGCTCGAGGCGGTCACGCGGGATCAACTCAATATCGGCGTGACCGGGCAGATTCGGTTCAGCATCAGCGAGAGCAATTTGTATGCGTACCTCTTTGGCGTGAAAAACCCGGGTGCACATGTGATGGGCTATTTTGTCTCGGTGCTGCGCGAGCGCATTGCGACGTTCAAGGCGCCACTGGTCGAAGGAGCCGTGGCAGGTCCGGTGGATCTGCCCTTTGACGGAATCTCGATCAACGATCTGCGCAAGAATTTGAATTTGCTCAACGAGCAGATGGACCAGGAGTGCCGCAGCTCGGCCGCGCGCTATGGCATCGTGCTGGATGCGTCGCTCATCACCGGCATGGATCCCCCGCAGCAGATCGAGGGAGCGCTCGCGGCAATCAATACCGCGCACAATGAAGTCTCCTCGGAGCTCAGCCTGGCCCAAGCCTTGGCGGACCAGCGTATCGAGCAATCCAAGCGGGCGGTGGAGATCCAAACCATGAACGCCGAGGCCGAAGTCGAGCCGCTGCGCTGGCTGGCCGATCAATTACGCACCCTGAAAAAGACCGGGGAAAACGCTATCCCCGGCTACCTCCGCAATGTGCGGCTGGATCTCTACAAACGCGCGCGGCGCATCATCCTGGACCTGCGCTCATGAGCTTCTTCGCCGCCCTTTTCCTGACGTTCTTTGGCTGCCTGATTGGCGTGCCCATCTTCATGGCGCTGAGCCGCTTCTTTTGCTTCTTCGCCATCGTGCAGGAGCGCGAGGCACAGGTGTTTCAGCTTTTTGGCAAGGTGGTCAAGGTGGTTGAGGAACCTGGCCTCCACTTCCTGCCGATCAAGATTGGGCCGCAGGCCCTGCTGATTCGTTTCTTTGGTTCTGTGCGGCGGGTGGATCTGCGGCTCGATCAGGAATATCTGCGCAGCCAGCCCGTGAATTCCGAGGAGGGCACCCCGATGGGTATTGGCGTGTGGTACGAAATGGTGGTCTCGAATCCCGAGGATTACCTCTTCCGCAACACCGATCCCCGCGGTTCACTCCGGGCCAACGTGCGCAATGCGGCCGTGCGCTGCCTCAGCAATATGCCGCTCCAAAGCCTGCTGGAAGACCGGCACGGCATGAGCCGCAAGGTCCGCGAAGAGGTCTCACCCAAGTCCGATGCCTGGGGCTTTCAGTTGGGTTCCGTCTACATTCGCAAAGTGCATTTCCGTGATAACGAGATGATCCACCAGATCGAGCAAAAGGTGGTGAACCGGCTGCGGCAGGTGACCTCGGCGATCCGGCAACAGGGCGCCAACCAGGTGGCCATCATCAAGAGCGGAGCAGAGAGGACTGCGGCCAAGGAATTTGCGCACGCCTCCGCCGTCCGCCCTCTGCTGGTCGGCGCAGCCATTCAGGAAATTTCGCAGGACAAGGACATCCTTGATGCGGTCTTCGAGATCATGGAAACCGAGAAGATGCTCGCCGGCGAGGGAGAAGTAACCCTCATTCCGAAGGATAAGGATCAGTTGCTTGCCAAGCTCCTCGCCGCTGAAGCTGAGGCGAAGAGCAAGGCCCTGGCGGGTCCGCCGCCTGTGCCCCCGCATCGATAAGGCCGTAAGGCGCTGTGCCCCCTTCGGGCTTAAGAATCAATGAGAGGAGACCCGATGAACGATCTGCCGGATATGGCCATAAGAAACAAGGCGCACCAAGCCGTCATCTCCCTCGATAACGAGCGCAGACTTTGCGGCTAGCGCTTGATCCGGCGTAGGTATTGACCACGCCAAATCTTCCGCCACATCTGTTCTCTCATGCAGAGAACAGCTTATCAGCCAACTTCTGCAAAATCAAGTCGGCGACTAGCGACTAAATAGGTACCAGTGGCGGGACTCGAACCCGCACACCCCTTTCGGGATAACGGATTTTAAGTCCGTTGCGTCTGCCATTTCGCCACACTGGCTATGCGCACAACTTGAACACTCCCGCGCCGGGACGAAAGGTTTTTTCCGGAGGAAGACAAACTAGCCTCGGGAATGATCGGCGCGATAGAGCGAGGGGCTTTTCTGAAACGCCTTTTTGAAGCGATTGGAAAAGTAGAAGGCGTTGGCGTAACCGGATTCCTCCGCAATCTCGCCAACCGAGAGGCTGGTGGAGCGAAGCAACTGAGCGGCGCGTTCCAGCCGGATCTTTTCTAGGTAGTGCTGGGGCGAAATTCCTACCTGTTCCCGGAAGAGATGGGCAAACCGGGAAAGCGAGAGCCCGCAGCGCCGGGCCAGCTCGGTGAGCGCGAGGGGCCCGTTGATTTCCTCGGCCAGAATATCGGTCGCCTGACGGATTCGCTCGTCCAGGCCTCCGCTCTGTGAAGCGGCCTGGGTCCAGATCAGGGCGCGTTCCAAGGCATTGAAGGCCAGATCTGGCGCACTCCCAAGGTGCTGGCGATTGAAGCGGACACAGTCGTTCATGGCCTGCCGGATTTGGCGCAGGGTATCGGCATCGCTCACGTGCGTCGCTAGGAGGCCTTTTTCCCGGACGGGCCACCGGAGCCAGGATTTCCAGTGAGGCCTGGGATAAAAATGGGCCCAGAGAATATGCCAGTGCCCCACTTTCTGATCGGTGTCGTAGGTTTGCGGGGTATGGGGTTCAAAGAGAATCACGTCTCCGGGTACCGTCGAGAAAAGAGGCGAGGTGGTGCCCACACGTCCCGAACCGGCGACAGTCAGAATAAGCAGCCAGTCCTTCGTGCCACGCGGCCGCCAGTTCTGGTAGGAGGCGTCACTGCGAAAGCGGTCGGCATTGAGCGGACCCTGAACAACGTGTGGCGTTTCGATGGGTGGCATGAGTAGCAGGATATTATATATATTTGGCAGGGTGAGGTATGGGCAATAACAAACGGCGTGCTACTTTGCTTTCATGACGACCGTGCTGAACACCCCCGACCTGAAGGAGCTGAAAAACCACTACGATGCAGTGGGATATTGTATTGCGGATGATCTCTTCAACGACCAGGAGCTGCGGGAGATCGAGGCCTTTTTTGAGGACTACAAGAGCAACGGCGCCAAAGTGTTCGACCATGGCAGTTCCTATGAAGAGGTGGACCCAACGCAACGGCAAATCCGGGCCATGCATCCTCACCGGTACAGCGAGAAGGTGGTCAAATGGTTCACCAACCCAAACGTGGCGGAGGTGCTGGAGCTACTCCTCGGCGCGCCCGCCCTGGGAGCGCAGACCATGTATTACTACAAGCCCCCAGGCGCGAAGGGCCAGGGCATGCACCAGGATAATTTCTACCTTCTGGCCAAGCCCGCGACCTGCATCGCGGCCTGGACCCCGATCGACAGTGCGGATTTGGACAACGGTTGCCTCTACGTGGTGCCAGGTTCCAACAAGGGCGACATTCTCTGCCCCGAGAGCAAGACCGAGCGTTGGTTTGGATATGGGGACAGTCACATCTCGCATTTCCCACGCGAAGCCAAGCCGATCGCCGTTCCAGTGAAGCGCGGGCAGACGATTTTCTTCAGCGGCAATCTGATTCACGGCTCCGGGCCAAACCGCACCAAGGATCGCTCCCGACGCACCTTCATCGGCCACTATGTGAGCGAGGCCTCGGATCAGCTCTCCCGCTTCTACCACCCCATCCTCAACATGCAGGGCGAAGTCGTATCGCATGTGGCCGAAGCCGTGGGCGGCGGCCCCTGCGGAGACGATTGGCAAGGCTCGGTCCACTAGATGGTGTCAGGAAAGTTCGGCAATTAGTAAGCGCCGGCCCTCATCCTGCCGCCTTCGGCGGGTCCACCGGGTGGTAGGGACGCCTCGCCGCAGGCGTCCGATTTGTTGAGTTGATGATACGCGAGGCACTCAATCTACATTTCGCTGGAGCGCCCTTCGCTCTTCTTCACCCTTGGCTCTTAAACCGCTGCACCTGCCACCATTCGGGAAACAGCGTGCGGTAGCGCTTTTCCAAAAAGCGCTTATCGATCAGCAGCGCTGATCCCGAGTCCGTCTCCGTGCGAATGAGCCGCCCAACGGCCTGAAGCACCCGCTGCATGCCGGGAAAACGGTAGGCATAGTCAAAGCCTTCCCCCCGCGTCTGATCAAAATAAAGCTGCAGAATATCCCGCTCCAGAGAAAGGCGCGGAAAGCCCACGCCGATGACCGTAACGCCAACCAGGCGGTCCCCGGGCAGATCAACACCTTCCGAGAATATCCCGCCAAGGACTGCGAGGCCGGTAGTCGTGCCGCCCTGGGCAAAATGAGCGAGGAACGTCTCGCGCTGGGCTTCGTCCATCGTGGTGGTCTGGCTGAAGACCGAAAGGCCGAGAGCGGTGAGTTCCGCCTCAAGCGTACCGAGATAATCGAGCGACGGGCAGAAGACGAGATGGTTGCCAGGGGTACGGGCGATCTGGTCGCGCACGGCGAGCGCCACAGCGGACCGCGAAGCCTCGCGCGCTTTGTAGCTCACATCATAGTCCGCCACGGCGAGGTGCATCTGATCGGCGGCGAAGGGCGAGGGAAAGTTGACGCAATGGTCGGTCTCCTCGCCACCGAGGAGATCACGGAAGTATTCCATCGGCGAAAAGGTCGCGGAGAAAAAGAGCGTCGAGCGAAGGCCGTGCAGCACCTCGCGGAGACGCTTGGCGGGGTCCGCGCAGAAGATGGTAACGCGTCCCTCGACGGGCGCGGCGATGAAGCGGCAGGTCTCGTCGAAGCCATCAGCGGCCTTGAGAAAAGAGTGGATGGCAAACCATGGAGCGAGCCACTCCGTGATATCGGAGCCGGGCTTTTGATCAGCCAGAAATGGCTCCATGGCCTGGATGACCTCGCGAAGAGGAGCGGTAAAATCCTTGGGGATGGCGGCGAGAGCGGTAGCGCCGTCGTGGTAGGATTTCGCGGGGAGAATGGAGCCTTCTCCGTTGGTGGAAGCAAGGTAGTCGGTGAGGTGCGTACGGGCGGCGTTCAGCGCGCGCTTGGCCTTGGCCAGCCCCTTGCCTTTCGCGGCTTGGCGGGGGATTTCCAACTCCTCGACGGAAAGTGAAGCGGAGTGCATGTCGCGGCTGCGGTCGACCAGATTGTGGGCCTCGTCCACCAGCACAACATGCCGCGCCGCGCCCTCCGCAAAATGACGCCGCAACTGCGTGGTGGGGTCGAAGACGTAGTTGAAATCGCCAATGACCACATCGGTCCAGAGCGAGGCATCGAGGGAAAGCTCGAAGGGGCAGACCATGTGCGTGCGCGCGACCGTCTCGATGGTGGTTTTATCGATCTTCTCCAGCGCGAGGAGTTCGTTGACGGCAGGCTTCACCCGGTCGTAGTAGCCGAGGGCGTACGGGCAGGTGCGCAGGTCGCAGCCCGCCGGAGTTTCCGAGAAACAGATCTTCTGTTTGGCGGTTAAGCTGATGGTGCGCAATTGCGCGCCCGCTTGCCTGAGCTTATCCAGCGCATGCTCGGCGGCGTGACGGCCCGGAGTCTTGGCCGTGACGTAGAAGATCTGGCCCTCGCCGAGCAAGGGAAGAGCCTTGGCTGCGGGATAGAGCGTGGCGAGGGTTTTGCCCAAGCCCGTGGGGGCCTCAATGAAGAGCCTGCGGCGATCGCGGATCGAGCGATAGACCGCCGCCGCGAGATTGCGCTGGCCGCCCCGAAAATTATCGAAGGGAAAGGCGAGATGCTTCAGCGAGGTATTGCGCAGGCGCATCCACTCGGTCCGCGAGGTTAGCCACTCCAGCCACGCGTTGACCGTTTCGTCGAGAAAGCAAAGCAAGTCGGCGCGCTCCTCGATCTCCCGAAAGGGCGTCTCCAGATCGGTTCCGAGATCGAGGTAGGTAAGGCAGACATCGACCCGATTCCAATCATTCGCCTCGGCTAGCAGTGCCGCGTAAATCCGAAGTTGAGCGCGGTGAACCGGATCGGCCCGGCCGGACCACTTGCCATCGACCGTCTTGATTTCCTCCACCAGGGGAGGATTGGTCGCGGCCATCACGCCATCGATGCGCCCCGTCAGGTGAAGCTTGAGCACCCCGCGTTCGTAGGTGCGCTCGATCGAGACCTCGGGCTTGTAGCCCTCGCTTCGGCTTTGTTGGAGGCGGCGATGCCCACGCGTGCCCTCGACGGCGCGATTGGCCGGCCGAAACTGCCCCTCACCGGCGAGGTCCCCCCGGCGGTGGACGAACTCCACGAGGTCGCGCACGGTGGTGCGAAATTCGATGGGAGCGTCGGCCGGGGTCATGGAGCCCGCCAAGTTACCCTAGATGGCAACCAACCGCCAAAGCCGAAGACAATCTTTCGTCGTCGCCAGAAGAAATGATTTTGTTAGATAGGGCGCGTGAATTCCTCTCCACGTCCTCGTCTCGTCGTTGTTGGCAGCTCGAATACCGACCTTGTTCTCGATTGCCCTCAGTTGCCCAAGCCGGGCGAAACCCTGCTTGGCGGGGAGTTTCGGCGTTTTGCTGGAGGAAAAGGAGCCAACCAGGCCGTGGCGGCGGCGCGGGCGGGCGCAAAGATATTTTTCATCGGAGCGCGGGGCTCGGATGAATTTGGCAAGACGGCGCTGGCCGGGCTCCGGAAGGAAGGTATTTCCGTCACACATTTCCGGGTCAAGGCAGGCGCCGCCAGCGGGGTGGCCCTCATTCTCCTCGGAGGGAAGTCCAAGGAGAACATCATCGGTGTAGCGAAATCGGCCAACGATTTGCTGACCGCCGCTGATTTGGAGGCCGCCGGGAGCGCCTTCCGCACGGCAGGAACGGTACTGGCTCAGTTGGAGACCCCGCTCGCGACCATCCAGCACGCCGCCGAGTTGGCGGAAAAGCACGGCATACCTTTCATCCTGAATCCTGCGCCCGCGCGTTTACTGCCCGAGACCTTGCTGAAAAAAGTCCATACTTTGACCCCCAACGAGCACGAAGTGGTGATCCTGGCCAAGGAGACAAATGTCGAGAAGGCCGCGGAAAAGCTGCTGAAAAAAGGCGTCCAGCATGTCGTGGTCACCTTGGGAGCGAAGGGAGCGCTCTGGGTCAGTCAAGCGGGGAAGCAGTATTTCAAGGCCCCCCGGGTCAAAGCCGTGGATACCGTCGGGGCAGGGGATTGTTTCTCGGGTTGGCTCGCAGTGGGTATTGCGGACGGTTTGGCGATGCCCAAGGCCATTGAGCAGGCGATCTCCGCAGCGGCCATTGCCGTGACGCGGGCCGGTGCACAGGACGGGATGCCTTGGCGGAAGGAAGTCGCGGCGCGTTAGATTGGGTGCCCGCCGAGGGGATTGTCGTTGATCCCGCTCCGCAGTGAGCGCTTCGCCTTGTGGGATTCGCGCTATCGCGCGGGGCGGGCGAACCCTCTTTCGGGTTCAAATCCCTGCCTCGAGGTCAGTAGACGGGGCGCTCTCTATTCGATCACCCATATTGTGATTGAAAGTGGCGGATGGGCAGGGATTCGAACCCTGGGTTCCGGTGAAGGAACACACGCTTTCCAAGCGTGCGCAATCGACCACTCTGCCACCCATCCTAAAAAATTCGGGGAAAGACTATGTAGCGCTTCCCGGCGCGCTTGGCAACAACTACGCGTCAGCTAATCCGAAAGCTTCGTGGGCCAGGTTGGCGGCCTCGACGATTTTGGCCTCGTCGATGATCACCGCAATTTTGATCTCTGAGGTGGAAATCATCTGGATATTCACCCCGCCCTTGGCCAGCGCCTCGAAGAGCCGGGCCGCCACGCCGGAGTGCGAGCGCATGCCGATGCCGACCACGCTGAGCTTGGCGATGCTGTCCTGCTTGACCACTTTGCCGGCCCCGATCTCTTTCACGATGCCGTCGAGGATATGGCCGAGCTTTTCGAGCTCATCCTTGTTGACGGTGAAGGAAATGTCTGTCGTGCCGCTCAGGGAGACGTTCTGCACGATCACATCGATGATTACATTGGCCTCGGCGAGGGTCGTGAAAATCTTTGATGCCGCGCCGGGCTTGTCGGGCACGTTGGTGATGGTCACCTTGGCCTGGTTGCGTTCCACGGAGACGCCGCGCACGACGACGTTCTCCAATCCCGGAGTTTCTTCTTTCACGATGGTTCCTCGGTTGGTGTTAAAGCTGCTGCGTACTTCAAAGGGTACCTTGAATTTCTTGGCAAATTCCACGGAGCGGGACTGCATCACCTTCGATCCGCTGCTGGCCATTTCCAGCATCTCGTCGTAGGTGATGATGTCGATCTTCTTCGCGTTCTTCACGATGCGGGGGTCGCAGGTGTAGACCCCATCCACATCGGTGTAGATCTCGCAATTACTGGCCTTGAGCGCACCCGCAATGGCGATGGCGGTCAGGTCACTCCCACCGCGCCCGAGCGTGGTGATCTGGCCATGAAGCGTTTGCCCCTGGAAGCCCGCCACGATGCAGGCGTATCCATCGGAGAGATGCTTGCGGATCTGGCGCGGCGAAATATTGGCGATCTTGGCCTTGGTGTGAATGCCATCAGTCAGGATGCCGGCCTGAGCTCCGGTGAGAGAAATTGCCTTGCCGCCCATGGCATTCACCGCCATCGCGGTAAGGGCAATCGTAGTCTGCTCGCCGGTCGAAAGCAGCACGTCCATCTCGCGATCGGTGGGCTGGGTGGAAACCTGCTTGGCTAGCTTGATGAGGCCATCCGTCACGCCCGACATGGCGGAGACCACCACGACGACCGAGTTGCCAGCCTGCTGAGTTTCGATAATACGCCGGGCCACATTCTGGATGCGTTCCGGTGTGCCGACGGAGGTGCCTCCGTATTTTTGAACGACTAGGGGCATGGGAGTGATTATTGGGGGGCGCCAGCCTCGAGGATGGCGCGAATGGCGGATAGATCAGCCGCGGCCTCGTGCGGGCGATAGTCACCGGTCGTCATGGCCGTATCGGAATCCTTCAAGCCATGGCCGGTCACCGTGAGAACGATGCGCTTCGCGTCGGTTTTGCCCACCTTGAAAAGCCCGGCCACCGAGGCCGCGCTGGCGGGTTCGACGAAGATCCCTTCGTTCGAGGCGAGCCACTTCTGGGCGGCGAGGATTTCCTCGTCCGTTACCACATTGATCGCTCCGGTGCTTTCGGTGCAGGCGTTCTTCGCCCCCTGCCAGCTGGCAGGGTTGCCGATGCGAATGGCGGTCGCGACCGTATTCGGCTCGTCGATCACGCGATCGTAGAAAATAGGCGCGGACCCTTCCGCCTGGAAGCCCAGCATGCGGGGCCGCTTGGTCGATTTGCCCGAGGCGTGGAACTCGCAATATCCCTTCCAATACGCGGTGATATTGCCTGCATTGCCGACCGGCAAAATGTGAAGATCAGGCGCATCGCCGAGTTCCTCAATAATCTCAAAGGCGGCCGTCTTCTGCCCCTCGATGCGGTCCGGGTTGATGGAATTAACGATGGCAAATTCCTTCAACGTACCGAGCTCCCGCACAAGGCGGAGGGCATCGTCAAAGTTGCCCCGAATGGCGATGACATTTGCTCCGTAAAGATAGGCCTGCACCAGCTTGCCCGAGGAAATTTTCCCAGCGGGCAGCAGCACCGCGCATTGAATGCCCGCCCGCGCCGCATAGGCCGCCGCCGCTGCGGAGGTGTTACCGGTGGATGCGCAAATCACCGTGCGAGCTCCAGCCTCGACGGCCTTGGAAAGGGCCACCGTCATACCTCGATCCTTAAAGGACCCGGTGGGATTGAGCCCCTCGTATTTGACGTAAACCTCGGCTTCGACGCGCTCGCTGAGGCGCGGCGAGTGGATGAGCGGAGTCGAGCCCTCATTCAGCGAAATGACGGGAGTCTTGTCGCTGACAGGAAGAAATTCGCGGTAACGGCTGATGACGCCGCGGTCGTGGAGCGGAGCTGGCATTTAGGAAAAAGTTTCGACGTGGAGAAGCATGGGCGCACTTTTGACGCAGCCCAGGGCGGCGATCTTGGCGGAGGCCTTTTGCATGGCGCCGTAGGTGGCGTCGTGAATCATGAGCACGAGAGGCACCGGCCCCTCCGTGGTTCCCTCTGGCTGGATCACCGACAAAATGCCAATGCCGCTCTCGCTGAGGGCGCCGGCGATCTGCGCGAGCACCCCGGGTTGGTCCTCCACATTGAGACGGAGGTAAAACTTGGAGATGGCATCATCGACCGGTTGGCACTTTCCGTAGAGATCATGCGAGGTAAAGCCATAGCAAAAGCGCGGACTCTCCAGCGAAACGGCGGCCTCCACGAGATCCGCCAGCACCGAGCTGGAAGTAGGGTCTTGCCCCGCGCCGCGGCCGTAAAAAAGAGCATCGCCCGCGATATCGCCATGCACTGCGATGGCGTTAAAGACCCCATTCACCGAAGCCAGCACATGTGTCTTGGGAATAAGGGTCGGGCACACCCGTACCTCGATGGCATTGGCGTTGCCAGCCTTGATCGTTGCCAGCAGCTTGATCCGATAGCCCAGGCTATCCGCAAAACGAATGTCCTCCGCCGTCAGCTTATCGACCCCGGAAACAGAAATCTGTGCCGGATCGAGCCAGAACCCATAAGCCAGCGAAGCCAGGATGATAGCCTTGTGCGCGGCGTCCCAGCCATTGATATCCAGCGCAGGATCAGCCTCGGCATAGCCCAGGGCCTGGGCCTCCGCGAGGGCCGGTGCAAAGTCCATCCCCGTCTCGGTCATGCGGGTCAGGATGTAGTTGCTTGTCCCATTCAGGATGCCGTGGATGCTCTCAAAGCGGTTGCCGATGAAGGACTCGCGCACCACCTTGATGATGGGGATGCCACCCGCCACCGCAGCCTCGTAAAAGACCGGCACCTTGTGCTCACGCGCGAGCTGGAAAATCTCCCGGCCATGCTCCGCGAGGAGGGCCTTGTTGCCAGTGACGACAATCTTGCCCGCCTGGATCGCCTTTCTCACGAAGGCGAGGGGAATATCGATCCCACCCATCAGTTCCACCACCACGCGGATGCTCTCGTCGGCCAGCAGCGCATCGAGATCGGTGGTGAAAAGTTCCGCCGGAGCGGCCACATCGCGCGTCTTGTCGAGAGAGCGCACGGCGATACGACGCACGTCGAAACGAACGCCGAGCCTCTGCGCGATGAGATCACCGTTGGCGGCGAGGTTTTTGTAAACGCCCGCTCCCACGGTGCCAAAGCCTGCCAGGCCTATGCCGATGGATTGAGTCATGTAGAGCCCGCTAATATCCCCAGAGGGTTGGGGTTTGCCAAAGCAAAATTCGCGAAAATGCCGGGAGAAGGTCGGCCAGGCCCATAAATCGGTCCAAAAACGCGATTTCGCGCCGCTTTACGGGGTCCGATGGGAGTTGCGGAGCGTAAATAGGATCAGATCATGTCTTCGTTTTGGTGGGTAATTGGCGTTGTTGCCGTCCTTTGGTCGCTTTTGGCGATTTTTCGCGCTCCCACGTTTTTCCTTTTCTACTTCGCCCTGGTCGCCACCGAATATGGGAACCGAGTCGGTGCGGTCTGCCTGTTGCTCGGCCTGGGGAGCTTTCTCTCCGGCAGCGCGGCCGGCTGGCTGCTAATTTTGGCCGCTGGCCTGTTTTTTAGTCCCGTATGGAGGGCGCGTTCCTTCGCCCGGGCTCACGGCCTGGATTTTGAGAAGGCCGCCAGCTGGCCACGTCCCAAGGTGACGCGTCTGAGCCTGGCCTACGCAGAGGGCCGCAAGGCGGAATGCTTTTTCACCGAGGGAAAAAAGCGCCCCCTGGTGCTGGTGGTTCACGGCGGGGGATGGGCCCAGGGAGAAATCGGGGAGAACGCCGAGTTTTTGGCCCGGCTGGCGCAAGCAGGGTGTTTCGTGGCCAGCGTGAGCTACGGCCTGGCCCCGGCGGCGAGGTGGCCCTCGCAGCTTGAAGATGTCCTGGCTGGCTACGCAGAGGTGATGAAGCGGCGGGAGGAATTTGGGATCGATCCAGAGCAGGTTTTCCTGCTGGGCCGCTCTGCTGGAGGGCAGATCGCCTCGGCCTTCGCCTGCTGGGAGGGCGCGCCGCACCTGCGAGGCTGCATCGGCCTCTACGCGCCCTTTGACATGGCCTTCGCCTACGAGCACGGCCGGGAGGACGACCTGCTGAAATCCCCCCGACTCCTGCGTCAGTATCTCGGCGGCACACCGGAGGAGGCGCCGGAAAATTACCGCTCGGCCTCGGCGTTTCACCTGATCGAAAGCAAAACCCCGCCCTTCCTCCTGCTCCACGGCACACGGGACGAGTTGGTCTGGATCTGGCAAAGCCGCCGTCTGGCCGAGCGCGCGAAGGAAGTGGGCGCACGCTGCACCTTCTACGAATTTCCTTGGGCGACCCATGCCTTCGACTATCACGTGGGTGGCCCCGGTAGCCGCGTCGCGCTCGCGGCTATTCACGACTTTATCTTCCCGGCGGCGAGGCAGGGGTGAATTTGCACTCGACCCGCCCCGGAAAACGCGTAGTTTTGTCGATTGTCTTTGTCATGAATCACCGAATTGAAAGGGTGTGCGAAGTACTCAAGCGCGAATTGGGAATCATTGTTCTGCGCGAATTGACGTTCTCCGTACCATTGGTCACCGTAAGCTCCGTGGATATCACGCCTGATTTGAAACAGGCGCATATCTTCATTAGTGCGTTTGGGACCGAAGGGCAGAAGCGGGGCGTCATCGCCCTGTTGGAGAAGAATCGCCATATTCTGCAGGCGGAACTGGCCAAGCGCCTCATCCTCAAGCAAACGCCCCATCTCAATTTCCGGCTCGACGATTCGATCGAGCGTGGTTCGCGGGTGTTGTCCATTCTCGACGAATTGGGGCTCGACGAGACCAAGTGAAGGCCAGTTTCTCAGAAATCGCCTCGGCCCTTCAGGGCGCGGGGAAAATTCTCGTCGCCAGCCATATCCGCCCCGATGCGGATGCTCTCGGTTCGACTATTGCCTTCACGCTCTGGCTGCGCAGCCTCGGCAAGGATGTCACGGCCTGGAATCAGGATGGAGTAACTCCCAATTTCCGCTACCTGCCGGAGTACGAGTTGGTCTCGCAACCGTCCGCCGAAAAGCAGGCCTTTGACGTGGTGGTGGCACTGGATAATTCCGTCAAGAATCGCCTCGGCACGGTGGTGGACCTCATCGAACCGCCGCGCTTATTCATCAACATGGATCATCATGTGAGCAATGAAGGCTACGGCGATCTGAACTACATCGACCCGACCTCGCCCGCCACCGGGCAGATCCTTTTCGAATTCTTCCAGGACCAGGGAGTGAGCATTACGCCCGAGATGGCGGCCAATTTGTACGCCGCTATCTCCACGGATACCGGTTCCTTCCAATACGCCGGAACGGATAGCCGTACCTTTGCTGCAGCATCGGGTTTGGTCGCGTCTGGGGTGAAGGTGGCCGAGTTATCGCGCCAGATGTACGAGAATTACCCTCGGCGTCGTATTGAGCTTTTGCGTCATGCACTGAACGACGCCAAGTTTTCCTGCGATGAACGGGTGGTGAGTTTTTCGCTGCCTCTTTCCGTGGTTCACGAATTGAGCCTGCTGCCGGAAGATAACGAAGGCATCATTGACCACCTGCGCGCCGTGGAAGGCGTAATCGCGGCGGTATTTTTTGAAGAGTTGCCGGATGGAAAGGTGCGGGTCAGCGCGCGGTCCAAGGACTTGCGGGTGGACGTATGTAAAATCTGCGCGCAATTCAAAGGGGGAGGGCATCCGCTCGCCGCCGGCGCACGCATTCCCGGCAGCCTCGCCGAGGTGCAGGAGAAATTTTTGAAAGCTGTTTGTCATGAAATTAGTAACCGAAACTGACGGTGTCCTCCTGGTCGACAAGGCCCAGGGGATGACCTCGCACGATGTGGTGGCCATTACGCGCCGCTCGCTCAATACCAAGAAAGTCGGCCATTGCGGCACGCTGGACCCTCTGGCCACCGGCCTGCTGATCATCACGATCGGCCGGGGCACCAAGATTCAGGACCTCCTGATGAGCGAGGACAAGGAATACGTCGGCACGATGAAGCTCGGTGAGATGACCGATAGCCAGGATGCCGATGGCTTGATCACCGAGACCCGCCTCGTGCCCGAGTACACCCCGGAGGAGATCAAGGAAGCCTTTGGCAAATTCCAGGGCGATTTTTACCAGACGCCGCCCATGGTGAGCGCGATCAAGAAAGACGGCGTGCCCCTTTACAAGCTGGCCCGGCAGGGCAAGGAAGTGGAGCGCGCGCCGCGTTTCGTGCGCATCTACGCGCACGAGATCAAGCGCATCGATTTGCCCGAGATTGAATTTCGCGTGGCCTGCAGCAAGGGTTTCTACGTGCGCACCTACGCCTTTGACATCGGCAATACGCTGGGCTGCGGCGCGCACTTGACCAGCCTGCGGCGCACGAAGTCCGGCCGCTTCAGCGCGGAAGGCGCCGTGACGGTGGAGGAATTGAAGACCTTGCCCCGCGAAGAATTGATCTCACGCGTTCTCACTTTACCAGAGGTAAGCCGCCTGCGCGGAGCCTGATGAAAGTCCTGCATTCCATCGCGGAGCTGGCGGAAATTCCCGGCCCGCTCTGCATTGCCATTGGCGTGTTCGATGGAGTGCATCTCGGCCACCAGGCCCTCATCCAGCGGGCCATGGACGAGGCCGCCGCGATCGGCGGCACGCCGGTCGTGCTCACCTTTCACCCGCATCCCGTCAAGGTGCTGCGCCCCGACGCCGCGCCGAGATTGCTCACCTCCACGCCGCATAAAATCCGGCTCATCGAGCAACTGGGTTGTCCCTATCTCCTGCAGGCGAACTTCGACGCAAAGTTTGCTGCGCAACCGCCGGAGGTCTTTATCGAAGATCTCGTGGTGCACGCAAAGCCTTTGGGCGTGATCTGCGTGGGGCACAACTGGGCCTTTGGCAAAGGACGTTCCGGCAATGTCGAGCTCCTCACCGAGTTGGGCCAACGCTTCGGCTACAAAACCGTCGAAATCGAGCCGGTCACCGTGGATGACGAATTGGTCAGCAGCACCCGCATCCGTCAGGCCGTGGAGGAAGGCGCCTTTGTCACCGCCTGGAAACTCCTCGGGCGCGACTACACCGTTCTCGGCACCGTCCAGCATGGCGCAGGTCTCGGCGGAAAAATCGGCTTCCCCACCGCCAACCTCGCCGCGCACAACGAGCAATTCCCCCCCAACGGCGTTTACGCCGTCAGCATTTTCCGCGAAGGCCAGGAACTCAAGGGCGTAGCCAACGTCGGCACCCGCCCCACCGTCACCAGCGCCGCCGAGCGCTTGTTGGAAGTGAACATCTTCGACCTCAAGGAAGATCTCTACGGTCAGGACATCGAAGTCCGCTTCGACCGCTTCCTCCGCCCGGAGCAAAAGTTCGATTCCGTGGATGCTCTAAAGGCGCAGATCAAAGCCGACGCGGAAGAAGCGCGGCGGCTCAACTAGTTGCTACCTCTTTCGGCGAATCAATTTATCGTATTCGCCATGTGGTCCTATCCAGAACCATATGACGGTATCACCGTCAGTAACTCCCAACGCTCTGTAGTGATCCGTGACGCGGGCGGACCAATATTCCTGCACTTTCTTAAATTGAACCGATGAATGCCGGTGATCCTGAAGCCAAAGCTTGTACTGTTTGACTGCTATCTTTTGAACTTCTAAGGGAAGAAGATCGTAGCTTTTCCAGAATGAGCCTGCGGCTCTACTTTTCATCGGGCGGGAAAACAGACGTCTTTCCCTCGCGAAATTCAGCCAAGGCCATTTGGGCGAGATTGTCGAGCCGCCCGGCTTTGATGTCTTCTTCGATTTCCCTATCCCACTCGTCTCCAAATTTGGACGAGATCCAGTCGGCTAGCTTGAAAAGCTCATTCCGGGGCAGTTGCTCAATAGCGGTGGCTATTTCTTGAACCGTACTCATGCCTGAGAAGCTAGCATGCATGCATCCCGCCGGCAATCTCATCGTTACCTGGAAGAGGCGAGGTTTTCTAAGAATCACCCGTCAGCGCCGCCCGCATCGCCTCCAGCGGCGCCCGCTGCCCAAACCAAATCTCAAACGAAAGCGCTCCTTGATGCAGCAGCATCGAAAGCCCATTCGCCGCACGGGCGCCGATGGCCTCAGCATCCTGCACCAACCGTGATTTCCCAGACGCATAAACCGTGTCGTAAATCAGATGGGTGGTCTTAAGCGACTCCGCCGGAATCAAAGGCGCATCATCAGCCTTCATCCCAACCGAGCTGGCATTGATGATCAAATCAATCTCGCTAAGCACCGCGTGCAGCGCCGCGGGATCATGCGGAAGCGACTCCACGAGCCGCCCGCCGAAATCCTCGGAAAGCTCACCAGCCAGCGCCTGAGCTTTGCTGTGCGTGCGGTTCACCAGCACCAGCCGCTGGCATTTCTCCATCGCGCATTGCACGGAGATGGCTCGTCCGGCTCCGCCACCGGCACCCAGCACCATGACACGGAGATCGCGGACATCGGCTGAGAAATCCTCCCGAATGGCACGAAGCAAGCCGGGCCCGTCCGTATTGTGGCCAATGAGCTTGTTTCCCTCGACCACGACGGTATTCACCGCCCCGGATTTCCTCGCATAGTCAACCGCCTCGTCCACCGTGGCCAAAGCACCCGCCTTGTGCGGAATCGTCACATTCGTCCCGATGAAATCCGCTGACGGCAGCGCCCGCAAAGCCGCCGTCAGATCCTCCGGCCGCACATGAATTTTCACATACTGCGCGTCGATCCCGCAGGCCCGCAGCGCCGCATTGTGAAAACCCGGCGACTTCGAGTGGGCCACCGGATCGCCAAAGACCGAGAGCCTCGCCGGCGGCGTCTGCACCCGAAAGGCGTCGCCGCCCTTGAGGAGTTCAGCCGCCACGAAGATCACGTCATTCATGCCACCTGGGCGGCACCTTTGGCGAAACGGGCGAGGACGCGATCCTTGCCGAGCAGCTCCAGCATCTCATAGAGACCCGGGCCGACCGCCTTGCCGCTCACGGCCACGCGGGCCGGATGCACCATTTCACCGACCTTCACCCCAAGGGCGACAGCGGTTTCCTTGAGCTTGGCCTCGATCGCCGGATGGTTCCACTCCGTGAGTCCCGAGAACGCCTCACCGAGCGCCTTCAGGCGATCGATCGCGCCTTCCTTGCGCAGGGCCTTGGTCACGGCCTCTTCATCAAATGGATACTCCTCGGTAAAGAGGAACGCAATCCACCCGGGTACATCGCTGATGTGCTTCACCTTGGGCTTCACAATGGTGAGGGCGGACAGCAGCGCCTCGCGGGTGCCGTAGGCGATGCCGGCCTTCTCGATAAAGGGCAGGGAAAGATCCGCGAAACGCTCGAGCGGCATGTGCTGAATGTACTGGCCGTTGAGCCAGAAACATTTGTCGAGGTCGAAGATGGCGTTGCGGCGGTTGACGTCCTTCAGGTCAAAGATGTCCTGCACTTCCTGGCGGGAGATCATCTCGCGGTTGTCCTTCGGCGACCAGCCGAGCAGGCAGAGGTAATTCAGCACGGCCTCGGGCGTATAGCCGTTTTCCATGAAGTACTGCACGCTGGAGCCGCCATCGCGTTTGCTCAGCTTCTTGCCCTCGTGATTGAGGATGAGCGGAATGTGGGCAAACTTCGGGGGTTCCGCCCCAAGGCACTGGTAGAGCTCGATGTGCTTGGGCGTATTGGAAAGGTGATCCTCACCGCGGATGACGTGCGTCATTTTCATCTCGATATCGTCCACCACGTTGACGAAGTGGAAAATGAAGGAGCCATCGGGTCGGCGCACCGTCATGTCGGGATGCGTTGCGGGATTCGACATGTCGAAATCGATGCTGCCGCAAACGAGGTCATCCACCCTCACGGTCTTGCGCGGGGACCGGAAGCGGATGGCGCCCTGATCCTCGTAGGTGTGGCCGGCTGCGGTAAGCTGGGCGAGATACTTCTCGTAGATGTCCTTGCGGGCGCTCTGGGCGTAGGGACCGTAGTCGCCACCCTTGTCTGGACCCTCGTCCCAATCAAGACCGAGCCAGTTCATCCCGTCGTAAATGGCCTGCATGGCCTCGGCGGTATTGCGCTTATCGTCGGTATCCTCAATGCGGAGGATGAAGGTGCCGCCGTTTTTACGGGCGAAAATCCAGTTAAAGAGCGCGGTTCTCGCTCCGCCTACGTGGAGGTAACCGGTGGGTGATGGGGCAAATCGTGTACGGACTGACATTGCTTAATCCTGTAAATTCCGCGAATCCTGTCTATTGATTTTCTTTATGACTCTCCAATCTCAGGTGGATAACGACATCAAGGACGCCATGCGCGCCAAGGATACTGTGCGGTTGAATACCCTCCGCATGCTGAAAGCGGCGATGAAAAATTCCGCCCTTGAGAAGGGTGGTGCCGAGGGTGTGCTGGACGATACCGAGGCGGCCGCGATCATTCGCAAGCAGATCAAGCAGCGGCAGGACTCCATCGAAGGCTTCGAAAAAGGCGGCCGCCCCGAGCTGGCGGAGAACGAAAAAGCGGAGATCACCGTGCTTTCCTCCTACCTGCCCCAGGCTTTGTCCGCCGCCGAGGTGGAAGCCATTGTGAAGGAGGCTATTGCAGAAGTCGGAGCCACCACCAAACAGCAAATGGGCGCGGTGATGAAAGTCGCCGGAGCCAAGGCCGCGGGGCGCGTGGACGGCAAGACGCTGAGCTCGGAAGTTCAGAAGCATCTCGCTTGAGCGACGAACGTCCAGATCTCGGTGCCATCATCGTAGCCGCTGGATCCAGCAGCCGGATGGGTTTTGACAAGCTCAAAGCGCCCTTAGGTGGTCAACCGCTCATCGCGCACAGTATTGCGGCCTTTCAGGACTGCGAGCAGGTCGATCAGATCGTCCTGGTTTGCGCCGCCGAGCGGGTCGAGGAATTTCAGGCCATCGCGGCGAAATTCTCCAAGGTGATCCACGTGGTCCCGGGCGGCAAGGAACGCGTCGAGTCGGTGCTCTGCGGGGTGGAGGCCTTTCAGGAACCTCGACCCTACTTTGTGGCCGTGCATGATGGCGCGCGTCCATTGATCGAACCAAACGCCATCTCGGCCTGTTACGAGGCGGCGCGGGAATTCGGTGCCGCCGTTTGCGCGGAGCCAGTCACAGATACCCTGCATCGCGTGAACGCCGAACAACTCGCGATCGAGAACGTGCCGCGCAAGAATCTCTGGCGCATGCAGACGCCGCAAACCATGGAACTCGACGCCCTGGAGTCGCTCCTCCGCGAAGTCCACGAGACCGGCGGCACCACCACCGATGAGATGACCCTTTTGATCCGGGCGGGCGGCAAGCCAAAGGTGGTGGAAAATTCCTCGCCCAACCTTAAAGTAACCTATCCCCGCGATCTCGAACTCGCGGAACTCATTTTCCAACGCCGTAACTCATGAAGACCCAGCTCACCACGCTCCCCTCCGGATTGCGCATAGCCACCTGTGAAATGCCGCACGCTGAAACCGCGGCGGTTGGCATCTGGGCTGGAGTGGGCGGACGGCACGAGCCCGCCAAGCTCAACGGCATCTCGCACTTCATCGAGCACATGCTTTTCAAGGGTACGGCCAAGCGCTCGGCCCGCCGCATCATGGAGGAGGTCGAAGGGGTGGGGGGGGACATGAATGCCTTCACCTCGGAAGAGCGCACCTGCTACTACGCGGCCGCCGCTTACGAATTTTTTCCCCGTCTCTGTAATGTCCTCAGCGACCTCTATCTGAATCCCCGCTTTGCGCCGCAGGATATCGAGCGCGAGCGCGGCGTGATTGGCGAGGAGATCCTGATGTATAAGGACGAACCCTCGTCCCACGTCCATGAGATGCTCAACAACGAAGCCTGGCCCAACCACGCCCTCGGGCGCTCGTTGACCGGCACACTCTCCACCATCGAGAGCTTTCGCCGCCAGGATTTTCTGGATTACCGGACGAGAAACTACCACGCCGGAAGCACGGTCGTTTCCGCCGCGGGCAAGATTACCCATGAAGAGGTCGTCGATCGCGTGGGAACCTTGCTGGCTGGCTTGCCCAAGGGCCGGAAGGTCCAATTCACGCCCGCCCCCAAGCATCCCACCAAGCCCCGCGTGGTGGTGGAAAGGCGCGACACCCAGCAGACCCAGCTCGCCATGGGCCTCCCGGCCGCGAGCCATCACGACGCACGCCGCTACGCCCTTCAGATCATGCACGTGGTGCTGGGCGGCAACGCCAGCTCACGGCTCTTTCAACAACTGCGCGAAAAGCGTGGCCTGTGCTACTCGGTGAGCACGCATCCCTCGTGCTTCGAGGATACCGGAATCCTGAATGTCTCGCTCGGTCTGGATCAGCGGAATGTCGAAAAGTCGCTTCAGTTGATCCTAGCCGCTTTCGAGGAAATGAAGACCAAGGGCGTCCCGTCGGCGGAACTCAAGCGCGCGAAGGAATACGCCGTGGGCACCAGCCGCATGTCTCTGGAGCGGGCTTCCAATCAGAATATGCGCATGGGTGGCTCGGTGCTCGTGCATGGCAAGATCGTCGATCCCGAACACATCCACGCGAAGCTGCGGGCCGTGACTTCCGAGGACGTGCAGAAGGTGGCCTGCGATTTCCTGAATCCCCGCTGCGCCACGGTGGCCGTGATCGGCCCCGCGCCGGATGCCGCGACGATCGAGCGGCTACTTGGTGCCTGAACTCTTGAAGAGGTCGCCAATATTCTTGGCCCCATCCTTCACGGCTTCGCCGATGCCCTGCAGCGCTTTTTTACCATCCTGCAGGGCTTTGGCGAGCTTGGCCTCGCCGTAGTCGCGGCGAAGGTTCAATAGCTCCTCATTGAAATAGCCAGCCTGGTCATCGTTTTTCTTCTGCAAGGCGTCCACCTGGCTTTGGAGCTTGGCCAGCGATTGCTCGATCTCGGCCTGTTTCGCATCGTCCGGCGCCTTCTTGTAGGCGGTGATCTGGGCCCGCAAGGTATCGACGGTGCGTTGCGGGCTGTCGCAGCCGGTCAGGACCAGAGCTGTCAGCGCGAGCAAGGGGAGCCAAAAAGATTTCCGCACGCCAGGCCAAAGGGAGGTTGAGCTCATGCCGTAGAGCGAACTAGATTTGCCCCCTGCATGGCAAACCGAAAACAAGCCCTCGACGATCTCCTTTCCCCGGAAGGCGTGGTTTGCCATGGCGAGGAGGAAACCATCCAGCTCGGTCTGGACTTCGCCCTCCACCAGAATCCACCCTTGGTGGTCAGCCTGGAAGGCACCCTCGGCGCTGGCAAAACCCAGTTCTCCAAGGGCCTGGTCAAAGGCTGGGGCTGCGACACGGAAGCCTCCAGCCCGAGCTTTGCCATCGTGCACGAATACACCGGCGCCAAAGTGCCGGTCTTTCACTTCGATTTCTACCGCCTGGAGTCGATGGAGGAACTCGTCGCCACCGGCTACGACGATTGCCTGGGCGAAGGCTTCGTCATCGCCGAATGGGGCGACAAATTCCCTGTGGCCCTGCCGTCCGGCAGCCTGCGGCTCCGCTTTGAAATCCTGCCCGATAACGGCCGCCGTATCCAGGCCACGCCCCAGCCATGATTCTCGCCCTCGATAGCTCCAGTTCCCAGGGTTCAGTCGCGCTGGTGGAGAATGGCGTAACCGTCCGCGAAATCACCATCGCCACCCCGCGAGGCCGCGGTGGGCGGCTCTTCACCGCTCTGGAGGAAATTCTTAAGGACAATCCCTCGCTGGAACGGGTCATCGTCGGGACAGGCCCAGGCAGCTATAATGGCATCCGCGCCGCCATCTCAGTGGGCTGGGGCATCTCCGCCGCCCGAAACATCCCGCTCTCCGGGGTATCCAGCCTGCTCGGCCTTTCGACAGGTTCCTATTGCGCGATCGGAGATGCGCGCCGGAGCCAGTTCTATTTCGCGCTCGTGGAGTCGGGCCGCTTTCTGGTCGAGCCGGTCTTGCTGGAAGCCGAGGAACTGCACGAACGGCTCGCCGCAAATACCCACCCCATCTACGCCTCCGACCAGCTACCCGCTGTACCGAGTGCCGAAGTACGCCACGCCTCCGCCGCCTTACTGGCGACCAGCTCAAGCACTGGTCCGGCCGAGCCGATCTACCTAAAACCGCCCTTCATCACCGCGCCGTCGAAACTTCCCTGATCGCCCCCGTGCGATCTCCTGATTTTCCCCAACTGCACGGGTGAAAAAATTGACCGCCCCGAACCAAAGAGCTTGGATGCCACCAATCCCTATGTCTTCCGCCGCCGTTGAAATTCTGAGCCTTGATGGCTCCTGGACCCTCCACCGCCCCTCCACCGGAGAATCCTTCCCCGCCGTAGTTCCCGGCTGCGTCCATTCCGATCTAAAGCGAGCCGAGGTAATTCCCGGCATCGATTGGCGCGACAACGAGGCCACGCAGCAGTGGATCGACGGCGAGGGATGGATTTACCGCCGCACCTTTGTTCTCACCGAGGACCAACTGGCCCACGCCGAACTCGTCTGCGACGGCCTCGATACCCTGGCCACCATTTCGGTAAACGGCGCGGTGGTGCTGGAAGCCGATAACATGTACCGAGTCTGGCGCTGCACGCCCGTTCTCCAGACTGGCGAAAACGTGATCGAAATCGCCTTTCATTCCACCCTGCCCAAGCTCGCCGAAGGCCAGGCCAAGCGCCCCC
>FTCB01000347.1_pt1 | contig 22955 bp, 15 predicted proteins | sample 1639431 | NCBI WGS metagenome assembly FTCB01 (sample SAMEA3914864, study PRJEB12502) | metagenome | biome: forest; material: soil | place: USA | collected 2012-03-12 | depth 0.3 m
CGCAGATAGCACAGATGGCCCAAGGCAAGGCCGTCCGCGGTTCCACCCCACCCGCGGCCCTGTAAATCATCCGCGGTCCGCTCGTTCCCATTGAGCAGCGCACGCAACTTGCAGTATCCTCGCACCATGCCAGTCGATCCCTTCTTCGTCGCTCAGGGCAGCACCGAGCTCTACCTGCTGCCGCAAATGATCAACCGCCACGGCCTCATCGCCGGCGCCACCGGGACCGGCAAAACGGTCACCCTCCGCGTCCTCGCGGAAAATCTCGCCGCCATCGGCGTCCCGGTCTTCATGGCCGACGTCAAAGGCGACCTCAGCGGCCTCGCCAAGCCTGGCACCATCACACCGCGCATCGCCGATCGCGCCAAGCAGATGAACCTCGAAGTCACCCCGAACGGCTTCCCCGTGATGTATTGGGACGTCTTCGGCAAAAGCGGCCATCCCGTGCGCGCCACCATCTCCGAGATGGGCCCGCTCCTCCTCGCGCGCTTGCTCGATCTCAATGAAACGCAGGAAGGCGTGCTCAACGTCGTCTTCCACGTGGCCGACGAGGAAGGCCTGCTCCTCCTCGACCTCAAAGACCTGCAAGCCATGCTGCAGTACGTCGCGCAAAACGCCGCGAAGTACACCACGCAGTATGGCAACGTCAGTGCCGCCAGCGTCGGCACCATCCAGCGCTCGCTGCTCGCGCTCCAGCGCGAAGGCGGCGCGCAGTTTTTCGGCGAGCCCTCGCTCATTCTCGATGACCTCATGCTCACCGCCGAAGACGGTCGCGGGGTCATCAATATTATCGACGCCTCGCAGCTCATGTCCGCGCCGCGCACGTATTCCGCCTTCATGCTGTGGATGCTCAGCGAGCTCTTCGAGCGCCTCCCCGAGGTCGGCGATCTCGAAAAGCCCAAGCTCGTTTTCTTTTTCGACGAAGCCCACCTCCTCTTCTCCGATCTCCCCGACGCCATGCAGCAAAAGATCGAGCAGGTCGTCCGCCTCATCCGCAGCAAAGGCGTGGGCGTATTTTTCGTCAGCCAGAACCCGCTCGATATCCCCGACAAAGTCCTCGGCCAGCTCGGCAACCGCATCCAGCACGCCCTGCGCGCCTTCACCCCGCGCGATCAAAAAGCCGTGCGCGCCGCGGCGGAAACCTTCCGCTCCAATCCGAATCTCGACGTCGCCGCCGTCATTGGCGAACTCGCCGTCGGCGAAGCACTCATCTCCTTCCTCGATGCCAAAGGCACGCCCGGCATCGTCGAGCGCGCCTTCATCGCCCCGCCCGTGAGCCAGCTCGAGCCCATCACCGCCGACGAGCGAAAAGTCCTCATCGAAGGCAGCGTCCTCTTCGGCACCTACGAGGAAGCCATCGACCGCGAGAGCGCCTACGAGCGCCTCCGCGGCACCCCCGCTCCCACGGCAGCCGCCCCACGCTCCACACCCGCCGCCGGCAGCGCCGCTCCATACGACGCCGTCGCCGCCGCCCGCATGCGCGCCGCCGCCCGCCAGCAGCAACCTGCTCCCGGGAACAATCCCTTCGCCGGCTCCGGCCAGCCCGGCTCCATCGCCGCCGCCATGGGCTCCTCCTCCCGCACTTTCTCCGAAGCCCTCGGCAATCCACCCGCCGGCGACGAGCCCGATCTCTCCCGCGTGGAGCAAATGCGCGCCGCCGCCCAGCGCGCCCCGCTTTCCACGCGCGAGGAAGCCGAGCGTCGCCGGGAAGAAGAGCACGAGCTCCGCATGGAAAAGATGCGCCAGGACATGGAGCTCAAGCAGCGCAAAGCCTCCACCACTCCCGGCCTCGCCGAAAAAGTCATGCAAAGCGCCGCCCGCGGCGCCGCCAACCAAGCCGGCCGCTCCATCATCCGCGGCCTCCTCGGCAGCATCTTCGGCGGCCGAAAGTAGTCATCACGCTCCGCGTGATGCCGTAGCTGCGACCGGAAGGTCGCAGACGAATGCAACTCACGCGCCCCTCCGCGTGGCCGGAGAACTCAGCGCGTAGCGCCCATTATTTGTAGCTGCAAGCGGAAGCTTGCAGACTCTGCCCGCGCCTAAGCCCCCTTCCGCCCCCGATACCACTCCACAAACTTCGGAATCCCCTCTGCAATCTGCGTATGCGGATTGTAGCCCAGCAGCGAGCGCGATTTCGTGATGTCCGCATACGTCACCGGCACATCCCCCGGCTGCTCCGGCTTTTTTTCGATGATCGCCTTCTTCCCCACCGCCTTCTCAATCGTCGCAATCAGCTCGCTCAGCGTCGTCGTCTGGCTCTCGCCGAGATTGAACACATCGCACAGCTGCCCCTCATAGGTCAGGCACGCCTCCATCCCCTGCATGATGTCATCCACATACGTGTAGTCGCGCCGCGTGGTGCCGTCGCCGAATTGCTGGATCGGCCGCCCTTCATCGATGGCCCGCGTGAACGAATGAATCGCCAAATCCGGACGCTGCCGCGGCCCATACACCGTGAAGAACCGCAGGTTGATCGTCCGCAGCCCATACAGGTGCGAGTAGTTCGAGCAGATCTGCTCGCCCGCCAGCTTCGTCGCCGCATACGGCGAGATCGTCTGCGTCAGCGCCAGGTCCTCGCGAAAAGGCAGCGTCTTCAGCACGCCGTAGACACTGCTGCTGCTCGCGCAAATAAACCGCGGCACATTCCCCTGCTTCGCCGCCTCCAGCAGATTCAGCGTCCCGAGCACATTCGTCTCCACATACAGCCTCGGATCCTTGATCGAAGGCCGCACCCCCGCCCGCGCCGCCAGATGCACGATCGTGTCAAACTTCCCGTCGCGCACAATCCCCGCCATCACCTCCGCATCGCGGATATCCGCATCGTGAATCGCCGCGTGCTTCGCCGCAATTCCGGAGATGTTCGCCCGCTTGATCGCCGGATCATAGAAGTCATTGAAATCATCCACCACCGCCACCTCGTGGCCCAGCGCCAGGCAGCGCTCCACAAAATGGGACCCGATGAAGCCGGCACCGCCGGTAACCAATATTTTCATCCCGCAACGCTACGAGCCCGCCATATTCACCCGCAAGGCAACATTACACTCCTCCTCCGCGAGTCGCTCCAAATGGCGAACGCCTCAATGTGGCTCACGCGGCCCTCCGCGTGATTCTAAAAAATAGAGCGCCCAGCGCCCATCTCTCGTAATCGTCGCCGGATTCGAGTGGAACGAGACATTATTTTGTCCTCCATCATTTTGTCGAAGCGGTGATTGGAGTGCGCAAAATTCGACAGTATCATGGAGGACAGAATGATGTGCGCGGAAGGAACTCCCAGCCTTTTGCGACATGATTTTGTTCCTCATGATTTTGTCTCAAATGGAGCGCCGAGGGAAATCCATTCGACATCCCCACCGTCCCACGCCACTCCCATCCCCAAAAATCACACCATCCTTTGAGCCACGCCCAACGCCCGCAACGCCTCGACGCCATCCTCTCCCGCTACGGCTACTGCTCCCGCAGCGAAGCCCGCGCCTGGCTCAAAGCCGGCCGCATCACCGTCGCCGGCCAGCCCGCCCGCTCGCCCAACGACAAAGCCGCCCCCGCCAACGTGCTCATCGACGGCACGCCCATCGAGCACCCCGACGGCATCCTCGCCCTCCTCCACAAACCCGCCGGCTACATCTGCTCCCACGACGCCGCCGAGGGCCCCTCCGTCTACGATCTCCTCCCCCCGCGCTGGTCCCAGCGCAACCCGCCCGTCACCACCATCGGCCGTCTCGACAAAGACACCACCGGCGTCCTCCTCATCACCGACGATGGCGATCTCGTCCACCGCTGGACCTCGCCCAAACACAAAGTCCCCAAGCTCTACGAAGTCACCGTCTCCGAAGATCTCCCGCCCCACCTCATCGACCTCTTCGCCGCCGGCACGCTGATGCTCGACGGCGAAAAAGACCCCTGCCTCCCCGCGAAACTCGAAATCCTCTCCGCCCGCGAAGCCCGCATCGAACTCACCGAAGGCCGCTACCACCAAGTCAAACGCATGTTCGCCAGCCAAGGCTGCCCCGTAGTGCGTCTCCACCGCTCCCAATTCGGCGATTACACCGTCACCGATCTAAAACCCAGCGAGTGGAAAATCATTCCCTCCCCACAGACCTGAACACACGTCAGGCGCCGGTACAAACAGGAACGCCGCCGCCGGGAGCGCCGATGTCCTCAATCGGCCATCTCCATAGCGCGAAGCGCCTGACTAAATGACGCGCCATCCCCGTTCACGAAATCCACGAAAAACACGAACCCCACTCCTTTCGTGCCTTTCGTGATTTTCGTGGACAAAAAATCGCGGTTCCTACACCGCCACCGGCGCCTTAATCCCTGGATGCGGCTCATACCCCTCCAGTGTGAAATCCTCGTACTGAAACGCAAATAGATCCCGCACCTTCGGATTCAGCACCATCCGCGGCAGCGGCTTCGGCTCCCGCGAAAGCTGCAGCTTCGCCTGCTCCACATGATTCGCGTACAAATGCAAATCCCCAAACGTGTGGATGAACTCCCGCGGCTTCAGATCGCACACCTGCGCCACCATCAGCGTCAGCAGCGCATAGCTCGCCACATTGAACGGCACCCCGAGAAAAATATCCGCGCTCCGCTGGTACAGCTGACAGCTTAGTTCTCCGTCGCTCACGTAAAACTGAAACAGCGAATGGCACGGCGGCAACTTCATCCCGGAAATCTCCGCCGGATTCCACGCGCTCACAATCAGCCGACGGCTGTTCGGATTCGTCCGGATCTGCTGCAGCACCTGCGAAATCTGATCCACGCTCGCCCCATTCGCCCCGCGCCAGTCACGCCACTGCGCCCCGTACACGCGCCCGAGATTCCCTTCTTCATCCGCCCACTCATCCCAAATCGTCACCCCATTCTCGCGCAGATAATTCACATTCGTATCCCCGCGCAAAAACCACAGCAGCTCGTGAATCACGCTGCGCACATGCACCTTCTTCGTCGTCACCAGCGGAAATCCCTGCGTGAGGTCATAGCGCACCTGCGCTCCAAAAAGCGAATAGGTGCCCGTGCCAGTCCGGTCGCCTTTAAGGCGTCCATTTTCCAGCACATGCCGGAGCAGATCGAGATACGCGCGCATTCGCGCCAGCATGAGGAAGCCCGGGCGCCCACGCAAGCGCGACGCCCAATAAAGGTAGGGACGCCGCGCCGTCGGCGTCCCTGATCTTTCTTACGCATAGTAGGCGTGGGACACCGACGGCGCGGCATCCCTACCTTGCCCTTACGCCCCGGTGGTAATCGGCACCGGCGTGCCATCGTCGTCGAAGACGTTGTTCGTAAACACACCCAGGCCCGGCGGGCGCAGGATATAATACTGCGCCCCCCACGTGGAGCGGATGAACCGGTTGTTGCGAATGGTCGTGGAGGAGAAGTCATTATCACGGCCCGAAGCCATGTTGATGGTGGAGGCGCCGCCCTCCAGCCAGTTGTCTTCGATGAGGACATTCTCGATCTTATTGGCCAGCGAGTTGTCCACCTCTTGTTTGATCATGAAGGCGGCATTGTACATGTCGTCGGCGGCCTGAATATCCGCCTGGTGGCCGCTGTGATGATCGTACGGCGCGCGCACGCCGCCGATCATGTTCCCGCGAAAAACGTAGTTCTTTCCGCGATGAAACTGCACCCCGTCCACATGCGTGTAGTAACCTCCGGCGGCGGGCCGATTCGGCGTGGTGGCGTCCCATTCCAGAAAGTAACCATTGTGAATCCAGCAGGCTTCCGCCGTCACATTGCCCAAGGCCGAGCGCAGGCCCAGTCCATCGGGCGTGTTGGAAATCTCCGTGCGTCGGATCGTGTAGTTGCCGCTGCCCGTCGCGCTGCACCACGGGTTGCCGCGGCCGACAATCCGGCAGTCCTCCACCAGCAATCCGCGACTGTTGTCATTGGCGGAAATGATGCAGTAGGTCTCGGTGTCGGCCCCGGTCATCGCGGTGCCGCGGATGATGCAATTGCGGACGACGACATTGGAGAAGGCGCCCGTATTGAGGCGGCCATTGATGTCCAGATTTTGCACGAGCTGGTTGTTGGCAGTGACGTTAAAGTCGCCGCTCACCGTGGTGAGCGTGGTTCCCGGGATCGGGCCGGTGGTGGTTCCGTCCGGGCGATAGGTTCCGGGCAGCGGGATGAATTTCCATTTTTGGGAAGCAACTCCGCTGCTGGCCCAGATTTCCACGTTCGTCCCGTTGGCCGTTCCGCCGCCGGCCACATTGAGCCGCTTGCCCGGAGCACACTGGGGCTCGAGGCTGTAGGTGCCATCCCCATTGCTGTAGGCCTTCCACTTTTGCGCGGTGGTGCCGTTCGAAGTGCTTTGCGTGACGTTGGCCCCGTTGGCACTCGAAGCGCCGCCGACGTTCAGCCGTTTGTCCGGCGCGTGCAGGGGCGCGAAGCTCCAGTAGCCGCCACCCACATCGATGGCTTTCCATTTTTGGTTGTTGCCGCCGCCATAGGTCCAGATTTGCACATTCGCTCCGCTGGCCGTGGAAGCGCTCGCGACGTCCAGCGCCATGCCGGGCGCCACTTGCGATTCCAATTCGTAGACCACGCCGCTGCGGAACGATTGGGCCGCCGCCACCAGCGGCAGCAACCACAGCAAGGTCAGGACGACCGCGCCTGGACGAAAGGCGCGAGCGAAGAGCGTTCGCGCGGATTTCTTCCGGGAGGTCTGAGGGTAGTTAAGAGGAGGTATCATAGGACCTCCACGCGTACCAACGGCCCTCACACTCTCAATAGGTCGTATGGACTAATCGGCGCGCGGTGGTGTGCGGTTGACACCCTCGCGGCGCGAAGCAAACGTGATCCGCGACGACACCGTCTCCCGCCCGAGATCCACGTCACCTCCTTTGAACCGCAATCCTTCGACGACAAGGCCCACTCAATGGTGGCTCGCCGCAACCGCCTGCGGCTGCGCCGTGCTTTTCGCGCTGGTGGCAGCGCCGTCGTCCCCCGACGCCCACCAAGCTGCGTCCGCGCATCACCCACCAGCGGCATCCCCGTCCTCGCCAGGACCGAAGCACGATCGCCCGGCGAAACCGGGCCGCACCGCAACCACCGATCCGGTCTCGCTCGCAGCGGCACACCGGCGGCGCGCGGCGAAGCTGCGAGAGGAAATTGAAGAAGCGTTCCGCGGCGATCATTCCGATCCAGCGCTCCCCTTGCTCGTGGAGTTGGTTCATCTCGATGCGCCGGCTGCCATGGATTTGGCGGCGCGGCTGGCCGTGGGCGAGGCGCGCCTGCCGCTGCTGCAAACGGTCGCCGGAGAATGGGCGGCCCGCTCCCCAAGCGAGGCGCTGGCGTGGACCGACCGGCTCGAATCGGCGGAAGAGCGCAGCGTGGTCCGCGAGTACATCTGCCACCGCGTCGCCGAGCGCGATCCGGCCGCGGCGTTGTCGCTCTCCGCGCAAGCCGGCTTCGGCTCGGAAAGCGCGCTCGCGGCCGATCTCACGCAACAATGGACCACGCGGGATCCCGCCGCGGCCACGCAGTGGGCCCTCGCCCAACCAGCCGGGCCGGCGAGAAATCAATTGCTCGCCCGCGTGGCGCTCGTGCTCGCGGAGAAGTCCCCCGCGGAAGCGGGACAATTGGTGGTCGATGAAATCGGCGCCGGGCCCGAGCAGGAAGAAAGCGCCATTTCCGTTTTGCACCAGTGGGCGCTGCGCGATCTGCCCGGAGCCACGCAATGGGTCGAACAATTTCCTGCCGGGCCGCTGCGGACGCGCGCGGAACGAGAACTCACCGGCGTCGCCGAGCACCGATAGCCATGTACGCATTGCTCGTCCCCATGCTCCGGTGCGCGGTTGGGCTGCTCGTGCTGCTGACCTCCGCTCACGCCGCCCCCGAGTTTGTCTCCCGGCTTTGGCGCACGGAAGACGGACTGCCCAACAACATCGTGCAGGCCATCACCCAGACCGGCGACGGCTACCTGTGGGTCGGGACGCGGGAAGGACTCGTGCGGTTCGATGGCGTCCATTTCACCACCGTCCATCTTTCCAACGACGTCCAGCCACCTTCGATCAACGCCTTGTATGAAGACGCGGAGGGCCTGTGGATCGGCACGCAATCGAATGGCCTCTTCCGCCTGCACCAGGGCGCGCTCCAGCAATTCACGCCGAAAGATGGCCTGCGCAGCAACACGATCCGGACGCTCGCCGCGGGGTCGTCGGGAAGCCTCTGGATTCTGTCCTCCAGCGGGCCCATGCAATATTCCCGGGGCCGATTCATCACTCCGGCGGATGAACAGATTCGCGGCACCGCGCGCAACATTTGCACCGCCCGCGACGGCACCCTGTGGGCCGCCGCGGGCAACAGCCTGAAGCACTACGACGGCCGGCTCGTCACCACCTACACCACGGACAACGGCCTCGCCTCCAATGCCACGCGCTCCGTCTACCAGGCCCGGAACGGCGATCTTTGGATCGGCTACGATGGCGGCCTCTCGCGTCTCGCCGGTGGAAAATTTACGCACTACCCGCAAGGCCCCGGCCCTTCCGCGATGGTGAGCATCCTCACCGAGGATCGCCACGGACAATTGTGGGTCGGCACCTACGCGGGACTTTATCTTTTCAACGGCACGGAATTGGCGGGCATCCGGAGCAACGACGACACGCATTTCGAGTACCGCGCCATTTTCGAAGACCGCGAGGGAAACGTCTGGTGCGGCGGCGACGCCGGCTTGCAACGGCTCACGCCGCGGCGCTTCACCACGTTTTCCCAGAAACAGGGACTCACCTCCGACAAGGCGGTGGCGGTTTGCGCGGGCACCGGCGGCAGCGTCTGGATCGGCACGTGGGGCGCGGGGCTGAATGAAATCAAAAACGGCGCGGTCGCCGCCACCTACCAACGCGCGCAAGGCCTCGCGAGCGACTTCGTCCACAGCCTCTGCATGGGGCGCGACGGCAGCTTGTGGATCGGCCTCGACTACAGCGCCGGCCTGGATCGATTGCGCGACGGGCATTTCACGCACTTTGGCAAAGAGCAGGGCCTCGCCGCCGCCACCGTCACGGTCATTCAGGACGACGCCGAGGGCCAGGTGTGGGTCGGCACGCGCAACGGTCTCTTCCGGCTGCGCGACGGGATGTTTACGCGATATGGACCGGAAGAAGGCCTGCCCAACCAGCAGGTAACCGTCCTCTGCGAAAGCCACGCTGGGGGCCTCTGGATCGGCACGCCGCGCGGCCTGGGGCGCTGGAAGGATGGCCGCTTCGAGCGCGTCCCGGCCGGCGCCGATCTCGCCGGCGATTTCATCGTCGCGCTGCACGAAGAGGCCGATGGCACTCTTTGGATCGGCACCGATGGCCGCGGTCTCAAGCGGCTGAAAAATGGCGTCCTCCGGACGTTCACGACCGCCGAGGGATTGCCCGGCAACGTCGTCCTTTCGATTCTCGCCGACGGCAAAGATAACCTTTGGATCGCGAGCAGCACGGGCATCTTCGCCGCGAGCAAAGCCGAACTCGACGAAGTCGCGCGGGGCACGAAAGCCACCGTGATGGCCGTGGCCTACGACCGCGAAGGCAGCGTGCCCGCCGGCGGCCAGACGGGCGCCGGTCCCCAGCCCTTCGCCTGCCGGAGCACCGATGGCCAGCTTTGGTTCCGCACGATGCGCGGCGTGAAGAACATCGACCCCGGCCAGATCCTCAGCAACCCCGTGCCGCCCCCCGTCGTCGTCGAACAAGTGCTCGCGGATCGGCAAGTGGTCTTCGACGCCGGGCCGCTCTCCCTCCCGGGAATCCCGAATGGCAGCCACGGTGCCGGCGAGATCACCATCGGACCCGGCCGCGGCGAATTGCAGTTTCGCTACTCGGCCCTGAGTCTTCAATCCGCGGAAAGCAATCGCTTCAAATACCGGCTCGAGGGCATCGATCGCGACTGGGTGGACGCCGGCACCCGCCGCGAAGCCTTCTACGCCGTGTCATCGGGCTCCTATCGCTTTCGCGTCATCGCCAGCAACAATGACGGGCGCTGGAATGAAGTGGGCACCGAGATCGCCATCCGAGTGCAGCCGCACTTTTGGCAAACGTGGTGGTTCCTGGCCCTCGCCGCGGCGGGCTCCGCGGGCACCATCGCCGGGGCCGTCCGCTCCCTCACGCGCCGCAAGATGTTGCAGAAACTGGCGCGGCTCGAGCGCCAGCACGCCCTGGAAAAAGAACGCGCCCGCATCGCCCAGGACATCCACGATGATCTGGGCGCGAGCCTCACCGAAATCTCCATGCTCGCCGCGATTCGCCCCGAGCCCGCGCCTTCCCCCGCACGGCTCGCCGATCGATTGCGCCGCATTTCCGAAACTTCCAGCCGGCTGGTCAAATCGCTCGATGCCATCGTCTGGACCGTCGATCCGTCGCAGGACACGCTCCCCTCGCTCGCGAGCTATCTCGCCAGCTACGCTACCGAATATCTCTCCGCGTCCCCGCTGCTCTGCCGGTTCGATATTCCCGCCGATCTGCCGCTGCACGATGTCCCCGCCGAGACCCGGCACCATCTGCTGCTCGCCGTCAAAGAGTCGCTCCACAACGCCGTCCGCCACTCCGGCGCCACGGAAGTTTTGCTCCAGCTCTCCGCGCACGGCCGCACCCTCGTCATCGCCGTGCGCGACAACGGCGCGGGCTTTCAACCCGCCGGCCGGCCCGCGGGACACGGCCTGGAAAATCTGCACGCCCGGCTGGAAAGATTGCAGGGCCGCTGCGCCATCGACTCCGCCCCCGGCCAGGGCACCTGCGTCACCTTCACCGTTTCCCTCCCACCCTCGAACACCCATGACGACCATCGCCATCGTTGAAGACGAACGCTCCGTGCGCGAGTTGCTCCGCGAATGGATCGACGCGGAACCCGGCTGCCGCTGCGTTTGCGCCTGCGCCACCGCGGAAGAAGCCATCGTCGAAATTCCCGCCTATCAGCCGGACATCGTCCTCATGGATATTCACCTGCCGCAAATGTCGGGCATCGCCTGCACCGCCTGGCTCATGCAGCGGCGGCCCTCCTTGCAGATCGTCATGCTCACAGTCTATCGCGACCACAAGACGATCTTCGAGGCACTGCAAGCCGGGGCCTTTGGCTACCTGCTCAAGCGATCCGGCCCGGAAGAAATCCTCCGCGCCATCGCCGAAGTGCGCGCCGGGGGCGCCCCGATGAGCAGCGAGATCGCCCGCCTCGTCATCCACACCTTCCACAAGCCTTCCACGAAAGACGAATGCGAGAATCTCTCCGATCGCGAGATGGAAATCCTCTCCTTTCTCTGCGAGGGCCTGTGCAACAAAGAAATCGGGGATCGCCTCGGCATCAGCTATTTCACCGTCCGGGCCCACCTGCGCCGGATCTATGAGAAGCTCCACGTCCGCTGCCGTGCCGAGGCCGTGGCGCGTTATCTCCAAAAGCCCCCCGCCGCCCGCGCCAGTTGACCCCTTTCCTCCCTTCCTGCTTTCCTGAGAGCCTCAAACGCAGAGCGTGACAGTTTCGAGCTAAGCCAAAATACTGCGCCCGATTCTCCTACCACTACCGATGAAATATTCCACCCTCCTCGTCACCCTCAGCGCCGTCACGGTCGCATCCGCCGACAACTCCACGCCCGCTCCCGCGCCCACCGGCGAATGGACCACCAAACAAGTCTCGCCCGAATTCTGGGCCGAAGGCGCCTGCGCCGCCGACGTCAATAAAGACGGCAAGGTCGACATCCTCAGCGGCCCCTACTGGTACGAAGGCCCCTCGTTCGAAAAGAAGCACGAGATCTACAAAATGGACAAGAGCTTCACCCACAAAAAGGACGACGGCACCGAGGAAAAAATCCCCGGCTTCTGCGGCTTCCTCGGCGGGCTCAAAGGTCCGAACGAATACTCCAACAACTTCATCGCCTACACCTACGACTTCAACGGCGACGGCTGGCTCGACTACCTCATCATCGGCTTTCCCGGCAAAGAAACCTTCTGGTTCGAAAATCCAAAGGGCCAGGACGAGCTCTGGCAGCGCCACACCGTCATCGACGTCACCGACAACGAATCGCCCATGTTCGTCGACATCAACGGCGACAAAGTCCCCGACCTCCTGTGCATGACCAAAGGGACGCTCGGCTTCGCCACCATCGATCCGAAAAACCCGGGCGCCCCGTGGAAATGGAACAACATCAGCGGCCCGGAAAATAAAGGCTACCAGCGCTTCACCCACGGCATCGGCTACGGCGACATCAACAGCGACGGCCTCACCGACATCATCGAAGGCAGCGGCTGGTGGGAGCAGCCGAAGGGCTGGGACGGCACCACGCCGTGGAAAAAGCACGACTTCAACTTCGGCCAGGGCTCGCAGCAATTCGGCTACGACGTGAACGGCGACGGCAAGACCGACGTCATCACCGCCCTCGCCGCGCACCAATGGGGCGTCGTGTGGTGGGAGCAGACCGACACCGGCTGGAACAAGCACATGATCGTCGACACCAAACCCGGCGAAGGCGGCACCGGCGTCATCTTCTCGCAACCCCACTCCGTCGACCTCGCCGACATGAATGGCGACGGCCTCATGGACATTGTCACCGGCAAGCGTTTCTGGGCCCACGGCCCCGGCCCCGGCGGCGACCCCGAGCCCAACGCCCCCGCCGTCGTCTGGTGGTTCGAGCTCAAGCGCGAAGGCAAAACCGCCACCTACATCCCGCACTTCGTCCACGGCGAAAGCGGCGTCGGCACCCAAGTCATGGCCGTCGACATCAACGGCGACAAAAAGCCCGACATCGTCGTCGGCAACAAACACGGCGTCTACGTCCACTTCCAAAAATAGCGCCACCGCTCGTAGACGCGGCATCCTGCCGCGTGTGCGTTTAGCCTCTTCAGAGAGGCCGCAATCCCATGGAGCTGCGGCCGGATTCGAGTGGCGTTCGCCGCGCCATCGCTGCCTACCCGCGCCGCCAAACTACGGCATCATTTGCCCCATCTATCTGTGTTATCTGCGCCATCTGTGGCATCCGTGGTAATTTTACCGCAGATGCCACAGATGACGCAGATAGCACCGATGGCTTGAATTTCCGCGCCTTCCGCACTCACCGCGCCCTACGCGGTAATCTCACCGCTGAGCCCAAAAAGTACACAAGCGCCCGAAATCCCTCGTTTGGATTAGCGAAGATTTGCCGCGGAAATTAGCGGTTCAAAAACCCTCCCTCCCGCAAACACCATTCAGCCCAGGCATCTTTTCACAACCGCTAATCTCCGCTAATCCTCGCTAATTTTTCCAAAGCGCCAGGCCTTCCTCAGCTTTCTCCGCTCCCGGTGCCAAGTTTGACACCGCCCCCTCCTCCGGTTATCCACGGAAGGTGTTTCGATTCTTGACGGCCTTGGCGGTGCTTGCGGTGAATTCGCCCGCGGATCCGCAGCTCAACCCGCCCGCGCCGGAATCCACGCCCCCGCAGATCCCCAAAGTCGAGGGTCCCTCCATCGTCGCCTATTGCCAAAACCCCGCCGCCATCCGGCACGACGAGGAAAACCCCATCGTCACCCGCTCCATGGTCGACGCCCTCGTCCGCACCCTCTCCGGAAAGGCCGACTCCACCGAGGCCTGGCGCACCATCGCCGGCCCCGGCGACCGCGTGGGCATCAAGGTCTGCTCCGCCGGCGGCCCCTTGTTTTCCACCCGGCGCGGCGTCGTCCTCGCCGTCATCGCCGGCCTCCGCTCCGCCGGGGTGAAAAGCGTTTTTGTGTGGGACAAAGACCCCGCCGCCATGCGCGCCGCCGGCTTCACCACGGAAGCCCTCGGCTGCGAAGTCCGCGCCATCGACCCGCCCAAGGGCTGGGACCGCGATGCTTTCATTTCCTCCCCCGTCCTGGGCCGCGTCATTTGGGGCGACCTGCTTTTCGCCGGCATCGCCCGCAACCGCGATGCCGACCCCATGAGCCCGAAAAGCCACCTGCCCACGCTGCTCACGCGCGATCTCGACAAGTTCATCAATATCGCCGCGCTCAGCGACGACCCCAACACCGGCATTGCGGGTGCAGTGCATAGCGCCGTCATCGGCAATATCGACAACTGGCGCCGCTTCACCGGCCAGGCCTCCATGCTGCTCCCGGATTGCTACGCCGACGCCCGCCTCGGCGGAAAATGCGCGCTCCATATCCTCGACGCCCTGAACGTCACCTACGCCGGCGGTCCCGCTGCAAACCCCTACCACTCTGCGGCTCTCTGCACCATCTACGCCAGCCGCGACCCCATTGCCCTCGACGCGACGGCATTGCGGATGCTGGAAAAATGGCGCACGGCGGACAGACTCGGCCCTATCGGCCCGAAAGCTGCATGGCTCGGCGAGGCAACCATCGGCCATGCCGACGAAAAAATGATTCAATTCCGTCCTGCCCGATGAGTAGACCCGACGTTACCCGCGGTCTGCTCAAGTCGGTCTCCCGCAGTTTTTACCTGAGCATTCGCATCATGCCCAAAAAACTGCGCGAGCCCATCGCGCTGGCGTACCTCATGGCGCGGATCAGCGACACGATCGCTGATACCGCCTCGGTCCCGTCGCAGACCCGCTTGCGCCGCCTCGGCGATTTCGAGGGCATCGTCCGCGGCAACCCCTCTCCGCGCGCCGTGACGTCCATCCAGCGCGACATCGTGCCCGAGCACGACGGCGAGGTGCATCTCATCGCTTCCATCCAGTCCGTCATCGATCGCTTCACGTTGCTCGACATGTGGGAGTGGAAGGAAACCAGCGAGCTCCTCGGCAACATCATCCGCGGCCAGGGCAACGATCTCGAGACCTTCAACCAGCCCTCTCACGTCATCGCCCTGCCCGATGCCGCCGCGCTCGAGGACTACATCTACCTCGTCGCCGGCTGCGTCGGCGAATGGTGGACGCGCCTCTGCTTTCATCATCTGCCCAATTACTCGCGCATCGGCGAAGATCAGCTCATGCAGCATAGCGACGCCTTCGGCAAAGCGCTGCAGCTCGTGAACATCCTCCGCGATTTCCCGAACGATATCGCCGCCGGCCGCTGCTACTTGCCCGGCGACGAACTCCGCGAGATCAACGTCGAGCCCCTCACCCTCCGCACCAACCCCGCCAACGCCGAACCCATCTATTTCCGCTGGCTCACCCGCGCCCGCGAATACCTCGAGCAAGCCCGCCTCTACATCGCCGCCGTCCAGTCCCGCCGCGTCCGCATGGCCTGCTACATCCCCTGGCGCCTCGCCGGTGAAACCCTCGACCTCATCAAAGTCAACAACCCCCTCTACACCGGCGAAAAAGTCAAAGTCTCCCGCAAGCAAGTCCGCGCCGCCATGTGGTCCGCCCTCCGCGTCGCCTTCAGCAACAAACCCCTCGGCGCCTAAAAAATCCGCTGGGCGCTCCCAACGTGACGACAGCCCTTTCTGGACTGCGGCGGCATGACGCCGCTCTGGAAGGGCCTGCGGGCAGGAAAACCCCCTCGATCAAAAGCAAAGCGCCCGCACCGCTGTGGCGCGTCAGCGCCCCTTTGAAATTGTCATCCTGAGCGAGCGCAGCGAGTCGAAGGACCTCCCTTTAAAAGAAGAGATGCCCCTGCTCAAAAACGTCACCGCCCGCCCAAAAATCCTAAATCCTAAATCCTAAATCCTAAATCAAAGCCCCCTCACCTTAATCCAAGTCTCCACCACCTTCCCCGTCCCCATCTCCCGCACCGTAAGCCGGTGCTCTCCCTCCACCGCCCGCGCAAACGCCTTCCCATCCCGCATCACCACCTCCAGCGTCGGCGACTCCCACACGATCCCCTCCGCCCCCGTCGCCACCAGCGGCACCAGCGCCGTCGTCGGCACATCCGGATCGATCAAAAACGTCGAGCCCGGCGTCGGCGAAACGAGATGCAGCCCCGCATCTCCCGCCACCGTCACGCGCCCGCGCAACTGATTGTCCCCGCTCGCCGCCCACGCTCCATACTCCCCGCTGAGCCGCACCAACCCCTGCGCATCGTAGTCCTCCGCCGACTCCGCTGCCGGCAATTCCTCCACCAAAAACTTCTCGCGCACGCCTTCATGCCCGGCGCTGAGCAGATGCCCCGTGATCGGATGCACCTCCCGCTCCACCACGTCCGCCGGTTTTTCAAACCAAGTCGTCCCATGCCGCCGGTGCAGATAATCCATCACGTCATGCATGATCGGCGCCGCTCCCGTCACCCCCGACACCTCGCGCATCGGCGTCCCGTTGAAATTCCCCACCCACACGCCCACCGTAAACTCCGGCGTGAACGCCACACACCAGTTGTCCCGAAAATCCGTGCTCGTCCCCGTCTTGCACGCCACGCGGTAATCGAAGCGCAGCAGGGACGACGCCCCAAACGCCGGCGACCGCGCCGCGTTGTCGCTCAGCGCATCCGCAATCAGCCAGCACCGCTCCGCCAGCCGCGGCGCCGGGGTAAAAATTCGCCGCTCCGCCAATGCCGGAGCCTGATCGACCAGCAGCCGCAACGGTATCCAGCGCCCCATCCGCGCCAGCGTCGCGTACAGATTGCACAGCTCGATCAGCCGCACCTCCGCATTCCCAATCGTCAGCCCCAGCCCGTACTCCTCCGGCTCCTTCGGCAGCGTCGTGATGCCCCACGCTTGCAGCCGCCGCTCCAGCGGCGCCGCCCCGCCAATCGCTTGCAGCAGCCGCACCGCCGGAATATTCAGCGAGCACGCCAGCGCCTCGCGCAGCCGCACCGGACCCTGGCAATGCCGGTGATAGTTCTCCGGACGATACGGCCCCGTCGGCGTCGGAAATTCCGTGGGCACATCCGGCATCACCGACGCCAGCGTCTCCCCGCGCTCCAGCGCCAGCAGATACGTGATCGGCTTGATCGTCGATCCCGCCGAGCGCGGCTGCGTCGCTCCATTCACCTGCCCGCTTCCCGGCGCAAAATAGTCATCGCTCCCCACCAGCCCAAGCACCTCGCCCGTCCGGTTGTCCAGCACCACCACCGCCGCATCGTGCACGTTCTCCGCGCGCAACCGCGCCAGCTTGTCATTCATCGTGCGCTCGATGAATTGGTTCAGCTCCAGGTCCAGCGTCGTGCGCACTGTGCCCATGCCGACGTTCTCACTCTGCAGCACCAAATCGACAAAGTGCGGCGCATTGAACACCCGCCGCGGCGGTGCCAGCCGCAGCGGCTCCGCCACCGCGCGCTCATACGTCTCCGGCGTCAGCCAGCCATCCGCCAGCATCCGCGCCAGCACCGTCTCCTGCCGCTTCTTCGCCCCCGCAAAATTGGTGTGCGGATTCAGCCGCGCCGGATTCAGCGGCAGCCCCAAAAGAAACGCCGCCTCCGCATCGCTCAGATCCTTCAGCGGCTTCGCAAAGTAGTAGCTCGCCGCCGCCGCGATCCCAAAATTCACGTTCCCAAAATCCAGCCGGTTCAAATACGCCGCGAGAATCTCCTCCTTCGTCCAGATCTGCTCCAGCCGCAGCGCCGTCGCCACTTCGATCACCTTCGTCCGCCACGTCCGTGGACGCGGCACGCTCAGCTTGATCACCTGCTGCGAAATCGTCGACGCCCCCGACGTCCGTTTCCCCGCCCGCAAACTCTCCCACACCGCCCGCGCCGCCGCCCGCCAATCCACCCCACTGTGCGAAAAGAACCGCTTGTCCTCCGCCGCCAGCGCCGCGTGGATCACCGACAACGGAATATCCGCATACGCCACCTCCCGCCGAAACCGATCCGCCACCCGCGTCTCCCGCAAAGGCCGCCCCTCCCGATCCGTAAATTCAATGCTCTCCGGCGGCTTCCGCAACAACGCCTCCGGCACCGGCACAAACTTCAACCCCACCCACCCCAAGCAAAACAATCCCACCACCACGACCACGATCCGCCGCAACCACCACACCCACCACCGCCGCCGGGGACGGCGCGGCCCCATCAAATCATTGGGCGACTTCTCAAACATCGCGCCGACCCTATCATGCTCATTCGAAGATTGCATCACTCCTCCCCATACGCCCCACCCACGAAAATCTTTCACCCCAACAACAAAGCCGAGGCGCTTCCACAGCTCGCGGCCAAACAACGTGGGCCGGGTTTCTCAACCCGGCCAAACCGCCCGCACCACTCCACGCGCCCCGGCGCAGCCGCCAAACCGGCCGAAAGAGTGGCACGGGTTTGCAACCCGTGCAAAACGCTCCCCTCGGAGGATGTCACAAAGCTACCGTAACCTCGTAGCCGCGACCGGAAGGTCGCGGACGCAAACGCGAGAAATACCCGAATTCAAATTCTCAATTTATCCGCCCTACCATCTTCGAAAATGAGCGCACGGCGCACAGGTTTTAGTGTTTTTCGTGCCTTTCGTGGACCAAAAAATAGCGCACACATACGGACAAGTTCCCCCCAATTCTTCGCGTGTTTGGCGTGTTTCGCGGATCTCTCGGGAGGGGCTCTACTTCGCTCCCTCTGTCCCCTCCGTGGTCACCAACTTGCGCTCTTTGGTTGCGGCTTCGCCGCCCGCGTCATCCGCGGTGAAAACCTCCGCGGACTCTTTCGGGTCTACTTCCCCGCCCCTAACTCCCGAATCTTAATATTCTTAAACGCCACCTCATTCCCGTGGTCCTGCAAACAGATGTGCCCCTTCGCCGATTTCGCAAACCCCGCCATCTTCCCAAACTTCGACTTCGCCACCTTCTCATTCCAATCCGCCGACCCAATCTCGTACTCCACATACGGCGTCCCATTCATCGTGTGCGTGCACTTGTAAGTCCCCGCCGCCGTCTTCTGGCACGTCAGCACAAAATGGTTCCACTCCCCGACGGGCTTTGTCGCATCCACCTTCGCCGGATACAGCGCATACATCCACCCCGCCTTTTGCGGATCATGCCCATCGATGTTGTCCTGCACCTGGCACTCCGGCCCCGTGCTGTAGCTCGGACCATCCGTCTCCTGCACCTTGAACATGATCCCGCTGTTCCCGCCCTTGCTGATCTTCCAGTCGACGCTCAGCTCGAAATTTTCGTACTCGTCCTTCGTGATGATGTCGCCCCCACCCTTCACCCGCACCAGCGCCCCATCCTGCGCCACCCAGGCATCCGGCAGCTTGTCCTTTTTGTACCCGCGAAAATTCGCCGCCGCATCCTTCCCGTCAAACAACAACTTCCACCCCGCCGCCTTCTCCTCCCCGGTGAGTTCGTTGTCGGCAGCAAATGCCGAAAATCCAAGAGACAGAAGGGCCGTGACGGTAGGTAGGAATTTCATGGGAACGCGCCCTGTAACAAGCACCTCGCCGGATGGCAATGGCAACCCGAGCCCATTTCAGGCCATGAAAAGGTCGAGCTAAGTAATCCGCAGAAGCATCGTCCACCATCTCCGCGAGGGGAGCGCACCCGGCGGCTCAGCCGCGTCTTCAAACGTTGCCATTGGCTTCCAGCGTGCCGCGCTCCGCATCCCGCGGAGCACAGAGTCGCGTGCAAAGTTCATCTCATCTCCCCTCAGCTTCTCCGCGCCCTCCGCGTCTTCCGCGATCTCCGCGGCATTTTTCCGTGAACTCGCGGAAAACCGCCCGCTACCCATCCGTGTTATCTGCGTCATCTGTGGCATCTGCGGTAAAGCGGTTTAAAAACCTCCCCCTCCGCCGTCTCCCCCGCGCCACTTTCGTCTCACGAAAGTCACCTCCTCACGCCCCCTGCGTTCTTTGCCCCCGCCCACGCCAAAGCTAGCATCCTCGCAAATTCCACGAGGCCATGAATCTTCCTTCCCAGGTCATTGGCAGCGGACGCCGCGGCATGCGTCCGCTCCTCCTCAGCCTTCTCCTTGCCCTCCTCACGCCACTCACCGCGAAGCCTCCCGGCACGCGGCTCCTTCTCTTCGTCGGCTCCAACACCCTTGGCGAACGCGCCGTCCCGGAGCTCGCCCGGGACTGGCTGGAAAAAGAAAAGAAAGTCGCCACCGCCACCATCACGCGCCAGGGCGAGCTCATCTACATCAGCGGCGCTTTGCCCGACGGCTCGCCCGTCTACGTGGAGGTCCACGCCACGGGCTCCGGCGATTGCTTCAAAAGTTTTCTCGAGGAGTATCCCCAGGCCGACGTCACCTGCGACATCGGCATGAGCTCGCGCCAAATCCGCGAGGAGGAAGCCGCCGCCATCAAGGAAAAGAACGGCAGCACCATGACGCGCCGCGGCACCGAGCCCGGCGAAGGCTGCGAGCACCCCATCGCCATGGACGCCCTCGCCATCGTCGTGCACCAAAGCAACCCGCTCCACCGCATCTCCTTCATCGAGCTCCGCGACATCTATTCCCGCAAAATCACGCAATGGAATCAGCTCGCGGAATGGAAGCTCTCCGGTGGCGCCGAAACCGCGCTGGCCATCGTCCCCGTCCGCCGCAAGGAACCCAGCGGCACGCTCGATTTTTTCAAGGAACGCATCCAGCCCGATCCCGCGCCGATGAAAGACGTGCGCGCCATCGCCGCCTTCACCAGCAGCAGCGAGCTCGCCGCCAGCGTGGCCGCCGCGCCCGGCGGCATCGGCTTCGTGGGCCAGAGCTACGCGCACGACGCCGGCCTCAAGCTGCTGCAAGTCTACAACGATTCCCCCAGCGTCGCGATGAAACCCGAGGAAGCCGTGTTCCCCGATTTGCACACCATCCAGCGCGAGCTCTATCCGCTGTCTCGCTTCGTCTATCTCTACACCCCCACGATCGTCCTCAACCAGGAAGTCCCGGGCTTCCTCAAATTCGCCATGAGCGATGAAGGCCAGAACGTCATCGCCGACAAAGGCCAGCTCATCAAAGCGGAAGGCACCAGCTCCCACGTGCCCCGTATCACCGCCGCTTCGGCGGATGCGCCCGCACCTGCGGCCACCGGCGCCAAACGCAACGTCATCCTTCGCCTCAGTGGCTCCAACACCGTCGGCGCCGAGTGCGCCGTCAATCTCGCCTACAGCTTCTTTGTCGCCAAACGCCGCGCGCCCAGCGTGCGCATCGACGACCAGACCACGGAACTCGAAACGCCCGAAGGCGAGAAAGCACTCGCCCACGAACTCTCCTGCGACCTCGATGGCGACGGCATCCGCGAAGTGATCGAAATCCGCCCTACTGGCTCCAGCGATGCCTTCCGCGATCTCTATCAAGGCCTGTGCGACGTCGGCATGTCCTCGCGCCCCGTCACCGAGGCCGAGAAGCGCGACCTCCAGCCGGTGTGCGGAAACCTCGGCTTGCCCGCCGCGCAATTCGCTCTCGGCGTCGATGCCTTCGCCATCATCACCGCGCCCACCAACCCCGTGCAGCAACTCACCGTCGAGCAGCTCCGCCGCGTGTTCCGCGGGGAGATCACCGATTGGTCCGAGCTCGGCGGCGAAAAGCGCGCCATCCAGCTTCACGCGCGCCCCGATCGCTCCGGCACCTACAAACGCTTTTGCGATACCGTGCTCTCCGGCAAACCCATCGCCGCCACTGCGCACCGCCACGCGGAAAACTCCGGCCTCGCCGAAGCCGTCGCGGCGGATCCCGGCGGCATCGGCTTCGTCCCCATGACCACCTCCGGCAAAGCGCAGGTGCTGAAGATCGGCCACGAAGGCTCATCCCATTTCTACGCGCCTTCCGAGCCCACCGTCCGCTCCGGCCAATATCCCGCCGTGCTCCGCCGCTACATCTATCTCTACGTGCCGCCCGCTGCGCCCAAGACCCTTGCCGTCGAGGCCCGCCGCAACTGGACCCTCGCCCGCGAATTCGCCGAGATGAGCCAGCAATGGCGCGGACAAGCCATCGTCGCTGCCAGCGGCTTCGTCACGGAGGCCGTGATGGCCGACACCGCCGGGCAAGTCCACCGCGCCCCCGGCGAACCCATGGAGAAATTCGTGCAGCGCCTCGCCGATCTCGAAAAAGCCGCCGCGCTTCCCAAAGGCCGCCTCCGCCCCAATCTCGTGAACCATGAGATCTGTCCGCAGCTCCTCTTCGAATTCAACGACTGGAGTCTCACGCCCGAGTCCCGCAATATCGTCGATCGCAAACTCGGCCCCTGGCTCAAAATGTACCCCGACGTCGCCAAAGCCGGCCTCATTGTCGAAGGCTGGGCCGACTCCGTCGGCAGCGACGACGCCTGCCTCAAACTCTCGCTGCAACGCGCCCAAAACGTCGCCCGCTACATCACCGACCAACTCGGCTGCCCCGTCACCGCCAAAGGCGGCGGCAAATCCTTCGACCCACCCAACACCAGCGAGGAAAACAAACAGCAAAACCGCCGCGTCGTTATCAAGTCCGCCCCCCTCCCCGAACTCACCGCCATCGCCAATGGCCCCGCCGACGTATCCCCAAAAACCACCGCCCCTCCCCGCACCAGCCCCGGCAAGCGGAAGAAGTAGGGCGCGCTACAGCTCCGTGTGGTACACCAGCATCGAGAGCACCGCGCCGTAAAACTCCACCTGAAACACCGCAAACGCATCCTGCGGATCGGCCGGCATCTCCTCCCCGTTCATATTGGCCTCCGTGATATTGTGCCGCGCCGCCAGCGCCAGCCGCGCCTGATTTATCGTATGAACCCACGCCGGCGCGTGCTGGATCGGGACAAATAACTGCAGCCCCGCTTTCGTCTCCTCCATTTTGGCCAGATCCGCCGCCACCGTTTCCACGTTCGACGAAAACAGCTCCCGCAATTCCGGCTCCATCGTCTCCCGCCAATCCAAGTCGGCCTCTTCCTCCGCCCCACCCGTGAGCGAGGGAAACAGCCGGCGCCGCGCTGCTTCATCCTCCGTGGACGCGCAGCCCGGAATCCGGCGCAACAACTCCGCCGTCAGCGGATCGAGCTCCGTGAAGGAAAAAAGGTCCTCCTCCCAAGCCATTTTCATCATCCGAAACAATGTCCGAAAGCCACTCCGCAAAGCAAGGCCCGCACACAGACAGCGGTCAGAAATTCTGAGCGCCAGAAAGTGGAACGGCTTTTCAAGCCGTGGCGGTATAGCCACCCAGCCAGCACAGCCCGAAAGCCCATCACTGACTCCTGACTCCTGACTCCCGCCCCCCTGCCGCGCTCCGCGACCGGCTACTTCACCGCCTTCTTCAGCGCCG
>FTCB01000538.1_pt1 | contig 22616 bp, 13 predicted proteins | sample 1639431 | NCBI WGS metagenome assembly FTCB01 (sample SAMEA3914864, study PRJEB12502) | metagenome | biome: forest; material: soil | place: USA | collected 2012-03-12 | depth 0.3 m
CCACGGCGCAAATCACGGCCAACAATACCTCCGCGCCCATCGGCAATCGCGGCGGGCTCCCGATCGAAGACACCACGCTTTTTAGCGTCGTGGGCGGCGACGTCGATCCGGCGGTCAAGGCCGCGCGCGAATACATCGCGGCCTTCCCCGATGGCAGTCGCGCCGTTCGCGCGGCATGGATGGTGGCCGAAGCCTTCACCCATTGCGGGCGCACGGACGACGCCATCGCCGCATATCGCGATTTCATTGCCGCCAAGGCCTTCAAAGTGCCGGACGGCGACGCCGCGAACAAATTCGACGAGGAAATCCAGGCCACGCCGGCAAACCATTACTTGAACCTCAAGATGCGCGCGCTCTTCCGCATCGGGCAATTGCTCGCCGCGCAAAAGAAACGCGAGGAGGCCATCGCCACGTGGCAGCAATACATCAAGGATTACCCCAACGGCGCGCAGTGGTCGGAAAGCCAGGAGGCCATCGTGACGGCCGAATACCTCATGGGCCTCGATGCGCTGGCCGATAAAAAAGAAGCGCTGGCGCTGCAGCGGTTCGAAGATTTCCTCCGGGCGCATCCACTCGATCCGCGCTCCCCGCGCATCCTGTATATTTTCGCCGCGGTCCATGAAGCCAAAGCCGTGGAAACCAGCGAAGCCAAAGGCGCCAAGGCCGACATCGACGCCAGCTATCGCAAGGCCATTGATGAATGGGCGAAGCTGGTCAGCAAGTACCCGCAAAGCCCCGAGGCCCGCATCGCGATGATGAAGAGCGGGAACCTCCTCGAGGAAAAACTGGGCGAATTCGAAAAGGCGCTTCAATTGTATAGAAAACTGGCGCGGGAATTCGGCATGGGTGAAGCCCAGCAGGCCGAGGCGCGGCTCACGCAAAAGACGCTCGCGCTCTCGGCGGAGAAGACCTTCCGCACCAGCGAAAAGGCCGTGGTGCATCTCAAATCGCGGAATCTGGAAAAGGCCACGGTGCGCATCTACAAGATCGATCTGCAGGCTTACTTCCGCAAAACGCACGGCATCACGGGCGTGGAAGCACTCGATGTGTCTCTCATCCAGCCGGACAAAACGTGGGAGTTCAAACCGGAGAACTACGCGAAATACCGCCCTCTGGAGAATGATATTGAAATCCCCTTCCCCGCCAACGAACCCGGCGCCTTCGTGGTCACCGTCGGCGACGACAACCTCGAATCGACCGTCCTCGCGGTGCGCTCGAACTTGGAGATGATGGTCAAGTCCAGCCGTCGTGAAGTGCTCGCCTTCGTGCAGGACATGCTCACCGGAAAACCCGCCGCGGACGTGGACGTGCTGGTGAGCAATGGCAATGCCGTCGTGGTCAGCGGAAAGACCGGCGCGGACGGCGTGTTCAAGACGGCCGTGGATTCGCTCAAGGAACAGGAAAACGTGCGCGTCTTTGCCTCGCGCCAAAACCACGTCGCAGCGTTCAATCTGAATCTTTCGGGTTTGCAGCTTTCAGACGGGCTGGAGGCTACGGGCTATATTTACACGGATCGTCCGGCGTATCTGCCGGGCGAAACGGTCTCGGTGCGCGGCATCCTGCGCGACGTGAAGGACGGTTCCTATGCCCTCCCCGCGAACAACGAATTCGTCGTAAGTTTCACCGATCCGCAGGGCCGGCTGCTTTCCGAGCAAAAGGTGAAACTCGGCAAATTCGGCACCTTCAACACCGCGCTCGCTTTGCCGGAATCCGCGGCCCTCGGCGAGTACGTAGTCTCGGCCAAGCAGGAGCGCAAAGGACAGGAAGCCCTGGAATTTCAAGGCGCGTTCCACGTGCGCGAATTCAAACTGGAGAAAATCAAACTCGGCATGGACTTCCCGCGCCGCGTGTTCTTCCGCGGCGAGCCCATCGAGGTCTCCTTCCAGGCCAGCTATTACTGGGGCGAGCCGCTGGCGAATCGCACGCTGCGCTGCACGCAGCCCGATGGCCGCACGCAGACGCTCACCACGGACGCCGAAGGAAAAGCCAAGCTCACCTTCGACACCACCAATATGACCCCGGGCTCGGTCCTGCGCTTCGCGGCCGCGCTTGATGGCGACAATGTCGCCACGGCGGAGAATGTGTTCCTCGCCCGCCTCGGTTTCTCGATTGCAGCCAAGCCCAGTCAGCCCGTGGTGCTGGCCGGCGAACCCTTTGATCTCGAACTCGCCACGAAAAGTGCCGATGGCAAGCCGGCCAGCGAAACGCTGAAGATCGCTGTCTCCAAAATGGAGCGCGCCAAGCACAGCCGCATTCTCACCCTGTTGCCGTGGCAAGACATCGAATTGGAGGCGCAGGCCGAAACGAAGATGAGTGAACTCGACGCCAAAACCGACGCCGCAGGAAAGGCACGGCTCCCGCTGAAGCTGGAGAAAGGCGGCTCCTACCGCTTGCGGGTGAGCGGCACCGACCGCTTCAATCAACCCATCGTCACGGAAACTTCCGTCGAAATTTCCGGCAGCGATGATGAAACCAAGCTGCGCATTTTCGCCGACGAAGCGACGCTCAAAGTCGGCGAAGAAGTGAAGATGCGGCTGCACTCCCGGCTGGAGAAGGCGCTGGCGCTGCTCACTTACGAAGGCGAGACAATCCTGCGCTACCAGATCGTGGAATTGAAAAAGGACGAGAATCCACTCGCGGTGAAAATCGGCCATGATCTTTTTCCGAATTTCCGTCTCGCCGTGACAGCCATCGATGGTCGCGAACTCCGCGCGGCGGCGAAGGAATTCAAGGTGGAACGTGAATTGAAAGTGACGCTGAAACCGGCGAAGGAGGCCTTTCTGCCGGGCGAGGACGGCAAAGTGGAAATCGCGGTGACCGACCAAATCGGGAAACCCGCGGAAGCGGAGCTCAGCCTCGCGCTGGTGGATGAAGCGCTGTATGCCGTGGCGCCGGATCCGCAAATGCCGATCCTGGATTTCTTCCAGTCCTCGGCGGTGCGGCATGCGGAATTTCGCGCCGGGGCCACGTGCTCCTTCCGCTACGACGGGATCACCAACGCCGTCTCGAGCGAAGTCACCGCCGAAGGGAAACGCTTGATCCGGAAAGAAGCGGAGGAAAAGGACGCCATTCAATTGCGCGAGAAATATAATATGCAGTTGGCGGCTGATAGCCCGGTCGCGCGCCCCATGGCCAGCAGAGCCCCTCAGCCAAATATGGGCCGGCCGATGCGGCAGTTTGGGATCAACGGGATAGCAAATAGCACCACCATGGGCGACGGTGTCGTCAGAGGGGGCGGCGGTGGCGTGAAAGCCGAGCTCTTTGCCGACACCGACGCCTTCCAGCGCGCCGCCAACACGCCCCAGGGCGCCGTTGCTGCCAATGGCGAGGCCACGGTGGCCGGTCTGGCCGCCGATCCCTCCGCCGCGGTTCCTGCGCCCCGCCAGGAGATTCGCGGCGAGAGCCGCTGGCTGCCCGCGATCGTCACCGACGCGGAGGGCAAGGCCACGGCCACGTTCAAAATGCCCGAGACGACCACCGCCTGGCGCCTCACCGCGCGCGGCTGCACCGTCGAGACGCTGGTCGGCGAGACCTTGGGCCACACCCTCACGCGCAAGGATTTCTTCGTGGATATGAAAACGCCGGCGTTTCTGCGGGAGGGCGATGAATTCCGCCCGGTCCTCCGCGTGCACAATCTCACCGACCGAAATTTCAAGGACATTGGCGGACCCGTGACGATCGCGTTTCGTCTGCTCGATGCGCAAAACCGGGAAAAGGTCCTGGCCAAACGCGAGGCCCACGTGGAGGTGCCCCCGAATGGCAGCGCGGAGGTCGTGTTGGACGCCATCCAGGTGCCCAACGTGCTCGAACTTTCCGTGGAAGTGAACGCCTTCAACCGCGTGGCCGCGGACGCGCTGGCAATGAAGATTCCGGTCAAGCCGTGGGGCCTGCCGTACCTCGTGCAAGGCGGCGGCACCACCGAGAGTGATACCGCCGTGGTGCTCGGCTTGCCGCCAGGCCGCGTCTATTCCTCGGCGTGGATGGCCGTATCCGTGGGGCCGGACGTGCGTGGGGCCGTGCTGGAAATGGCGCTGGGGCGTGCCAGCCAATTCGATGGCCAGCCGATGGCCCGGCTCATGCCGGCTCCGTGGGGAGATCACCCGGGCAACGAACTGCTCGCCGTGGCCTCGGCGCTCGCTTACGCCAACGCCAGCGAAGGCCGCGAGGACTACGCCCGCCAGCTCGCCGCGCGCGGCCGCGCGCTCATTGCCCAGCTCGTGGCCAGCCAGGCAAAGGACGGCAGCTGGGACACACCGTCCTACGCCTTCCCGACCACGCGCGCGTTCTGGGCACTCATCGAGGCGCGCCGGGCCGGGCTCGCGGTGCACAAGGACACGATTGAAAAAGCAGCCGCGTATTTGCAGAAATCTTTCGAGACGGCCGATTCTGGCGACACCGATCGGAAAGTCGTAATCCTCCACGCGCTCTCCACGGACAAACGCGCGGACTTCGCGAACTGCAACCGGCTCTACCGCGAGCGGAATTCGCTCAGCAATAGCGCGCTCGCCTTTCTCGCATCGGCTTTCTTCAATCTCGATCGGAAGGAGATCGCCGCGGAGCTGGCCGGGATGCTCGAATTGCGCGTGAAAATTCAGCCGCAGGCGCCGGTCTTTTGGGAATCCGGCTACAAGGCGGCGTGGATGAATGATCCCGTGGAGACCACTGCCATGGTGCTGCTGGCACTCGCACAGACCAAACCCGAGGGCGCCGCGGCCAAAGCGGCCGCGCAATATTTGCTGCAACAGCATGGCTGCTTTGGCTACGCGACGGGAAGAATGCGCGGAGCAGCGGTCGCCGCGCTGGCGGCGTGGTTTGGCAAAGGCAAGGAGATGGCCACGGATGCGGAGGTCGTCGTCGTGGTGAATGGCAAGGACATTGGCCACGTGAAGCCGCACGGCGCACAGGGTCTCACGCTCCTGCCCGTGCCCGCAGGCGTCGTGAACGCAGAGAAGAATGTCGTGGAATTCAAAATGAAAGGCCGCGGACGGATCGCCTACCTCGCCACGCTGCACGGATTCTCCGCGGATACGAAGCAGACGGACCGCAATATCAACCCAGCCATCCATCTCACGGCCTATCTCCACGCGCCGCTTGAGTATCGTGGCCGCGCCATCGGCGCCTCGAGCACCTCGCCGGTAAAAAATGCCGAGCTCGGCCAGCGCGTGATGGTGCAAATTGCGGATCAGCACGGTTATTACTTCAGCGGGCGCCATTTTGTGGTGGAGATTCCGCTCCCCGCCGGCGCCCGGCTGGTGGATGGCTCGCTGCACGTGGACAACGCCGTAAGCTACGAGGTGCGCGAGTCCTCCATCGTGGTCTTCGCCAATGAGCGGAGTCCGTACGTCACCTATCAACTCACGGGCTATGCACCCGGAAAATACCGCGTGCTCCCGCCAGTCATGCGCGAGCTCGGGAACCCGGCGTTCATGACGGTGGGGCCGACCGCCGAGCTCGCCGTGCTGGCCGCCGGGGAAAAATCGCCGGATGCCTACCTGCTTAACGACGGGGAGCGCTTCGCCCTCGGGCAGTGCTATTTCAATGACGGCGACTACGGCAGCGCGCTGGAGCATCTCGCCGGTGTGTTCAAAACCAATCCGCGCTACCAGGAGAGCGAACTCGCGCGCATGCTCCTGTGGATCTACACCACGCCGAAGTTCTACGACGCGCGGAAGATTGTGGACATGTTTGAGGTGCTGCGGGAGCGCTATCCCACGCTGGAAATTCCCTTCGACCGCATCCTCGTCGTCGGCAAAGCCTACAAGGACATCGGCGAGCAGGAGCGCTCGTGGCTCGTCTTCCGCTCGGCCATTTCGGCGAGCTTTGCCAATGACGCTGGAATCAGCGCGGTGCTGGAAGACGAAGGTCGTTTCCTCGGCTCCATCGATTTTCAGCAAAAGCTCTGGCGCGAATATCCGGACACGGCCGAGGTCGTCTCCAGTTACTTTGCCATTTCGCAGCTCGTCTATCAGCGCGCGCCCAAGGCGCACGAACTGCCGAAGGAGGACGGCGTGCAGCCGGAAAAGATCGCCATGCTCAAGCGCACCGCCGATCTGCTCGTCTCCTTCCTGGCCATGTATCCGAACGATCCCCTGGCCGACGACGCGGCGTTCAGCCTCGCCAACTGCATGCTCGATTTGAAGAACTACCCGCTCGCGGTCCGCCTGGCCACGGAATACACGAAGCGCTTCGCCGACAGCCCGCTGCTGCCGAGTTTCCAGTATCTCATCGCCCTGGGGCAATTCTGGCAGAATAAGTATGGAGAAGCGCTGGCCTCGGCGAAAATCGTCGCCGATGGCGACAGCAAGGATCGCGACTTCGCGCGCTACATTCTCGGCCAGATCTATCACGCGCAGAGCAAACCGGCCGAAGCCATTGATTGGTACACCAAAGTGAAGGAGCTCTACCCGGACGCCGCCGCAGCCATCTCATATTTCGAGGCCAAGCGCATCGCGCTCGACGAAGTCAGCGTGGTGAAGCCGGGCGATGCCGTATCGCTCACGCTAAAATACCGGAACATCAAGGAGGCCTTTGTGCAGGTCTACCGCGTGGACTTGATGAAACTTTACCTGCAGCAAAAGAACCTCAGCGCAATCACCAGCGTGCAACTCGCCGGCATTCGCCCGGAACTCGAGCAGGCGGTTGCTCTCGGTGACGGCAAAGACTACAAGGAGAAGGAGCGGAAACTGGACCTGAAGCTCAAGGATGAAGCCGCGTATCTCGTCATCTGCCGGGGCGACGATCTTTTCACCAGCGGCATGGTGCTCATTACGCCGCTGAAAATCGAGGTGCAGGAGGACGCCGGCAGCGGCCAGGTCCGCGCCAATGTGCTCGATACGCTGAAAGGCGGCTACCGCCCCGAGGTGCACGTGAAAGCCATCGGCAGCGCCGATACAGATTTCCGCAGCGGTGACACCGATCTGCGCGGCCTCTATATCGCCGAAAATCTGCGCGGCAAGGCCACCGTGATCGCGCGTGAAGGCGAGTCGCGCTACGCCTTTTTCCGCGGCGAACAGTGGCTCGGCGCACCACAAGCCGCACCCGCGGTGCCCACTCAACAGCCGGCGCTGAAGCAGCAGATCGATTACCAGGGCAATCTCATGGACCTCAACGGCGGCATCCAGCAAGAGAACTCCGACAACTGGAACGCGATCCGCCGCAGCAAGCAGAACAAAGGCGTGGAGGCCCAGAAGGCGTACTGAGCTTTCTTCGAACACGACCCTAAAAAGGAAACACCGCTCGGCCTCCCAACCGAGCGGTGTTTATGGTAGTAGCGGTTTCCCGCGCGCACCCGTCACGATACGCACGGGTTACCACCCATTCTACGCGTAGAAATGTTGCACACGATTCGCCCCGGCCGAAACCAGTCCGAATCGTTAACGGATGTTGGCAGTTTCGCTCCCGCGTGTATTGATTGCTGGTGCCAAAATTTTGTACTTAACGGCCATCCCCTTTCTATCTCCCTTTCCTCATCTTCCCAAGCTGCGCCGTCTTTTCCAGCGCGGCGCAAGCCATTCATCTCACTAGAGATGCCAATCTTTTTTTCTTATCGGCCATCGACTTGCACAAAAGTGCACCTTACTCACCGCCATGCCGGCGCCGGTGCCGGAATTTCAGCGGCGTCTCCCCCGTGTGCTCCGTGAAACGGCGGCTGAAAGCGCTTTGATCGCAAAACCCATGCAGCGCCGCGATTTCGCTCAGCGGTTTATCGGTCATCAGGAGATCGTCGCTCGCCGCCTGCACCCGCGTGCGCACGATGAAGTTCTCCGTGCTCATTCCGAAAACATCGTGAAAGAGCCGGTGCAGCTGGCGCACCGAGAGATGCGCGATCTTGGCGAGTTCCGAAACACTCACGGCTTTCGAGTGATGCGTGTGAATATGCGAGACGACGCGCTCCAGCCGCTCCGCGCCGGGCATCGATTTATCATTGCGCCGGTAAGGCCGCACAAAACCCATGATGCCGATCACCTCGCCCGCGGTGCCGTAGATCGGCAGCTTGGTCGTCACATACCAATCCTTCGCGTGGCTGCGCGTGAAAAGGGCCTCCACCCGATCCACCAGCGCCTCGCCGGTGGACATCACCCGCTCGTCGTCGCCTCGAATCTCTTGTGCCGTGCGTGGCGGATGAAAATCTGCATCCATCTTGCCGATGATGTCCTCTTCCCGTGCAAATCCGAGCCGCTGCAGCACGCCGATGCTGGCAACCATCATCCGTCCCTCGCGGTCCTTGGCGAAGAAGTGCACGTCCGGCAAATGCTCGAAGAGCCGCTGAAACTGCTGGCGTCCACCCATGCGTGCAAAAAAAGCGTCCTGTAATTCGCGCACGGTCTTTGAGAGCGTCCCGGGGCGTGGCTTGGGTGAAGGCTTTTTGGCAAGCGATGGCGGGCGTTGAGACATGGCGGGCTGCGAGCGAAAGCGCGCTCGCAGCCGCGAGAATATCGCGCCCGCCCGCGCTGTCGATAGCGGCCGCCCCAGCGCCGCTCCATCTGCCTTACTCCCCTTTCAAATACGCCAGCAAATCCGCGAGCTCCTGCCGCGACATCGCCTGCTCGAGACCCGATGGCATCAGCGAGCCCGGCAACGCCTCGAGCTTGGCGAGATTGGTGCGGGCAATGGGCTCCTCCGCACCGAGCGGCATGCGCAGCGTCACGCTGGCCGGCGATTCACTCGCCAGGATACCGGCAAACGTCCGCCCGTCTTTCGTTTCGGCGAGGTAGGGCGCATAGGTCACGTTCACTTCCGCTTCGGGGATGACGATGTGAAAAAGGATGCTCTCCTTGGGCTGATTGCGCATGTCCAGCAGATCGGGCCCCACCGCGAAACCCTCGCGATCCAGACGGTGGCAGGTCGCGCAGACGTTTTTGAAAACCTCGCGCCCATGCCTGGGATCGGCTTTCAATGCCAGCACCGCCTTGGCGGCTTCAAAGGCCTTCTGCCGATCCGCTGGGGGCGTGGACCAAAGCTTTTCCGCCCGCGCGCGCAGAGCTGCATCCTTGGCTTTGAGAAACGCAGCACGCCGCACCGTGGGAATGGAGGCGGCGGGAAGATTCCCCGCGTCGATGGCCTCGAGCACCCCGCTGAGATGCGCCGGGCCGACCAGCAGCGCGGACAGCACCACCTCGCGCTCCACCGGCGAGTAGTGCGTCCATTTTCCAGGCGCGAGAAGCAGCCGCGGCACGTCGGGTTCGGCAAAGCCCGCCAGTGCGCGAATCGCGGCGAAGCGAATCTCCTGCGCGCCCGCAGAATCGATAATGTTCGTGAGCGGCTTCTGCGCTCGCGCCCACTCGCCATGCCCGAGCACGCGGATGCCGAGCGTTTGCAGGACCGGATTGGCCTCGTGCTCCGCCATGCGGGCAGCGGCCTCGAGCTGACTCGTGAGGCGAGATCCTTCCCATTCCTCGGTCAGCGCGTGGTGCGTGCGTTCGCTGAGACCGAGTAATTGCGCGAGTTGGAAAGGGATGAGCGATGGCCCGGGCGACCGTTCTCCTTCCTTCGCCGGCCCAAATTCCGAAACCAATTTGGTGTAGGTGTCGTAGGATTTGGCCGTCACTTCGAGCATCTCCAGCATGCCCGCGGAGGGCCTCTCCGTGTGCCCGATCAGCTCGCGCATAAATTCCGCTTCCCGCCCGGTCACGCTGCTCAGCACTGCCGCGCGCAGCCAGCGGTCATCCGGATTCTGCGCCGCCAATTCGCCCAGCGCGGGGCCACCTTCGGGCATCTCACCCAGCGCCAGCGCGGCGACGGCGCGGACCTCGCCATCGGCATCATGATCCAAAACGGCTGGGTCCGGCTTCCACGCGCGCGCCCCAGGATTTTCCAGCCACAGTCGCAGAACGAGCGCGCGCAGCGACGCGTCGCCCGCGTCCCAAGCCCGCTGCAAATCCGCCGGTTCCACGATCCCGCAACGCGCCAGCGCCGGCAGCAAACCGAGCCACTGCCGCGCCGAAACTTCGTCTGCCCCGGCCGCTTCGCGCAACGCGCGGTGCACGGGTTCCCCTTTCTGCTCCACGAGCAGGCGCGCTGCCGTCGCGCGCGCCCAACCTTCCTGGGTCGCCAGGATAGGAACCAACTCACGCGGCGACGGCTCCAGTGGAAATCGCGCGGCACGCCCTCCCGCCACGCCTTCCGCACGCACACGCCAGATGCGCCCGCGATCTTTGCCGCTCTCGAAATCCGTCCGCTTGCGGATTTCCTCCGGCAAGTAGTCAGGATGCTCAATCACCTTTCGGTACATGTCCGCCACGTAGAGCGCACCGTCCGGCCCCTCGGCAAGATACACGGGACGAAACCAATCGTCGCGCGAAGCGAGAAACTCCTGACCCGCAAACATCGGCGCCGCGGCAAACGCCGCGCCTTGCGGTTCAAGCCGATCCGCGTGCACGAGGTTGCCCGTGGGATCGCAGGACAAGGCACACTCGCGGTAGCGTGGCGTCAGCGCACCTCCACTCAGCACGTGAACGCCACACGCCGCGCTAAAAGAGCCCGCATGCGAATCGGCGGTCGTGATATTCGAGCTGATGGGAAAGAGCCGCACGCCGTCATTTCCACCACGCAGACCGCTCTTCACGCTGCGCTCGTTGCAATCCTGCACCGTGTCGCTGAAGGGGAATTGCGGGTTCCGCCGCAGCCAGCGCGACGGCAGCACCACCTGCTGCACCGGCAGCCGGTTCATGCAGATGAAGCGCCGCCCGTATTCATCGAACGACATGCCGTACTGCGAGCGGCCATCCACATTTTCCACCACCATCGTGTCGGGATGAAACCGCACGTCGCTCGTCATCTTCACCGGCGCACGCTCGGGATGCGATGGTGCCGTCACGCTGCCACCGCTCAGCCCGGCAGCGAGATAAATCCAGCCATCCGCGCCAAGCGTGGGCGCATTCACGCGGAGCTGCGTGCTGCCCTTGGTGTCAAAGCCGGTGAGCAAAACGCGGCGCTCGTCCGCGTGGCCATCACCGTCGGTGTCTTTTAGATACAGCACGTCCGGCGCGCACGTGACGATGAGTCCACCACGCCATGGCAGCACGCCGTTGGGAAAGGTGAGCCCGTCGGCGAAGACCGTGCGTTTGTCCATGCGGCCATCGCCATCCGTGTCCTCCAGCAAGGCGATGACGCCTTGCGGCGGCTGCGCCGTATTGGGATAGCCGCGATTTTCCGCCACGTAGAGGCGCCCCTTTTCATCCCACGCGATCGCACAGGGAGATGCCACGAGCGGCTCAGCAGCGACCAACTCCACGTGGAGTTGCGGATCCGCGAGTTGAAATGACTTCAGCGCATCGTCCGGTGAGAGCGGTGACGACTCAGCGGCGAACGCCGTTGGGGCGAGCGCGAGACACGCGAAGAGCAGATGCAGAGTGCTCCACCTGGCTTTGGCCTCGCCTGCACGAGACGCGGGGCGAGGGCGCCCCTGCTCCTTGAATGCGCGCGCACCGGCCCAGAAAGACAGGATCCGTCGCGGCGCGTGCATGGCGGGCGGCTATTTCTTGCCCTTCGGATCGAGGTTCACCTTCAGTTCGTCGTCCGTCACCGTGCTCTCGATACCATCCGCCGGCACCTCCGCGCGGGCCGTCCAGACAATAGCGTTGAGCACGAGCTTGCGCTGATCGTTGTTGCCCCAGCCGGCGTGGTAGTGGCCGCCGCAGAAGCCGAAGCCGCGTCCGCCATCGTCGCGCTGAAAAGCCCACGAGGTATGCTGCGGCACCTTGTCCTCTACCTCCTTTTTCTGCTCCGGATTTCCCTCGTGCGGACCCTGGCCGCGCTTCGTGGTTTCAATGGGAGCGATCGCCGTGAGAATCGGCGTCACGCCTTTCATCCCCTCGCGAAAGCGCATGTGAAAATACCACTCATCGCTCGTGCTGAAAGGCTTCACGCCATTGCAAATCGGATGCTTGGGGAGCGCCGTATAGTCGGCCTTCCAGTGCGGATTCACGCTCCACCACTGCTCGAAGTAGCCGCCCATCCAGTCGAGAAACTCAGCCGCGCCTTTGCCATCGCTGCCGCGCCCCGCGGGCGGCGGCGTCTTGGCCGGCTTGCCATCCGGCCCCGGCGCGCCGTCGGGCCAATTCGTGCGATGATACACCGGCTCCACCGCGTAGTGCAGGCACACAAAGCCGCACCCGCGTTTCATTTCCTTGGCGAGCTGTTCGGTGTGATCATCTTTCAGCGCCGGCTGCCCGCCTTCACCATCCGAATAAACGACAATGGTGTCCGCGTGATCGAGCTCGTCCTGGCTCGGCCATTCGGCGTTGAGATGAAATTTTACGTCCACCAGATCCGCCGCGCCTTGTTGCAGGCACTTCGCCAGCAATTGCACGCCGGCATTATGTTCGTGCTCGCCCGGGCCGTGCGAGGGACGTCCGGCAATCATCAGGACGTGCTTTTTTTCCGCGCCAAATGCGGCCGCGGCAGAGAGGAGGAGAATCGGAAGAAATTTCATGCGAGGAATGGTTGAAACAGTTGCAGCGTGCGGAATCAACCCCTCCCGCGCAGCCAGCTTAGCCCGCTTGTCGCCGCCACCAGAGCCGATGCAGGGACAGGTTTGACTCGCTTGCCAAACGGCCGCGCCAAAATACAGAAGTGCAGCATGTCCGCCACCGTGCCCGATCCCGATGAATGGTATTCCACCGTGTACGGCATCCCGCGCCCCAAATGGGAAAAGATCAGCGATTGGATCACCCTCGAGGCGGATGCCGATCGGTTCGATGAAGCGTGGGACACCGTGGTCACCAACTGGCTGCACCGCGTGGCCGATGCACTCGATGCGCGCTATCAGGTGGCGGAGTCGCCACACTTTCTCCTGCTCGCGCCGAATAACGAGAGCGAGTGTCTGATGATGCTGACCGGGGCGGAGCGGACGTATCACCACATCACCACGCTGCTGGGCGAGCTGTGTTCCATTCATTTTGGCCGTATTGCCGTGCTGCGGCTCTCCGAGGAACACTACGAACCATACACTGCTTACTATCATGGGGCGGATGAGGGGCCGGCGCCGAAAAGCAGCGGCATGTACTTTCACGGCGCCTATCCGCACATCGCCCTGCATGCCAAGCGGGCCTCCGGCATCGAGCAAATCCTCGCGCACGAGCTGACGCACTTTTGTACGGGACACATGCGGCTGCCCACGTGGATCAGCGAAGGCATCGCCATGTCGCTGGAAACGCTCGCGCGCAGTCCGCGCCGCCTCACCGGCCGGGTGCTGGAGCGGCACCAGGCCTTTTGGAATGCGGATAATGTGCAGGATTTCTGGTCCGGCGCCACGTGGGGGGAGGCGGGGCCGGGCTTCGAGCTCAGCTACGGACTGGCCGCGGCGCTCTACGACACCATTCAATCGGACCTGCGTCCGGATCCGGAAGATTTCCGCGCCTTTCTGGGCCACGCCGATCCGCGTGATGCCGGTGCCGCCTCCGCGCAGAAATATCTGGGCGTCGACCTCGGCGAATTAGTCGAAGGCATCCTCGGCCCCGGCGATTGGACGCCGCAGCCGTGGCGCTGATGCCCCGCAAATAGAAACGTTCGCGGTAATGTCGCTGCTGCCGGAAGGCTGCAGTCTGATTTTCGGCGCCTATTTATCGTCCGTCTTCAGCACGAGGTCCTTAAACTGCACCGTCATCTTGAAGCCCGCGTGGAGTTGCAGCGCGATGACGCCGTCCTTCGCGCCCTTCGCGGTGTCCTCGTCGGTGACGTCCACGGTCTGCTTCCCGTTGATGAAGTGCTGCAGGTGATTCCCCTTCGCCACGATCTTGTACTCATTCCAGTCCTCATTCTTGATCGAGGCTTGGATCTCGTCGGAATTGCCCACGGTGCCGGTCACCTGCGGTTTGCCGCCGGCGGGGACGGTCACCTTCTCGCCGCGCTTGGCGAGGATCCCGCGGCCACGCTCCTCGTAGAGAATGCCGCTGTAGGTTTTGCCGGCTTCAAAGTCCCCCTGGTAACCGCCCACGATCGGGCCAAACGCGCCCTGACTCTGCACCTTCGAGCGGTATTGCACACCACTGTTGCCGCCGACGATCTTGTATTTGAAGGTCAATTCGAAATCGCCAGGCGTCAGATCCTTCAGCACCAGAAACGTATTGTGCGTGATCTTGTCCTCCGTGCCAAAGCCGGCCTTGCCCGTGATGGCGCCGTCCTCCACGGACCACAGCTTGGTGTTGCCGTCCCATCCGGTGAGGTCTTTGCCGTTGAAGAGTGGTTTCTCGCCGGCGAAGGCCGCGAGCGAAAGAGTGGCGAGGGAAAGAAGCGTGATGAGAGGTTTCATGCAGGGCGTGTGTGTGGCTGGCTCAACCCGCGGAGGCAAGCAGGCTTGGGGAAAAAATGTCGAACCGCGACCAGCAAAGCGTGGCGCGCTACTCCCGCGCTTGCACTCTCGCGCCGGCCCGTGCCATTCTCGCCGTTCATGCGTTTCCAGACTCTATACGAAGGCCGGCACTTCCTTCTCCCATCGCTGTTTGTCACGTTGTTCTTCGGCTGGCTCGGTGGTGATTGGGCCTGGTGGCTGCTCCCCGCCGCTCTCGGCGCGCTGGTATTTGTTTTCTGCGCCAATTTTTTCCGCGACCCCGAGCGCCGCATTGCCCCGGGCGAAGAGGTGGTGGTGTCCGCGGCCGATGGCGTGGTTGATTCCATCGAGATCGTGGAAGAAAGCGAAGTGCTGAAAGGCCGCTGCCGCCGTATTAGCGTCTTCCTGAATGTCTTCGACGTGCACGTGAACCGCGCGCCCATCGCCGGCCGGGTCACTTTTCAGCAGCATCATCCCGGCACGTATCTCGACGCACGGCATCCCTACTGCCACCAAAAGAACGAAGCGCTCACCTGGGCTTTTTCCACCCCGAAGGTCACCCTCGTCGTCCGCCAGATCACCGGCGCCATCGCCCGCCGCATCGTCCCGTGGTGCCGCGTGGGGGAGGCCGTGGAAAAAGGTCATCGCTTCGGCATGATTCGCTTCGGCTCGCGCACCGACGTCTACCTCCCGCTCAATGCCATCGTGCAGGTAAAAGTGGGCGACCGCGTGGAAGGCGGCGCCAGCATTCTGGCCCAGCTCCAACCGCCCGATCCGGGTTACACTCCTGTCGCTGGCGCTCCGCTCCTGGTGGGCTAAAGTCTCCCTCATGAGCGACGACGGCTCTCCCAAGATTTACCTCCTGCCGAATTTGATGACGGCGGGCAACCTCTTCTGCGGTTTCCTCGCCACGCTCAAGATTCTGCAGGGCGCGCTGCTCATGAACGGCACCGCCCTCACCGGCGCGGCTGCCCTCGACGCCGGCGAACCGTATTTCAAGACCGCGATCTGGTGCATCCTGGCCGCCTGTATTTTCGATTTGCTCGATGGCCGCCTCGCCCGGCTCGGCGGCACCGACAGCCCCTTTGGCCGCGAATTCGATTCGCTCGCCGACATCGTCAGCTTCGGCGTCGCGCCCGCGCTGCTCGTGACTCGCGTGCTCCTGCGCGAATTCGAGATGATCGGCTGGCTCGTCGCGAGCATCTATCTTATCTGCGGGGCCATGCGTCTGGCGCGCTTCAATTGCATCGCCGCCAGTGGCGTCCCCGGCGCGAGCAAGGATTTCAAAGGCATCCCCATCCCCGCCGCCGCCGGCCTCGTGGCCAGCACTTCGCTCTTCATGATGTGGATCACCAACGATCACGTGGAGCATCTCATGATGAAGTGGGTCCTGCCGCCACTGCTGCTGTTCCTTTCGTGGATGATGTTCAGCTCGTTCAAATACCCGAGCTTCAAAAACATCAACTGGCGCACCACCCGCAGCCTGCCGAAGTTCCTGGCCATCGTCATCATTATCGCGGTGACCGTGCGCAATTATCAGTGGATGCCCTCCGTGCTCTTCGTCTCCTATTTGCTCTATGGCTTTCTGCGCCCCTTCCTCTCGCGCCGGATGAAGGAATCGATCGAAGAAGAAGTGGAAGACGAGGAACCGGAAGCGGACAGCCCATAAAGTAGGCGAGGTTTTCAACCTCGCACCGTGGCCACCTTGAGCGCGCGGTAAAAGCCATTGGAACTTTCCACGCTCGCCACGGGGTGTTCGCCCGATGATACTCGTACCCATCGCATCATGACGCTCCCGAATAAGATCACCATTGGGCGCATCTGTCTCATCCCGGTCTTCGTCATGTTCGCGCTCTACTACGGGCGGAGCGTAGCCCACGGCGCACCGATGGAATGGTACCGCTGGTTCGCCATCTCGGTTTTCTTCGTGGCCGCCGCCAGCGACGGCGTCGACGGCTACATCGCCCGGCGCTACCATCAAATGAGCCGGCTCGGCGTGGTGCTGGATCCCATCGCCGACAAGGGCCTGCTGCTCTCTGGCCTCATCACGCTGAGCGTCAGCCAGTGGCAGTACGAGTTTCCGATTTGGTTTCCGGTGCTCGTGATTTCCCGCGACATCATCGTCGTCGCCGGCGCCATGGTGCTCCAGTTCGTGCTGGGCGAATTCAAGATCCGGCCGAGCTGGATGGGCAAACTGGCCACGGTCGCCCAAATGGCCGCCATCTGCGCCGTGATGCTCTGGCCGCACATCACCTGGCACTTCGGGGTCTTCGGCACCGACATCCGCGCGCTCGATATCCCCGTCGCCTTCGCCGGCCTCGTGACGCTGGTCAGCGGCCTCGGCTACGTGCGTCGCGGCCTCGTCGCGCTCCACGCCAAAGGCCACGGCGAACCCCGGCCGATGGACGATCTGTAAGAGCGCCTCCGAAACTGCCGCCGGGCTTCGGAGCCCTACTTCGTCTTCTCAATCATCTCCGCAAACTGCCGGAAGAAGTACGTCGCATCATTCGGCCCAGGCGCGGCCTCGGGATGATACTGCACGGAAAACACCGGATGATTCTTGCAGACGAGCCCTTCGACCGTGTGGTCGTTCAAATTGATATGCGATACTTCCACGTCCGCGGGCAGCGAGTCCGCATCCACGGCAAATCCGTGATTTTGCGAAGTAATGGTCACCTTGCCCGTGCGGAGATCTTTCACCGGCTGATTCCCGCCACGATGCCCGAACTTCAACTTGAAGGTCTTTCCGCCCACAGCATAGCCGAGCATCTGGTGCCCGAGACAGATGCCGAAGATCGGCGTCCGCCCCATGAGCGCGCGAATGTTCTCGTGCACATACGTCAGCGCCGCCGGGTCACCAGGACCATTGGAAAGAAACACCCCGTCGGGTTTCAGTGCGAGCACATCAGCCGCTGAGAAATCCGCCGGCACCACGCGCACCGCAAAGCCTTCCTGCCGCAGACGGCGGAGGATGTTGCGCTTCATGCCGAAATCATACGCCACGATGTGGTGCTTCACCGGCGGCAGTTTGCGAAAGACTTCATGGCCATCGCGCACTTCCACGCCGGAGCCATCGCCTTTCACAATCGTCCACTCGCGCGACTCCGTGCCGTCCGGATCCCAGTCGAAAGCTTTGCCCGGCGTGACTTCCTTCACGAAATCGCTGCCGGCCATCGGCGGCGCCGATTTCGCCCGGGCCACGGCCGCATCCGCATCCAGCTCGCTGGAAAGACATGCCTGCATGGCGCCGCGCGACCGCAGATGCTTCGTCAGCGCGCGGGTGTCCACGCCCTGGATGCCCGGGATGCCCCACTTTTTCAAATAGGCATCGAGGTCTCCCGAGGCGCGCCAGTTGGAATACACCGCCGACAGTTCCTCGATCACAAACCCGCGCACGTGCACCGCCGCACTCTCGTCGTCGAGCCCGTTCACCCCATAGTTACCGATCTGCGGCGCCGTCATCGCCACGATCTGCCCGCGGTAGGATGGATCCGTGAGCACCTCCTGGTAGCCGGTCATGCTGGTATTGAAGCACGCTTCGCCTACCACGGTAGCCGTGGCGCCAAACGCTTCACCGTGAAAACAACGACCATCTTCAAGAGCAAGAACTGCACGCATCGTAAGTCCCCAAACATGGGCAAGCTGTCCCGCGCGGGAAGAAAAAAGTGCGCGCCGCCTGCATTTTTCTAGAAATGCGGTCCGCAGTTCGCGCTTTCCCCTTGCCGCCCACCCGTCTCCCGGCACTTTGCACCGCTGACTTTGAATTCCGGCTCCACCATCACCATCCCTGCTCTCATGCCGCGCTCGCTGCACGATTTCTCTTATGCTGCGCTGGAACAGGCGCTGGTCAGCGACGGCCTCAGCCCCTTGCATACTCGTGCTCTCTGGCGCGCCCTGCACCGCGAAGTCTCGGCCACACTCGCCGACCGCTCCGATTTCTCTCCCCCGCTCCAACGCTGGGTGCGCGAAAACCTCGGCACCCGCTTCGTCCCGGAATCTCCCGCCATCGCCGCCGACACCGCCAGCACCGACGGCCTCACCCGCAAATTCCTGCTGCGGCTCGGGGACGGCCAGACCATCGAAACCGTGCTCATGGGCTACACGGGCCGCCACACCGCGTGCGTGAGCACACAGGCGGGCTGCGCCATGGGCTGCGTTTTTTGCGCCACCGGCCAGATGGGTTTCGTGCGCCATTTGCGCCCCGGTGAAATCGTCGCGCAGGTGCTCCACGCCCAGCGCGCGGTGCCGGAGGGCGGCGCCCTGCGCAATCTCGTGCTCATGGGCATGGGCGAGCCGCTGCACAACTACGATTCCGTGATGACCGCGCTGGAGATCATCTGCGATTCGCGCGGCATCAATCTCGGCCCATCCCGCATCACCATCAGCACCGTCGGGGTGGTGCCGGGCATTCTGCGGCTCGCCGAGGAAAAGCGCCCCTACCATCTCGCCGTCAGCCTGCATGGCGCCTCGGAGGAAGAACGCAGCGCCCTCGTGCCCGCGAGCAAGCGCTGGTCGCTCGCCGACGTCATCGCCGCCTGCCGCACGTTTGGCGAAGTCACCGGGCGCAAAATCTTTTTCGAGTGGACGCTCATCGCCGGCGCCAACGATTCCCCGGAAACGGCGCGCCGCCTCGGCGGGCTGCTCGCCGGCATCCGCTCGCACGTCAATCTGATCCCGCTGAATCCCACGAATGGCTTCACCGGCCACGCCAGCGCCGCCGCCGCGGCCATCGAATTTCAGCGCGTCCTCCGCGAGGCCGATATTCCCAGCACCATCCGCCAGCGCCGCGGCATCGACGTCGCCGCAGGATGCGGGATGCTGCGGGCGGAGAAAAGTAAGCGAGGTTTGTAACCTCGCCTACGGGCGCTCCTTCGCAGAGCGAAATTGAAAACCTCGCCTACGACTTGAAATCCCGCCGGCAAAACAGCCCGCACCCAAGGATCACAAACGTCGCGTTCATCCCGAAGAGATACAGATAGTCGATCTCCATCTTGCTCCAGGGAATCGGATCCCGAAATACATTGAGGCACGTGGCGATACGGTAGTTCAAAAAATACGGCCTCAGCCCTTCAAACTGCGGCACCTGGTAAAGGATCGCGTCCACCAGCATGATCACCAGCGTCACCACCGTCGCGGCCGCTGGCTTGGTATCGCCGCCACAGGAAAAAAGGAAAGCGAGCGACGAAACGGTGCACAGGCTGATGGAGTAAAAGAGCAGCAACATCAGCATCCGCCAAAAGCCTTCCGCTGGCGTAAAGACGGCGAAGAGCTGCTCCGCCGGAACGAAGACAAACATGTTTCCCAAGCCACGCCAGCACCAGCCGATAAACATCGCGCTCAAACCAATGAAAAATACGAGCACGAAGGTGTAGGTGACCGAAGTCAGATACTTGATCCCGAGCACCCGCAGCCGCCCAACAGGGCGCGTCAGCATCATCCGCAGCGTTCCATCCTCCGCCTCCTTGCTCACGATGTCGCCACTGACCAGGGAAAGAAACAACGCCCCCAGAAGGACCATGGTCCAGACAATGATCGCCGAGGCCAGCGTCAACCCGCGAAAGTAATCGTCGAAAATCAACGCCATCCCGGTGAAGCCAGCGTTCCGTTCGAGATCGTTCCGAAAAACATTGGCGATCTTCGGAAGCTGAAACAGCCACAGCAACAGCAATTCCAGCCCGAGAAATGCCGCGAAACCCATCCACGTGCGCTTCTTGGCAAAAAGCTTGATCAGTTCGCAGCGGTATTGGCGGAGAAAGAGCTTCACGGTTTCTGCACTTGTTCGAGGTAAAGGCGCTCCAGCGTTTGCCGCACGGGTTCCACGGCGCGCACACGCACGCCGGCCGCGACGAGCGCCGCCACCACGTCCGCCACGTCGGCACCGGGCGGAAGCTCGATCAGCCCCGGCTCGATGATCTTCACGCCATTCAGTTGCTGCTGCGCCAGCAGCCACGGCTCCACGTCCATGCGATAACGCGTCCCCTTCGGCGCGAGGTCCTGCCAGCGCCCGGTGTACAACAGCCGCCCTTGGTTCAAAATCGCCACACGATCGCAGAGCTGCTCCACCTCGCTCAGTAGGTGCGAGCAAAAGAGCACGGTGATATCCCGCTCGCGGTTTAGCCGCTGAATGAGCTCGCGCATCTCCGCGATGCCCTCCGGATCGAGACCGTTGGTCGGCTCATCGAGCAGCACCACTTCCGGCGCCGGCAGCAGCGCCTGCGCCAGCCCCAGCCGCTGCCGCATGCCCTGGCTATAGGTCCCCACCCGATCGCGGATCCGCTCCGTGAGGCCCACAAACGACACCACTTCCTCCATCGCCGCACGCGACACCGCCGCGCTGTAGCTCGTGAAAATCTCCAGATTCCGCCACCCGCTCAGGTAGTCGTAAAATCGCGGCTGCTCAAAAATCGCCCCGGTCTTGGCCAGCGCTCGCGACCGGTGCTGCTGCACGCTGACCCCATTCACGAACGCCTCGCCCGAGTCCGGATATACCTGGCCGAGCAGGATGCCGAGCGACGTACTCTTGCCCGCGCCATTGTGGCCGAGCAGGCCGAAAATCTCGCCACGCTGGACTTCAAACGAGACCCCGTGGAGCGCCGGCCGTCCGCCGAAGCTCTTGCGCAAATTATCCAGCCGGATGGCGATCCCGTTTACCTTCGGCTCCATACCAGGCGCTTCTCCAGTTCGTAAAAGACCAGCAGTGAATCCATCTTCTGATCCAGCATCGGGCTCTCAATGAAGGGCTTCAGCCCAAAGTTGCGCACCATCATCAGCGTCGCCGGCCCCACCTCCGGCAGCGTATCGTCGCCGCCGCGCTTCCGCACGTCGCGCATCAGTTTTTGCATATTCGTCTGGCGTTGCTCCGGTGTGAATTTGTCGAAGAAATCCACCACCTGCATCGTCTTGGGAAAGAGCAGCAGCCGGAATTGCAGGCGCTCGGGCTTCGTCAGCTCCTCCCACCACGGCTTGAGTTCAGGCCCCGACAGCAGTTTGCCACGATCGCCCACCTCCAGCCGATGGTACTCCGCGGCCACGGATTCCACCATTTTCGCGCGCTCCGCTTCCGGCCGGCCCGCCACGCGATGCGCCAGGGCAAACTCCACCAGCCTCTCGGGCGAAGGCCGCAATTCATTCAGCCACCACATCAAGCCGCCCACGACGAGCCACAAACCGGCCAGAATGGCTGAAATTTTGAACCACGAGGGTCGCATGCAGATAATGGGTATAGGCAGCCTCACTCCGCGGGACAAGCGCGGGACAACCCTCCGGACGCATTCGCTTCCAAAAGGTTACATTTCGACTCTTTCTTCACGCCGATGTTCAGTTCTCAATGCCTGCGAATCCTTTGCCAGCCTTCATCACCAACGATCCTTAGAAATCGGCGTTGACTCATGATTATTCCTGTGGTGCCTCCTCACCCGTGGCCCAAATGCGGAATTTGCACACATGCCCTTGATGAAACGTAGGCGTTTCTTGTCCCTCTTCCTGCCGGCATGCGGCCTGGCTGGGTGCGGTGAAACCCCCGCGCCCCCCTTCCGCATGGCGACCTACCAATGGCCGGGCTACGAGCCGTTTTTCCTCGCCCGTGCGCTCGGCTATTTTTCCGAGCACGACGTGCAGTTGCTCGAATTTCCCTCGGCGGCGGATTGCATCCTCGCTTTCAAGAATCGCGTGGTGGATGCCGTGACGCTCACCGCCGATGAAGCCCTCCGGCTGGTCTACGCGGGGCACGATCCCCGCATCGTGATGCTTATCGATTTTTCCAACGGCACGGATGTCATCGTTGCCAAGCCGGAGATTACTACGCTCGCTGGCGTGAAAGGCCGCACCGTGGGCGTGGAAAATAATACCCTCGGCTCCTTCTTTCTCGCGCGCGCCTTGCAGGAGAATGGCCTGTCGACGCTCGATGTGAAGACCGTGAATTGCCGCGCCGATCAGATCGAACGCGAATTTGCCCTCGGACAATTGGACGCCGCCGTGACTTACGATCCCTTCCGGCGGCGCATGCTCGCCGCGGGCGCGCGGCAGATTTTCGATTCCTCGAAACTCCCCGGTGAGATTATCGACACGCTCGTGGTCCGCCGCACCACCGCGGAAAATCCGCCCCGCGGGCTGCGTGCGCTCGTGCAGGGCTGGTTTCGTGCCAACGACGCCATCGTCGCCGATCCCAAAGGGACCGCCATCCGCATGGCTCCCCGCGAAAATGCCACGCCGGCGGAGATCCTCGATTCTCTCCACGGCATCCAGCTTCTCGGGCGAAAAGAGAATCAGCGTCTGTTGACTTCTGCCGACTCCAAGATTCCAGCGACCTTGCAGCGTCTCGCTGAATTTCTCGCCAAGAGCGGCTTGA
>FTCB01000889.1_pt1 | contig 22569 bp, 17 predicted proteins | sample 1639431 | NCBI WGS metagenome assembly FTCB01 (sample SAMEA3914864, study PRJEB12502) | metagenome | biome: forest; material: soil | place: USA | collected 2012-03-12 | depth 0.3 m
CCATTGAATGTTCGCATCCCGGGACAGGTCGAAAACTGCCAAAGGCGGTGTCGCCGCTGCGCTCTGCCACCGCACTCCAAGAGTGCCCTCACCGAATCAGCCGCAACTGGATGCTGTCGAAGCGGTCCTCGCCCGCGAAAATATCGGTGACGATCACCAGATGCGTGCCGGGCCGGGCGATGCCGGCTTTCGTGAGATGCATCTCCGCGGCGGCGATGGTGCGGTCGGGGCTCGATTCGAAGGGCATACACATGGGCTCGACCGCGCGCATCAGCACGAGGCGGCGGCAGAGATCCCACGTAGGCGCAAAAGCGTAGATGGGCGCGTGCTCGGGGCGCTGGCCGGCCACATAGGCGGCCATGGTGCCGCGGCGCGTGAAGAGGACGAGCTTGGCGTCGGAGACGCTGTTGGCCAGCACCACGGCGCTGTGCACGGTCTTTTCGCGATCCGTTTCAAGATGCGCATTCGCGGCAAAGCCCATGCCGCCGGTGCGCTCCACGCGGCGTGCGATGCGATCCAGCGCCTCCACGCATTTCACGGGATATTTGCCCACGGTCGTCTCGCCGCTGAGCATGATGGCGTCGGCCTGTTCCAGCACGGCATTGGTGACGTCGGTCACCTCGGCGCGCGTGGGCACGGGGTTGCTGATCATGCTCTCCAGCAGATGCGTGGCGACGATGACCGGGCAGCCGCGTTCGATGCATTCCTTCACGATGCGCCGCTGGATGATCGGCAAATCTTCCATGGGGCACTCGATGCCGAGGTCGCCGCGTGCGACCATGATCACGTCGGTCACCGCGATGATCTCAATGATGTTCTTCACCGCGAGCTGGTCTTCGATCTTCGCGACGATGCGCGCGCTGCTGCCGTGTTCCTGGAGCACCTTGCGGAGCAGTTCCACGTCGCCGGGCTCGCGGCAAAAGCTGAGCGCTACATAGTCCACGTCCAGTTCGGCGCCGACCGCCACGTCGGCCAGATCCTTCTCCGTGAGCGGCGGCAGATTCACCTTCACGCCGGGCAGATTGATGTGGCGGCGCGAGCCCATCACGCCCTCGGTGAGCACCTCGCACTTCAGCTTGTTGCCGGATTTTTCGAGCACGCGCATGTGGATCACGCCATTGTCCACGAGCACCGTGTCGCCCACGTTCACGTCGTCCACGAGGCCATCATAGTTCACGTCCACGCTGGAGTGCTCTTCGCTCTTCGCGCCGCGCACGGTGAAGGTGAAAATGTCCCCCGGCTTCAGTGCGAGTTTGGCGGAGAGTTCGCCCGTGCGAATCGCCGGGCCCTGCGTGTCCATTAAAATGGCGATGATCTTCCCAGCATCGCGCGCCGCGGCGCGGATGCGCGGCACCACGGCGCGGACGCCGTCATGCGTGGCATGGCTCATGTTGAGCCGGAAACAGTCCACTCCGGCGTTAATCAGTGCGCGGATCATTTCCGGCGATTCCGTGGCAGGCCCGAGCGTCGCGATAATCTTCGTCTTCCTCATTCGGGGAAAACAGAAAAGGGCGAGGCCGGCGCCGGGTCAAGCGTGGAGGGCTGCCCAAAGGTCATGCTTTCCTCATTGGAAAAAATCGGGCGCTGGCCCAAGCTCGCGCAGCGCCATGCCGCTTTTTCGCTCAACCGCCCTGCTTGTCCTGGTCGCGCTGGCTTTGCCGCTGCGTGCCGGGGAAGACGACGATTTGCCACCGCCGCCGTCCTCGAAAAAGGAGGGCGTGCAGATCACCTTTCTGCCGCCACCGATGGAAGGCACGCTGAGCCTCGGCATCTACGACAAGAACGGGAAGCTCGTGCGCGCGCTGCATCGCGAGGCGACCGACAAGGAATTCACGAAGGGGCTCAATGGCCTCATCACGCAATGGGACGGGCGCGACGACGCCGGCAAGCCCGCGCCGAATGGCACCTACGTGGCGCGCGGCTGGCTGGTGGGCGATCTCAATGTGGAGGGTGTGGCGTTTCACGGGAACGATTGGATCAAAGACGACGACTCGCCGCGCTACACCCGCGTGCGCGCGGTGAAAAACAATGGTCGCGACGAGATCGACGTGGTGCTCACCGCGCTCGATGGCTCGGAGCATACCGTGGGCTGGAAGCTGGCGAAAGCCGGGGCCGACGCACCGCCCGATCCCGGCGTGCAGGCGGCGCTGGACGACGGCCGGCTCATCATTCGCAAGGGCTCGGGCGTGACGCCGGTAACCATGGAGGACGGGGAAAAAGCCGTGGCGGCGTCGGTGGGTTTTGGCGGGCATGTGTGGGCGATCTGCGAGACCCCCAAGGGCCGCGAGGTGCGCGCCTACACGGACACGGGAGAATTTTTGCGCCGGCTGGCTTACACCCCGGACGAGCCTGCGCCCACGCAGCTCGCGGCGTCGGCATGGAGCGAGAGCATTTTCCTGCTGGAGGAAAACGCCGCCGGCCAGCGGATGCGCGCGCTGGCGCTCGGCGACCCGAAGCCCGACGGCTCGCCCGCGTGGAAGACGATCTACCAAAAGCGCATCGTGTTCACCGACACCTTTGCCGCTGCCGCGCCCGCATTGGGCCGCACGACGCCGCCGGCGGTTGCGGAGGAAGTGGCCATTCGCTCGAAGCCAAACCCGCTGCTGAAAAACGCCAAGACCGAGTTGAAGCTGCACGTCACCGCCGACGCCAAAGGCACGCTGCTCGTTTCCGCCGACGGACTCCCGCTCACGCATCTCACGGACACCGCGCCGCTAAAGTGGTCCGCCTTCGTCCAGGAAAAGGACGCGCTGCTATTCTTCGAGGGCGACGGCGCAGTGGTTGGCGAATTCAAGGTCGGCAAGCCCTCGAACATCATGGCTTTCACCGCGGGCGACTACGAATGGAAACGATGATGATGGAATGGCCCGCATTGCTCTCGGCCGGCCGGCTCGGCGATCCCAAGGTGCGCAAACCCGACCCGTCGCGCTCGCATTTTCAGGTGGATAGCGACCGCCTCATTTTCAGCAGCGCCTTCCGGCGGCTGCAGGACAAGACGCAGGTGCACCCGCTCGCGGAAAACGACTACGTGCGCACGCGGCTCACCCACTCGCTGGAAGTCGCCAGCGTGGGCCGCTCGCTCGGTGCGCGCGTGGGCGCGGAACTCGTGCAGCGCCACGGACTGGAGGCGCACCAACTGCACGCGAGCGATTTTGGCGCGGTCGTCCACGCGGCCTCGCTGGCGCACGATCTCGGCAATCCGCCCTTCGGCCACAGCGGCGAGGACAGCATCCGCCATTGGTTCCAGCACACCGCCGCCGCCGCGCCGTTTCGCAAGGAAATGAGCGACGCCGAGGCCGCCGACTTCGCGCGCTTCGAGGGCAACGCCCAGGGTTTCCGCATCGTCACGCGCCTGCAAATGCCGGACAATCCCGGCCTGCGACTGACTTACGCCACGCTCGGCGCCTTCACGAAATACCCGCGCGCTTCCATGGCCGATTCCGGCGGGCACCAGGGCGCGAGCACGAAAAAATTCGGCTTCTTCCAGGCGGAGTACTCGGCCTTCGCGGAAGTCGCGGAGCACTGCGGACTGCTCCCGCGCGGGCGCCAGTGCTGGGCGCGGCATCCGCTCGCCTTCCTCGTCGAGGCCGCGGACGACATCTGCTACAGCCTCGTCGATTTCGAAGACGGCTACCGCCTGGGCTTTTTGAGCTACGAAGAAGTGACGGAGCGCTTCCTGCGTGTCACCGGTGAACCGCGCGACCGCGAGCGCGCCGAGCGCATGGCCGATCCGAAAAACCGCGTGGCGTTTCTCCGCGCGCAAGCCATCGGCGCCGCCGTGGGCCAGACCGCGCAGATGTTCCTCGACCGCGAGGACGCGCTGCTTCGCGGGGAGTTCGATGCTCCGTTGCTCGATCAGGTCCCTGCCGCCGCCGAGTTGTCCGCGATCAAATCGGTCTCCGTCAAAACGATCTACAACACCCCGCGCGGCGTGGCCATCGAGCTGCGCGGGCACAACATCATCACGCGCCTGCTCGAGACTTTTGCCGGCGCTGTCGACGATGTCGCGCGCCACGGCCATTCCGCCAGCCCGCGCAGCCGCAAGCTGCTGCTGCTGGTGCCCGAGCAATTCATCGGCCCCGGCCGCGCCCCCGCGCCCGATGCCTACACCCGCCTCCTGCGGCTCACCGATTTCGTCAGCGGGATGACGGATAGCTACGCCGTGAAGCTCGCCGAGACGATCGGGGCGTGAAGGGGATTTAAGAATTAGGATTTAGGATTCGCTGCCGGGCGCTGCCGGATTCGGCGCCAAGTACCTTCTCAAGCGGCGGGGCGCCCCAAGGAGCGGCGACATTCCTGTCGCCGTCGCCGCGTGCTGCGGAGCAACCCAATTTACGGCACGCTGGAGGGGAAGCACGCGAGAGATTTGGCGCTTCGCGCAATGTAGACGGCGACAAGAATGTCGCCGCTCCCTGGAGCCATCCTCTTTTCAACCCCCCACCGATCAATGAGGCTGCTGCTTGCGCTACTTCGGCTGACCGTCGATCGGTGCCGGCGGTGGCGTCGCGGGCGCGGGTGCTGCCGGAGTGGGCGTAGCCGGCGTCGCAGGCGCCGTTGCGCCGGGCGCTGGGATCGGCGCGACAGGCTTCACCGGCTGCGGCGCAGGGTTCGGTGCCCCGGGCGTGGGCACTGCGGGGGTCGCTCCACCAGGCGTTGGAATGCCGGGCGTCGGGATACCAGGCGTCGGCACACTTGGTGCCACGGGCTTGGGCATGGGCAAGGTCACCCCCGGCGGCAAGCTCGGCCTTCCCGGCAGCGTGGCTCCCGGCGGCAAGCCCGGCGCGCCGGGCAATCTTACCCCCGGAGGCAGCGTCACGCCAGGCGGCAGCTTGATTCCGGGCGGCAGATTCGTCGCACCGGGCATCGTTGGCGGCACGGGCGGCGCCGGGAGTGGCGGCGGCACGATGTCCGCAGGCCGGGGCGTTCCGCCAAAGGTGCTGCCCGTGGGATTTTTAAGTTCCTCGAGTAGCGCGGCCTCTTCGCTGTTGAAGGGGCTCTGCTTGTAGCGAGCTTCCAGATCGCTCACGACCTTCTGCGCTTCGTCGCGCTTGTTCTGGGCCATCAAAATGCGGGCCTGTCCGATGAGCGCGAGTGGCGCCAAGTGGTGCTTGGGACGGTTGGCCACCAGCTTCCGGTAGGATTCCAGCGCCTCGTTTTGCTTCCCACCGAGCTCGTAGGTCACGCCCAGGCTCATGGTCGCGTCGGAAAAGAGCGGATGATCCGGATACTGCGCGGAGAAATCCTGCAGCACCTTCACGGCGTCATCGTATTTGCCATCGGTGCGGAGTTTGTCCGCCAGCACGAGGTGCGCGCTGCCCGCCGCCGGTGTGCCGGACCAATCCGCAATCACCTGGCGCAACTGCGCCACGTCCTTCGCCGCGGCCAGCGCTTCCTTGGACTGGTTCTCCTTGCGCGACCGCATGAATTCCATTCCGCCCCAAATCGCGGCGACGATCAGGATGATCGCCGACACGCGGACGATCAGCTTGCGGTATTGAATCCAGAAAGCCAGCAGATCGAATTCCTGGCTCGCAGGCGCGGTCTTCGGACCTACGACTTCCGGAATAATCGGCTTGGGCTCGTTGGGAGCGGTATCGGGCATAAGAAATCAAAAGTTTCAAAGCATCCGGAAAAACGCAAGCGCGATGGAGACTTTTACGTAGAAGCGGCCTCCTGCCCCTTTCGAGTGGCTCACGCCGCCCAAAGGCACTCTGGACGGTCTTCCGTAACGTCCATCTCCCCAAGCGCCTGGAAGGCGCTTCTCCCTTACTCGCTCGCCACCATCTCCAAATACTCACGGTACGGGCTCTTGGGAATATCGGCGATGCACCGTTGCAGCCCGGCGAGGTCGATGAATTTTTGGTTGTACGCGATTTCTTCGAGGCACGCGATCTTCAACCCCTGCCGGTTTTCAATCGCCGCGATGTAGTTTCCCGCATCGAGCAGGCTCTGCTGCGTGCCGGTGTCCAGCCAGGCCATGCCGCGGCCCAGCACCTTCACATGCAGTTGCCCGCGCCGGAGGTATTCCACGTTTACATCGGTGATTTCGAATTCGCCCCGCGCGCTCGGCTTGAGGTGGCGCGCGATGTCCACCACCGCGTGATCATACACATACAGCCCGGGCACGGCATACGGGCTCTTCGGCTTCGTGGGCTTTTCCTCGATGCTGATGGCCCGGCCATCCGGCCCGAACTCCACCACGCCGTAGCGCTCCGGGTCTTTCACCTGGTACCCGAAAATGCACGCTCCGCCGTCGCTCCCGATGTGCTGGAGCGCTTCGCGGAAGAAATCCAGTTTGCCGTAAAAAATGTTGTCGCCGAGAATCAGGCACGCGCCTTCGGCGCCGATGAAATCCGCTCCGATCACGAAGGCCTGCGCCAGCCCGGTGGGCTTCGGCTGCTCGGCGTATTCGATGCGCATCCCGAGCCGGGCACCGTCGCCGAGGAGCTCGCGAAACATCGGCAGATCCTTCGGTGTGGAAATGATCAGCACCTCGCGCAGCCCGCCCAGCATGAGCGTGGCGAGCGGGTAGTAGATCATCGGTTTGTCGTACACCGGCAGCAATTGCTTGCACGCCACGCGGGTGACGGGATGGAGCCGGGTGCCGGCGCCGCCGGCGAGGATGATGGCTTTGCGGATCATTTTGCGCTGCGCCCTTACCAGAAACCTTCCGCGACGCCAGCCCTGCTTGTGTCGCCTATTTGCGGGTCAGCGCCCGCGTCTGCGGGAGATTCACTTCCACGCCGGCCAGCTTCCAGGCGGAGACGCGGAAGTAAAAAGTGAACTTGGTACCGTTGAGGCGGTTGGTGACGGTGTAGGTGATCGGCGATTCCCATTTCCCGTCATCCCACGTGGAGCGGCCGCGCTCGATGAGGGCGTCCAACACCTTGTCCTCGGGAAAGGCTCTTTCCAAAATCTCCGCATCGAGCTCGTCGGCCGGATGCACGGCCAGGGCCTGGTTGACGGCGGCGGCGGCCTGCGAGTCTTGTTCGGCGAACACTTTCTCCCACGCCCCGCGCCAATCGCGGCCCATGCACTTGCGGATTCCTTCCAGATCCATCATCCCGCTCAGCGTCTCCCGATCCGCGGTCGACACGGCCGTTTCAAATTTGCCCACAACGGCGGTCGGCCACCGGTAGTAAGCGAAGGCCAGAGCCGCAAAAATAACGATTTTTAGCAAGGCTCTCACGTGATTTTAGGGCTTTACATGCAGCGAGCTTCATGCCAGCCGGCCTTTGGGAGGTTAACACGAGGATTACAATTTCCGGGGAGCCTTGGCCGTGAATGCATTCCTATGGGACCAATAGCCCCATCGGACCGGTTTCGGACCGATGTCGAACTCGGGGGGAACCCTGAAAAACGCCGCTCAGCTCTGCCCCCACGCCTTCAGCTTTGCGAGCCACTCGGGCTCGAAGCCGCGCCCGGATTTGTGCACGAGGACATAGGGCCCATGGCCATCGCGGGGGGGCGCCGGCACCTTTTCCTCGGCGCGCCCGCGCGTCACCCGCAGGCCGGCGGTGTCGCGCGTCAGTACACTCACGGTCTCGTCGTGCAACGCCATCTTTTCGTCGAGCGAGGCGCTGATGGTAATCCCGCCGAGCTTGCGCAGCAGCCACGCCAGCGGCCATTCCCGCGCGCTCGCGGCGTGCACGTGCCGGATGCCATCGCGGCGCAGCCACGGCAGCAGCGCCAGGGCGTGGCGGGCATGCGCGAGAAAATCCTCGGTCGTCATCTTGCCGCCGATTTCGCCGCGCAGGATCTCGGCGCGGTGGCGCAGATCTTTTTGCTGCTGCCATTCGCCCTCCACCGCCATGGCATCCGGCAAAAATTCGCAGTGCGGCAGGGTGCGCCGCGCGGTGTCGGGCGCCGGAGCCGGGGAGGCGTTGAGCACATACGCGCGGAAATCGGGAAACTGCGTGGTGAGTTGCGCGAGTTCGGCTTCGTGCCGCTCCGCCGCGGGCCATTCGGCGAGCAGCATCGCCAGGCCCGCAGGACGCGGCGACCACGCCGGCGCGGGCTTCACGTGACGCTCATACTGGGTGAGGAGCGACTTCACGGTGTGATCCACCGCAAACTCCGCCTGCACGCGGCGCTGCCCTGCGGCGCCCATCTGCGCGCGCAGTTCCGGCGAGCGCAGCAGTTTTTCCAGCGCGCCGGCGAGGCCGGCTTCATCGCCCGGCGTGCAGATGCAGCCGGTTTCACCGTCGACGATTTGCTCCGGCACGCCTGCAATGCTCGTGGAGACCACCGGCCGCGCGCTGGCCATGGCTTCGAGGATCACGGTGGGGAACACATCGCTCGCGCCATTCCGATCCACGATGCACGGCAGCGTGAAAATGTCGGCGTTGCGCAGCGCGGCAAAGACTTCCTCCTGCGGCAGCGCACCCCGCAGCCGCACGCGGTCGCCGAGCTGGCCGGCATCGATGGCCTGCTGGAGCTGCGGGCGCCACGGCCCTTCGCCGATGATGTCACAGGCAAACTCCAGCCCGCGGCTTTTCAGCAGCCCGCACGCGGCGATGAGGTGATGAAAGCCCTTGAATTCGATGAGCCGTCCCGTGCTGACGATGCGGGGCACGGCATTCGACGACCCCGCGGCGGTGCCTGCGAAATTGGCGAGATCCATCCCGTTGAAGACGCGCACCATTTTTCCAGCGGAGTCCGGGCAGAGCCGGCGCAGCTCATTGGTGCTCCACTCCGTTTCATTCGCCACAAATTCCGCCGCCGCGCAAATCTCGCGCAGCAGATCGTGGTTGCCGAGATCCACCATGTAATCCTGCCCGTGCGTGGACATGCTGAACGGCAGGCCCGAGATGGCTTTCACATACAGCCCCGTGAGCGCCGCGCGATTCGCGAAGTGCACGTGCAGATGCGTAAAGCCTCGTGCGCGGAAGAGATCGGCAAAATACAGCGCGTTGCGCGCGCGCAGCGAGGCCTTGTAGTCGGCGCCGTACTTGCGGTCGTGTGCCGCGATGAGTTCCGTGGGCCAGCGCCCTTCCGCCTTCGCGCGCTGCTCGCCGAGCTTCAGGATGCTCTGCGGCGGCGCGTAGTGGATGGGTGCTTTCAGCCGCGCCGCATGCCCGTGGCGAAAGGACGTCGGCGGCGGGTAGATGCTGAAGATTTCCAACTCCACCCCGGCGCGTTCCATCGCGAGCATCTCCGTATCGATGAACGTCTGCGAAATGACCGGGTAGCGGCTGAAAAGGTAAGCGAGTCGCACCGGGGGAACATCCAATGCCTGGCGCCCCCCATTCAACTCCGAACTGCGGGCTTGTTCTTCCTCTTGCCCTCCCGGCCACCCTTGCCCTTTCCTCCTTCGCAAATGCCCGAAACTCCGAGCATCGAGTACGACTACCAGGTGATGTTTTTTGACACCGACTGCGCCGCCGTGGTGCACAATCTCGCGTATCTGCGCGTGATCGAGACCGCGCGCACGCTGCTCGCCGAAAAGCTCGGCATGGACATGCCGGCCATGGCTGGGCAGGGCGTCTACCCGGTGTTGCTGCAAACCGACGTCAGCTACAAACGCCCTGCCAAACTCGGCGACAAGCTGCGCGTGCAAGGCCGGCTGGAGCGTGTCGAGCGCGTCCGCTTTTGGTGCGGCTTCGAGATCGTCCTGCCTGCCGACGGAACGATCTGCGTGACGTGCAAGCAAAGCCTCGCGCTGATCCAGATGCCCGCCGCCAAGCCCCTCCGCCTCCCCGCAGAATGGAGCGAGCGCTACGCGCACCTGCGCGGAGACTAAACGTGGCTCACGCGGCCCCCCGCGTGATTCCAAAGCATAGCGCGCCTAGCGCGCCACGCAATGTAGCTGCAAGCGGGAGCTTGCGGATTGCATCTTTCCTTGCCGCGGAGATGACAGTTTGGCGCTCCGCGCAATGCTTTGGATTCACGCGGAGGGCCGCGTGAGCCACATTCACTCTCCGCCTATTTCGCCGTCTCCGCCGCCACGCGAATCGGATTCACATCCTCCCAGCTCTTCAGCCCCACGATCGGCAGCGCAAATTGAAACGCCGCCGCCTGCGCGGGCGTCCCCGCCGCTTTGAAGCATTCGTAAATCGGCCGCCGCTCGCCGGGCGTGGCCGTGCTGTCCTCTTTCCGCCGCCATAGGCCGAGGTTCAGCCCGCCTTCGCCGCGGTGGTCGACGTGCCGGTGCAGGATAAACGCCTCGATGCCGGGCAGGCGCGCGATCTTTTCCCACGCGAGGCAATACGCCGCCGCCTGTGCGCGATCGCCGTCGGGCGTATTGTCGGAGTGCAGCCCTTCCTCGCTCAGGATCGCCGTGCGCGGCGCGCCGTGGAATTGCATCTCCGGGGTCGCCAGCCATGCGGGCAGCAGCTCGATATTTTTGAACGTGATGCGCCCCGTGGAAAAATCCGCACCTGCCGTCCGGTCCTTCCAAAAGCGCGGCTGGAACAAATTTTCCGGGTACGGATGATAGGCCACCTGCCAGTCGTAATCGCCGCCGCTGCGGGAGAGTCGCGCCAGATGTTCGAGAAAGAATTTGCCGCCCAGCTCCCGCGGAGACGGGCGCAGCGTCCAGTGGTGCTCGAGCGAGACATAGACCCGCGCCTGCGCCGACACCGTGCGCACCGCGGTGTGGAAAATGCGCAGGGCGCGTTCGTAGTCGGCCACGGCCTCGGCGGGATGCGGCGTGCCGAGATTGTACCACTGCCAGTGCGCGTTCACTTCGTTGCCCACGATGAAGCCCACTACGCGTCCATGCTCATTGTCCCCACGGCCATACCAGTCCGCCAGAAACTCGGCGGCGGCGCGCAGCCGGCGGGTGCCCTGGTCGTCGGTGGTGTTGAACGCCGCCATGTGGTTGGGCAGGGGATTCGCGTGCTTCGGGTTCAGGAGATCGCGGTCGAGCTCAGGACGGTGCATCTCGTACGCGCAAAAAATGAGGTACACATTCACGCCCGCATCGCTCATTTTCTTCACCGGCAGGCTGTCGAGATACGAGCGGTTAAAGGTGTAGGTCTGTCCGTCCACGGTCCACGTGGGATTGCCGGGCTTGTTCGCGGGGTCGAAGATCAGGCCATAGCTGATGTTCACCGTACCGTGCCGGATGCCGAGCGCGAGGGCGTCGTCAGGGTCCTGAAATTGCAGCCCTTTCTTGCTGGGTGGCGTGGGAAAGGGCCGCTGGTCGCGGGCCAGCTCGCCGTCGAGTTCCACATGGCGCGGCGCGCCGATGGGATGATGCGTTAGCGCGTCGCGCAGGACAAAGCTGCTGGACAAACGATCCCGCGTCCCATCGAACCGAGCCGCAGTCGCCAGCGCCGCGCTGGGATGCTCCACTGCCAACGCCGTCGCGCTGGATTGAGCATTGAGATCCTCGTGCGGGAGTAACTCGACGATTTCCACCGGCCCCGTTGCGCCGCGAAGCTGAAACGTGAGTTCCTTTGCTTTCGCCCGCACCGACACGACCCCGAGCGTCCCCGCCTCCTCGATACCCGCGCGAGCCAGCACGCACTCGCCGGAGGTTGCGGGAAAATCAAGCCGCAGCCGCCAGCCTTCGCCAAGGGGCGGCAACGGCAGCGCCACATCATTCCAACCCTCGCGCAGATGGAAGTGCAGGGAGTGCTCCTCATCCGCGTGGTCCTTGAAAAAGAACACCTGCGCCCACCCTTCCGCGGAACTCTTCAGCGTGGCGGTAAACAGCGTCGTGCCCGGACAGCGGTAGTCCGCCGCGGGGGAGAGGATGTAGGCATCGCCGCCGGTGATCGGAATGACGAGCCCGGCATCCGACGGACGAAACGTCCCGACATCATGCGCCGCCTGCCAGCCCTGAGCCTCGGCGGAGTGAGAGAAATCAAACGACGGTGGCGCCGCGGAAGCGCTGAGCGCGAGAGCAAAGAAGACCCGAAAAAACATTGGAGTACCCGGCCACTAAACACAAAGAGTCCCCCCGCAACACAAGGAAGGGCACTCCAAGCCGCCCTCACGCATTCGCCGCATCGTACGAATCATACAACGACCCCAGCCACGCCACTCCGAGCGCCGCCTCCATCATCAGCACGAACGCGCCCACCGCCCCCGCGGAGCAGGCTTTCCACAGCAGCGAGGTCGTCCAGATTTCCGAAATGAACCACGTGCACGTTCCGAAAAATGCGACGGGCAGCAGCATCGCGGCCATGGCCGCAAGCTGCGCGATGCCCATCAGCAGGCGCATCCCGGTCGCCTCCAGCCCGCGGTTGCCGGCTTCCTCCGGCTTGAACCACGCGGGGAAAAGCAGTGCGGCGGCCGACGGCAAAATCGACATCGAAAGATTGAAGGCCGGCAGCAGCACGGCCAGTCCCGCGGCGACAAAGGCCACGATCGTTCCCGCGCCCGCGGTGATGGAACTTACCAGCACCGCGCCAATCGCCAGCGCGGACCATTGCAGCAGCGTGCCGAGCAGGATGGGCCCCGCGAGCTCGCCGAGCGCGAGCTGCCAGCCGGGGATGGGATACGTTTTCACCAGGTCCATGTGCGCCATGCCCTGCCGCAACTGCGCGGTGGCGCTCTGGCCCACCATCACGAAGCTGATCAGCAGCGTGGCGTAGCAGCCGATGCCGACAATCGTGGCCAGCGTGACCGCCCAGCCCGGCAGCTTGTGCCCGGCAAACGTGTGGACGTAGATGGCCCCCGCTCCGAGGACGATGAAAAAGAGCGACCATAGCGTGGCCGCGCGCGTGCCGCCAAATTTGAGCAGCGATCTCCACAAAAAGGCCAGGGGCGCAAAGCCGCGCATGCCCAGCCGCCACAGCGGGCGGCGCGCTTTCACCGAGCGAAAGCGGAACTCGCCCTTGCGCTGCGCCGCCACCGCGGCCGCGCGTTTTTGCGAAGCGACAATCGATGCTTCCTCGAACGCCACATCCGCGCGCACCACCCACCAAAAATGAAACAGCATTATGGCCAGGGCGGGGCCGAGCGCGGCGAAAAAGGTATCGAGCCGGTGCGCGAAATAGGGCGCCACCACCCAGCGGAACGGCTCCAGGAGGTACGGCATTGGCCCCGCATGGGCGATGCGCCCAATGATGCCGTTGATGTCCGGCGCCTTCTGCCCTGGCGCGATCAGCAGATCGGGCAGCGGCGGCATGGTGCGGCGCAGATATTCCACCACGCCCGCCAGCCCGAGCAGCGCCAACGCCACGGCAATGCGCCGCTTGCCGTCGGCCATGCCGCGCTCGCGCAGCCGCTGTAGCGCAAACGAGGCGCCGATGCGGTGCATGGACAGCGTATTCAAAATGATCCACCACCCGCCCACGCGGAACCACGCCTCGGTTCCCGCTCGAAAGCGGCCCGTGAGAAACGTCATCAGCGACGCGATGATCAGAAAGGAGAGCTGCGATTTCAGCAGCTTGTGGGTGATGAGCACCCGCCGCGAAATCGGCGCGGGAAACAGAAACGCGATCTCCGCCTCCGAAAACGTGATGGCCGCGCGCGACCCGGGCAGAATCCATGAAAAGACGATCGTCGCCACGAGCAGGCACGCGGAGCCCACGGCCTGCCAGGAAGCATCGGTGAGGATCGGCGCCCCCGGCGGGCCACCGAATCCGCCGCCGAAGAGGAAGCGGTAAAAGTAAAAGTAAAAATATGCCGCGCCGAGCACCGCCGCGAAGAGGTACTTCGGCTGCCGTAACCGCCGGATCCTCGCGATGATGCCGTTGCGCAGCGAGTGAGTCAGCAGGTAGCGGAGCGCCGTGGTCATTTTCCGGCGTCTTCGCCGACCAGGCGGATGAAGATTTGCTCGAGGCTCGTCTCGCCGTCGCCGTTGCCGTGGTCGAGGCGGATCTGCGCCAGCGTGCCGTGCGCCACTTTTTCCCCGCGCTTGAGGATGAGCACGTGCGAGCACACTTCCTCCAGCAGGTGCAGCAGATGCGAGCTGATGAGAATGGCCACGCCCAGTTTCGCCTGCTGGGTGATGAGATCTTTCGTGCGCCGGATCGCCAGCGGGTCGAGCCCCGTGAGCGGCTCGTCAAAAAACATCACCTGCGGGCGGTGGATGAACCCGCATGCGATGGCCACCTTTTGCTTCATGCCGCGCGAGAGCTCGGCGGGAAGCTGGTCCGACTTCTCCGTGAGTTCCAGCAGTTCCAGGAGTTCGTCCATGCGCTCGCGCGCGTCCTTCACCTGGTAGAGCCGCGCCGTGAATTCCAGATGCTGCCGCACCGTGAGGTAGTCGAACAGCCGCGGTTCATCGGGAAAATAGGCGAGCTCTTGCTTCGCCACGAGCGGCTCAAAGGCGAGATCGTGCCCCGCGATGATGACCGTGCCTTTCGTCGGCGGAATGATTCCCGCGAGGCAGCGCAGCGTCGTGGTTTTGCCCGCGCCATTCGGCCCCACCAGCCCCATCACTTCTCCCGGACGCACCGCAAAGCTGAGATCGCGCACGGCCGCAAAGTCGCCGTAGAGCTTGGTGAGACCATCGGTGGCAATCATGGATCGCTCCAGCATGCCGGGGAGAGCCGGGAAGAAGCAAGCGCGCTTCGCGCGCCGCCGCTACTCCACGCTTACCGCCACCACCGCTTCCTTCGTCGTCGCGGGGATGGTGCTGTCGCTCACGCGCACGGTCAGCGTGTAAGCCGCTTTGGCCGGCGCTTTCGCCAGCTTCAAGCTGCCGGTGCGCTTCTCGATCGCAAACGCCCCATCCTCATTCCCCGTGGGAATGGTGAACGTGAAACGGGTGCCCGCATCCGGGTCCACGGCCTTGAACGATCCAAGCACCGAGCCGGCGGCCGCATTCTTGCGCACGCGCAGCGTGGCCGGGCCGGTCAGCGAAGTGATGGGCTGGTTGCCACTCCATTCCGGCAGCGCCTTCACCTTCTCGATCACGTTCGGCGAGATCCCAAATTCTCCGCGGCCCAGGCCGTATTTTTCAAAGTGCGGCAGCAGATTCCGCCCGGCGGCCTCGCAGAAGCAGAGGAAGAAACGATCGCGCTTGTAGTTCGGGCTGCGCTGGTCGAGCGCGTCGAGCCCCGGGTCCTTGCCGGGCTCGTGCAGCCAGTCGGCCATCCGGCCCAGCGCCCTTTTATACAGATCCCAGCCGAAGCACTCGGACATGGTGAAATAAAAATCGTAGGCCACGCTGGAGCCTTTGCAGGCCTTGTCCCACGTGCGCTCCGACTCCGGCTGCGCGAGCCATTTTTCCATGTCGCGCGTCCGATTCTTCGCATCGAAGGTACCGTGGCAATTGTTGTCCCACGCATCGCGATCGTGGACGAGCATCATCGTCAGCGCGGGGACGAGATTCACATCCACCTCCGCATGCGTCGCGATGGTGTAGCCGCCGTCAAAGCTGTCCTGAAACGTGTGCCCGAGCTCGTGCAGAAAACCCCAGTCGCCCTTTTGCGGACCGCGCTCCACCAGCGCCGCGGGGCCTTCGCCGTTCTCCGCGGCATACATCATCATCACCGGATAGCCCGCATGCCCGTAGCCCACGGTAATGTCACGGTCGGTCAGCATCGCCTCGCCGCGCCGGCGCCACTTTGCGTAGCCGAGATATTCGTCGGCGAGATCGACCACATGCTGCCAGTACTTCGCCACGGCCTCCGGATGGTCGACGCGTTGCAGCACGTCGCGCGAGATGTACCCCGTCCATTTCGGCGTCTCGATGTAGCCCCACGCTCCCGGCGCATTCTTGGTGCGCGTGTTCCACTCGGCCTCCGTCGTTTTGCCGAGCGTGAAGACGGGCGCCTCCACCGCGCCGGCGATCTTCACCTGCGTTTTGCCGAGCGTACAATTCTCCGGCACCAGGATGCTCACGAGCCCGCCAAACGCATTGCCCGCCTTCGTCTCCGCCTGCGTCAGCGGGAATTGCCGCGAGACCTCCGGGAAGCGCCGCCAGTTGTTGAGATTCCAGTTATGATCGATGTGAATGCCCACCTCCACCTTGAGTCCGGCCTTCACTGCGTTTTCCGGCAGCGTGACCGTAAAGGGCACGCCGGGCCGCGCATAGAGGCCCGTATTGATATACGTCCGCGAGCCGTGGTTGATGAGCTTGTCCGGCCCCGTCGTCGCGTTGAACGCCACGACTTTGGTCAGCGCCGGGCCATCGCCCACCGCGCCCGGGAAATCCTTCGCGCTCGGGTGCGCGGGCAGACGTTCCGGCGGCAGCGTGGCCAGCACGCGCGCCTGGTAGCGGGCCATCATGGCCTCCAGCGGTTTCTTCGTTTTGTTCAGCGCCGCGGCACCTTTGCCCACTTCGATCCAGCCATAGGCATTATTCAAATCGTTGAGCGCCGTTTGCAGCGCGGGCACGAGATTCTTCCCGGCGATGACCGCGTCGAGTGTCGACGAGCAGAGCTGCTGGTCGGCGATCTCCAGCGTCTTCGTGCCCTTCTTGTGCGCCACCACGGCGTCGATCGCATTCAGCGCGCTCCACAGCGGCGAGGGCGCCTGCTCCGTCACCGGGTATGTCGTTTCCTTCGGCCCGCTGCCCGTGAACGCCAGCCCGGCTTTCGCGAGAAATTCATTTGCCGCTTCGAGTTGCTCCGCGCCCAGCGCCCAGGGCGTCGAAGCGAAAATCACGCCCCCGCCTTTCTCCGCGAATTTTTCCAGGGCACCCGTCGCGCCTTTCAACGAACTGCCGTGCAAATTCACATACACCACGTCCGCCGACGCCAGCGCCTTTTCCAAATTGCCACCCGCCGCTTCCGCCGTGAGCCCCGCGGCTTTCCACGCTTTCGGCGAAGCGCCCACGCACACCACGCGCGCCGTCGCGGAACGCCCGGCCCAAAGCGCGAGATTCGCCAGAAACGCCTTCGCTTCCTCCTCCGGCGCATCCACAAAACTCGTGTGCGCCATCGCCACGACGCGCCCGCCCTTCTCCGCATCGCCCCAATGCCCCGCGCCCATCACCACTTGCCGGTCGGTGGAGATCGCCAGCGGAAACGCCAGCCGCCCCTGCAAGGCGATGCCCCCCGCCACGCCGCCCATGTGCAGCGCCTTCACGCCGGCCGTGATGGCGGCATAATCTTCCGCCGGGGTGGCGAGAGCCGTGGCCGCAAATGCCGCGCAAAGAGGGACGAGAAATGAAAGCCGGACAGAATGCATGCGGGACTGAAACACAGGATCAGGGAAAAGGTTGTTCGAACGAGTGGATATAAATCCTATATGGTGGAGTTTCTTGGAAGTTGGCGAATGAATATGCCGAGAGACGTCCTGGAAATACCTTTTCCCTTTTCACGCAGCGCGCGCTCGGAAACGCTGTGCCATGGCTTCGCTCACGTCCACCGATCCTGAACGCACGATTGAATTCGAGTTTGTCCGCGCCACTGAAAACGCTGCCCTCAACAGCCTCCCGTGGCTGGGCCGTGGCGAAAAGGAAAAGGCCGACGCCGCTGCATGCGACGCGATTTACGGCGTGTTCGATCTTGTGGACATCTGCGGCGAGGTGGTGATTGGCGAGGGCATCAAGGACAACGCCCCCGGCATCTTTCTCGGCGAGCATCTCGGCACCTGGCGCATGGGCGCGCCGCGCTTTGAGATCGCGCTCGATCCCATCGACGGCACCACGAACATCGCCATGGGCCTGCCCAACAGCATCTCCGTGATGGCCGCGAGCGAGGGCACCGAGGCGGTGCCGCACGTAATGAAAAACCTGCCCACGTTTTATTCCGAGAAGCTCGCCTACGGCCCCGAGATCGTCGACGCCATCGCCCGCGGGATGTCGCCCATTTCGCTCGACGAACCGGTGGAGCAGACGCTGGCGAAAGTGGCCAATGCCCTCGGCAAACGCGTGAGCGAGCTCGTCGTGATGACCCTCAAACGCGATCGCCACAGCGAGTTCATCGCCCGGGTGCGGCAGGCCGGCGGCGCGCTCCGTCTCATCACGGATGGCGACATCACCGCCGCCGTCTCGCCCTCGCTCGCGGATAGCGGCGTCGATCTTTACTACGGCATCGGCGGCTCGCCCGAGGGCATCCTCACGGCCGCCGCGCTGCGCGCCCTCGGCGGCGAGATGCTCCTGCGCATGTGGCCGCGCGACGAAGAAGAACGCCGCAGCGCCGAGAAAGCCGTGGGTGCCGCGGAACTCGGTCGCGTGTTCCAATCCGCCGATCTCGTCTGGGGCGATAGCTGCATCTTTTGCGCCACCGGCATCAGCGACAGCCCGCTGCTCCCCGGCGTGAAGCTGATGGGCAAAAAGGCCATCACCAGCAGCATCCTCATGCGCGCCCGCAGCCGCACCGTCCGCTACATCCGCGCCATCCACGACCTCGAACGCAAGACCATCCACCTGCGCAGCGAGAAAGCGGACAAGCGCCTCTGAGTCCTTGGTGCCCCTTCGGTCCTCACGTCCTCTACGTCCTTTCTTTTAGCCAAATGCCCAAACGCCCACGCGATCGCCAGACCTCGCAGCGCGCCCCGCACCGCGCGGGCGCGAAGTCACGTCCGACGGCAGAATCCGAGCCGAGTCTCGCCGTCGCCCTGCACACCGAACTCGTCACTGCGCTGCTCGATGTGTTTGTCGGCCGCTACCGGCTCGATAAAGTCATCGAGCGCCGGTTGCGCGCCAATCGTGAATGGCTCGCGGCCACGCGGGAGCAGTTTGTGGAAACGATGCACGAGGTGGTCCGGCACTGGCGGCTGCGGTGGAATCGCGCCGGGCTTCCGGACGCGGAGTGCCAGCAACGCGTCAATTTTGCGCGGGCCAAGCAGGTGCTGAATGCGCTGCCCCTGCTGGAAGCGCGCGAGCAGGCCTGGAGCGAGGCCGTGCGCGCGAGCCTCCCGGACTGGCTCTACGCGCTCGGCACCGCGGAGCTGGGCGAGCGGTGGAGCCGCATCGTGGCCGCGCTGAATGAAACCGCGCCGCTTTTTCTGCGCGTGAACACGCTGCGCACGGAAGCCACCACGCTCGCCATGGCCCTGGCCGCCGAGGGCATTGCGACCCAGCCCGTGGCGGGACATCCGGAGACGTTGCGCGCCACCGAGCGGCGCGATCTTTTTCGCACGAAGCCGTTCCTTGAGGGCTGGTTCGAGGTGCAGGACGTGCACTCGCAGCGCATCGCCCCCTTTCTGCGAGTGGAGCCGGGCCTGCGCGCCATCGACGCCTGCGCCGGCAGCGGCGGCAAATCGCTGCACCTCGCGGCGCTCATGCAAAACAAAGGGCGGATCATCGCCCTCGATAACGTGGACTGGAAACTTACCGAACTCCGCCGCCGCGCCGCCCGCGCCGGGGTGGACAATCTCGAAGCGCGCCACCTCGGCCCGGATGAAGCCGCTTCCCAGCGTGTCCTCAAACGCCTCGGCGGCTGGGCGGACCGCGTGCTCGTCGACGCCCCGTGCAGCGGGCTCGGCGTGCTGCGGCGCAATCCCGACGCCAAGTGGAAGCTCAGCGAAGAGGAACTCACCCGCCTGCGCGCGTTGCAGGCGCAACTGCTGCGCGACTACAGTCCGCTCACCAAGGGCGGTGGAAAATTAGTCTACGCCACGTGCAGCGTGCTGCCCTCGGAAAACGAGGAACAGGTGCGCGCCTTCCTCGCCGCGCATCCCCACTGGAGTCTTGAGGAGGAACTGCGGCTCGATCCCCAGCCCGCCGGCGGCGATGGCTTCTACGCCGCAAGGCTCGTGCGCCGGTAGGGACGCCGCGCCGTCGGCGTCCCTGATCTCCGCAAGAGACGTGTGATGCTCCATCCCCGCGATGCCTTCCTCAGATCAGGGACGTCAGCGGAGCGGCGTCCCCACCTTGACACCCCGCGCCTTCGTCGCACACCTTGCTCTTATGACCAATTGGATCGCCGAATACCTTGAAGCGCAGAAGCGAGCCGTGGACTCCGTGAACCCCAACGACGTGGCCACGCTCGTCAACACGCTGCGCGACGCGCATCGCCGGGATGCGCAAATCTTCGCCTGCGGCAATGGCGGCAACGCGGCGAACTGCTCCCACTTCGTCACCGATTTCGGCAAGAACGCCAGCGAGGCCATGGGTCAGAAATTCCGCGTGCTCACGCTCAACGACAACATCTCGTGGGTGACGGCCATCGGCAACGATTACGCCTACGAGGACGTCTACTGGCGGCAGCTCGAAAACTACGCGCGCCCTGGCGACATCCTCATCACCAGCAGCGTCAGCGGCAGCTCGCCGAATCTCGTGCGCGCCGTGGAGTGGGCGAGAAAAAAAGGCCTGCACACCGTCGCCCTCGTCGGCGGCAAGCGCGGCAAACTCGCCGAGCTCGCGCACCAGGTCATCGTTATTGGCGACACCCACTATGGCCGCGTGGAAGACGTACAGATGCACATCCTCCACATGGCCTGCTACGCCTTCGTCGAGTGCGCCGAAGCGCGCACCGGTTGCTAATTTTCAGACTCCTGACCGCTCACTCCTGATTCCTGAAATGAAATCCATCCTCGCCGCCCTCGCTCTGCTCACCATGACCACCCTCGCCGCCGACGGCCCCGTCTATCACGTGGTCCATTTCAAATTCAAATCCACCGCCACTCCGGAGCAAATCAAGAAAGTCGAGACGGAGTTTGCTGCGCTGAAGGACAAAATCAAGGAGGTGGAGACGCTTCATTGGGGCACGGATATTTCGCCGGAAAAACTGTCCGACGGTTTCACCCACTGCTGGGTGCTCACTTTCAAGGACGCCGCCGCGCGCGATGCTTACCTCGTGCATCCAGCCCACAAGGCCTTTGGAGCGCTCCTCGGTCCGATCCTGGAAAAGCCGCTGGTGGTGGACTTCATCTCGCAGAAGTAATCTGCGGTCAGGCGCGCTCCCGGCGGGCCACTTGCTCGATCGCCCGCAGCCAGGCTGCCGCCCAGTTCACGAGATTGAACGTCGTTCGGACGGTGGCGCTTTGGCTTGCAGCCAGCTCGGCCCGGCGGCGGATCGCATCGTCCATCGCGGAGGCGAGCGCCACCTCCTCGGGATCGCTTTGCAGCGTGGGCAGATCGCGCAAACCGGCGACATTGGTGGAAACGGTGGGAGTTCCACAGGACATGCTTTCCAGCGCACTCAGCGAGGTTCCCTCCCGGCGCAGGGTGGGAATCAGGGTGAGCACGGCCGACGAGTAATAAGCCGCGATCTCGTGGTGCGGGATGAGATCCTGGAACTGCACGGCCTGCTGCAGTTCGTATTTCCGGACGAGATCCTGGCAGAGATGATAGTAGGCCCCGGGATGGCGCTTCCCGACAATCAGCATCTGAATATCGCGATGTTTCTCGTGGAAGTGCTTAAAAGCACGAATGGCGAGGTCAATGCCCCGATCCTCCACGATCTGCCTCGGCACCAGGATCACGTTGCGCGCCTTCAGTTCGGCGATCCCCTCAGCCGCCCGAAATCGCTCGGTATCCACACAGTTGGGAATGAACCACTTTCCGGGCGCGACTTCCGAAAAGAAGCCCGTGGCCGGTTCCACGGCATACCCAAAGTGGCGCAGATAGTGGGTATCGTTGACGACATGGGGAAACCGATTCAGGCACCAGTGCGCGCGCCGTTCGTGAGCCCGGTCATCCCACGTTTGGTTTTCCAGATGCCATTCAATGCCGTGCGACAGCACGATGGTCTTCTCCGCAAACCGCCGAAGCGGCGGGGCATGAAAGGCGTAGTGCGCAATGAGCACATCCGCCTCGGCAAAGCGGCGCCGATGCAGCAGATGGAGAAAGAAATTAAAAACGTAGGGCTCGGCGCCATGCACCAGCCGGCTGACGAAGCCGCACCGTGGCAGCAAAAAAACCCCGGGCTCGCGCACGCCCCGATTGGGCTGAAAGACCTCGACCGTATGGCCGCCTTCCTGGAGCACCCGGTTCAGATATTGGATGTAGACCTCCTGCCCGCCGCGCATGGGCACGAAATGTTGGGTGACCTGGGCGATTCTCATGACCCGCCCAAGAACTCGCTGGTCGCCTTCAAGATGCGCTGGGCGGCTTTCCCATCTCCGTAGGGATTAAAGGTCTCCCGCTTCTTCTTCGCGGACACGATCGCGGCGCGCGCTTCGCTCACGATGAGCGCCCGATTCGCGCCGACGAGCTTGGCGCAACCGGCCGCCACCCCCTCCGCGCGCTCGGTAACCTCGCGGGCCACCAGCACCGGCACGCCGAGACTGGGCGCCTCCTCCTGCACGCCGCCTGAATCCGTGAGGATCAGCGTCGCTTTCGACATCATCCAGATGAAGTGCGAATAACCGAGCGGCTCAATCAAATGGACGTTCGGCAACCCACCGAGGATGCGATGCGCCACCTCGTGCACATTGGGATTGAGATGCACCGGGTACACCACCTCCACCCCCGGATCGGCCGCGATGTCGCGCAACGCCTCGAAGATCTCGACGATCGGCGCGCCAAAACTTTCCCGCCGATGAATCGTGACCAAAACCAAGGGCACCCCAAAACGGACCTGGGGAAAGTCCGCCGCAATCCGCTCTTCTCCGCGGCTGCGGATGAGTTCCAGGCCCTGAAGCAGGGCATCCACCACGGTATTGCCCACGACGTGAACTTGCCCGGTCACCTTTTCGGCCTCCAGATTTTGCCGTGCTGCCTCCAAGGGCGGAAAGTGCAGGTCTGCCAGTTGGCCGATCAAGACGCGGTTCATTTCCTCGGGAAACGGGGACAGCTTCTGGTGGCTGCGCAGGCCGGCCTCGATGTGC
>FTCB01000974.1_pt1 | contig 22554 bp, 18 predicted proteins | sample 1639431 | NCBI WGS metagenome assembly FTCB01 (sample SAMEA3914864, study PRJEB12502) | metagenome | biome: forest; material: soil | place: USA | collected 2012-03-12 | depth 0.3 m
AGCCACGGCCAAGCCCGGCCGCAAAATGGGGCATCTCACCGCGCTCGCCGACACCGCGGAAGCCGCTGCCGAGCGGGCCCGCGCGGCGCGTGCCGCACTGCTCTCCCGCCCATGAAGACGCACGTCGAATCTGCGCAAACCAAAGCCGAGCTTTCGCACGCGGTGGAATCCGCCGTCTACCTGCTCTCCGGCGGTTTTCCCGTGGCGCTGCCGACGGAAACGGTCTACGGCCTCGCCGGCTGGGCGCTCAACCGCGACGCGCTGTTTCGCATCTTCACGATCAAGGAGCGTCCGCATTTCGATCCGCTCATCGTGCATCTGCCCACGACCGAATGGCTCGATAATATCTGCGCCATTTCCTACGAAGATCGCCCGCTGGTGGAGCGGCTCATCGCCGCCTTCTGGCCGGGCCCGCTCACCATCGTCCTGCCCCGCAAGCCCATGGTGCCGGACCTCGTCACCTCGGGTCTGCCCACGGTGGCCGTGCGCATGAGCGCGCATCCGGTGTTCAAGGAAGTCATCGAAAATTTTGGGCAGCCGCTTGCCGCGCCGAGCGCCAATCGCTTTGGCCGTGTGTCCCCCACCCTCGCGCGCCACGTGCTGGAGGAGTTGGGCGGGCGCATTCATCTCGTCGTCGATGCCGGCCCGACGCAACACGGCGTGGAAAGCACCATCATTACCGTGCGCCGGGATCACGTATGGATTTTGCGCAATGGCCCCATCACCGCCGAGGAATTGGGCCGCCACGCGAATGTGTCGGTCGCGACGACCACCGCCGGCCAGCCCATGGCGCCGGGGCAGCTCAAGAGCCACTACGCGCCTTCCACGCCACTGAAACTTCTGCCACCCGGCGAAGTGCCGTATCTCGCGGCGCCCGGCCCGATCGGCCTGCTCGCCTATTGCAGCTCGGAAAACACCGGGCACTTCCAGGCGGTGGAAGTGCTCAGCCGCCAGGGCGACCTGCGCGAAGCGGCGACCAATCTGTTCAACAAACTCCGGCTCCTCGATTCCATGGGCCTGAAGCAAATCGTGGTGGAATCCGTGCCCGAGACCGGTCTCGGCCTCGCCATCATGGATCGCCTGCGCAAGGCTGCTGCCGCCCATGAGTGAAGCGACCGGCACCCCGCACCGCACCGGGCGCGCCGCGGCCATCGTCGGCCTCGCGGTAATGTGCTCACGCGTGCTTGGGCTCGCACGCGAAATTCTTTTCAACGCGCTCTTCGGCACGAAGCTGATGCAGTATTTCATCGCAGCGTTTCGCATCCCGAATCTGCTGCGCGATCTGTTTGCCGAGGGGGCGCTGTCGACGGCGTTCATCACGGTTTTTTCCAAGAAGATCGCCACCGAAGGACAGGCGGAGGCATGGAAGCTGGCGAACCGGATTGCCACGCTCACGCTCGTCTTCATGGGCGTGATCACGCTGCTCGGCGTCCTGCTTTCGGACCATCTGATCAGCCTGGTCGCGGGTGGTTACGTGGGAAAATCAGAATCGGGCTACCCGGGCGGTGACGCCGCGCTCACGGCGCAACTGACGGCAACCATGTTCCCTTTCATCCTGATGGTGTCGCTGGCGGCGCAGGTGATGGGCATGCTTAATGCCAAGCGCGTGTTTGGCTGGCCGGCGATGGCTTCGTCGTTCTTCAATATCGGGAGCATCGCCGGCGGCATCATCCTGGGCTACGGCATGGATCACAGCTTTGGTCCGCGGGCGCTGTTCGGGCTGGCGTATGGCACGCTCATTGGCGGCTTCCTGCAACTGGCGGTGCAATTCCCGGCGCTGCGCAAGGTGGGCTATCATCCGCGTCCCGATTTTCACTGGCGCGATTCCGGAGTGAGAGATGTGCTGTATACCATGGCCCCGGCCATCGTGGCCGCTAGCGCGGTGCAAGTGAACGTGATGATCAACACGGGCTACGCGACCCATGCCGAGGCGGGCTCCGTGACATGGCTCAATAACGCCTTTCGGCTCATGCAACTCCCCCTCGGGATGTTTGGCGTGGCCATCGGAACGGTGACGCTGCCCTTTCTTTCCGAGAAAGCGGCGCTCGGCCATCGCGAGGATTTTCGCGGTGCGCTCGCGCGTGGAATCCGCCTCGTCTTTTTCCTCACAGTGCCGGCGAGTGCCGGGCTGTGGATGCTGGGCGAGCCGATTCTCAGCATCATCTACGAGCATGGCAAGGTGACGCCCGAAGACATCCGGCAGAGCGCGGCCGCGTTGCGCTACTATGCGATGGGCCTGGCGGCGTACGCGGGGATGAAAGTGCTGGCGCCGGCCTTCTACGCCATCGGCCGGCGCTGGATTCCGATGGCCATCAGCATCGTCTCCATCGGAGTGAACTGGGGCCTGAACGAATTGCTCACCCGCCATTGGGGCTGGGGCTTCCGCGGCCTGGCGATGAGCACCGGCGTGGTCGCCCTCGCCAATTTTGGCGCGCTGTATTTCTTCATGCGGAAAGTGATTTCCGGCATGGAAAGCCGGCGCCTCGTGATCACCCTGGTGAAAATCTTTCTCGCGACCGATGCCTTGATCGTCGTGTGTCTCGGGTGCCAATGGCTGATGCTGGATCGCTGGGCGCACATGGGATTCATTTTGCGACTGTGCTCGCTGCTCGTGACCATCGGGCTGGCGGGCGGCGCCTTTGCGCTGGTGGCTTCGCTTCTGCGCCTGCGGGAGATGCGCGACATGCTTTCTGCGGTGGCCCGGCGTCTTTCCCGGCGCAGCAACCGCGGGGCGAAGGAGATGACGAGCGAGACGAACGATCAATGAAACTCCGGAGCATGAACCGGCGCGCATGAGTCCGCCCTATCGCGTGGGCATCGTGGGCTTCGGCATTGCCGGCGGAGCACTCGCGATTCTGCTCGCGCGCCAGGGCCATCGGGTCACGGTGCTGGAGCGGGCACCGAAGCTGGGGCCGGTCGGTGCCGGCTTTTTGCTCCAGCCATCGGGACAGCGCGTGCTGCGCGGAATGCATCTGCTGGAGCCCATCGCGCAGCAAGGGGCGGTGCTTCATGGGCTTCACGCGCGAACGCATCGCGGGCACACGCTCGTTCACCTGCGCTACCCGGCCGAGCCAGCTATCGGTGTGCATCGCGGGGTATTGTTCGAATTGCTTCGCGAGACCGCGGAGCGCGCCAGGGTGGAGGCGCGCACGGATGCGGAAATCGCCACCTATCGCGGCGAACCCGGAAACGTTTTTGCAGAGACGGCAGCCGGGGCAGCGCATGGACCTTTTGATTTTCTCGTCGCGTGCGATGGCTCTCGCTCCCGGCTGCGGCGCGTCTTGAATCATCACAGCCAGCCGGTGGACTACGCCTACGGTGCGCTGTGGGGCAATGCGCGCTGCGACGCAGTGACGAACGAAGTCCGGCAAGTGGCCCGCGGCGCACGGCGGCTGAGCGGCCTCGTGCCAATCGGCGGCGGGCGCTGCACCTTCTTTTGGGGCATCCACCGCGACGAACTCGAAGCCATCCGGGCGCAACCGTTTGAACAATGGAGCCGCGAGGTGTCCGCGCTTTTTCCGGAGGCCGCGCAGCCGCTGGCGGAAATCGGCTCGCATGAAAATCTCACCTTCGCGGGCTACCTGCACGAATTCCCGCGCCGGCTTTTTGATTCGCGGCTCGTCCTCATCGGCGATGCCGCGCACGCGATGAGTCCGCATCTGGGCCAGGGTGCGAATCTCGGCCTGCTCGATGCGGAATGCCTCGCGCGCCATCTCGCGCAGGAGTCATCCGTCCCCGAGGCGTTTCGCGCCCACACGCAGGAACGCTACCGCCAATCGCGCTACTACTCGATTCTCTCGCGGGTGCTCAGCCCTTTCTTCCAGGGTAGCAGCGCGCTCTTTGGCCTCGGCCGCGATCTGGCGCTGCCGATTCTCAATGCCATTCCCTGGTTTCGGCGGCAGATGGAATTGTCACTCGCCGGGGGCAAGGAGGATTTTGGGCACCGTTTGTTCGGATGAGGTTCCTTTTGGACTGCGGTGGCAAGCGAAGCGGCGACATCGCTTGGGCGACAAAGGAGATGCTTTCGAAATAAATTTTGCGCCGCTCCAATCATCATGACCGCGGTCGCCCTTTTGCACCGTCTCTCGGCTGGCGTGAAAGCGGTGTCGCCGCTCCGCTCTGCCACCGCACTCCAAAAAATTACCACTGCAAGAGTTGCTTCTCCGGCGTGTCGGCGTTTTCAGCGCGCACGTCGATGCTCAGGGCGCCGTGGCCGCCGGGGATGCCGGGCGCTTTCACGGACCAGCTCCATGGCGGCGCGCTCGGCGTGAGCAGATGCACTTTCGCCCGCGCGCTGGCCATGGCGAGGGCCTGAGGCAGATCGAGATACCGGAGCACGTTGAGATAGATCGGACCGGTGTTGTGGCTGGCGGGCAGCGAGCGCAACGCAAGGTCGGTGACGCCGTCTTCGAATAGTGAGGCATAGAGCGCATTGCCGGCCATCAACCGCGCGGCGGCAAGTTGCAAGGGCTGCGAATAACCTGCGGTGCGCACGGCGGCGAGGGCGCGACGGATGTCCCACACGCGCATGCCGTCGAGCGTCTGGCCGAGCAAATAAAAGCGCCGGAGCAGATGCGTTTCCTTTTTCGTGTCCTTGGTCGTCCACGCCGTCGGCCCGATGCCTCGCGGCGCGACAAAGGCGAAGGCCACTTTCGCCTTGAGCAGTTCTTCTTTCAGCAAAGCAAACGGGGCGTTGTCGGATTCCTGGCGCTCGCCGTTGCCGAAGAGTACGGGGAGCCGCGCAGACAGCATCCGCCGGAAAGCGTTCCAATCGGCCTCGTCGAGCACCATCACCCGGACTTTCTCGATCTCCCCGGGTTTCAAATCCGCCCGCTGCACCACACACAGCGGCAGCCGCCACGGCTGTTGGGAAGTGAATTGCCAGGCGCGCAGGGACAGGCCCTCGTGCTCCACATTGGCAAGTTCGCGCAATTCCAAGTCCGGCGCCTCCTGTGGCCAGCCGGCAAAAACCTGCGTGCGCAGATCCTGCATCCAACCGGTGCTCAGTTTCGCAAATTCCGCGGCGTCGACCGGCACCGGTGGCGATCCGGCCGCTTTGACAAAGCGCTCATCGATATGCGTGTTGATTTCGTCCTTCGGCAATCCCTTGAAAACACGGAGCACTTCCGGATTGAGCAGCTTGCGCGCGGGTTCATCGAGCAGCGCCATCGGGTCTGCGCCTTTGAGGAAACGCTCAAACCACGCAAAGGCGCCGGCATTCAGCGGCTGCGTGTCCTTGTGCGGACCCTCGGCGATTTGCAGCCCAATTTTTCCTTCCGCGCCGAGCGCCTTGTACAGGGCCCGCACGTGGTTATAGACGGTCATCACGCCATCGAGCGGAAAGATGATGTCCTTGTCAGTATTGGCGATGAGCAGGGGCCGCGGAGCGATGAGCGCGGCGACTTTGTCGTAGTCCCAGCGGCGCGTGTTCACCATGAACATGCAGTCGCAGTGGCCCTCCACCGTGCCGTCGACCACGTGATTGTGCAGCGTGGTGATGCCCGCGGTAGGCACCGCGACTTTGATGCGGTCGTCCAGCGCCGAGACCCACCAGGAATAGGCACCGCCGCCGCTGCGTCCCGTCATGCCGATGCGCGAGCGGTCCACTTCGGGCCGCGTTTCAAGATAGTCCAGCGCGCGAATGCCTGCCCACGCTTCCACGCCCGCCGGTGTGTAGCCGCGCGCCATCCACCACCAGCGCCCCATGCTGTAGGTGCCGTGATGCTCGCCGCGGATTTCGCCGAGTTGCACCGTATCGAGCACGAGGCACACGTAGCCGTGCCGCGCGAACCATTCGCCGTGATGCTGGTAGTAGGTTTTGTTGCCGAGGCTGGTGCCGTCCTGGCCTTTCACATCGCTGTGGCCGCAGCCGTACAAGATGGCCGGCAGCGGATGGTCGATCTTCGCGGGCCGGTAGAAATTTGCCGTCACGTACAGGCCGGGCATGGATTGAAAATGGAGATTCTCCACCACGTAGCCGTCTCCTTCCACTTCGCCGGTTTTCACCGCATTCAGCGGTGTGCGCTCCGGCATGGGATTCAGCCCCAGCATGTCGGCCAGCTCGGCGCGCCACTGGATGCGCGTCTTTTCCCACTCCTCCGGCGAAGCGGGCGTGGGCAGCTTTTGCGTGTTCTCAATTTCCGCGACCTGCCGGGCGAAGTAATCCTTGAGCATCGCATCGCCGGATGCCGGTGGCGGATCGGCGGCAAACAGCGGGGCAGCGACAAACAACGACACAGTGAGGAGCGGAAGGAAAGTGCGCATGGAGAGAATGCTTTCCGCAGACAATCCCCGCGGCAGCGGAATGGAAGGCGAAACTCCACCATCCGCCTGGCCGGAAGCTTCCATTTCTCGCCTCACGTGGGATTGCAGCGGCGCCGAAGGGCATCACTATTCCGATCCATGAAACCCATCGTCCTCCTCGCCTTGGCGCTCGTGAGCAATGCCGCCGCCCAACAACCGGCCGATCCTGCGGCTCCCGGCGCGCGCGATGGAGTGGCGACGATTTTGCATCGCGACGATGTCCTGCATGACCGCGGCAGCGGCCGCCATTTGTGGCCCCTCCTCAATACGCCGGAGGCACGCGTGAACTATTTTGAAGTCACCAGCCGGGGTCCGCTGCACTTTCACCCGGATGCCGACCACCGGCTCTACGTCCTGGAGGGCACGGTGCTCGTGACCTGCGGATCGGCCACCACCAAATGCGCCGCGGGCGATTTCATCATTATCCCGCGAGGCGTCCCGCATTCCTACGACGTGGCGGCTCCCGGCGAAAAGGCGCTGCTGCTCACCTTGGACGCGCCACCGTATGATCCCAAGAAAACGGTGAATCTTGAGACCGCGGGCAAGGCGCCGGCAAAGTGATCCGCATCGTGCGAGCGCCGCAACGCCCTACGGCTTCGGATGCTCCCGGAGATATTCGGCGATCGTGAGGCCGAGCTGCCGGCCCACGGTGAGATAACCCTCGGTATTGCTGTGCGCCGTGTTCCACGCGGTCTCCAGGCACATGGCGACGGTCTGCGGGTTCCCGTGGTCGGTCACCCACTGCGTGCTGATTTGCCGCCAGAGGGGATGATAGCTGGGCCCGGTGATGCGAATCTTGTCCTCCACGGCGAGCGGATCCGAGACGTGCTTTACGGCGAGCTTGAGAAAATCAGCGCGATTCTGCTGGCCCACGGCGGCGAGCAAATCCTCCGGCCCGGCAAAGAAGAAGGGCCGCAAGTCGGAGTAGCCGGGATTGTGCAGCTCGAGGAAAAGATCCAGGCGCCCCGCTCCGGCCCACTCGCGGAGCCGCTGCTGCGCGGCCGTCACTTCGGGATGGATCGGATGATCGTCCCAATCGCGGTTGTGGTCACGCGGCGCCGCTTCCTTGCCGCCATTGCCCGTCACGACGTTGTCCACATCCATGATGGGCACGATGACCACTTCCGCATTCGCACGCACCCAGCGGGCCTCGGCGTCGTCGCTGGCGAGCCACTCGGCAAATCCCCGCGCCACCCAGCTCCCGCCGCTCTCCCACGCGTGCTGCCGCGCCTGCACCCACACGCCCCGCGGCGCGGCGGCGGTCGATTCGTTCACGCGCACGCCGCGCACGGGGCGCTTTTCGTTTGTCTGGGAAAGCTCAAATCCTTTCGCGGCTGACAGCGCCTTTTCCATTCGCCCGATGAGCGCCTCCGTATCCTGCGGCGTAAACGGCGGCCCCCACGCAATCCACAGCGGACCGCCGGTGCCCGTGACTTGATACAGCAGGCGATTCTTTTCGCGCCGGCCCGGTTCCGACTGCGCCCAATGCTCGCGATCGGATGACACCGCCGCCCGCATGGGCTGCGCCCAGCCTGCCGCAATGGGCTTGCCCGTATCCTGGCCGTTGTTGCGCGCGGGCCTGGTGCTGCCGCCGAGATTGATGGTGAGCTTTTCGTCTTTGCCCAGCCCGTCCACGCGCACAAACCACCAGCAAGGCCAGCCGCGCTGCGGATCGCCGCCCGGCATCAATTGCACCACCCGCGCCTCTGGATCCAACTTTTCCACCACTCCCGATCCGCCTTCGAAATCCGAGCTCACCTTCAATTCCGCGCGAGCGGCGCCACTCCAAACAGACAGACAGAGCAGCGCGAGCCAATGGAGCGGGGAAATTGGGAGACGGATGGGTTTCATGGCGACGGAAGGGCCGCGATTTCCTTCACATCCAGCTTCGATCGCAAGATCCTTCCGCACCAAGCGGAGCCGCATCACTTGCGGTAGCTGACGCGCCAGATGCGGTTGCCGCCGTCATCCGTCACCAGCAGCGCGCCCTCCTTCGTCACCGCCACTCCCACGGGGCGGCCCCACACATCGCCGTCCGAGGTGACGAAGCCTGTCATAAAATCGATGTATTCGCCGGTCGCGCGGCCATCCTTGGTGGGGATGCGGATGACTTTGTATCCGGTCCGGCGGGAGCGATTCCACGAGCCGTGGAGCGCCACGAAGGCATTCTCCCGAAATTCCGCGGGAAACTGCTCCGCATGGTAGAAGATGAGATCGAGCGAGGCGGAGTGGGCCTGGAGCAAGACGTCGGGCACGATGCAGCGCTCGCGCAATTCCGGGTGCTGGCCCTCGTGTTTGGGATCCGGGTGGCCACCGAGATAAAACCACGGCCAGCCGTAAAAACCTCCTTCTTTGACCCGCGTCACGTAGTCCGGCACCAAGTCATCGCCGAGTTCGTCGCGCTCGTTGACCGCGGCCCATAGATCCCCCGTCTCCGGATGAATCGCCAACCCGACCGCGTTGCGAAGGCCAGTGGCAAAGACGCGCGCATTCTGGCCATCGGGATTGCACGCAAAGATGCGGGCCCGGTCCTCCTCGGCGGCGTTGTCGTCATTGTTCGATTTTGAGCCAATCGAAACGTAGAGCGTCTTTCCGTCGGGCGAGAAAACCACGTCGCGTGTCCAATGTCCGCCGCCGGCCAGCCGGCCTCCGCTGGAAAGCTTGAGGATCTCTTCCGCCGGACCGCTGACCTTGGTTTCCCCGCTGTGGTACGGGTAGCGCACCACGGCGTCTGTGTTTCCGATGTAGATGAATTGCGGATCCTTCAGCGGATAAAACGCGATGCCGAAGGGCTGCTTCAGGCCCTCCACCAATTTGGCATTCACTTCAGGCACTCCGTCGCCGTCCGCATCGCGAAACATCCGAACCCGGTTGGCCTTGCTCTCCGCTACGAAGATGTCGCCATTCGGTGCGGTCACCACCACGCGCGGCTGCTCGAGGTCCCGCGCAAACTCGGTGACGGAAAATCCCGGCGGCACTTTCGGCAGCGCCCCATCGGGGCGCGCCACCATCTTCGGCTGGTTTTGCGCCGTCTTGGTCGCGCCGGGCGGCGGCAAGTCCGCCACCGTGATTTGCCGCCGCACGCCGGGGGCATCGGTGGTCCAATCGCCCATGGCCTGATTTCCTGTCAGCAGTTCGCCGGCGGCCGTATCGAACACGACCGCAAACCAAAGGAGTGGAGAAAGTTGGCGAGCATTCATGGAACTTCCAAAATCGAGCGCCTGCGCGCGAATGGATGTAGCTCGCGGAACTTCTTCCCGCGCACGGCGGCAGCTTTTGCCGATTCAAATAGTAGAGATTAAAGTAACAGGCGAATGGAAGATCTTTCCAATCTCTCCTGTTGGATTGACCATTTCGGTATTTGCCGTTACGGTGCGGCATGACCCTCACCAAGAAAGGCGAGTACGCCCTTCGCGCCATGATTCAGCTCGGTATTGCCCAGGCCTTGGGCAAAGACCTCGTCCCGGTCTCCGAACTGGCGGAGAGCAATCGCCTGCCCTTGAAATTCGTGGAGCGCATTCTCCTGGAATTGCGGGAAGCCGGCTACATTGAAACCCGGCGCGGAAAACTGGGTGGTTATTTCGTGGCCAAGCCCCTGAAGGAGATTGCCATGGGCGCGCTCGTGCGCCTCATCGATGGCCGCCTCGCGCCGATCGCCTGCGCCAGCGAGACGGACTATGCCCGCTGCACCTGCCCGGACGAAGAGCACTGCGGCCTTCGCATGCTGATGATCGACGTCCGCAACGCCATCGCCGCCATTTTGGATCGCTACACGCTCGCGGACATCGTCGACGTAACGATCCGCAAAATGAAGCGCGACAAGGCTCCCCTGCCCTTCCTCGTTCAAAAGACCGCGGAAACCAAAAGGAAGCGGCGCGTCGCCGATCCGGCCTCCGGATTCCTCAGCGCTCTCGGCATCACTCCCCGCCTCGAAGGCGCCACGGAGTAGGCGCGGCGGAGTCCGCGTGGTTGCTCGATACGTGTTTAAAACCAAACCCACTCTGGGTTGGCCAGAGGAGCCGATGAACCGCCGGGGCCGACCGCGCATCATTTGAGCAAGTGGGGGCTCCTTTTCTCTGCGCTTTCCGCGTCTTCCGCGTTCTCTGCGGCCCATTTACCGCGGAACTCGCGGAGAGCGCGGAAGACGCGGAGGCTCATCGGTAGCCTCCAAGAGCAGTCCGCAAAGCAGGCAGGCTTTGCGTCCTACCCGCGCGGCTTCGCTCCCAGGTCAAAGCGCGTTTGTTCCGTCGCTTCGACGAGCACGACTTGCGCTTCGTGCACCTTGATATGCACGGTGCCAAACCGCAGGGCGCGCACTTTTTCCACGACCACGCGGGTCCAGGCTTGCTCACGCTCCGTGAGCTCCAGTGCGAGTTTTGATTCAGGGTTGTTCAAGCTCATGGTCAAAAGGGTGGTTGATGCGAAAAGTCTTCCGGTGGCCCTGGAGGGCTGAAATTCTTACAGGTCGCCGCCAAACGTGATGAAGTTGCGGTACTCCACGAGGATCGATCTCAGGGCGAGGGTGAAGGCCGAGCGCTGCTCCCTCATGGCGGAATGCGCGGGGCTTTCGAGGATCACCTCAAACGGCTTTGGGTGCGCATTCGGCGGCGCGCTCAGGATGCCGTCAAAGCAGTCGTGAATGATGCCATTCACCGCTTTGAAGCCATCGATGAAAGGCCGGGAATCCAGCGGCTGCGCGCTCTCCGCCGCGGCCAGAGCGGGTGCGAGAAGCTGCCTCGCAAAGACCGAGCCGCGCGCATACCCGTAAAAGCCGGGCGACGTGTCATCGCTGTGCAACGAGATGATGCCGTCGAACTGCTTCGCGGCGATTTCCTTCTCGATCAGGATCACTTCCGGCTCCGTCGATCCCCGCCAAAACTCACGGTTCAAATCCTTGCCCGATGCGGACTCTCTCGTGCCCGCGAGATAGCCCGTCGGATTGCACAGCGGATAAATCCAGAGCTCGTAGTGCCGGGCCAGTTCGGGGTCCTCATCGAGCTCGCGCACAAAATCCATGAGCCCCAGGATCCCCGCGGGTTCATCCCCGTGAATGCCGGCGAAGATCCCGATTTTGAAACGCTGCTTCCGCGTCTGGGTCCGCTGAAAGAAAAACCGCGGCAGCAGATGGCGCTCCCCTCCCACTTCAAAGCTGCCCAGTGCATCCGCCACCAGGCAGCGGGAGTACAACACCTGCGTCAGCAGAGGCACCAACAGGTGCTTGATCGTGAACTGCCGCCGTCTTTCCACGACATGCTCCACCACCGCCGCGGCTTCGCGGATCTTCGTACGGGCATGGTGTGGGATAACCTCGGTCATATCTCTATCAATATTGTGTAGATTTGAATTAGTCTACAACTTTTTCGGATCGCAGCTAAAATGTGGCCGTCCCTGCTTTACGCCTCCGAAGATTTTCTGAACGGCATCGTGTCCTCTTAAACAGATGGAAAGGCCGCCACGCGGCAGCAGGTTGGCCCGATGGGGCCCACCCCTTCTGGCGCCATTTTTCGCCGGTCAGAAAACACAAAAACGGCGATAAAAGCCCAGCGGTTGGGCCGCGTTCGCTAAAAGTTACCATGGGGTCCGTACCTCTGAAAACCCCAGGCGCCTGGCCATCGCCAAATCCGCGAGAAGAAGGCCGAAATTCCGTCCCGCACACGTTGCATTTGCAAGGCTTGACCGCCCCTAAATAGACAGTTAATCAACTGATATTATGACGAGTCCCCCGCCGCATACGCGTGAGCTTTGTCAGTACGCCCGAGGGCGCGAGTGGAAGTGGTTGGCTATTTTCGGTCTCTGGTTCGCCACGATTAGCGGCCTCGCCGCAGCAATCGATTCTTCCATCTTTTCCGCCTCCGGTTCGCCGCTGCTGGCCAACGCGTGGACGGAGCATCATCGGCTTCTCGTCGTGAGTATCGCGGTGGTCGTCCAGACGGCGCTGATTGCCGGGCTGCTGATCCATCGCGCGCGCTGGCGGAAGGTGGCCAAATCGCTGCGTGAGAGTGAAGAGCGCTACCGCGAAGTGGTGGAGAGCCAGAACGAAATGGTGTGCCGCTACCGGCACGATACCACGCTGACTTTTGTCAACGAAGCCTACTGCCGCTTTTTTGGAAAGAGCCGCGAGGAGTTGCTCGGAAAAAAGTTCATCGAACTGGTGCCTCCCGACAGCCGCGAGGCGGTGCATCAAATGGTCGAAGCGCTCGCCCAATCGCGCCAACGGCGGAGCACGGAGCATGAAGTCCTGCTCCCCAACGGACAAATCGGCTGGCACCACTGGGAGGATTATCCGGTGATCGAGATCAGCGGCGGCGTGGAGGAATTTCAGGGCATTGGCCGCGACATCACCGAGCGCAAGATCACGGAGGACGCGCTCCGCATGAGCGAGAAGCGCATGCAACTCGCTGCGGAAGCCGCCAGCCTGGGATACTGGGAATGGGACCTGGCGCAGGATCGGGTCTGGATGAGCGAGCACCGCCGCAGCTTTCTCGGGCTCGCCGACAAGGTGCCGTTCACGCTCGCCGCGCTGTTTGAGACCGTTCACCCGGAGGATCGCGCGCAGGTGGAAGAAACGATGCGCCGGGTCGTGACGGGCCAGCTTCAACTCGATATGGAATACCGCACGGTGCTCCCCAGCGGGGAGACTCGCTGGACCCACGTGTGCGGACGCTGTGATCTGCGCCACGACGCCACGGTGCAAAAGGTCTTTGGCGTGAGCATCGACGTCACCGCGCGCAAAAAAGCGGAGGAAGCGATGCAAAATCTCATCCATGCGGCGCGTCTCGCCACGATCGGCGAATTGACGGCCTCGCTCGCGCACGAGATGAACCAGCCGCTGGGCGCCATTCTGAGCAATGCCGAGGCGGCGGAAATCCTGCTCGAATCGGAGGATCCCCCGCTCGACGAGATTCGGCAAATCCTCGCGGATATCCGCAATGACGACCTGCGCGCTTGTGAAACGATGCAGCGCGTGCGCGCGCTTTCCCGCAAACACGAGTCGGAAAAATCGACCCTCGATCTCAATCAAGTCGTATCCGAGGTCGTGCCGCTCGTCGCGCTGGATGCGCGCCGGCGCCGGGTATCCCTCAAGACGAACCTCGCGTCCGGGCTGGCGCCGATTCGCGGCAACCGGATCCATCTCCAGCAGGTCCTGCTGAATCTCGTGGTAAACGCCTTCGACGCCATGGACGCCGTGCCGGAACATCAGCGGCATTTGGAAATCGAGACGGCGCTCAGCCCGGTCGGCGAAATTGAAGTCTCGGTGACCGACCACGGCCCCGGGATCTCGGGCTCGGACCTGCCTCGGTTGTGCGAATCGTTCTTTACCACCAAGAAGAACGGCCTGGGCCTGGGGCTGGCCATCGCCCGCACCATCATCGAGGCCCATCACGGCCGGCTCTCCGCGGAAAACCATGCCGGCGGAGGCGCCAGGTTTCGTTTCACCATGCCGGTCAATGGCCACTAACGCGATTGGACTATGAGCAGCGACGTACCCAAAAAACCGACCGTCCACGTGGTGGACGACGACCACTCCTTCCGCAGCGCCATCGCGCGGCTGCTGCGCCTGGCGGATTTCCATGTGGAGACTTACGCCACGGGCGCGGAATTTCTGCTCGCGATGATCCACGATCTGGAAGGCTGTGTCTTGATGGACGTGCAGCTGCAGCCGCAGGTGAGCGGCATGGATTTGCACCAGGCGCTCTCCCAGCAGCACCGTGCATTGCCGGTGATTTACCTGACGGCCCACGGCGACATCCCCATGACCGTGCAGGCGATGAAAGCCGGCGCGGTGGATTTTCTGACCAAGCCCGTGCGGCGCGAAGTGCTGCTCGCCGCCGTCCGCTCTGCCCTGGAGCGCGCGGCCGAGATGCGCAAGACGCACCAACACCTGAGCGATTGCTGCGCGCGCTGGGAACGGCTGACGCCACGGGAGCGCGAGGTCTTCCAGCAAATCGTCGTCGGCAAGCCGAACAAGCAGGTCGCCGCGGAACTCGGCACCGCCGAACGCACCGTCAAGGCGCACCGCGCCCGGGTGATGGAAAAAATGCGCGCCCAGTCCCTCGCGGAACTGGTGCACCTCGCCGATGAGATGAGCGCCGGTGGAGCCTGGCCAAAATAATGCGCCCACCGGAATCCATGCCACCTCATTGCACCAAAGACCGATAAGGGGATGCACCAAGGGGCAATAGACAATCCGGTTCCGCTGTCCGCATGCTCCTCGTTCGTTGCGCAGAGCCACCGGAGACATCGCTATGGGTGAAACTTCCCACACCATCGTTATCGTCGAAGACGACCCCAGCATGGACGTTGCCATCGGCCGGCTGCTGCGGGCCGCGGGCCTCCAGCTTCAATCCTTTCCTTCGGCGGAAGCCCTGCTCGCCTCGAGCGCCGTCTCCGAGGCGGACTGCTTTGTGTTCGACGTGCAGCTCCCCGGCATCTCCGGCTTTGAGCTGCGCGCCCGCCTGGCCCGCGAAGGGAATGTGCGGCCGGTGATTTTCATCACGGCCTACGACAACGTGAGCGTCCGCGAGCAAGCGCGCGAAACCGGGGCCGCGGCCTTTTTTCCGAAACCGTTTCGCGGACGGGAATTCGTGCAGGCGGTGATTACCGCGGCGGAGGCGGCGTAGCCCCACCTTCAAGCGGCAGGGATGCCGCTTCTCCTTTATTGCACCAAAGGACAATATCCGCCGCGCAGACGCTTCCGCCATCATCGTGCACTGGCTCGAGACTGGTGCACCAACGCCATGCAAACACTGAGCAAACGACATTTTATCGGATGGGCGATCGCCTGCGTCAGTGCCGTCTGTGGCCCGCTGGCGGCTGCGGATGCACCGAAAACGCCAGCGCCGGCCCCGCCCGGGATGGTCTGGATTCCCAGCGGCAAATTCACCATGGGCAGCGAGCTGCCGGGCAGCCGGCGCAATGAGCAGCCGGAGCATCCAGTCACGGTGGACGGTTTCTGGATGGATGCCACTTCGGTGACCAATGCGGAGTTCCGCAAGTTCGTTGAAGCCACCGGCTACAAGACTACGGCGGAGCGGCCCGTCGATTGGGAACAGATCAAAAAACAATTGCCGGCTGGCACACCGAAGCCGGCGCCGGAGCTGCTCGAGCCCGGCTCCATGGTTTTCACGCCCACGGCAGGCCCCGTGGATTTGCGCGAGATGAATGCGTGGTGGCGCTGGGTGAAAGGCGCGAACTGGCAGCATCCCGAGGGACCGCAGAGTAATCTCGACGGGCGCGACAATCATCCCGTGGTGCAGGTGTCGTGGGACGACGCGGTGGCGTACGCGCAGTGGGCCGGCAAGCGGCTGCCCACCGAGGCGGAGTGGGAATTTGCCGCGCGCGGCGGATTGGATCACAAGCGCTTTGCCTGGGGTGATGACTTCAAGCCGGACGGCAAATTCATGGCCAACACGTGGACGGGAAGTTTTCCGTACAAAAATACGAGCGAGGATGGATTCACCGGGACGTCGCCGGTGAAGACGTACCCGCCGAATGGCTACGGTCTCTATGACATGGGCGGCAATGTTTGGAACTGGGTGAATGACTGGTTCCGGCCGGATGCCCACGTACAGATGGCCGCCGAGCCATCGTGCCACAATCCAACGGGTCCGCGCGCGAGCTGGAGCCCGGAGCGCCCGTACCAAACAGAGGAACGGGTGACGAAAGGCGGCTCGTTTCTCTGCCACGTGGACTATTGCGAGAGCTACCGGCCCAGCGCGCGCCGCGGCACGCCGCCGGATACCGGTATGAGCCACATCGGCTTTCGCTGTGCAAAATCGCCGGCGCCCTGAGCCCGAGCTGAGGACCGCGGGCACTGGTCCGTGCCACTACCGCTATGAAAAAAATCGCCATATCCGTCATCCTTGCCGGATGCAGCCTCGCCCTGCTCGGCGGCTGCTCCGGCACCTCCAACAAAGAATCGCTGCTCCTGGCCGCCGGCTTCCGCGAGCGCACGCCGCAAACGGACAAGCAAAAGAAAATCTATGCCTCGCTGCCCGACGAAAAAATCCAGCGCGCCACCGTGAACGGCAAAGTCTTCTATGCCTACAAGGACGAAGACAAGGGCGTGGCTTACGTGGGCGGCGAAAACGAATATCAGCGCTACCATCAGCTCGCGACGGAACAGCGCATCGCCCGCGAAAATTACGAAGCCGCGGAGATGAACCGCGAGATGGCCTGGGGCTGGTACGGCGCCTGGGGACCGCGAAGCTTCTGGTGGTAAGCGCCCAGCCACGGCAAGGGATCGCATGAAGACAAAGGCGTTTCCAACTGCGCTGAAGTCAATGACAACCCGGTCACGATTTTTCCATCGACCAAAAATCCAATGAGTTAAACCGCTCCACATTTTATGACTCCCCCGTTGTTTCGCCGTCTTCGCTCGCCACGGCAAAGAAGTGCCGGCATCTTGTCGCAGCGCTCGCGGCCGGATCCATCGGTCCAAAAAACCGGGCGTTGCCGAGGCCGCACTCCACGAAGCCGCATTTGGGCCACCGCGCTGATGCTGGGCATGGCCGACTTCGCGACGGCGGCGCCACCGATCTCCGTCAACGGGACGACGGCCACGGAGCCACCCGGCACCAACGTTGTGGTTAATGCGGCGGCGGTGCCCGGCCTGAAGGCGAGCAACCCCGGCGGAGTGATCACCGCCAATGGAATCACCGTGGATCTCGGGCCCGGTGCCACGAATCCGAAAAGTTATATCGGCGCGCAGGCCGATGGAAATGGCGGGATGATCACGCTCGACGGGAGTGCCATCCGCACTGTGACCGTCGCCACGGGACAACGGGGAATGATCGCCATCGGCACAGGAAGCGCGATTTCCGGAACCGGAACCACCGTGAGCCTGGGCCTGGGCGCCGGGACTGCGAGCGACAACGTGGCGGCGGTCGCACAAGGCGGCGGCATGATTACGCTCAGCGGCGCAACCATCACCACCCTTGGCGGCGCGAACGGCATCGGCAATCACGGGTTATTGGCGACGGGCGCGGGCAGCCAGATCACCTTCACCGCAGGATCCATCAGCACCGCGGCCCGGGCGTCACAAGGCGTGGACGCAGAGAATGGCGGAAAGATCATCCTCCTCAGTGGGACGAACGTGACGACGACGGGCGCGGGGACGACGGCTGCGCAAACGCCACCGCTGACGGGCAGCCATGCGCTGGAGGCCTCGGGAGCGAATAGCGAAATCGATGCGACCGGCGTGAATTTGAGCGTGTCGGGCCTGCTGGCCAGCGGCGCGCGGGCAGAAAATGGCGCGAAGATTTTTTTTACCGGCGGCATGATCACCACCAGCGCCACCTCCAGTCTGGACCTCGATCCCGCCTCAGGGGCGCGGGTGCTGTCGGGCGGCTTCATCCAGTTGGACGGCACCACCATCACGGCGACGGGACAGCGGGGCGCCGGGATTTCCGTGCAGGATGCCGGTTCGATGGCGGTGGTTTCGAATGCGAACATTTCCACCAGTGCGACGCGATCCGATGCCGTCCTGCTGTTCAATGGCGGCCAGGCTACCGTCACCGATAGCAGCCTGCTGGCCACCGGACTCTCGGCCGTCGTGGTGCAGGACGCGGGCTCCAAAATCACGCTCACGAACACCTCGGTCCGAAGCACCGCGCCGCTCGGCTACGGCGTCCGCGTAACCAACGGGGCGATGGCAATCCTCACGGGAGGCTCTTCGATCACCGAGGGGCGCGATGCACCGGCTCTCTATGCCGCCAATAGCAGCATCACCGCGACGAATGTGACGATGAGGACCTCCGGTCCGGACAACGCCATGGGCGCGCTGGCCGATGGGAATGGCACGATTACGCTGAACGGCGGGTCGATCACCACCTCCGGCGACACCGTGCGGGTGGCTTCTTTTCCGCACGGAGTCGCGGCACGCAATCCCGGCGGAATGGTGACGGCCAATGGCACCACGATCACGACGACCGGCTTGACCGCGATGGGTGCGGTGGCCGACGACGGCGGCACGACGATTTTGAACAATAACGTGATTACCACGCTGGGCGTTTCGAGTCTCGGTCTCTTCGCGACCGTCGAGCAAAATGGCGCCCAATTTCCGGCCGCGCTCACCGGGACCGGCATCACCGTGGAAACCTCCGGCCTGCTCGCGCACGGCGCGGTGTCGAGCCAGCACTTTCTACCCGCGCGTTCGCTCCTCACGCTGAACGACTCGATGATCACGACACACGGTGACCGGGCCGACGGCTTGCGCGCGATCACCGCCGGCACGGTGAACGGCAACAACACGCAAGTATTCACCGAGGGGAGCGATTCGAACGGCCTCCATGCGAGAGACAATGGCAGTTCGGTGAATATCGATACGACCACCGTGACCACTACCGGCTCCGCGGGACATGGCGGCTTCGCGGAAAGCGGGGGGTTGCTCACGGGCAACAACGCGACCGTACTCGCCAGCGGCGCGCAGGCTTCCGGGCTGTATGTGGCCGGCGAACCCGGCTTTGTTTCCGAGGCGAGGTTCACCGGCGGGACGATCACCAATGCCAGCGGCGCGACGATTGCGGTGGCGGGCAACGGAAAGGTGACGCTCACCAACTTGACGGCCGGCGGAAGCGGCCAGTGGTTGAAGGTGGGAACGCTCAACGATTTTCCGCCGCTGCCGACCATCATCGGGGACCCGCTTGGGGTCACCGATCCCGAAGGAACCGAGACGCCGCCCAGCTTTCCGCTGCCGCGAGCGCCGCAAGTGGTTCCGGGGTTGGCCGACGTCAAACTCGACCACGCGACCGTGATCGGCTCGGCCCTCACCATGCCAGGCAGCGTCTCCAACGTGACGATGGTCAACAACGCGTTCTGGGAAATGACCGCGAACTCGAATGTCACCAATCTTTTCATCGATCCGAGCACCGTGCATTTCAGCATCCCCACGGGCCCGGATTTCAAGATTCTGACCATCGACAAAAACCTTTCGGGAAACAACGGCCTCTTCCACATGAACACGGATCTGCGCCGTATCGAGGGCGATCTCCTGGTGATTAACGGGCTCGGGAGCGGCGACCACCAGTTACTCATCGACAATCGCGGCGGCTCGCCCACGGGCCCGGGGCAGGCGCTCCGTGTGGTGCAGACGACCGATGGCATTGCCGGAGCCATCTTCACGCTGGCCAATCCGAATCAACAAGTACCGGCGGGCATGTTCATCTACATTCTGCGGCTGGGAAATAATGTGGGCAACACGCCCGACCCGACCGCATGGTATCTGGTGAACGAGATCACGGGCGGCGGTGGCGGCGGCAATGGAGGCGGTGGCCCGGGAACTCCCGTGCTCAGCCCCGAGGGCAAAGTGATCGTGAACACGGGCGCCGTGCTGCCGATGACGTGGTTCGAAGAATTGAATAGCCTGGAGCAGCGCATGGGCGAATTGCGCATGAGCTCCGCGCCGGAGCAGGCGCCCGCGGAGCCGGAGGGGAAGAGCACCGTGGACGGAAAATCGGTGGTGGACGGCAAGGAAGTGAAAGGGAACAAATCCGTCGTCACACTCGATGCCGGCTCCCCGCGCTGGGACGCCTGGGTGCGCACGAATGGACGCTGGATGAATGCGGAGACGGATCTGGGCGGCCGTTTTCGCGAGGCGACGTGGGGCATTTCGCTGGGCATCGATCGATCTTTCCGGCATGCGCACAGCCGGCTCTGGCTCGGCGCATTTGCCGGCTACAGCCGCGCCGACCGCGACTTTCGCGAGAGCGGCGACGGCAAGACGGAGAGCGTTTCCGCGGGCCTGTATGCCACGTGGATCACCGACCGCGGGTGGTATCTGGACGCCGTGGCGAAGGTGAATCACTTCGACAACGATCTCGATGCCGTCTCGGCCTTCGGCGACCAATCGCACAGCGGCTATCGCAATTGGGGGTACGGCGTTTCACTGGAAGCCGGGCGGCAGTTTACCCGCGGAAGCTGGTTCTTCGAGCCGCAGGTCCAAGCGGCATACACGCGGCTCACGAACAGCGATTACACCACCGACACGGGCATCCATGTGAGCACCGGGGAACAGGATTTCTTTCAGCTTCGTGCCGGCGTCGTGGTGGGGCGCAAGATGGAATTCCGCGGGACCAAGCTGCAGCCATACTTAAAGGCGTCGGTGGTGGAGACGCTGTCCTCCGGGGGAAGGCTGAACGCAGACGGCACGGATTTTCACGCGACGCTCGACGGCTGGCGCTTTGAGGGCGGCGCCGGAATCATGGCGCAATGCGGCCCGCGGAACCAACTCTACTTCGATTACACCGCGGCCGTCGGGCAAAAGATCGAGCAGCCGTGGGGGATAAATTTGGGTTTCCGGCGGGTGTGGTGATTTTCCGCGCGTCCACCGGCCGCTCTCACGGACGCATGGCTATTGCACCAAAGGACAATACCGCCCGGCCCTGCATTTCCCATCATCACCAGCCACGGCACGAACTCGGCGGGCGAATCGTTGAAATATCACAACCACGCGCCGGGCGCGAAACGACCTGAAACCATCGATCTAGAAAGGAAAACATCATGCTTCTGCTCCGAACTCTCGCACAAAAATGGTGGCTGCTGCTGCTCCGCGGGCTGGCGGCCATCGCGTTTGGCCTCATCACGCTGGCGTGGCCCGGCGTCACGATGCTCTCGCTCATCCTCGTCTATGGCATCTACGCCGTGGCCGATGGCGTTATCGCCCTGATGGCGGCCTGCACGGGGGGAACGATTGCGCCACGATGGTGGCTCGTCCTTTCTGGATTGCTGGGCCTGGTGGCGGGCGGGCTGGCCCTGACGTATCCCGGCCTGACCGCGGTCGTGCTGGTCACCTTGATCGGCGCATGGTGCATCCTGCACGGGCTATTTGAGGTGATCGGCGCGGTCCAGCTTCGCAAGCAGATCGACCACGAATGGATGCTGATCCTGAGCGGGGTGCTCTCGATCTTTTTCGGCATGCTGATCCTTGCCGCGCCGCTGGCCGGCGCCGTGGTGCTGCTGTGGTGGATTGCCGCGTATGCGCTTGTCGTGGGCGTGCTCCTGGTGGGCTTTTCGCTGCGTTTGCGAAGACACCGGCCATACGCGCACGCTTAGTCCCAGCGAGCCTGATTTCGCAGCGATTCATCGTGGGAAATTCAAGGAATCCCACCTTACCTGGCGGAAGGGCTTCCGGCTATCCGCCAGCCATTGCGAAGTGGGAACCTCACCAACGGCTATTGCACCAAAGGTCAATACCCTGAAGAGGAGGTCTTTTCCATCATCGCGGGCCGGTTTGGAACCGTGTCCGCGAGCTTTTCGGGCACAGGCCACCATGCCGGCACCGCTCCGTCATGCCTGGAAACACCCATCAAAGTTGCGCCGAAATCGCAGAACGGCGCCGCATCCGAATCATCGGGTGAGCGCCACGGCGACGACGCCGATTCTGAACGACCTATGAACACCCAACGAACCGCCATCCTAAAACCCATCATCGCCACGCTCGCTCTCGCTCTCGCGCCAATGCTGCTTGCGGCCCCGCCCGCCTCCCCCATTGCGGACGCCCGCCAACAACGGGCCGATTTGCTTTTGAACGAAATCAAGGCGAGCGATGCGCGCATTGAAAAACGGATCAGCGTGATCGTCGATGGGCTCGCGGGAGTCGCTGACACCAAGGATTCGAAGACCAAGGTGGCACGCCTCAAGGAGGACACCATCCAGGGCTTGATGAAGAACGCGGAATCCTACCGCAACAAACGCGACACCATTCGCGAGCAACTGCGGCGGCCCACGCTCAATCTCACGGTGGAGCAGAAGACCAAGATTCTGGACGCGCTGAATTCCCGCATCGAAAGGCGCGTCGCGCAAATCCTCGAACTGCAAAAGTCGCTCCCGTCGCATCAGGATTACGAGCGGTACAAAGTCGTCGGGAGTACGTGGGTGGGCGCGGAGTATGCGCGCAACGAGGACTACGATCAAAATCGGCGCGTCACGCAGTATACCAACACGGCGCAGAAAAAGGTGCTCGACGGGCTTTCGTTGAGCGTCACGGCGCTGCAACAGCAGAATCGCAATCTGCAAGCGAGCATTGCAGCGGCCACCACGCCCGCGCAGCACCAGGCGCTCACGGCCGAAATGCAGCGCAACGAGGCGCTGATCCAGGAACGCCAGCGCCAGCGCGCGGAAACGCTGAAAGGACAGGAATCCGCCACCCGCAGCGTGAGCCGCAAGGAGGCGGAAAATCTCGACCAGGCTTTGAAACAGGCGACCACGGATCTGCGGGCGGATTTCACCACGCTCTTCGCCCGGTACAATGCC
>FTCB01000226.1_pt1 | contig 22465 bp, 12 predicted proteins | sample 1639431 | NCBI WGS metagenome assembly FTCB01 (sample SAMEA3914864, study PRJEB12502) | metagenome | biome: forest; material: soil | place: USA | collected 2012-03-12 | depth 0.3 m
CGTCGGGATGGCTTTAGCTCCTTCCGGAGCGCTTGTTTCGGAAAACTTCACGTCACCACCGGCCGCCTGCAGCAGCGAGGGAGGGGTGTCGTTTTCACCTTTCCGCTTTAACACATATGGCTCATCGATATTGTCCTGGCCTCTCCAGGCCAGAACGGCATCAGCCTGGCCCAGCTTTGGCAGTAGGAAACGGCGCACCAATTCCGGTCGCATTTCGGGCCGTACGGAGTAAAGGACGGAGCCGGCTCCCGGTGATTCCAAGTACTCCCGGGAAGCAGGCACCTTCAAGGATCTGTCTGCTCCATGGGCAACAAACCAGTCCATGGCATCGATACACCAGCAATTCTCTCTCACCAGCAACATAAAGGGGGTAACTCCCCGCTTCGTCCGGGCATTAATATCCGCGCCTTTCGCCAGGATGGCTTCGCATACCGGCCGCCGTTTGGCCCACGCTTCATTCATAATCGCGACAGGAGAATAGGAATCCGTGGTAGCTCCCGGGTTATTTTGGGCGACCTCTCCCGGCAGTGCAGAATAATAACCTCCGGGCTTCTCGACGTTCGCAGGACCGATGGTTGGAAGCGGCCAATTTGGATTTATGCTTGAGCGGGCTGGCAGCACCCTCTGAGGGCCGGGCCTCCCCATTCGAGAGCCATCCGGAACGACCCGACCCGCGGGCGGATTCAAGGAGGCTCTGGCCAGAAGATGCAGCGGGCTTTCGCCAGAGCCGTCCGCGATCTTTGGCGATGCGCCAGCTTGCAGCAGCATCATGGCACCTTCGTCCCAATCCCCACAAGCGGACATTAAGGGAAGCATGCCCGTGCAAGGGCCATTAATATCTTCCATGTGCTGGATGACCAGCGACAGAACCTCCTGGTGGTGGGTGTCCACAGCTCGGGTCAGCAGGCGTCCGTCTTTAAACTTGGCCATGCGTGGCAGGAGAAGCTTAAGGGCTTCGACTCTTTTCAAAGCGATGGCTCCTTCGACCTCGTTCACTTCACCGCCGTCCATCGGTCCCGGTTTGGCGCCTTTATCCAGAAGAAGCACGAGCAAATCCGTGCTTCCATAGGTAGCCCGGTTCACGGCCCAAGAGAGCGGGGAGATGCGGGCTGGCTTTCCTTCGGAGACGATGCCGGGGATTGGTTGTTCATTCGGGTCCGGTTTGAGAGCGACATTGGGATTGGCTCCCAGCTCCAGCAGTCTTTTGCAAAGCTCCACGTCTCCGTTCTCGCAGGCCACCAATAAAGGTGAGCGGCCACTTTCCAACGCGTTCTGGCTGGCTCCGCGTTCCAGGAGGCGATTGATGACGGACTGGCGGTGTTCAACGATCGCCGCGATCAAGGCATTGTCTCCAAAGCGACCGTGATAACCTTTGGCAACGAGGCCGCTCGTGCCGTTGATGTCGGCGCCATGGTCGAGCAAAAAATCCACCATGGTTTTGTGACCCTGCACCGCCGCGAAGAAAACGGAATTGGAATTTGGTTTCACGCCTTGCGTGGTCAGAAAATCCACCACCTTCAGCCAGCCCTGCTCGGCGGCGCTCTCCAGCGGCGTTTTGAGATCCAGAGCTGGATTGTTAGCGATGAGCAGGTCGGGGCTGTTTTTAGCGATGTCGCGCAGACGGAGAAGCTCTTTGGATTCCTCAGCGGTGGGAGCTTCCAGCACAACGGCAGGCGCCGCGGGCGCGATGCCCGCACCAGACAGCCGTTCGCGGCTCAGTTTTACAAGTTCGGCCTGGCTGGGAAATTCGGTGACGATGCGCTGCCAGAGCGCGGCGGCTTCGTCCTTCTTTCCTTGTTTGCTGCGCACCTCGGCGAGGCGGAAGATGGCCGTCGCGGCGAGGGCCCGCTCCGCGTCCACCTTGGCAATCAGCGCGCTGTAGGCGGCGGCGGCTTTGCCGAGATCGTGGGAGGCTTCCTCTTCGAAGAGGCCTTCCTGCAAAAGCTGGCGGGCGTCTTTGGGAGAGTCTGCGGGGGCATCGGCGGCGCGAGCGCCGGCGAGCAAAACTAGCACGGAGAGAACGCAGACGATGGGCTGTGGGCGCAGGGAACTCGAAGTGAAGAAGGCGAGTTTCATGGGCGGAAGGATGAAGAATTTTACGGGCGCAGTTGTCACGCTTTGGTCATTTCGAGGCGGTAGCCGATGCCGTGGACGGTGAGCAAGTGACGCGGATTCGCCGGATCGTTTTCGAGTTTTTGGCGCAGCGCGAGGATCTGATTGTCTACGGTGCGTGTGGTGGGAAAGGCGTTGTAGCCCCACACGGCTTCGAGGAAGCGCTCGCGAGTCACGGGCTCGCCGGCGTGCTCCGCGAGGAGTTTCAAGATGCCAAATTCCTTGGCGCTCAGGGTCACTGCGACTCCCGCTCGAGTGCAGGTTTGTTTGGAAAAATCTACAGTCACGTCGCCAAAAGTGACGGTTTCCAATGCCACAGCCTCCCGTTCGCTGCGGCGAAGCAGGGCCCGTACGCGGGCGAGGAGCTCGCGGCTGCTGAAGGGTTTGACCAAATAGTCGTCCGCGCCGGCATCCAGACCGGTGACACGATCGTCCACCAACCCCTTTGCCGTGAGCATCAGGATGGGCAGGCGTGGCGCCACGCGGCGCACTTCGCGGCAGACGCGAAAGCCATCGAGGCCCGGCATCATCACATCGAGGAGCAGCAGGTCGGGCTGCTCTGATACTGCTCGTTCCAGCCCGCAGACGCCGTCGGCGCATGCCGCCACGCGGTAGCCCTGCGCCGTGAGCAGGTCCGCGAGTGCGGTGCGCATGGGTAGTTCGTCTTCGAGGATCAGGATGCGAGACATGGCGAAGTCAGCGAGGCTTTCAACCTCGCGCGCTGGACATGGTTGTTTCCGGGTTTTCAGGCGCGATCGGCAACACCAGTGTAAACGTGGCCCCCTCGACTTCGACGCACCCGCCGTGGCCCTCCGCAATGTGCTTTACGATACTGAGGCCGATGCCGGCGCCCTGCGTTTCGCGGGTGAGCTCGGAGCCAACGCGATAGAAGCGCTGGAAGATTTTCTCGCGTTCAGACGATGGAACGCCCGGGCCTTCGTCGCAGACCGACAGCGTCCACCGCGCGGTCCCACTCGCTTTGACCCGCACGGTGACGGTGGAATGCGCGGGCGAAAACTTGAGCGCGTTGTCGAGCAGATTCACCAGCGCCTGCTGGATCGCCAGGCCATCGCAGCGCGGCGCCAGCGGTTCGATTTCACACGCAAACTTTTGCCCGCGCCGCTCGGCGACGGGGCCGAGCAGCCGCAACGTATCGGCAACCAGCGCCGAGAGGTCCGTCTCCTCAAAGTGATAGCTTTTTCGTCCCTGTTCGATCCGTGCAAAATCGAGCACGTTATCCACCAGCGCGCCCAGCCGCCGGCATTCGTCGGCCATGAGCCGGTGATACTCCGCGCGGCGTGGCTCTTCGGTCACGACGCCCGTTTCCAGATTTTCCGCCATGAGCCGCATGGAGGCGAGGGGAGCGCGCAATTCGTGCGAGACGGAACTGACGAAGTTACTCTTCATCTCCGAGAGCTGGCGCTCGCGCGCGAGCGAACGGCGCAGGACGAAGAAACCGACCGTGGCCGCGAGCAACGCGGCAGCGAGCAACGCGCCCAGCCAAAGCGCCTGCTGGCGTTGTTCAGCAAAGAGCGCCACGGGATCGACCAGCACCCAGGCGACCGCAAAGGGCCCGTCGCCCCGCTCAAAGAACCGCTCTCCGTTCGGCGGCGAAGACAGCAGGGATTTTCCTCGCCAGCCGCCGACATCGAGAACGACGTAGGCCGGCAGCATCGCCTGCGCTTGAGCGGAGAGATCGTCGGCCGCCGCTTGCAATCGCGGGGGCGAACAGGCGCGCAGATATCCGCCGCCGTCCGCCCAGAAAAACCATTCCCGTCCGTTGGACGACAACCATCCGCCTCCCCACTTTCCCCAAGGCTCGGGTCGCGCGGCCTGCAGAACCTCGAGCGCCTGCTCATGTTCGGCGCGGACGATGCGCCACCTCGCCAGCGCCTTCACGTCTTCGCCGCGCTCGGACAGAAAGGCCTCCGCGCGGCTCAGCAATTCAGCGCTCAACACCGAAGCATGCGTGCGCACGGCGGCGATGGCGAGGGCCTCAGCGGCACGCTGGCGCTCGGGAGCCGTGGGAGCGCGCTGCAGACGCGCCCACTTCTCGAGCGGCAGCAAAGGCAGGCCACTTGCCGTGCGTTCATCTTCGTGATGTCGATCGATCTCATCGAGCAGCCGATCGGCTTCCGGAGGGCTCGCGGCAAGAGCCCGCTCGTAAAGCGTCGTACCTTCACCGGGCTTTGCCGGCGTGGGCATGCTTTCCACCTGCCAATAAAATGGCTCCTGCCGCTCACGAAGATTCCGGCCGGCTTCGCGCGCGAGTCGCTCGACGGTGGGCACCATCGCCTCCAATGCTTGAATCGCGTGCCGCTTCGCCGCCATCCGGCTCTCACGGATGCCCCATGCGCCAAGCCCGGCCAAGACGAGCAGGGGCCCGAAAATCAGCGCCGCCTGCCAAAACCATCCATCCCGCGCTCGGCGCGGCGAGAGGGAGCGAGTGGCTTGGCGAGCGGGCATGGTGGAGATTGGCCCGGAGATGACGGGAGCTTGTCATGGTTTTGTCACGACGCATTTCGCAGGCGCGGCTGAAAGCAACACCTAGCGCGCCGTTCGTCCCGTCAAACACTCGTCGTACGCCAGAAACTCTTCCGACGTGATCAAGTCCTCCGCCAGCAGATCGTATAAGATCTGCGTCCGTTCTTTCGGCGTGAGATGAAAGCGTCTCTCACGCGTAAACCGGGCGAGTGCGGCGAGCAGGCAGAGCACTACGATGCCGGCGCCGGCTTCCGCCACCATGAGGTCTTGCGAGAACCACCACGCGATGCCGCCGCCGACCAGGGCGAGGGGAGCGCCAAGGCACAGCCAAGCCAGCCATTTGCGGCTCGGAATATTCAAAAGCTGATGCAGCCGTTCCGCGCGCTGATAGGCAAAATCCTCGTCATCCAGCATCCCCGCGGCGTGCAGTTGTTTCAGTTCGCCCACCCAATCCAGATAAAAGGCCGGCGTCCGGGTCGAAGGACCCGCATCGGGATTCTTTCTGTTTTCCGGGCTGCTCACGGGCATAAGGGTGGCGTATGAGACGAAGCGAATCCCATGCGAGATAGGGAATTATTTTAGGGGACTCTCATTCCCTCTTGAGGAGGACTGCTGGGATTGCCACCGGCCCTAGACATCCCACGGGACCCGCGCTATTTAGCGCGCCATGTTTCGCCTTCTTTGCGCCGTTTTCGCCCTGTTTACCGCTATTCCGAGTGCTGTCCTGGCCGAGGCCAACGAGCCCCAGCAACCGGGTGAGACCGTCATTATTACGGGTGGCGTCTCGCTCTGGGTTTGGGAAAAATGGAAAGCCCAGCCGCATGACAACTGGTGGGCGAATTTCGTGCGCGCCTCGCGCATCCGCATCGAGCAAATCAAGACGGCCAACCCCAACCAGCAAATCACCTGGCTCGTGTATCGCCCCGCTTATCTTTCCCGCAGCCGGCAGGACAGCAAGGACTACTCCTCGCTGATCAGCAGCGTGCGCGATGCTTTCGGCATCAAGCTCATGTGGTTCGACAACGCCAGCCAGGTGGTGAATTACCTCAACTACGGCCAGCCGCGCGCGCAGACGAAAATCAACCGCCTGGAGTACTTCGGCCACAGCAACAAGGCGTGCTTCATGTTCGACTACAGCAACGTGATCGACAGCGGCAGCAAATGCTGGCTGCACGAAAACGAGCTCAGCAAAATCAACCGCGGCCTGTTCACGAGCGATGCGCTGGTGCGGAGTTGGGGCTGCCATACTGGTGAGAGCATGAGCCAGAAATTCCGCGCGGCCACCGGCGCGCCCATGTGGGGGCTCATCGGCAAATCGCAGTATATGACGGATGAGCTGCCGGTGCCGGCGAGCGTGACGGGGCACTGGGTGAAGTAGCTGCCAAACAGGCGCATTGCCGCCCGCATTCTTTTGTTGTTTAATCCCTCCATGAGTGTCCGGGAAATCATTGAAAAATTGCCTTCGCTCACGAGCGATGAACTGCGCGATCTGGGCCAGCGGATTGAGGAAGAATTGGCTGGCGACAAAGAAGGCAACTTAAGGGTCGAACGTATCGACGGGCGCTTGGTTTTGGTTGGGCCCAGAACGACTACGCAGGAAGAGGTGGAAGCTATCTTGCACGAATTGCCGTGACGTGGCTGCTCGATGTTTCGGCGCTGGTCGCTCGACTGCTGAAGAGCCATCAGGATCACGCTCGCGTGAATACTTGGTGGCCCGAACGAGCGACAGCGGTTTGTCCAATTGTCGAGCTTGGTTTCCTTCGCGTGGCTTGCGCTCTCGGTGCGAGCATGGAGCAGGCCCGTTCGGTACTCGCGGCCTTTCTCGTTGAAGAGATGCCCCTATTCATTCCATGTGATCGCCGTGCGTTGCAGAGCGGGATCCTGTCTTCCGCTCGAAAGACCACCGACATTTATCTCGCGGATCTGGCGGCGACTCGCGGCTGGCGATTGGCCACATTGGATACGGGAATCCCTCATCCTGCCGTTGAGATCATTCCCGAACTGCCGATAGGACCAATAGTCTGATGGTGCCGAAGGCTGGACGCTTTTCGCCGTTCCCGCCATGCTCTTCCCCAGTGAACTCGGGCTTCCTCGATAAACTCCTCGAACGCATCGGGCGATTGCCGCCGACGGAAGTGCGCGACTACGTCTCGCGGCTGGCGGACGAAAAGGGTTTTTTCGAGACGATCTTTCATGCGCTGCATGAGGGCGTCATCGTGACCGATCCGGCGGGGGCCATCACCTATTTGAACCGCGCGGCGTGCGAGTTTTTCGGCTTCGAGCGGGAGAGCGCGATGGGCCGGCCGCTGGCCGAACGGTTGCGCGGGCTGGACTGGAACGCGGTGGCCGAAGCGGAAAAGACCGTGTCGCGGGACATGGAAGTGTTCTATCCCCAAAACCGGTTTCTGAATTTCTACGTCACGCCGCTGCGCGTGGAAAAGCCGGGACGCAAAGGGCGCGAGCAGGAGCTGCTCGGCTACGCGGTGATCCTGCGCGATATCACGGAAAGCCGGAAGAGCACGGAGGAAACAATCCAGAGCGAGCGGCTCAACGCGCTCACGATGCTCGCCGCGGGGGTGGCGCACGAAATCGGGAATCCGCTCAACTCGCTGCACATTCATCTTCAGCTCCTGGAGCGCCGGCTGCGCAAGGTGCCCGAGGCGCATCGCAAGGAGCTTTCCAAAAGCGTGGCTGTGGCGCGGGAAGAGATCGCCCGGCTCGATACGATCATCCGCCAGTTCCTTGGCGCCATTCGCCCGGCCCGGCTCGAGCGCAGCCTCGAAAATATCAATGTGGTCGTGCAGGAGACGGTCCGCTTCCTGGAAGCCGAGATCGCGGATCGCGGGATCATCGTGGAGACGGAGCTGCGGTCCGATTTACCGTTGCTCGAAGTCGATCGCGCGCAGCTCAAACAGGCGTTTTTCAACGTCATCAAGAATGCGTTTCAGGCCATGAAATCCGGCGGCATCCTGCGCATCCGGACTGACATGGACGATCGCTTTGCGAGCATCACTTTTGCCGACACGGGCGGGGGAATCGCGGAAGAACAGATGAGCAAAATCTTCGAACCGTATTTTACCACGAAGGCGGGCGGCAGTGGTCTCGGGCTGCTCATCGTGCGGCGCATTCTCCGCGAGCACGGCGGCGAAATGGAGTTGCTCAATGACGCCGGAAAAGGCCTCGCGCTGACGATGAAACTCCCGCTCGCCGATCAGCGCGTGCGGATGCTGACAGGATAGAATCTCGATGCGTGTGGCTCGATGGGGCGACTACTGAAAATGGCGCAGGTTTTAGCCCGTGGAGCGAAATGCACACGGCCAGGAAGTGGATCAACGGAGGGATCCGAAACAGCTGCGCTCGCCCACCACACGGGTTGCAAACCCGTGCCACTTTTTTCTCTCCACTCGCTAAATCCGCCCCATGAGCAGAAGCACGATGAGGATGATCAGGACGACGCCGAGCGCGCTGTGAGAGCCGTAGCCGAAGCCGTAGCCGCGCGTGGGAAACGCGCCGCCCAGCAGCAGAATGACAAGAATCAGAAGGATCAGGCCGGTGGTGCTCATGGTGATCTCGCATCGCGCTCGCAGGCGTTTTTGGCCGCATGAAATGAGCATGGACCGGCCGGGAAAGAGCTAATTTACAGGGAACCGGGGCGGGTGCGAAGGGCGAAACTCTGATGTATGAAGATAAACATTCTCACCACATTGATTCTAGGCGCGTCACTGAGCCTTGCCATTCCGACCTTCGCCGAGGATCTGAAAAGCGACAAGACGCCCGTGACCAACACCTCCGCGGGCGAGCCCGCCACCGCGTCCGACGTGGCTGCGGATACGCGTTTCATGGAAAACGCAACGCAAGTCAACTGGACGGAAGTGAAGCTGGGCGAACTCGCACGCAGCCGCACGCAGCGCGCTGACGTGAAGGCTTACGCCGAGCTGATCATTCAGCACCACAAGAATGCGCAGCAGAGCCTGAAGGAAATCATGAGCAAGGTGAATACAGCCCTGCCCAAGGACATCACCACAGAGCAGCAAGCGGCCATCGACGATCTGAAGCGCACCGCCGACGCGGACTTCGATCGGATGTTCGTGAAGCGCATGGTGGTGGATCATGAGAAAGGCGTGGCCCTCTATGAGGCGTTCATCGGCTCGACCAAGAGTCCTGAGCTGAAGAACTACGCTAACATCACGATCGACCATATGCGGTTGCATCTGCAGAAGGCCGAGGAACTCGCCAAAGCCATTGGCGGTGTGGCGGCGAAATAGTTCCCTCGATCCGAAACATGACCACAGGCTGCGGGAGGAATTTCCTCCCGCAGCTTTGGCGCGTGTTTTGAAGACTACGGAATGATGATGAGCTTGAGCGGGGTAGCGTTCAGATTGGAGGCCTGGAAGCCGGTCGCCACGACGACCAAGCCATCGATCGCCACGTCGCCGGAGTTAAGTTGGTAGTCGGGAGCACCCGTATCGGTGAAGTCGAAGGTGCCGTCGCCATCGCGATCGGCGCCGATGACATTCGCAATGACTTGCGTGATACTGGTGGCCGCGCTGCCGACGGAGAGATTGCCCGCCGTAGTGGAGCTGTTCACGGCGAGAATCGCCGCGATGCGCGTGGCGTGCACGTTGGTGATGGCCCCCCCAAACAGACCGCTGTCGCCCGCCATGCCGGCAAAGAGGCCGCCCATTTGATTGGTCTGGATGCCGAAGTCCTGGCCGAAGTTGCCGATGTCGCCCTTCACGGTGACGTTGGTCACGTTGCCTCCGGCACCCGAATTGGCAGGGCTGTTGCCCGCGCCGCCCGCGCCGGCGCGGATTTGCTGCACGAAGTTGGAAACGCTGACGTTGAGATCCGTCACGCTTCCGCCGGCAGCGCCGATAGTGCCGCCAAGGCCACCGGAGCCGGCGATGAAGGTCATCTGCCGCGCGGAGCCGGTGACATTCCTCAGCGTCGCGCCGGCACCGCCGGCGCCACTGGTGCTGGCGCCGCCATCGCCGAAGTCATCGCCGCCAATGAGCACTTCGGCATTCGGCGTCGCCAGCGTGACACCGTCGACATTACCGCCCGCGCCACCGGCGCCGGATCCCGCACCGCCGCCGCTGCCGGAGGACACATTGAAATGACCGGTGCCGAGCTTGTCCGTGATCTTGGTGCTCGTGATGATTCCGCCGTTGCCGCCTGTGGAGACGCCGTCACCGCCGCCGCCGGAGTTGATGATGGTGTCGATGGAGAGCGCGCCGGTTTGCGTCACGGTCACCGTATCGACTACGCCGCCATTGCCGCCCGCGGCCGCGATGCCGCCACTCGCATTCCCACCCTCACCACCCAGGATGAACGTTCCGCGAACCGAGCCATTTTGATTCAGGGTGACGCGGAGGAGTCCGCCACCATCGCCGCCGCTGGCGCCGGCAGTGCTGCCGCCGCCCGAGCCGGCTTGGACGAAGACGAAGTCGGTGAGCGTCCCCTGGTTATTGACGACTAGGTCCGAGACGCTGCCGCCCGCGCCGGCGATGCCTGCATTGCTCTGCCCGCCATTACCTGCGAAGAAGGCTGACTCCAAGGCGACTACGCCCGCGGCCAGATTGATCGTGCTGGTCGTCAATTGACCGCCGGCACCGCCCTTGGTGGCGCCGTTTGCTGCATTGCCGCCGTCGCCGCTGAATACTCTGAGCTGGCTGGTGAGGCCGTCGGAAATGGTGACGGTAAGACCGCTGGCGTCACCGCCGTCGCCGCCCGACCCGGCCCCGCCGCGATGCGCCCCGCCGGCGCCCGCGCCGATGAGCACATCGCCGCCTGTCACTTGCGAGATCAGCACTGTGGCTCCGGTGAGAGCGCCGCCGTGACCGCCGTTGCCGCCACCCTGACCGCCCTGGCCACCAGAGCCCCCGCTCATGGTGAATGTCGTCACGCCTTTGACGGTAAAGGTTCCGCCTACCACCGAGCCGGCGTCGCCGCCGTTGCCGGTGGCCGTGGCGTTATTGGCACTGCGTCCGCCGTCGCCGCCGTCCACCTCCACCGTGTCCACCTGGTTGGTGATCGTCAGTTTGGTATTGTTGACGCTGCCACCGTGGCCGCCATGGCCATTGGCCCCGGCGCCGCCCGTCGCGCGGCTGCCTGCGCCGCCTTCCAGATCCACTTTGTTAAAGATGCGTCCGAGGGTCGCAGTGAGATTCGTCAGGTCGCCGCCGTTGCCGCCTTGCGCATTGGTGTTGGCCGCGCCGGAGTCACCGCCCGCGCCGCCAAGGGCCGTGAAATCGAGAGCCGCCGTCTTGATGGTCACGGTGCAGTCCTTGGTTTCGCCACCGTTTCCGGCAGCACCGCCACTGGTAGCGCCGGTCGTATCGCCGCCGCTGCCGCCGATTACATTCACTGCGCCAAGCACAGAAGTGAGCGCGAGTTTGTCGCCCGTCACCTTGCCGCCGTCGCCGGCATGCTGGGCTCCGCCACCCGCGCCGCCCTTACCGCCATTCACGTTGACGTCGTTGGATACCAATCCTTTCGCCGTAAATACTACGCCGGTGACGTCGCCGCCCACACCACCATTGCCGCCGGTGCCCGAACCACCGGTACCGCCGGCGAATTTCACAATACCGCCTGCCGTCGTCACGGTCGCCAGTGCGCGCGTGATGGAGCCGCCGGTGCCGCCATCTCCGGCGCGGCCCTGCCCGGCGTTTCCGGCGAGGAAATTCAGGCCGCCGCCCACGGACAAAGCAGTGAAGCTCATATCGAGCGCGCCACCATTGCCGCCGATGCCGCCCGCGGTGCCGCCGCGACCACCGGCGCCGCTGGAGAATTGCGCCGATTGGATCCCGCTCGGAGAACTGAAAGTCAAATTGGCCAGGTCACCGCCGTTGCCGCCATTGCCGTTGGTGTTGGCTTGGCCGCCGTCTCCGGAATTCACGGCCACCGCACCCACGTTGATCGTCAGCGTTTCTTTCCCCGTGAAGGTGCCGCCGATACCACCGGCGACGTCGCCATTACCGCCATTGCCGAGATCGATGGTGAACGTGTTCCCGGCGGTTTTGATGTTGAACTTCGTCGTGGCCACGTCGCCGCCTTTGCCGCCCTGCCCACCGCCGCTGTTGCCGTTGCCGCCGTTTCCGGTCTGCAGCAGGAAGGTTTGGACCTGCGGGGCATTCAGCGTGACGCTCGAAAAATCGCCGCCCGCGCCCGCAGCGGTGGCCGTGGAGGAGCCGCCGCCATTCCCGGTTCTCAGGGTGAGAGTGCCCGTGACGTTCGCCAGATTGGCGAGAAGCTTCGTGACGTCCCCGCCTTTGGCGCCCACGCCGACCCCGGAACCGCCCCCGTTGCCAGTCTGGACGGTGACCGTTCCCACGGTCCCACCGCTGAGCGTGACGCCGTTGATGGTGCCGCCCGTGCCGCCGAGAGCGGTGCCGCTTCTCCCCACGTCCGTAGAGAGGACGAGGGAGCCGGCGGTTTTCACCGCGATCGTCGATTTGGTAATGCCCCCGCCGTTGCCGCCGTTGCCATTGTTGCCGGTGCCGCCACCGCCCGAGGACATGGTGAAGGAACTGGCCGAGGTAACGGTGGCTTTGACCCCGCTCTCAGCGCCCCCATCGCCGCCGTTGGTGCCGCCGACTCCGCCATCGGAAAGGTCGATGTTCATCGCGCCCGCCGTGCCGATGGCCAAAGTCACATTGGAAAAATTGCCCGAGCGGCCGCCGGCGCCGTTCTGGCTGGTGCCGCCACCTTGGGCAGAGCCATTTTTGCTGCCATGAATCGTGAGATTCCCCATCCTCGTGGCTTTGAAGGTGAGCTTGTCCAAATCGCCGCCATCTCCACCGGCACCATTGTTGGCGGCGCCACCGGAACCCATGTTGAAGGTGGTATTACCCAGAGTGCCTGCCGCGATGGTATTGGTGGTGATGGCGCCGCCCACGCCACCCGCGCCGGCGCCGCCGCCTGCTCCACCGCTGCCGGCGTTGACTTGGAGGGAGCCGAGAGTTGTGGCGGCGACCGTGTTCTTGTTAATCGCGCCGCCCGCACCGCCGGCACCGTTGCCGCCGCCCGCGCCGCCGTTGCCGCTGGTGATTTGCAGGGAGGCGAGGGACGTGCCGGTGATTTTGTTCTCGTTGAAGCCCCCACCCGCACCACCCGCGCCGGCGCCAGTGCCTGCTCCGCCGCTGCCACTGCTGAGTTGAAGGGAGCCAAGAAGTGTGGCGGCCACTTTGCTCTTGTTGATGGCACCGCCCGCGCCGCCGGTCGTATCGCCGCTGCCCACGCCACTGCCGCCGTGGCCGGCGGTAATCGCCACATCTCCGGTCAGCAGCAAAGGTTTGATTTGCAGGTCGAGACCGTCGATGGCGCCACCCGCACCAGCCGTATGGGTGCCGGCGGGATCGTTGACGTTGCCGCCATTGCCCGCCGTGATGGATACGGTGGAATCAAAGGAAGCAATTTTCACCTTCGCGTTGGTGACTGCGCCTCCCGCGGCGCTGTTGCCATTCCCGGAGATGCCGCCGTTCCCACCGAGCACGCTGAAGTCGGAAGGAAGATAGTCCGTGGCTTCAAATTGCAGGTCGCTCACCGCGCCACCGCTGCCGCTGGCTTGGCCCGCGCCGCCGTTCCCAGCCTGGAACGTGACGGCTGCGCCCGCGGAAATGAGTTTCACTTTGGGAGCAAGGATGGCTCCGCCCGCGCTGCCGCCAGTCCCCGCGCCGCTGCCGCCATCGCCGCCGGTGACCAGGATGCCTTGCGAGAGCCGCCCGAGCGCGAGGGTAAGATGGTCGACCGCACCGCCGACGGACGTGCCCATACCGGTTGCGGTACCGCCCGCAGTGCCAACTCCGCCGTTGCCGCCCGCCACATTGATCGAGCCCAGGACAAAAGATGCCGTGATGGAGACATCTTTCACGTTGCCACCCGCACCCGCCTCCGAGGTGGCGCTATCGGCGCCTCCGCCGCCCTGGATAAAGATGCCACCGGCGATACTCTTCCCGGCGATCTTGAGGCTGGTCACATCGCCGCCGATGCCGGCTGCCGTGCTGCCGCCGCCGGCATTGCCGCCGTCGATTTCCAGGTCAACGGTTTGGTGAGCAATGACCACGTTTTGGATGGCGCCGCCATTACCGCCCGGGTCTGCGAGGCTGTCGCCGCCACCGCCCGCCGCGAGGTGCGCGGCACCATTGGCCAGGGTGAGATCGGTGATAGAGCCCCCGGTCTCGCCGTCGCCGAGCGTGTAGACAATGTCGCGATTGAAATTGCCTAAAGTAACATTCGCACTGGCAGCCTGGCTGCCGATGAAAATGTTTTGGACGCTCGGGACGAAGTTGCCGAGCGCCGGCGAGGTGCCGATTTTTAACTCGGAGATGGTGCCGCCTGCGTAAATGGATCCGGAGACCACTCCGCTGATCGTAAGGTTCGTGACAGCGGCGTGTTGCAGGACAAGATTGTTGCCCACGTCGGTGACCAGCGCGCCGGTGGCATCGAGCGCGGTCACGATGCCGCCCCCGGAAATCGCCGCTGAGCCGAGGTCGCCCTTGATGGTGCCACCGAAGCCGTCGCTTACCACAAGAGCGATCACCTCATTGCTTTCGAGCACGCCATCGAGATCTACATCCTGCATAAATACCATCGCTTTTCCCGTAGTGACAGTAAGATAGGCGAGCTCGGTCGCGTCGGCTTTGTGATTGCCATTGGCATCGAAGACGAGCTTGTCGCCGGTATCCAAGAGAATGGCAGCGGTCGCGTTACCAAAAGCCTTGGCCGCGATTTCCGGGGCGGTTTGGCCGGCCAGGATGCCGCCGTCCTTGAATATGGAATATCCCGATGGCTGAACGAGGATCGCGGCGGGAGCAATGCGGCTTTCGAGAACTTCTGGTGTGTGCATGAGAGATAAGTGTAGGTATTTGACCCTAAAGCTCTGGGTGATTGTTACGAGGTAGCAAGGTCCACGCCGCTAGAGGGGTACAGAAGAGACACCATATAATTGCGCAATACATGCAGCCGCTTCCAAAAGTGCAGAACCTATTCAGCCTCTTTCGGATAAAAATTATCCAGACACGCCAATTTCCCATCTGGCGGGAGGGTGAAATCTGCTACTTTTCCGTCAATTCCCGGCTGCCGTCCCACTCCACGGGCGGAGCCTGGAGGGTATAGCGATCGCATAAATCGCGATACAGCGTGCAGAGAAAGTCTTCCTCCGTGCCAAGGCGCGCCTGGATGCTTCGGAAAAGCTCCGCGGCCTCGAGGAATTTGCGCCCGAGGAACAATTCACGCGCGTGATGGTAGTCGGCCAGCCAATCCGGCGGCGGCGTGCTGCGGTCACTCATCGGGATGAATACATTCACCGGCTCGGTCTTGCCCTTCACGCGAACAAAATCGGCATGGCGATAGACGAAGTGCTGGCGGGTGAGTTCCTCCACATTTTCGCCCACGAGAATGTCGGTGTGAAACTGCTTGGTGGCGCTCTCCAGCCGCGCGGCGAAGTTCACCCCGTCGCCGAGGACGGTGTATTCCCCGCGCTGGGGGTGGCCGACTTCTCCCACGATGACGCCGCCGATGTTAATCCCGACGCCGGTTTTGATCACCGTGCGGTCGGGGCGAGCGTCCCAAATGACGTTCAGTTCCTTGAGCGCCGCGCGCATTTTTAGCGCGGCGGCCACGGCCCGGCGGGCATCCTCAGCATCGCCAAAACGGTTCTCAGGGGTGTCCCCCCAAGCGGCGAGGATGGCGTCGCCGATGAATTTCTGGGCGTTCCCAAGCGAGCCGTCGCGCTCGATGATGTCCACCATGCGCTCGAAGTATTCATTGAGCTGCGCGACGAGATGCTCCGGCTCGGCTTTCTCCGACCAGGAGGTGAAGCTGCGGATATCGGTAAAGAGAATGGTAACGATCCGGCGCTCGCCGCGGCGGGCGTGATCGAATTGCTCGGCATTTTGCAGCACCACTTTGGCGATGCGCTTGTTAATGGAGCGCTCTAGCACGCGGCGGGTGTGCGCCTTTTCCCAGCGCTCGAGCATGAAAAGGAACACGACGCCAAAAGCGCCGGTCACGCCCAGGCATGCGAGGCTCGGCATCGTGGGAACCAGCACCAGTGCGCGGGTGAAGAGCCACTGCGTGCCAAACTCAAAGATCACGGCAGCGCCGAGAATGGCGAAGACTTGCGGGACCGGATGGGAGATCAGCAGCACACAGGCCGCCGCGATCAGCGCACAGGCGACCGCGATCGAGACACGCAGTTCCATCGAAGCGTCATGCAATAGCCGATTTTCCAGAAGACTCCCGGCTAGTTGGGCATGAATATCGACCCCCGGCGTGTTGGCGCTGAATGGAGTGGCGTGCACGTCGTGCATCACTTCCGCGATGGGGCCGAGGAACACCAATTTGTCGCGGAAAGCTTCGCCGTTGCGGATTTGCGGCGAGTTCTTCCATATCGATTCGATGAAGAGCTCCTCGATGGCCACCGTGGGATATGTCAGCCACGGCCCAGCGTAGCTAATGAGCTGGCGATGGCCCCGCCCGGGCTCCTGGCCCATGAACCGCGCTGCGGCCAATGGGGCGAAACAGATGGTGTCATCGGGATCGTCCGGGAATTGCTCGGGGTCAAACTCCCGCAGCATCGAGACGCGGTAGTCGAAGCGGCGCTTCACGTCGTCGAGGTCCGCGCCGTATTTGGCGAAGCCGATATTCTCGGCGCCCGCGGCCTCGGTGAAGAGAGGATTGGGCGTGAGAATGACGTTCTCGTTCTGCGTGGTTCCTCCGACCGCGTCGATGACCCGCGTCTGGACAATGGACGCCAGCAAGATACGCCCCCGATACTTCCTGAGCACCGCTGCGAGTTCCTCATCGCCTTCACGCTCGGTGGAGAAAACAAGATCGACCGCCACCACTTTGGCGCCCGCCTGGAAGAGGCGCTCGATGGCCCGCGCAAAGATGGGACGGGGCCACGGCCACGTGTTCTCGGCCATGAGTTTCAGGGCGTCGGACTCGCTCGTGTATCGCGCGAAACTGCTTGGATTCAGGCTGGAGCTCTTGATGCCAATGATGACGATGTTCGGATTGGGCGGAAGAGCACCGCGCCACTGAAATCGAAAATCGGTGGCATTCCACTCCGTCCGCGCGACGAAACGGAAAGTGTTGAAATGTTCCGTCTGCGTGATGGCCGCCACGAGCAGTGCGAGTCCGAGAACGACCACCGCGCGGTTGGTCCGCAGCAATCTCGCAATCTGCAAACCGCGCTTTGGTTTCGCTGGAACCGGGTTCATGGGGTGTAACCGGAAAAGAGAGCTCAGAATTGGGCGAACTTCATCCCCGGAATGCCCAGCCGATCCGCGATGCGCAGCGGGCGCAGCAACGCCTCGCGGATGCGCGCGCTTTCATCCACCCCGCGGAGGTCCCGGCAGGCGGGATGCGATTCGGGCGAATCGAGCAGACCGAGCAAATGCAGCGCGTGGGCGGTGCTGTGCTTGTAAGCGGCGGCGCTGCCGCGGGCATCGAGGCGGAAGACAGTGTCTTCGAAAGATTGGAGCGCTTCGAAAAGCTTGTAGACGCGCGTATCGAAGCGGCCGGCGGCGTCCGCGCACCACATCCGCATCGCCGCGCAAATGAGCGGAGCCGCGCTGGCCCCCGCGCCGATGAGCAGCGGCAGGCCGAGCCGGATGGCGGTGCAGATGCCGAAGTCGTCGCCACTGTGCGGGACGAAATCGAGCCGCAGGTCGCGGCACATTGCCGACCAATAGAGAAAGTGCGGCTCGTCGAGCGTGCTGATTTTTCCACCGACAAATTTCGGATGCTGCGCGAGCTGCCACAGCAGCCATGGTTCGTAGGGCGTAGCCCACGGCACAAACGCCGGCTCCAGCGCATGCACCAGGGCCGGGCGGGTGACGAATTCGGCAATCGCGTAGTAGGCGTCGCGACGCGCCTCGGGCGCGAGCGCGTTGAGCAGGCGCGAGGTCATCAGCATCACCTCGCAATTCTCATGCTGCTGCGCGAGTTCCAGCAACGGGCGATAGCTGTCTGCGCGGAAGGCCGTGTCGTTTTCCGCCCCGCGCGCCGTCACGCCCGCGATGAATTTTTGCTTCGGAAACTCCGCGCGAAACCGGCGCAGGACTTCGCCGTAAAGCTCAGGCGTGAGATCGAAAATGTAGCCGGTATCCGCATTGAGCACGAAAGCGATTTCGATCCCGAAATGCGCGGCTGCGTCCTGCATCCAGCGAATGCAGCGCGCAAAGCCGGCCCAATCCGGCTGGCCATTTTTAAAAGGAAGCAGCGTGGCCACGCAGAGGCGGGGAGGGGAGGCATGGGACACCAGCGCCTCCTCCGCCGTCCACGCCCACACCGTATCGCGCCAAGGTGTTGTGGGCGTGAGATCGGCCGGGGTCGAAATGAGATCGCGCGTCATGACCGTTCGATTCGGTCAAAACAGCGAAGGGCGCAAGACAAAGCAGAACCCTGTCGAAGGGCGCGGCCTACTTCGGCTTCGGTTTGCCACAGCACTCTTCGCACTCCTTGCCTTTGCCCTTGTCGTGACAACAAGCGTCGCACTTGTCCGCAGCCTTGCAGCACGACAGGCATTCCTTGGATTTCTTGTGGTCCTTGTTATCGTCAGCACCAAAGGAGGTGGCTGGCGCGAGAGCGAAGGCGAATCCCGTGAGGAGAAGCATCAGCGTTTTCATGGCGCTCGTGGTATCGGATGCCAACAGGGGTGTGGGTGCCACCATCCCCGAGGCGTTCGACCACGCGAGGGCGCGGAAGGACGGCGCATCTCTTCCAGTCGGGGCGATGTTCTAGAGAGGCCGGATCCGCAACTGGTTTTTTCGGAACGGCTACCTGTCCATTCGGACAATAGGCGGGACCGGTCGTGGGCCATACGGTGCCATCCACTCCACTACTAGCCTACGTCAGCGCCCCCGCTGCATCTGCCTTCCATGACACCGTCACCTCATCGCACCGTCGCCTCTCATCCTCTGACCCCTCTTCAAATTCACCTCGGGACGGCTAAAACGGACTTCTCTGCCGCGCGGCCTTTCGGCGCGAGAGGCACCCGCTGGGTCCGTCGGTCCACCTTTGGCGCAGTCTGTTTGTTTCTCGCCGGTCTGGGAAGTCACAAAGTTTCCGCCGGGACCTTATATTGGGATGGCAATGGCACCACGGCGGGAGCGGGAAATACCCCCGCTCTCCTGAACCGGGAGTGGGGAACTTTCGCCGTATGGAATAGCGACGCCGCCGGGCTCACGGATACTTTTGTCGCGGCCACGGCCTCAACGGATGATTTGTTCTTCGTCGCCGCGCCGAGCGCGACCAGCGGCAACGTGGCCTTCAATCCTACGATGGTCGGCGATCAGCAGGCGGGCAGCCTTACCTTCCAGCAGGCGGGCAGCGCTACCTTGAGTGGCGGCAATTCGCTCACCTTGAGCTCGGCCACGGCGCTCAACTTCAGCAATGGGACTGGCACCAATATCATTAGCGTCCCACTCATCCTGGGCGCGAGTTCGACCTTCACCAACAGCGACAACAGCCTGCAGACGCTCAGCGGTGGGATCACGGGCGCCTTCGATTTGACGCTGAAAGCGGACAGCACCGGCGGCTTCACGCTCTCCGGGGGAAGCGTGAATAATCAAGGAACGATCACCAATTCCGGGGCGGGGACCAATACGGTGACGGTCAGCGCCGTGCTCGGGGCGAGTGTCACTGGCGTTCGGCAAAACAGTGCCAGCTCACTCCTCGTGGTGAGCGGAGCCAATACCGCCTACGCCGGCACCACCACCCTCACCCTGGGGACTCTGCGCGGCATCAATACCGCTGCGACCGACGTCCTGAACGCTTTTGGCACCGGAGGATTGGTGCTCAATGGCGGCATTCTTCAATTGAAAGCAAATGGCTCGGGCAGCACGAAGACCATCGTGGCCGGAAACGCCGTGACCATCGGCTCCAGCCCCGTGACTATCGACGTGAATAACAACGGGGCCAACACAGGCAGCACGATTACCCTGGGCAATCTCAGCCTCGGCTCGGGTCAATTGAATGTCACCGGAGGCAATACCTATGCTCTCCGGTTTACGGGCAACACGACCCTGACGACCAATGCCATCATCAACCCAACCACCGCCGGCGTCTCCTTCACTGGAGTGGTCGATGACGGTGCGAGTGGTTTCGGCATTACCAAGATCGGCACGGGGACGCTCAACCTCTCGGGCGCCAATACGTACACGGGTGTCACTTCGATTTTTGGAGGCACGGTCACTCTCGGCACCAACGCCCCGAGTGGAAGTGCCGGTGCGTTGGGCTTTGCTACCAGTGCGATCTTGTTGGGGGATACCTCGGGCTCTGTGAACGCGTTGCTGGCCGAAGGAACTTTTATCGTCGGACGCGATATCATCGTCCAAAGTGGCAACACCGGAACGATGTCGCTGGGCAGTGGGAGTCAGGGCAACACGTTTTCCAGTTACACGGGGACCATCACCCTGGGCTCTCCCGGTGGCACCGGCCACGGCCTGACGCTGGCTCCCACAAACTTTCACACGACCACCGTTTCCGGGGTCATTCAGGATCCGGCGGGTCTGGTGGGGCCAGCTGCACCGGTGACGATCGCCGCGGGAACGATGTCCTCCACCGTTTCCCTGGCTGCCAACAATACCTACACCGGCGGCACCGTGCTCAACACGGGCACTCTGAGGATCGCCGCGCTGCAGGCCTTTGGTCTGGGATCCTTGACGATCAATGGCGGTGCTATCGCGCAATCCATTGCTGGCGCCGTCGTTGGATTGACCAGCCAAACCTGGGCGGGAAATTTCAATTTCAGCGTCACCGCAGGGGCCATCAATCTGGGGACCTCTCCGGTGAATCTCGTCGGCGCCCGATCCATTAGTGTGGACAACGGCGGCGTCACGATCGGCGGGGTGATTTCCGGAGCGGGCGGGAGCCTGCGGTTCAACAGTTCGAACTTTACGAGTTCGATGACCTTGAATGGCGCCAATACCTTCGATGGCGGCCTGACGATTGCGCAAGGCGGCACGGCCAACATCACGATCGTTTCCGGAAATGCCACGGCGCTGGGCACGGGCCAGGTCCGCTTGACGAATGCCACGGGCTCCAAGCTGAGTTTGAATGCGGATACGACGGTGGATTCGCTGACCAGCGGAATCGCCGCCGCGACCACCATCGTCGGGGGCACTGGCGGCACCAACGGGACCTATCCTCTCGTCTTTACCGGCGGCGGCGGCTCGGGTGCGGCGGGCACGGCCACGATTGCCGGTGGGGTCATCACAGCGGTAACCCTCACGGACTTGGGAACGAATTACACGTCTGCCCCCACGATTACCCTTTCCGGCGGGGGCGGCACCGGAACGGTAACCAGTAACTTCGGCAGCAGCGCCATCGCTCTTAATACACGGACACTCACGGTGGCAGGCACCAACGTCTCCCCGGCGACTTTTGCGGGAGCTATTTCCGGAACCGGAGGCTTCATCAAAAACGGCCCCGGCACGCAGACCCTGAGTGGCACCGGCACCTACTCCGGTGCGACGACCGTGAACAACGGCACGCTGGTGATCACTGGCATGATCAACACCACGAATGCGGTGAACATCAATGGTGGCGTGCTGGAAATCGGTGCCGATGAACGCCTCAATAGCAGCGCGAGTGTAACCATGAGCGGCGGCACCTTGCGGACCGCGGGCTTCACGGAGAGCCTGGGAACGCTCACTCTCAGCGGTCCCGCAACCATCGATCTCGGCTCCGGCGCGAGCATCCTGGATTTTTTCGATAGCAGTTTTCAAAGCTGGACGGGATCGCTCAGCATCATGAATTGGAGCGGCTTGGCCGAAGGCGGTGGCACTGACGAAGTCTTTTTCGGCAACAGTGACAGCGCGCTCCGGGCCGACCAAATCGCACTGATCAGTTTCGTGAACCCCGAGGGTTTTGCACCGGGCACCTATGGAGCAACCATGCTGGTGAACGGCGAAGTCGTGGCCGTTCCCGAGCCCGCGAGTGCGATGATGCTTTGCAGCGGACTCGGCTTGCTCCTCGCTTTCCGACCGGCCAAGCGTCGCCGGGCGATTTCATGAGGAAGCGACCTGCGTTCATCATTGGGTGGTCCGTCCTCAGCGTATGGGGCTCGTCGTCTCTACAGGCTGCCGAGATGCCGGCGGCGGCTTTCCAAAAGAATGTCCGGCCCTTGTTGGAAGAGCACTGTTTCAAATGCCACAATGCGGAGAAGCACAAGGGGGGAATTGACCTGACCCCCTTCGAGAACGAAGGCGCCGTCCTGAAAAAATACAAGTTGTGGCGGCGGGTGGTGGAACAGTTGGAGTCGGCGGAAATGCCGCCCGACGACGACAAGTTTACCCCGCAGCATGAGGCCATGCTCCTGACTGGGGTGAAGCAGACACTCGCCATTCTCGATAGCGGAAATCCGGCGCTGCTGGATCCCGGCCCATCGCTGGTGCGCCGGCTGAGCCATGTGGAGTACAACAACGCCATGCGCGATCTGCTGGGCGGCGATCTCGATTTGGCGCAGCGCGTGGGCCTCCCACCGGATTCGACCGGCAGCAATTACGAAAACATCGCCGCGGCGCTGGAACTCCCACCGGCCTTGCTGGAGAAGTATTTTGCCGGGGCGGACCTGGCGCTCGACCGGCTCTTCGGCCCGCTGCCGACGGCGCCCAAAGCGAAACCGGTCTGGCAAAGCGCCGAAGAGATCGACCGGCAGAAGAAGCAGCGGGAGAAGTTTTTTGCGCCGATCCCGGAGAACGCGGATCGTGCAGCGACGCAGCAATTCGTGGCCAGATTCATGCGCCTGGCCTGGCGGCGTCCCGTGGCGGCAGGGGAGGTCGAGCGGCTGATGAAATTCTACGATGCCGCGCTGGCCCACGGCGATACCCCACGCACGGCTTTGCGGCGGACGCTGAAG